>Ga0272442_10000816_pt1 | contig 48908 bp, 46 predicted proteins | sample SSMForm2O_FD_200262 | JGI IMG/M metagenome (GOLD analysis project Ga0272442, IMG submission 200262) | Marine sediment archaeal communities from Little Sippewissett salt marsh, Falmouth, MA, United States - SSM-Form-2O | ecosystem: Environmental > Aquatic > Marine > Wetlands > Sediment ... | reverse complement strand
TTTCCCTGATGAGGGTAAAGCAGGGCCGCGCCTATGAAAACTGGCTCAACAATCTCAGAAAGAACGCGGAAATAGAGATCGTTACCCCTGTTTCAGATGATAAGCCCTGAGATGAAAAAGGCCTTTTAAAGTTAGGGCCGGGACTTTCAATCATTAGGAATCATCATGTATTGCTATCGGATAAAGCCGATCATTGAGGGGCAGATAAAATAAGCCTTGTTTTTCTGTTATGAATCCGGCTATCTGGTAGTAGGCAGCCCTTGTGAATCTGGCGGGAAAAACAGCATCTTTTACTCTGCAGTAAAGCACGTTTTCCTTTCCAACAGACAGGGTTTCAGGCGCAAGCTCTTCTTTCAGATCATCACTGAGATAGAGCATATAGCATTCACCGCCACCTTCTTTTTCAGGCCTGCGCACGACCCTCCTTACCACATGAGCGGTGTCTTCCACCTCAACGTAACAGGTCGTTCCATTCCAGTTGATAACATAGGTCCCTTCAGGGGTAAGCCCCATATTTTCGTAGAACAGTCTGATAAAATCCCTGTGTATCATTTCCGATCCCTTGTGGAACCAGCGTCCTTCTTTATCTATATGGATCAGGCAGGGGGAAAGTCGTTCCATCTCATTTTTATTCATGTAGTCAAACCTCAACCGGATTCGCTTTTTTATCATGAGACGCAACCGCGTCTTTTGCACGATTTGAAAAAGGTTAACCAAAAGCGATGATTTATTCAACCGTTTCCTTTTTATTAACGGCCCTGGTGAGTTCTGATCGATCCATAAGATATGATCCTTGACAAGCTTAAGCCATTTCATCCAAAATGTTGATAAGGAATCAGGGTTATCCCTATAACAGGTTAAAAAATAATGCCCTGAAGTTTTGTTAAATATGTCTTCCGCGTGGTTTAAACCGGAAATTTGAATAATTTATGTTTTCAAAAGGGGGAATGGCTATGACTTCTAAAATCGGGAAAAAATCTCAGGAGTTCTACAAGGCGCTTGAAATCGGCCGACCGCCCAATATAGTGCGCCTTTTTCCAAATTCAGAGGCCCTTATTGTAAGCGGAAAGGTAATCGACAGGGCCCTGCTCGCAAAAGGAAAGGCCATGACAATAGCTGCAAACGGCAGGAATTATTTTGTGATAAGGGGGGCGCTCAAGGCTGCGCAGCGAGCCGATGCGGCCATAATTATAGAGATCGCAAAATCAGAGGGAGGTGCAAAGGCATATTGTGCGTGTAGCTTCTGGAACCTTGCCCGACAGGTTGACGCCGTGTGCAATGAGCTGGGAATAACCGTTCCTGTTGCGATACATGCCGACCATTACGGCATAAAGGATAAAAAAGATATCGGGGTGGCGGAGGTGGAGATACCCTCACTCTTTGATGCAGGAATTACATCCATCGCAATAGATGCCTCCCATCTGCCGGATGACGAAAATCTTCTTGCCGGTATTGCGTTGAATTCATACCTGCCCAAGTGGGCGGGATATGAAACAGAGGTGGGTGAAATAAAGGGGAAAGAGGGCCTGTCGACAATGGAAGAGGCGCTTTTTCTTATCCAGGGCCTGAATGCCCATGATATCTTTCCGGACTGGATAGCCCTTAACAACGGAACAACCCACGGCATTGAAGAAAGCGACCAGGGAATCCAGGTAGGGCTTACCTCACAGATTCACGATGCACTTGTGAAATATAAGGTATCCGGTGCCCAGCACGGCACCTCGGGAAATAGTTCCGAACGGCTTAAAGACATAGCGAAAAATACCATAACCACCAAGGCAAATGTGGCGACCGCTCTTCAGATGATAAGCTGGGGTGTGAAGGTAAACGACTATGGAAATGCAATGCTTGATTCAAACGGCGAGTTCGTGAAGGTCTCTGAGCAGGGGATAACAGATGCCCTATGGGGTGAAATGGTCTCCTATGCAAAGGAAAAGGGTCTTAAAGGGGGTGACTATAAAAGGCTTAATATCGTCTTTGAAAATCGCCTTTGCGGCCTGCCCCTTCAGATCAGGGAGCGTGTGGTTAAGGGCGTCGAAGAGTTTGTTTATGATCTTTTGAAAAATGTCTTCAATGCGGAAGGCACGGCGGAATTAGGTATAGAAGCCATTCTTGAGGCTGATTCGTACGATCTGGGCCCCAAGGCGACCCGCATTGAAACGCCTGAAATGTGGACAGAGGAGATGATCCATAAAAAGGCCTTACATCTGAATGTCGACGCCGGTTCAAAAGGTGATTTTGATGATTGAGCATGATTTTGACAACGGGTGATTAAAGGATAGACATGAAATTCAATCCAAAAAGTAGAAGCAAAAACCATCTCTGGATAAAGGATATCTGTGAGGGGGCCAGGATAGCTGATCTATACCTTGTGAAGGGGAAGACAGGTGGAACAACCAAGAAAGGCGAGCCCTTTATAAGCCTTGTTATCGCAGATATAACCGGAGAGGTGGAGGCGAAGATCTGGGATCGGGCCGATGAGCTTTCCTCCCTTTTCAGGGAAGGGGATATAATCGGAATATCGGGCAGTGCAGGTTCCTACAGAGGCAGGCGCCAGGTTATTATTTCAGATATCATGATTCCTGAAGAAGGGGTTGATGAAAAAATATTCATAGAATCAAGCCCCTTTGATCGCTCGGAGATGGCCGTTTCTCTTAAAGAAATATTGGAAGCTGTAAAAAACAGTCACCTTTCAAGACTTATCAAGGCATTCCTGGGGGATCATGAGTTTCTTTCCATTTTCAAAAGGGCCCCAGCCGCGAAGAATTTCCATCACAATTATATAGGAGGACTTCTGGAGCATACCCTTTCAGTATGCAGGCTTGCGGACAGCGTGGCTGATCAATACGAAACCCTGGATAAGGATCTACTTTTAACGGCGGCATTTTTACATGACATAGGAAAAATCAGGGAGTTTGCCTTTGAAAGGAATATCGAATACACGGACGAGGGCAGACTGATCGGACATCTGGTTATAGGTGCGGCCATGGTGGATGAAAAACTGGCCGATTTGAAGACCTTTCCCCAAGGACTTGCAACTAACTTGAAGCATCTCATTTTGAGCCACCATGGGGAGCATGAATTCGGATCCCCTAAAAGACCAAAATTTCTGGAGGCATTCGCCCTCCACCTGATAGATGATCTGGATGCCAAGATAAACGGTCTTGGCCGCTTTATGGAAAGAGACCAGCAGGAGGGTATCTGGACGGATTTCAACCGGTTGTTCGGTCGCTATTTTTTAAAGGGAGAGCTCCCCGGCCCTAAGGAGGACAAGGTAACGAGAAATAAGCAAGAGGAAAGGCAGGCCTCTCTTTTTTGATATTTATCTTCTGCCAAAATCTCATGCGGCGCTATCGATCCCCTTTTATCATGGGAATAAATCTGACAGGCAGGACGTCCCTTGTCTCAAGTTTCCCCCCTTTTTTTATGCCGATTATAAGCCTGTGGACCCCTCCCCTCCTGCCTACCGGAAGGACAAGCCTTCCCCCGTTTGTGAGTTGATCAACAAGGGGCCTTGGAATCTTTTCCGGTGCGCAAGTCACGATTATTGAGTCAAAGGGGGCCTTTTCAGGCCAGCCCTTATACCCGTCGCCGGTTTTTACGACGATATTTTCATACCCCAGGATTTTCAGGGTCTTTTCAGCCCTTCTGCCAAGGCTTTCGATAATTTCGATTGTGTAGACTTCGGCTGCCAGTTCCGCCAGAATGGCTGCCTGATAGCCTGACCCTGTTCCTATTTCAAGAATCCTGTGGCCAGGTGCCGGCTCGAGGAGCTGAGTCATTAAGGCCACGATAAATGGTTGGGATATGGTCTGCCCCTCTCCTATTGGAACAGGAGAATCAATGTAGGCGGAATGCCTCTTTGCCTTTGGTATGAAGAAATGGCGCGGGACCTTCCTCATGGCCTTGATCACCTCCGGGGAATCAATCCCTCGGGCGATTATCTGCTCATTCACCATCTGTTGCCTTTTGGCGTAGTATTTGTCTTTATCTCCTGCAGGGGCCTTTTGTGGAACAAGGAGACAAAGAAAAGAAAACAGCAATAAGATTGATGTATTTTTCATGGAATGCCTCCGATCTTTTCAGGTCAGGTGCCTGTTAAGGATAGTAAGGTCGTTTGAAATGGTTATAAAATGAAGCTATAATCAAGAAAATGAAAACAGATCGAGCATAAAGAACAGGCGGAAAAACAGGTAAAATCCGTATCTCAGGCAAGAATATCCAATTTGAATTTCATACGCAAGTCTCGTTTCTCCTTATGGCGGCAATATGATGAAAACAGACGCAAAAAGGGATCTGATTATTGAAGGAGGGGGAATGAGGGCAGGTCTTCATAAGGCCCGGAGAATACGGGATATATGAAACCTTCAAGGCCTGCATGGCCGTGCCTGGCTGTTGTCCTTTTGAGGTGAGACTCGGCCGACACAAATATGTGGACGGCGGCACGGTAAATCCACTTCCGGCAAGGGTATTTATCGGAGAAAAATTGGAGAAGACGGCTGCCATACTCACCAAACCGGTTGACTGTGAAAATGAGCCGCCGAAATTTCTGGAAAGGAAAATTTTTTGGCGTTATTTTCACAGACACCGGTGGATGCTGGAAAAACTCTGGGAGGCAGGACACCTTTACAATGAGGAGGTCTTTTTTCTTGAAGACCTTGCTGATGATGAGCGCTCAGGTGTCTTTATAATCTGCCCTGATAAAATGCCTCCGGCCAGATTTTTGACAACTGATAAAGAACAGATAAACAGATCAATAGATATGGGTTATGAGAAGGCCGCACGGCTGGAAAAGGGGCTCAGGAAATTCATGGCCCCTCCTTTTCAGTAGAGTGGATAATTGCAGTCAAAAAAGTTTTTTCTGTTCAGGATCTTTTCCCCGGAATTCTTTTTTCCCGAAATGTTCATACGCCCTTCTTGTAGCCACCCTGCCCTGAGGCGTCCTCTTTATATAGCCCTTTTGAATGAGAAATGGTTCATAAACGTCTTCAAGCGTATCCTTTTCTTCACTTACAGCCGCTGAAAGACTTCCCAGCCCGATAGGGCCTCCGTCAAATTTTTCAATAATCGTGAGCATGATGTAACGGTCCATCTTATCGAGACCCTTCTCATCTACCTCAAGCATATCAAGCGCCCTTTCCGCGACCTTTTTTGTGATAAGTCCGTTTGATTCCACCTGGGCAAAGTCCCTGACCCTTCTCAGAAGCCTGTTTGCCACTCGAGGAGTTCCCCTGGACCGCTTGGCTATCTCTAGAGCGCCTTCCTTTTTAATCGGAATTTCAAGAAGAGACGCCGAGCGGGTGACTATCTGCTCCAGATCCTCAGGTCTGTAGAACTCAAGACGCAGAATAACCCCGAATCGATCTCTTAAAGGGGGTGTCAGAAGGCCTGTGCGGGTTGTTGCACCCACCAGGGTAAAACTGGGAAGGGGTATTTTCATCGTTCTTGCAGAGGGCCCCTGGCCTATGATTATGTCGAGTTCATAGTCTTCCATGGCAGGGTAAAGGATCTCTTCCACGACGTGGTTGAGCCGGTGAATTTCGTCTATAAACAGGACATCTTTGGGCTGAAGGTTGGTCAGTATCGCGGCAAGATCCCCAGCCTTTTCAATTACCGGACCGGAAGTGCTCCTTATGTCGACCTCAAGCTCGTTTGCAATAATGTGGGCAAGCGAGGTTTTGCCCAGCCCCGGGCTCCCGTGAAACAGGACATGATCCAGGGCCTCTGAACGACCTCTCGCCGCTTCTATAAATATCCTCAGATTTCTCTTAAGTTCCTCCTGGCCGACATATTCTTCGAGGGTTTTCGGCCTGAGGCTTATTTCAGAAGGAATCTCTTCAATTTGAGGGTCCGGATCAATGATTCTTTCTTCCATGATAACGCTTTTAGTGTTAAGTCCCAAAGGTAATATCTTAAGGGTTCGGGTATATCGAGGTTTTTATGAGTCCATATCTATGCCATGGCCTTTAATGCCGCCCTTATCAGATCTTCAAGGGTTATCCCTTCTTTTGCATTTGAAAATGCCTTTTTGATCGCCCTTTCCGCTATTTTTTTCGGGTAGCCGAGATTCTGAAGCGCTGAAAGCGCATCATCCAGCATCCGGTTATCCTTGAATTCATGGTCATCGGCGGGCAGATAACTTTCCCGGGAACAGATCTTGTTTGCGCGATCTTTCAGCTCAAGGGCTATCCTTTCGGAGGTCTTTTTGCCGACTCCAGGTATGGCCTGCAAAAGTAGCGCATCCCCTGAGGCTATAGCTTCAAGCAGTTCCTTGGGCCCGATCCCTGAAAGGATGTTTATTGCCAGTTTAGGTCCTATGCCGGAAACAGATATGAGCATGAGGAAGATTTCTTTTTCAAGGAGGGTGTTAAAGCCGAACAAGAGCAGCGCGTCCTCCCTGACATGGGTGAAGATATAAAGCCGGGTTTTCTCATCTTTCTCCGGCAGGCAGTAGAATGTGGAAAGAGGGATAAATACCTCATATCCGACCCCTCCGGTATTGATTATTGCAGACTGTGTCGATTTTTTGAATAAGAGACCCTCTAGATGTGCAATCATATTTTTTTAAGAACTTTTCCTTGATGTTGTAAGGTAATGAGTCGTATTGAGATGACATATGGCGGTGGCCAAAGCATCCGAGGTGTCCAGGCATGAAATCGATTTCAGGTTGAGTATGACCTTGACCATGGTCCTTACCTGCTCTTTGTCCGCTCTGCCGTAACCTACGACCGATTTTTTGATTTCAAGAGGTGTGTATTCAAATATCCTGACACCGCATTTAACGGCTGCTGTCAGTATGACCCCTCTGGCATGCCCCAGTTTAAGGGAACTCTTTACGTTCTTCGCGTAGAACATGTCCTCAATGGCCATTTCTGAAGGATGGTAGTTATTCATTATGTCCAACATCGATTCGAATATGAAGTATATCCTCTCGTAAAAGGGAATCTTGGCAGGGGGGCTTATATATCCGGAGTGAACGCAGGTCAGCTCGTTTTTTTCCTTATTTATCAGTCCGAACCCTGTGATCCTCGAGCCGGGATCAACCCCCAGCACGAGCATTATCCTGCCGCCTCCAGTACATCATCAGAGATATCGAAATTTGCGTAGACATTGCTCACGTCATCATTGTCCTCAAGCGCCTCCATCAGAGAGATCATCTGCTGGGCCTTTTTACCCTCTACTTTTACGGTGTTGCTGGGCGTCTTGGTGACCTCTGCCAGGGTGTATTCCACGCCTTCGTTTTCAAGCGAGGCCCTTACCGTTTCAAAATCAGACGGGTCTGTTATGACCTCAAACTGCGCATCCTCTTCATTTACATCTTCAGCGCCTGCTTCAAGTGCAAGGTCAAACAGTTTTTCCTCATCCACACTGCTTTTTTCAACAATTATGAGCCCTTTTTTTTCAAAAATCCACGCCACGCAGCCGGGCTCCCCAAGATTTCCGCCGTTCCGCTCAAAGAGGTGCTTTACATCTGCCACCGTCCTGTTTTTGTTGTCTGTGAGGCATTCGACAAGTACGGCTACGCCGCCAGGCCCATAGCCCTCATAACTGGATTCTTCATAATTGACCCCATCCAGTTCTCCTGTGCCTTTTTTTATGCCCCGTTCAATATTATCCTTTGGCATGTTTTCGGCCTTGGCCGCGGCAATAGCTTGCCTCAAGCGGGGATTTCCATCAGGATCGCCGCCGCCCATTCGAGCAGCAACTGTTATCTCTTTGATAAGCCTGGTAAAAATTTTGCCCCTTTTCGCATCGGCAGCACCCTTTTTATGCTTTATGGAGCTCCATTTTGAATGTCCCGACATGAGAAGTCCTCCTATATACAAAATAAAAAATTATTTCAGCAAGCAGATGATGTTTGTATCTGCGGCTCGTTGTCAAAAAAAGCCTTCAGAACAGGAAATATGCTCAGTGATCTAAAAAGTCCCGGACCGATTAAGGTGTTGCAGACCAAGGACATATACCTCTCTGCTGCGTTTTCGTATCGCCTTCGGTCTTAGAAGTTTTATTGTTCTGAAATTGTGCGATAGTTCCGAGGTGAAGGTCTTAAGCTCTTCTCCTTCGAAGACCTTGCAAAGGAAGTTTCCCTTTTTTCTCAGGGCCGCACGGGCAATTTCCAGTGCCCGCTGCGCAAGTGCGAGCGAGCGGCTCTCGTCTGTTGTCTTTATGCCTGTTGTGGAAGGCGCCATGTCGCTTATCACAATGTCGACGGCACCTGTTTCCATAGTTAACTTTTCAATTTCAAGACTGAAGACATCGGCATGGATAAATCTGAAATTTGCGGAACTGAGCCTTTCAGGTTTTTTCAGATCAATACCGAAGACCAGGCCTCCATCCCCCACGCTTCTGATGCAGTATTGCGACCATGAACCGGGATAACATCCCAGATCCAGAACTTTCATGCCCTTCTTAAGGATTTTATGCCTTCTGTTGATCTCTTCAAGTTTGAAAACCGAGCGTGCAAGCCATTTGTCTTTCTTGGCCTGGCGGGCATAATGGTCATCCCACCTGTTACCTTTCATTTTATGACCTTTAGCATATATGCAGTTCCAATGCAAAAGAAAAGCTGAGAGGCCTAAGGCCTTTAAGCGCCCTGTATCCGGTAACTGAATGGGTCCGAATTTAAGGGTATTTAACGAATCGGATAATGGGCCTCTTTTAGGCAGCCATTATGTCCCCAATCCGTCTATTGGTAATAGAACCGCAAGATAAAGAGGAGGTTAAAGCGCGGGAATACTCAGGCCATAAGTATCATTTTGTGGTAAAGACGGTTACCCCGTCCCAATCGTCGGCAGGAGGGGAATTGCGATATCTTCTTATCCTTTCCATGTATAATCGAGACGGCCCGTCTTCAGGGAAAATTGAACGGGCTTTCCCAAGATAAGCCTCAGCGCCTTTCCAGTCCATTTTTCTGTATGAGGCAAGACACGATTCGAAGAGATCAGCTAATTCGAGACGTAAGGGATCAATGTCGGCTGCAAATCCCATAAGCTCATAGATTTTAACTGCGTTCTTTTTCCCTTTTACCATGACCAGATCCAACTCCCGCAATACAAATCTGCTGTCAAGATTATCAGCAGTAGACTGAGTTATGATTATTGAGGTACCATATACCTTGTTGAGGCCCTCTATCCTTGATCCGAGATTGACCGTGTCACCGATCACGGTATAGTCCATGAACTGGCTGCTTCCTAGATTTCCTACCACTACCTGGCCGGTGTTGAGCCCTATGCCGACCCTGAGCTGCTCAAGGCCCTTTACTCCGCCTTTTTCATTCAGCCTTTTGAGCGCGTCCACCATTTGAAGAGCTGTTTCAGCTGCCTTTATTTCATGGTCCTCCAATCTGGCGGGGGCCCCGAAAAAGGCCATTATGGCATCACCTATAAGCTTGTCCAGGGTACCTTTGTGCTCGAATACCACCGATATCATGGCGTCAAAATAGGTGTTTAAGAGCTGTCCCGTCTCCTGGGGGTTCAACTTTTCAGAGATTGAGGTAAATGATCTCAGGTCTGAAAAGAGTACCGTAACTTCCTTTGACCTGCCTTTAAGATCTACTGCCTCCTCTCCTTCTATAAGGTCGTTTACCACATCTGGTGAAACGTATTTTCCAAAAAGATTTGTTATGAATTTAGCCTTGATCCTGCTGAAAACCTTCTGAACCGAGGTTCCACCAATAAACTGCAAAAGGAGCACCAATACCGGCGCGGATATTCTAAGCCATATTAGGTAGCGGGAAAACAGAATATGAGAAATGCCGAACAGGAGGCTGATTTGAAAAAGAAGGATTAAAGAGGCAAATAGAAACCCCGGCCTCTGCATGTAAAAAAGCAGCCCCAGGCACCCCGCTATAAATGTAAGCGCCAGTATGTATGACGAGGGAACCTCGTGAAAAAATCTCTGGCTCAAGATGGTTTCAACTGCATGTGCGTGACAGGCGACGCCTGCCGTCTTGATATCCTTTGCCACCAAAAGGTCGGCAAATTTGTTCCTATAAGAGCTGTTTTCATCTTTTCTGCCCGGGAAGGGTGTTGAATAAAAATCCCTGTCGGTTGCCAGACTGCTGCCTATAATGACGATCTTGCCTTTTACAAGATCGGCCGGGAATCGGTTTTTGACGGCATCGGCATATTTCAGCCGTTCAAAGACATCCTCTCCTCCCAGGTAATTAATCATAAGATCGGGATAAGGGAGTTTAATCCGCTGCTCACCACTTTTTCCAACAGTGAAATGGTCCTTTTCAGAGAAGTCAAATGTAAAATCTATGTTAAGAAAGGTCCTTGCAAGTTCCAGGGAAAAACCGGGGGAAAGGCTTATGCCTGAATCGGTAGGTTTTATGCTTAAAAGGGGGATTCTTCTTAAGACATCATCAATGTCGGTCGTAGTATTGATGAAACCGTCCCCTATCATGGCATCCTGAAAGATTGGAAGTGGATTTACCTCTCCCCTGTCCTCTGATGCCACAAATTTGGCCAGAACCACACTGCCGCATTCTTCTATGGCTTCTGAAAGAAGCAGATCTTCTTTTTGATCATGACCGGGTGCAAAAAGGACAAGGTCAATGCCTATTATCTCCGAGCCTGCATTGCACAGGTTTTCTATGGCCGTTGCCAGATTTTTTCTGGACCATGATCCCTTTTTTCTTTTCAGTTCGCGGGCGCTTTGCTGATCCATCAGTACCAGCATGACCTTGCCGGAGGGAGGTCTCGGCCCTTTCAATCTGAAATGGCCGTCATATATGGCAAGATCGCCCCTGTCGAGGAGATTATAAGTAGCGGCCACGCATATTGCTGAAATGAAGAAAAGAGACAGGAAAAGGGAGTATAAAAGTTGTTTTTTTTTGAACCGTTTTTTGGTGTTCATTTTCATCGATTCAAGGCCAGGAACTGCAATCTTTCTCCTTCAATCCCGCCAAGGGATTCCGATACGATGACCATAACACGACATTGACTTAATATCTGACTGGCGGCATCCTCTTGTTTAAGCCTTTTTGCATCCCTTTCGCTTATCACAAGGTTGGTTTTCATGAGGCCGGTTGCCTCTTTTGCGTCACTTATTATATAGGTTTCCCTGCGTTTACGCCTCTTTTTTTCCGCGGCCTCCACGGATGGAACCGATAGTATCCTCATGACTCTGGCAAAACGAAGCATGTTTGAACTGGAGAGTAATTCTTCCCGACTCTTCCCGCTCACAACATAGCGGGCCATACCTCTTTTGACGAGGGCCTCTTCGTTTACATTGCTCAATTCATACACAGGTTCCCCTTTTTCAGATATTACCTCCGGAAACACGGCAGGCTTGACCGAGCCTTGATTTTCCAACCCTCTGGCATCAAGAAGAAGCCAGGGCATTGAGGGGTCTTCAAAAAAAGGAGATTTAGGCTTCGGGAATTTATTCCATGAAGTGGTTTTTCCCTTTACCTGTTCGAGAAAGCGACTGGTTAAACCCTTTACTCCGGTCATTTTCGCCCTGTAGGTTACTTCAAAACAGGGCTCGTCCCCCCTTTCTTTAAATGTCCTTTCATATGGTTCGTAAAGGACAAGCCCCTTGAGTTGAATAATCACCTTCTTTTGCCTCAATTGAGCCAGGGTATTGGAGTCATCCATCCTCAAACCGGAAGCCACCTTAAGAATCGAACTCAGTGCCTCAGCCTGTGCAACCCTCAAGGCCCTTGCCCGTGATCCCTGATTAAGATGAGGGAACCCTCTTCCGATTCCGTAGAAATACCCATTGTCCCAGTCTATCTTTCCCTGGGGCAGGTATTCGACAAAAGAAGAAAAGTCTCTATCAGCGGCCAGGATTGGTGTCGTGATAAAGATAAAAAGGAAACAAAACAGAAGCTTGTATTTTTTCATATGTCTAATTGCGAAGGATGGTTGTTCGTAATCTTGTATATCTCCGATTACTTAGCGAACTTAATTTCAAGGATATTCGCTTGAAGTCCAAGGATCTCTAATGCGGGAGCTTTCATTGCAGCGATCTTTTCAGCCAGCTCCTCGAGAGGGCCCTCATATTTTACCTCCAGCAGCGCATGGCCGGAATGAAAACTCCTCACCTGAGCGTCATTAAGTCCTCGGATTTTAATCAGACCCTTTTTGAAAAGATTCAGCTCGGAAAAAGAGGCCTTTTCTATCTTGAGCTGATAACTGCTTGCATTAAATATGTCTTGCCGCCATTGTTCGAGTATCCCCGCTACCATCTCATCGGCAAGTTCGCTTGTAGCGTCTTCCAGCGGCAGCATCGCCTCTGCTCCCGAGGCAGGACGGGTTCTGAAATCCGAAAACAGGATCTTGGCGGTGTCCGCTTCAAATGCCTTCAACCTTATTTCGTTTGTGAAAAAACGTGTCGGCCTTCCAAAGATGCTTCTTTTATTTACAAAAGACCTTCGGACCTCACCCTGAACAAGAATCTCCGCGCCCAGCTCTTTTGCAATCATTGACGCCCTCTTTGGATCACCCCCGAGAAGAAGGCTTTCAAGCTCCTTTTTGCGGCTGACCTGGCCTGCGTCAACCAGTTGGAATCCCTTTTCGATCAATGTCCTTTCAAGCTGGTTCTCCGCATTGCGATTGCCCTCAAGGGCTACGCCCATAAAGGAACTGTCCACTTCACTGCTGTAAATTACAACCATAACCCTGGGGTTTCGCTTTTTTCGGATTATCAGCCCTATTGATATCAGGTCGTTTTCCAGCTTGCCCATCTTAACCCGGGCTTTTATCTCCACCTCATACAGATCCTCCTGGACGCCCTGCCTTAAGATATCATAGCTTTGGATATAGCCGCCACTCTCCGTGTAGATGCGTTCCTCGACAAGGCGTTGCTGCTCGACGGTCAGCTCTGCGGTAACAAATGTCCCCACTCCCTGCTCAACCGCCTGACGGAGCGCGTCGTTAAGGGCTTCGTCCCTTGCCCGGGCGGATTTTCCATCTGCGACACCCAGCGCTATGACCTCTTTTGCCTGCTGATCGGCATAAGCAGGGTCGGGGACAGGAACAAGGAATAGAGAAACAAGACAAGAGATCAGAACAATTCGCGATATCCTAGCCATCTCTTCCTCTTTTTAAGGTTTTAATAAGCCGGTTTTACGGTCATTCCCTTTTTGACTCCGCAGCCTTCCTTTATGGTGCATATGGAAAGCTTCTTTTTGACTCGCACCGCTTCTATGGTCGCCACCTTTTCAATATCTTCATCCAGTACCTCACCCGTATCAGGATCCCTGAGCAGCTCTGAACGGCCTACCTCGAACATGTCTCCCTGGCTTACTCCTTCTCTTTCGCCTCGGTTTATGTAGACCTTGCCTCCCTTTATAAGGACCACCGCTCCGGTCCAGGGTATGCCATCCAGTTTCGACACCAGGAACTCAACCCCTTCATCAACGGCCATTTCAATCGCCTTGCCGGCGTTGGTCTTTTTAAAACCACCCACATCACCGCTGAAACCGCCCTTGGAAAGGCCCAAAGACAAGGCCTTTTTGGACACCTTTCCGTAACATTTCTTGGAGGCCATTACCTGCCCTGTAGTGGAATTTACAATATACATGACCGTGTTTATCTCTGATGCACCGCCGCTTGCCCCGATCCTGAAACCGCCTATGCCTATTCCTCCACCGCCCCCGCTGGTACCGTCTTCAAAGTGGGTAATCTCTCCCTTTATCAGTAGTTGCGCCGGAGTCATTTGACCTGTAGCCACTTTTTTGCCGCCTCCTGCAGCCCTTCCGCTGGCGGCAAAGTCCTGTTCATTTAATGCCTCACCCCTCATGTCTTTTTCACCGATGACTATAAATTTTCCGGTCTGGTTCAGGCTGTCGGTAAGGACCGCTCCCCAGGCGTTACCCAAGTTCCAGCTCCCGGACCAGGCGGAGCTGTTTTTGAATTTTGCTACGGCTATGGAATATCTGAGGGACCCTTCCCCTGCGAATGAAGGAACCGAAACAGAGGTTAAGAGACCAATAATAATACCCAATAATATGATTTTATAAAATGATTTCATTCTTTATGTCCCTCCCTTTTTAAGACTTTGATATGAAAAGATATATTAAATTGTATTTATTGTCAAAGATGAATTTAAGCCCTGATTTATCATCAAAACGTCATCTGCGGCGTATAGATCGTCTGTATCAAAGCGTTTTCCTGAGCGCAGTGGCGCTAAAATATCCTTCCGGTGTCAGCGGGTAATCAGGCTTCACGATTATGCCTTATTGCGCATGAATTGGATACTGAAATCCGTTTATGTCTGTCAGCTGATTGGAGGGTGTTCAGGAAGAAAAAGCATGAAATTTGTTCCTTGCCCTGCTTTTGATTCAAAGCTCAGTTTGCCGCCATGATCTCTAACTATCTTATCCGTGACAGGCAGGCCCAGCCCTGTTCCTTTATACCCCTTGGTAGTGAAAAAATCGGAAAAAAGCCTCTTTCGTGTTTTTTCGTCCATGCCTGTTCCGTTGTCAACGACCTGAAACCTCACACCCCATCCCGGGGGGCTGTCCGTCTTTATCTTTACGATACCGCTTCCGCTTACTATCCCTTCTAATGTACACGCATCCACCGCATTGCTCATCAGGTTCAAAAGGCAGCGGTGAATTGCTCTTCTGTCCATCGCAACCTTTTTCAGTCCCTCTTCGAGTTCTCTAAGGATTTTTACCCCGGAAATCTTTGATTTTCTGTAAATGAGTTCCATCACCTCAATCGCCAGTTCATTAGGATCGATCAAATCCAGCTTGTACTGCGGCCTGCCCTGTTTGGAATATATCAGCATATCGGTGACAATGCTTCCTATTTGATCGATGTTGCGTTCCACCATGCCCCATCCGTCCTTTATTAGTTCTATGTCTCTCTTGCTTATGGCCGAATTGATCACATAGGCCCCTCCCTTTAGCCCCGACAATATGTTTTTTATGTAGTGGGCAAGTCCCGAAACGGTTCGGCCTATGGCAGCCATGCGTTCGGAATTCTCTTTTTGTCTTTGGAGCCTGTGAACCTCACTCAGGTCCTGCATGAAAAGCACACTGCCCACGTCCTTTGATTCCTCGGATAGCAATGTTCCTGATATCCTGACGGGAACCGGATTATGAAACTTGGAGGGCAGCTCTATTTCCATATTTATTATTTTCCCGGGCGGTCCATGGGTGCCTCCGGAGAACGCCTCCTTTATTTGGCTGACGGCTTCAATGGATAGGATGTCATCATAGGTCTTTTTATCGATCACCTCTTGAGACGAATATCCAAGAATTTCAGCGGCGCCACTGTTGAAGATATTAATCTTTCCGCCCTCATCGGTTGCGATAATACCGTCTATGGAATTGAGAATAAGATTTTGAACAAAGGCCTCTCTCTTTTTTATATCCAGGGTCATTGCAACCCGCTCGGAAAAATCCTGGTATGTAACGATAGCACCCTTGATTTCACCGTCGTCATTTTTGATGGGTGCAGCGTTCATATAAAGATGGGTTCCGGCATTTCCCAGGTAGGGAAAGAAATTTTCCGCCTCATAAGCCCCGTCAACAAGTGGTGATTTCCTCAGCTTCATATCTTTGTAGAGCCTTTTGATCGAGTTCAGGTCATTTTCAATGACAAGGTCCGCCAACAGGGGTCTCTTGCGGGGGAAAAACGGCTCCCACTGCCTGGATGTCCCGATCATTTCTTTACTGGTGAACCGGGTGAGTTTTTCACACGCCTTATTCCAGTGAGTTATCTTGTGTGTTTCATCCAGTACGAACATCGGGATGGGGGAGCCGTATATTATCCCCTCGGCGGTCTTTTTCTGCGAAAGGGAGTACTCTTCTGATTGCTTTAATCTGAGGGTTCTTTCCCGGACCTCCTTTTCCAGCTTGGCGGAATACTGTTTTCTTGCGTCTTCAAGCTTTTTCTCGATCGATATATCTCTCACCATTATACGGAAAAGCTTTTCCTCTTCCAGCCAGGAGATGTTGGCTTCAACAGGCAATGTTTTGCCGTTTTTGGTTTCAAAGTCCATGTCAACGGAAATAAAACCGAGAATCTTTAGACCTTCGAGATGATAGGCAAAGATATTCTTTGAATAACCCTTAGTAACATCGCAGATCTTGAGCCTTTCCAGTTCGAATTTTGAGTACCCCAGCATATAGGCGAGACTCAAGTTGCATTCCAGAACAACCCCATCCAAATCGAATAGAGCAAGCCCCTCTGTGGCGTTATCAAAGAGGTCTTTGTATTTTTTCTGTGAGTTCTCCAGGGTTATTTCAAGGTTCTTTCTGTCCGTGATATCTCTCAGTGTCAAAAGCGTTAAAGGCCCTTCGTTGTCCCTTGCCGGTATGGGTCTGTATATCGCCTCATAGTAGGATGAAGAAGCGCCTTTTTTAAAAAGGTATTCCCTTACCTCCTCTTTATTGTCACTGGAAGGAAGGTTGCCAAGAGGACAGAAGGTGTCAGCGCAAGGATTATGTCTGTTAAAAAGCACCTCATAACATGGTCTTCCGATAACATCATTTCTGCTGAGACCGAAATTTTTGAGAAAACTCCGGTTTACGGATTCGATTTTATTTTTTCCGCCTATGAACAGGATGGAATCAGACAGGGTGTTGAAGATTGCCGTGTTGTTTCCCCTTTTCTCGACTGTGCCGTCGCCTTTCTTGTCTCCGCTTTGTTCTCTTGTGCAGGCAGTCTTTAAGAGTGTCAGCAACAGGTCGGCATTTTTGTGAGTGATGATTTGAAGGTTGGCGGGCTTTCTTTCGTTCAGAAGGGGTGCGACCTCTTTGTCCCCGGCCGGCGCAACTATCAAATCCAGGTCTTTGATCTCTAACAGACCTTCGTAGCTGCCGGTTGTGAGTATGTTGAACCTTCTTGCGATGTCAAGTATGGAGGGATCAAGGTCGGGACCGGCAATGGCAGCTATTATTACTTGAGGGAACAAATGCTTATTGCATGTCAAATAGTCCAGAATCTCCAGACATTTTTGGCCTCCACCAGCAATTGCAAGCTTGATAGTCTCCATTGGAAAATTGCCGATTTATTGTTTTACAGCTATGGCGAAGCCCGGTTTGACCGGGAGATAGCCTCTTTTACCAGTTTTAAAAGCCTTTTCGGATCGACAGGCTTTTCAAGATAACCTGCGGGTCTGACCGCTTTGGATTCCCTATCGGTGCTATGCGATCTCTTGAAGAATGCCTCCAGGTCAATCCCTGTTTCACCTGATACCCCTGTAATCATTATAACAGGTATTTTGCTCGATTTTTCGTCTTCTATAAGATCGGAGAGAAAAGACAAACCGCTTTTTCTGGGCATCATAAGATCCAGAAGGATGAGATCGGGATTTTCAGCCCGGGTTTTTTCGAGCCCTTCTTGTCCGTCAGCCGCGTCAATCGTCTTATAACCGTGATCCTTGAGGAGTGTGGACAAAAATAGAACCACATCGGGATCATCATCAATTATCAAAATCCTATTATCCATAAATCTCGCCGCCGTTAAACAGAAATAACCGTTGACTTATATCCGCTCGATTCATGCAAGTCAACCTTACTCAACAGTTGGTGATACGAACCCGAAGCGGTTATGTCCTGTTGACATTGACATGATAAAAGCTATCTTTCTATAGTGAACAGGTTATCAGGTTTTTTCAATTACTCAATTTTTTTGTGACTTTTTATGGAAAAAGTTTGGAAAGGACGGTCTATCCAGGGAATATATGAATTACCCTGTTGAAAACCAGACTGAAATAATCCTTGACAGTATTGCTGATGGAGTCTTCACCGTAGACTCGGAATGGCGGATAACCTCATTTAACAGCGCGGCTGAGAAGATAACCGGAATAAAAAGGCGGGAGGCGATCGGCAGGCACTGCTGGAATGTTTTCAGGGCGAGTATATGCGAAAGCAATTGCTCTCTGCGTAGGACCATGCAGACGGGAGAGGCGATTGGAAGCCAGCCGATTTATATCGTGAATTCAAAAGGGGACAGGGTTCCTGTGAGTATTTCAACCGCCCTTTTAAAGGAAGTCGGCGGAAGGGTTATAGGAGGAGTTGAAACATTTCGAGACCTGAGTGTTGTCGAGACCCTTCGCAAAGAACTGGAGGGGCGGCAATCATTTTTTGACATTATAAGTAAAAATGCCGAAATGCAGCGTCTTTTCGGCATCCTTGAGCAGGTTGCCATCAATGATGCCAGCGTTATTCTCGTGGGAGAAAGCGGCACAGGAAAGGAACTGTTCGCAAAGGCCATACACTCGTTGAGCCTGCGAAGCGGGGGGCCGATGATTACCGTTAATTGCGGTGCCCTCCCTGATACACTTCTTGAGTCGGAACTTTTCGGTTACAGGGCGGGAGCATTTACCGGTGCGAGAAAGGATAAGCCCGGTCGTTTTGCAATGGCAGAGGGTGGGACACTTTTTCTTGATGAAATAGGGGATATCTCCTCCGCTCTCCAGATTCGCCTTTTGAGGGTCCTTGAAGACAGGATCTACGAACCGCTGGGTGGAACCGAATCGGTAAAGGCGGATGTAAGGATAGTAACCGCAACGAACAAAGACCTTGAGGATATGGTTGAAGAGGGCCTGTTCAGGCAGGACCTCTATTACAGGATCAATGTGGTGAAAATATCGCTTCCGCCGCTCAGGAAAAGAAAGGAGGATGTCCCCCTGCTTGCGAACCATTTTGTTGTAAAGTTCAATAGAATAATGGGAAAATCGATAAGAGGCCTTTCGCCGGAGGTGTTGCCCGTATTGATGTCCCATGATTTTCCGGGCAACGTACGTGAGCTGGAGAACATTATCGAATATGCCGCAGTGGTGTGTAAAAATAATTTGATAGCCATTGAGAACCTGCCTGATTATCTTTTCAGGGGTTTGAGTGAGAATATGGATGAAAAAAAAAGAAGCGCTGTTCCGGAGGATCGCTCATGGAGCAATCTGGAAAAGCAGTTTTTATACGATGCCTTAAAGGAAAATGCCTGGAACAGAAAGGCGACCGCAAACCAGTTGGGCATTCATCCTAGCACCCTTTGGCGAAAGATGAAACGCCTGAACTTGGAGGCCCCGAGGCAATACGCCGGTAATAGGGCACCTTCTTCCGGGAACTTACAAACAAATACAGATCATTTCTCCGTCGAGTAGGCAGGCAGACTTTGCAAATATGCAATAAGGCATGGGTTTGTCTTGAAAAGCTTTTTTATGTCTCGGTACACTGGCGGTGCTTCTGTGAAAAAAGCCCTGCCTGTGGATACTGAGGCCTTTTTATGTGGTATTTCCTTGCGAGATAAGACCTGTGAGTCCCTGTGCCTTCACTCGTGTGTTGACAACCAGAGATATGAGAAAATGGACATGGTGTTTTTTTGTAAGCGCTAACCTTCAGTGCGTATAGGTTTTGCAGGAGATTATTGCGGATATGTTCATCCCGGAGATTATTGTTGCATTATGGCACAATATGTGCATGAAAACAGATTGAATCTTTATTTAAAAAACCGGGGACCATTTTATGCCTATTTACGAATATAGATGCAGAGACTGCGGGGTTGTTTCAGAATTTTTGGTTGGTATGGGGTATGATCAGGAAATATCATGCCCAAGTTGTGAAAGCCTTGCCATGGAGAAGCTGATGTCAACGGCATCTTTTATGGGTGTTGAAACAGCGAGGGCCCCGGGCCGCACCTGTTGCGGAAGGGAAGAAAGGTGTGAGACCTCCCCTTGTGAAGCAGGTAAGGGGTGTAGGAGAATTTAGCGGCGGGATTTGATTCTCCGGTGTTATTCTGATTTAAATGGCCTTGATTTATATTGCGATAATGCAATGAGAAGGCTAATGTGTTTGCGATATTGCAATGAATGCCGTAGGTAGTGGACGATAGTTTTGCTTTTATTAAACAGGGGAAGGAGAATCTAGAATATGAAATTAGCGATAAGTGCAACCGGAAAAGACTTGGAGTCCCAGATAGATCCCAGATTTGGGCGATGCGCCTTTTTTATCGTGGCTGAAACGGAAGATATGAGTTTTGAGGCCTTTGACAACGCGAGTATCTCTCTTGGGGGGGGTGCCGGAATTCAGTCGGCCCAGTTTGTGGCCTCAAAGGGCGCCAAGGTGGTAATTACAGGAAACGTAGGCCCCAATGCGGTAAGAACTCTGAACGCGGCCGGCGTTGAGGTTGTGGTAGGTCAGTCGGGTTCGGTCAAAGAGGCGTTGGAAAGGTACAGGGCGGGAGGCCTGAACAGCACACAGGAAGCCAATGTTGCTGATCACTACGGCATGGGCGGTGGTGCGGGGATGGGTTCCGGCTCAGGGCGCGGCATGGGCGGTGGAATGGGCAGAGGAATGGGTCGAGGCATGGGCATGGGTTCAGGCGCAGGCCGAGGTATGGGCCAAGGCATGGGCATGAGCGGTGGAATTTCTCAAAGCCAGCCTCAAAGCGCTCCCGGCAGTGAAGACGATCTGAGGCAGCTTAAAAACCAGGCCGAGGATCTGCGCAGGCAGATGGAAGCGATAGAATCCCATATAAAGGACTTTGAAAACAAATAATCCTAAAAGGGATTTGTTGCGATGAATATAGCTATCCCGGTATGGGAAGGTAAGGTATCGCCCCTTTTTGATACGGCCTCAAGGCTCCTTGTTTTTCAAACTGAGCAGAAACTTGAGTGCTCTCGTTTCGAGACCTTGATTGATGAAGAGGACATTACCGGTAAATGCCTTAATATACAGAAGCTGGGGATAGATACCCTCATTTGCGGGGCCATATCAAAGCATTTTTACATGATGCTTAGAAGCGTCTGCGAAATAAGTGTAATTCCATGGATTTCAGGCAGGTGTGAGGATGTCCTGCTGGCGTATTTAGGAGGATCTCTTAATAATAGCAAGTACCTGATGCCGGGATGCAGATGGGAAAAGGGGTCACCCGATAATGACGAAGTATTCAAGGAAAGAAAAGACGAACAGAAATAAATGCAGGATCCAGGAAAAGATCAGGAGGTTTTTTACAGATGACAATAGAGAATAGAGGCGGTGCAAGCTGCGGGGTTGACGATCGTAAGGCAAAGATGCAGAAACAGGATAAGGAAATAGAGCAAAGACTCAGGAGTATAAAAAACAAGATACTGGTAATGAGCGGTAAAGGCGGGGTGGGTAAGAGCAGTGTGGCCGCGTATCTTTCAGTAATGCTTGCCAAACGAGGTAAGAAGGTGGGCCTGATGGATGTTGATCTTCATGGTCCGAGTATTCCCAGGATGCTGGGGCTGAAGGGGAGTATCCAGCCAGGCTCCAGCGAGGGCAAGGCTCAACCTGTGAGGTATCTTGAAAATATGGAGGTAATATCGATCGAGACCCTGATGGGGGAAAACAAGGATATGGCCACCATATGGAGGGGGCCGCTGAAGATCGGTGTGATTAAGCAGTTCATATCGGACATTGAATGGATGGACCTGGATTATCTAATAATAGATTCTCCCCCGGGTACGGGTGATGAGCCCTTGACCGTTGCTCAGACAATCCCCGATGCAAAGGCCCTCGTTGTTACCACGCCGCAGGAGATATCCCTTGCAGATGTGAGAAAATCAATAAATTTCTGCAGGCAGGTAAATATGGAGATCCTGGGTCTGGTGGAAAACATGGGCGGGCTTGTATGCCCTCACTGCGGAAAAACTATTGAAATTTTCCAGGCCCACGGCGGGATGCTGACCGCGAAAAAAGAGGGACTTAAGCTTCTCGGCTCCCTGCCTTTGGATCCTAATGTCGTAAAGGATGCGGACAATGGAAATGTGGATTTTCTGGAAAATAATGACCTGCCTTTTACCAAAGAATTTAGCAAAGTAGTGGATGAAGTCGAAAAACAGGCAGAGCAAAAAAAGGTTGTTTTCCCTACAGTACCGGTGCAGGAACAGGCAGTTAAGAAGGAAAAGGGCAATGGTGATTCAAGGATGCTGGCCGTACCTGTGAGTGCCGGAAAACTGGCCGCTCATTTCGGCCATTGCGAGCAGTTTGCCTTTTTTGAAACCGAGCAAGGCAAGATTACAGGAAAAGACACAAAGGCACCTCCCGCCCATGAGCCGGGGGTACTTCCCCAATGGCTTTATGAACAGGGTGTTGATGTGATTCTGGCAGGAGGAATGGGGGAAAGTGCCAAAGGTCTTCTCAACGACAAGGGCATAGAAGTGGTAACAGGTGTGCCGATGGATGCCCCGGAATCATTGGTAAATCAATATCTGACAGGTTCCCTGGTATTGGGAAACAATGCATGCGAACACTAAGCAGGGAAAGGTGTTTTTCAGACCTGCAAAAGGATTTTGTTAAAAGGGAGTCCTTGACTCCCTTTTAATTGTTATAAAAAGTGAGATTTTAAAACAGGATGGGTTGGGGAGAAACCTGTATGAGCGAAGATCTGGACAGCTTCGTAAATGAGCTTCAGGAGCAGATTTACGAGGAAACCAAAGATGCATACGGTGAAGTTGCCTTTAAGAGATGGCGTGAACCTCTATATATGGGACAGATGCCCGACCCTGACGGGTATGCCCGTGTAACAGGCTCATGTGGCGATACGATGCAGATGTTCCTTAAGTTTAGAGGCGATTGCGTAAGAGGTGCCTCTTTTCTGACCGACGGGTGTGGATCAAGTACGGTATGCGGTTCATATGCCGCGGAAATGGCATTAGGAAAAACGCCGGATGAGGTTGCCTGCATGACGGGTGATGAAATCCTTGAAAGGCTTGGGGGCCTGCCGAAAGAGGATGAACACTGTGCGTTTCTGGCGGTAGAAACCCTCCAGGAGGCACTGAGTGATTACATGAAAAAGATGACAAGGAAATAACCAATCCCTACCCGGATGCCGGATATCGGTTTAACCCTAAAAAAGGCTTGGTTTGCCTGATTTGTGCTGTCAGCCCTCGGCTGTCGGCTGTCAGCAGAAAAGATGAAGAAAAAGGCCGTTAAGCTGAATGCCATATCCGGAAATCTTAGATTTACGGATATGGCAGGTGCTTTTTTCGTTCCATTTGAGGCGGGGCTGTTTTTGTTCAGCCTGGTTCATGAAACCGGGTTTTCCAAATGACATAGAAGTAAGTATCGGAAATTTATAGAGGATATTAAGATGATAATCAGCATTGCTAGTGGTAAAGGCGGGACAGGCAAGACAACCGTTTCAACGAATCTTGCCGTTTCACTTGAATCGGAGGTCCAGTTGCTGGACTGCGATGTGGAAGAGCCCAATTCTCACCTCTTTATTCGCCCCACAATCGAGAAGGTAGAGAAGATTACAACCCCGGTGCCCGAGGTAGATGAGAATAAGTGCACCTTGTGCGGAAAATGTGGTGAGATCTGTCAGTTCAAGGCTATAGTCGTAATCGGGGAGACGGTACTGCCGTTTCATGAGTTGTGTCACAGTTGCGGCGGCTGTGTGGAGGTGTGCCCTGAAAAGGCGATTACGGAAACGGCCCGAGAGCTGGGAATCCTGGAATGCGGGCATAGAAACTCTCTTGAATTCGTACATGGAAGACTAAGAGTGGGAGAGGCAATGTCTCCTCCGCTTATTAGAGCGGTGCGGGCCCATACCAAAGGGGCCTTGACGATAATCGATGCCCCCCCTGGAACCTCATGCCCTGTTATAGCGTCTATGAATGGCGCGGATTTTGTCTTGCTCGTAACAGAGCCGACCCCTTTCGGTCTCCACGACCTTAAGCTGGCTGTCGGTGCGGTCAGGATGCTTGGGATTCCCTGCGGCCTGGTTATAAACAGATCAGATATGGGAGATGACAAGGTATGGGCCTATGCCGAAGAGGAGGGAATTCCGATATTGATGGAGATTCCTTTTGACAGGAAAATTGCAGAGGCCTATTCAAGGGGTGATCTGCTTGTTGAGGTCATGCCAGAGTGGAAGGAAAAATTTCAGGGACTTTTAAAAGATATCGAGAAGCTCATCTAAATACGGGAGTGTGTTGTGGTGAAAGAACTTGTTGTTATAAGCGGAAAGGGTGGAACCGGAAAAACGAGCGTTATGAGTGCGTTTGCCTCTATGGCCCGGAACATGGTGCTCTGCGATGCGGATGTTGATGCTGCGGACCTCCATTTGATAATGGAGCCGGACATAAAGGAAAGACATGAATTTCAGAGCGGTTCTACCGCCGGAATCATAAGTGAGAAATGCACGAATTGCGGCCTTTGCAGGGATCTGTGCCGATTCGATGCCATAAGCGAAGACTATGTTGTAGACCCGGTTGCCTGTGAGGGTTGCGGGGTATGCCATTACTTCTGTCCGGAAGAAGCGGTGGATTTTTCGTTGAATACCTGCGGGGAATGGTTCCTGTCGGAATCCCGTTTCGGGCCGGTTGTGCATGCCAGGCTGGGGATTGCCGAGGAAAACTCAGGGAAACTGGTGAGCCTTGTCAGGCAGGAGGGCAGGAGACTCGCAGAGGAAAGAGACCTCAACCTGATTCTTACGGACGGGCCCCCGGGGGTTGGGTGCCCTGTAATCGCATCGCTGGGGGGTGCCAGTTCCGTTCTCATAGTGGCCGAGCCGAGTGTGTCCGGAATGCATGATATGGAAAGGGTCGTGCAGCTGGCGGATTTTTTTAACGTCCCGGCGATGTTGTGCGTCAATAAGTTTGATCTGAATAGTGACAAGACCAGGGAAATCGAGACATTCGCCCGTGATAAAAAGGTTGCGGTGGTAGGAAGAATCCCCTTTGACCCGACCTTTACAAAGGCGATGGTAAAGGGAAAAACTATCCTTGAATACGACAGCGATTCCGATGCAGCAGGTGAGGTCAAAAAAATATGGGAAAAGATCGGTGAGAAAATAGGCATCTAACCAGGGGCCTGATGATACCCAAAACAGAAAAGCGGATGTTTCAGAGAGGGTGGGCAGAAGAGGGTAAATTCTTTAGTTTCAACCACAGGGACTCGACCTCTTTTCTGGTTGCCCTTTCGTTTCCATGATTGTCTATAAGGTAATCGGCAAGGTCGATCTTTTCATCAATAGGCAGTTGTGATTGAATGATTCTAAGGGCCTCTTCTCTTTCAATCTTATCCCTTGTAATAAGCCTTTTGAGCTGTTCTTCGGCCGGGATGTATACGAGGATGGTTTTATTAAAAAGGGATTGCAGTTTCAGCTCGAACAGAAGAGGCACTACCGCAATTATAACGGAAGGTTTACCCCTCAAGGCAATGGATTCAACCCTTTTTGAAAAGGTATCAAGGATCGGAGGATGTGTGAAACCCTCAAGGATCTTTCTTTTTTCGTGATCCGAAAAGACGATCCGGGAGAGCTTCTTTCGATCGATATGTCCATCTGAACAAAGAATCTTTTGTCCGAAGTAGTCCACAATTTCTTTAAATGCCCGCCTGCCTGGTTCAATAATCTCTCTTGCAAGCAGGTCAAAATCCACGATATATGCCCCCAGTTCTTTCAAGATGTCAGCAACGGTCGTTTTTCCGCTCGCAATGCCGCCCGTAAGTCCGTTCAGGAAGACTTCCGGCCTCGCTTTCAATCCTTTTAACCCTTTCTCATTGTCGTAAGTTGTTTTCGGGTGATTTAGTTTGATGCCGTTGTTATCTATGTTTTTTTTGCCTGCTGTCATTTCAAAATATTATGCCTCCTGATCATTAAACACCCGGTATAATCCAAATCCATAGTCCGGTACAGTTATCGGTATAAGAGTATCAATGGATTTGAGGTAATCTCCGCCGGCAAGGTATAGAATGTGTAAGGCGCCAGGGAACTCAAGGCTTAAGCCATCGAAGACAGTCCCGTTGAAGCGGCACTGATGTCGGATCAGAGTATAAGCTCCGCAGCATCCATGACTTTCAGGTGTTCTTCAATTCCTTCAGCCCTTGACGCGTCTTCAAGCATCTTGGCACATTGGGGGCAAGCCACAGCCAGAATATCGGCGCCTGTTTTGCAGGCCTGCCTTACACGTATTCTGGCAGGACTTTCAGGGCCTCCACCAAGGATATCCGTGAAAAAATTGCCTCCTCCTCCCCCGCAGCATAGCGCATCTTCCCTGTTTTGTTCCATTTCAACCAGCCTTATTCCCGGAACGGATTCGATAATTAGTCTCGGTGCTTCATAGACCTTGTTATGCCTACCGAGATAACAGGGGTCATGGTATGTGACAGACAACTCCTTTGGGACGGATTTGAGTCGTCCCTCCGCTATAAGTTCCGCGATTATCTGGGTGTAGTGCCATACCTCATAATGGCCCCCCATCGCGGGATAAAGATTCTTGATAGCGTTGAACCCGTGAGGGGAAAGGGTGATTATCTTTTTTATGCCCAATTTGTCAAATACCTTGATGTTTCCGTCAGCCAGATATTCAAAAAGCCCGTTTTCTCCAAGGGCCTTTACCTCATTGCCGTCACAGTTTTCATCACTACCCAGTATGCCGAAAGAAACTCCCGCCTTTTGAAATACCTGGGAGACCGCTCCGGCGATCTTCTGTGCCCTTTCATCATAAGATCCGACGCATCCGATATAAAAGAGGTACTCCTGTTCATTGTAAGTCTCAACCCCTATGCCCTTTGCCCATAGCGCCCTCTCATTTTCAGGCCTCTTATAAGGGTTACCGTTTACATATATGTTCTTGAGATAATCTCTGACAAGCGGCGGGATGAGGCCCCGGTCCACCATCTCCGCCCGCGCGGACATAAATACCCTGACCAGGTCATCTTTGAATTTCATTACGCAATGTTCCATGCAGTTTCCGCAGGTTGCGCAGGAATAAAGGATCTCGCCAAGGCGTTCGCTGGTTTTTACCTCATCATTCAACCAGGCCCTGATAAGCCACATCCTCCCTCCGGGAGAGAATGTCTCAAAGCGGAACTTTCTATATGGAGGACAGTTTATGGCGTAATAATCATTTGTCAGTTTGCAGTAACCGCATCTAAAACAACGGTGAAGGAGTTCTTCATATTCCATTTATTTCTCCCCGTTCTCAGAGTCTGGTTCTTATGACACGCTTAATTACATACTAATCCTGCTGCGGCATGAATCCCTTTTTTCTGTTCCGGGTCCTACGACCTGGTCTTTTCAATTGGCTTAGAGACGGGGACACTTGCCCTCTCCCTGTTCCCCTCGCTACGCTCACGGCCATGGCTTCCCCCCCTTATAAGTCAATAAAAGCACGGCGGCATCTCCTGCCGGTCACATTCAAAAAGGATACATGCCTTTTTCCAAGCGCAGGCGCTCTTTCGTAGGCCTTATCTCACAAAAAAATACCACAGGCAGCCCAGGTGGCCGCAGACTGGGCTTTTTTCCCGGGAGCCCTATCAGCTTAGGTAATGTTTACTAAAGCCCGTGGATGTGACCACTTCTCCGTAAGAAATAGATAAGGCCGGAGAAAGAGTGCCGGTGCCTGCGCGTGTTATATCAATACCTATGGCATGAATCCTCATCTTTAGTGCATGGATTCCCAGTTTCCGGGGTTCATTATACGGTTCGGATCAAGCAGGTTCTTGATCCTTGTTATCAACCGGAAGGTATTTGGGTCCATTTTTTCGATTATCAGTTTCTGTCCGGGAAGTTCCGATTTCCATGGTATGCCCCCGAGTCTAAGGGCCGACCTGTTGGCGTCGTCCAGTGCTCTTTTTGCCTTTTGTACATCCTCATCGTCCGCCCTGTTAAATCCGTATGCATAGGCGGCCATCATGCAATGGGCCCTTCCGATTATGCGGATCATTATGGAATAGGAGGTTCCATGTTTTTCAGCAATGGAGATCCCGTCCCTGTATGCCTGCGGCAGCAGCTTGACAGGCATGATCGCACCCACATATTCAAAGCCTCCGCCCTTTTTGACGTCGGCAAAGCGGCTGACCGAGCGTTGCGGCGCCTCCAGAAATCCGTCTCTCATTTCCGGGACCAGATGCATAAAGCCCCCCTCTTTTTTTTCTATGTACTCATCAAGACACTTCCTGATTGTCCTTTTCTTGAGTTTCATCTCTTCTTCCGAGTGAGCTGTAAGGTTTATGGAGGTGAGCTGAAATCCGCCTATCCAGTCAGGCCTGGGCTGAGTGTTTATGACGAGGTCTTCAGCAAGCTCGGTAGCCGTAATCTTATGGATAATATCTGGAAGGTAATCCGGATTTTCCGTGACAAAGATCATTACGTCTTCATGGGAGGGGGCGGGATAAAGCTTGATGGAAAGTTTCGTAACAACGCCCGTAGTTCCGTTCCAGCCTATGAAGAGCCCTGCAAGATCAGGCAAGGGTGCCCTTGAAAACCAGTATTCGGAGGCGGAACATGACCCTATCCGGCAGATCTCTCCGGTCGGCAGGACAACTTCAAGGCCGTTTAGCATCTCGGAGTGAAATCCTGTTGCCTGGGACATATGGCCGCTTCCATGGATAAGGATATTTCCTCCGATGGTGGCCATGGGAGGCGCATCCGGCAGAGAATGCTTGAGTCCGGGGTGGTGCCTTGCAAGATAACTCTTTAGCTGTCCTTCCGATACGCCCGCCTCAACCAGGGCGTAACGGCTCTGCTCATCTATCTCCAGGATGGAGTTCATTCTTTTGAGATCAAGCACGATTCCACCCTTCAAAGGTCTCGTGAGCCCTGAAAGCACAAGGCCGGCACCCATGGGCACAACCGGTATATTGTCTTTGTTGGCAACCCGCAGGATCTGTGCGACCTCTTCGGCGCTTTTGGGCATCATAACGCAGGAGGGTTCACATGGATCCTGGGTCCCACCGTCACGGGAGTAAAAATAGACCTCTTCAGGATGACTTGAAATGCGATCTTTTCCGACTATCTTCTCAAGGGCATTGAAAGATTCTTCATTCATAGATCTCTCCGTCTTTTCCATGCTACTGTCCCAGTGCCAATCTGCAGAGGTCAGGCATGGTTACAGGAATTATCCCTCTTTTTTCAACCTTTTCACCAAGGGTGTAATAGCACATAGGGCAGTTGAAGAGACAGTATTCGGCACCTGAATCGACCATGTCTTGTATGTTTTTTTCCTGTACCTCTTCGGCAAGGTCATCACGACCCTGCATTACCATAATACTGCCGCAGCAAAGGGCGTTTTCATGGTCATATTTTCTATCGGCCCTTTTAACGCCGATGAGTTGGAAGACCTCGTCAACAAGTCCCCGGGTTTCAGGTATAAGCCGATTTGAACATGGCCTCTGATAGGCCACTGTCTTGTCAAGGGATCTGATCTTGCTTTTCAATCCCTCAAGCCTTTCCAATATGAAGTCATAGAGATGTATGGGGGTGAATGGCACTTCGAGACCGTAGGCCTCAGCCCAGAATGTAAAACCGGCGAAACATTCATCATGGAAGCAGACAAGCTCATTCAGCCCGTTTTTTTTCAGATTGTCATCTATGTTTTTGACCACCTGCGGCAGACGTTCCTTTATTAGAGACATCCTGGCAAAATGGAGGTATACGAGGTTGCAGAAAAAATCTCTGCCAAGAAAATTTGAAGTATCATGAAAGAGCGCGCCCTTTACCTTCTCCTTCATGTCTGGAAACAGGCAGAGTGAAATGCAAGGATCGGTCAGGCGGTATCCCGGATCAATGTCCCCTTTTGGCGCGTACATCTTTATCTGCTGATTTGTGATAGGTCTGGGTGCAGGGGAATAGCCCTTTTTCTCCTGAAGTTCAACGATCTGAAAAAAGGGATGGTTGCGGTTCGGGCAGTACTCTTCGCAAGCATAACAGGTGGTGCATTGTTTAAGCACATAAGAGTCCTGCCCGGTTATGATCTTTTTCTTTTCGACCTTGGCAGACTTGATATCGATATCAATGTACTGGCATCTCAAAAGGCAGTCCAAGGTTTCACAGGCTAAACAAATATCCTTACTAAAGTTAAGAGCATACATGTCTGACCCCGACTGATTGTTTTTTTTAATGATTTGCAGATTTCAAGGAGGTGAGGAAAACACCCTTCTATTTAAGGGTTCCACTATGAATAGCATTCACTTGCCTCCATAGCAAGTCAAAATAAACAAACAGTTCAGAATTTATTCTAAAAAGAAATAAAAATTGGTATAAATATTAATTAAAGTTTGCTTTTGAAATATTATCGGCATGCTATGGCCTCATTAGGATTACCCGGATGCCGAAGCGTGTTAGCAACAAATTAAGAACAATCACGGGTGCCGGGATGCGGCGGTTGGGACGGCAGGAAATACTTGCTGGACAGGGTCTAAAAAAGGGGGGCTTTAAGTTTTTCTTGCGGCTATTAGCCTGTAAAGGCCGCTGTAATCGGTTATCCTGTCGGTGTCAGAGTAAAGTCCTGTCTTTTCTATCATTGAAAGGGCCTTAACGGTCTGATCGGGAGACATCTCTATAATCAGCCATCCACCGCTGTCGAGATGCCCTGCTCCCTGTCTGATTATTTTATCTATAAAACAAAACCCATCTCTTCCGCCGTTTAATGCAATCTCAGGCTCATTATCCCTTATCTCAGGTGCAAGGGTTAAGAAGTCTTCCCCGGATACATATGGAGGATTTGAGACTATCATATCAAAGCGCATTGCCGTTTCTTTGATGGGGGAGAAGAGGTCTCCTCCAATAAATCGGATTTTTTCCGACACATTATGCCTCCCGGCGTTTGAGGCTGCTATCCTGAGGGCATCGGAAGAGATGTCGGAGGCATAAATTGAAACATTGGAAAGTTCTTTGGCAAGGGCTATTGAAATAGCGCCTGAGCCGGTTCCTACTTCCAGTATGTTGAGGGATTTTTTCGATGTGGGAGATGGTTGTGCAAGTTTTTCAAGCGCGGTTTCCACGATTACTTCAGATTCGGGCCTCGGTATGAGCACATGGGGATCGACCTGCAGCTCAAGGGACCAGAATTCCTGGACGCCTGTTATATACTGGATAGGTTCATGATTAACGCGCCTCTTGATAAGCAGGCGGTAGCCGTCCACCTCATTTTTTATTAGAGGTTTGTCAAAATTGAGATAGAGCTGAATCCTTTCGATCCCGAGCTGGTGGGCCAAAAGCACCTCAGCCGTAAGGCGCGGCGCTTCAATATGCCTTTCCTTGAGGTAGCCTTCAGATACCTCCAATAACTCCTTTACTTTCCAGGAAACAGGTTCCATGAAACCTTAATGGCTGGTTTTTAGGGCTTCAGTTTGAAAATGTGTAATGAGGGGGTCGATTATTAGATTCAATTCCCCCTGAAGGACCTGGTCAAGTTTATAAAGAGTGAGGCCTATCCTGTGGTCGGTTGTTCTGCTTTGCGGAAAATTATAGGTCCTAATTCTCTCGCTTCTGTCACCTGATCCTACCATGTTCTTGCGTTCTTCAGACATCTTCGAATGCTGCTCTGCCTGTTCCAGGTCAAAGAGCCTGGAACGGAGAACCTTCATGGCCTTTGCCTTGTTCTTGTGCTGTGATTTTTCATCCTGACAGGTTACAACAAGGCCGGAAGGCATATGGGTGATCCTGACCGCCGAGTCTGTTGTATTTACGTGCTGCCCGCCGCAACCCGAGGACCTGTAAACATCTATTCTCAAATCTTCAGGATTTATTTGAACGTCAATTTCCTCCGCCTCCGGAAGCACGGCTACCGTAACCGCCGAGGTATGTATCCTTCCCTGTGTTTCTGTTTCAGGAACCCTTTGAACCCTATGAACCCCGCTTTCATACTTGAGCCTGCTATAGACGCTTTTTCCCTCTATCAAGACTATGATTTCCTTGAATCCACCGATTCCGGTGGAATTCTGGCTCATTATATCCGTTTTCCAATCCATTATTTCAGCATAGCGGGTATACATTCTGAAGAGGTCGGCTGCAAATAGTGCCGCCTCCTCACCTCCGGTCCCGGCCCTTATCTCTAAAAGGATATTTTTGTCGTCATTGGGGTCTTTAGGAAGCAGAAGTATCTTAAGCTCTTTTTCAAGGCTTTCCAGATTTGATTTAAGTCCTTGTATTTCATCTTTTGCAAGTTTGGATATCTCCGGATCGGAATCTCCCAAAAGCGAACTGTTATCCTCTATTTCGGCCTGGATTGCATTATGCCGTCTGAATGCGCTTACTATAGGATTCAGAACACTGTGTTCTTTGGAATACTTCTGATAGTTTTTCTGATCCTTGACTATATCAGGGTTTCCAAGTTTTCCTTCAAGCTCATTATAGCGTTCTTCGATTTCTTTGATCTTGGAAAACATTTATCGGCCTTTGTTAAAAATAATTTTGTACACCTATAGAAATGCCCCAGACCGGAGCATCCAAATAAGCCTTACAAAATTCTCCTTTTTCCGGAGGCGATTTGCCTAACTCCCTTTCCAGTCTGATTTATTTGTTTTTGTAGGCTGCGGAAAGGTCTATTGCAGAATTAAATACGGCCAGGCCAGGATGCCTTAAACGGGAGAGCCTTGAACGGTGCTTGGCAGTAAAGAATATTGAAAATTGTTCCTGTCCTAAACCTTTAACCTATTGTTAAGAAAGGACGTTTAAAACCGCGTCTTTTTCAGGCGTCTGTCTTTTTTGCCGCGGAGCCTTCGTTGAATTTGGCGTATTTTCTTCTGAACCGCTCTACCCTGCCTGCTGAATCTACGAGTTTCTGCTTCCCGGTGAAAAAGGGGTGACAGGCGGAGCAGATTTCTACGCTGATTTCCTTGACTGTGGATCCTGTTTCAAACTCATTTCCGCAAGCACAGCGGACCGTTGCGTTGTGATATTCGGGATGTATTCCCTTTTTCATTTTTTACCTCACTGTTTTATGCCCGGTGCGATAAAACAGATGATGAAAACCGGGCATCTGAAAATATATTATTCGCTCATTGAATCCAAAAAGGCCTGATTATCTCCTGTTCCTTTTATTTTTGCAAGCAAAAATTCCATGCTGTCAACCGGTGTAAGTGGGGCCAGGAGTTTCCTGAGTATCCAGATCCTGTTGAGAATCGTTTGATCCAGAAGGAGTTCTTCTTTTCTCGTTCCTGAGCGGTTGATATCGATTGCCGGAAACACTCGTCTATCGCTCAGTTTGCGGTCCAGCTGTATTTCCATGTTGCCGGTGCCTTTGAATTCCTCAAAGATAACCTCGTCCATCCTGCTTCCGGTATCTATGAGGGCGGTGGCGATTATGGTAAGGCTTCCTCCCTCCTCCACATTTCTTGCAGCACCAAAAAAGCGTTTTGGTTTGTGAAGGGCATTAGAGTCAAGTCCACCGGATAATATTTTCCCACTGGGAGGAACAACGGCATTGTAAGCCCTGGCGAGCCTGGTAATGCTGTCAAGCAGTATGAGCACGTCAAGCTTGTGTTCAACAAGCCTTTTTGCCTTTTCTATTACCATCTCAGCGACCTGGACATGCCGCTGGGGAGGTTCGTCAAAGGTGGAACTTATCACCTCGGCATCTACCGACCTGGCCATGTCCGTGACCTCCTCAGGCCTTTCGTCTATAAGGAGCACTATCTTGTGTATCTTCTTGTCAGTGGCGGTAACGCTGTTGGCAATATTCTGCAGGAGCATGGTTTTTCCGGTCCTTGGCGGGGCGACAATAAGTCCTCTCTGCCCTTTTCCGATAGGAGTCATAAGATCCATGATCCTGGCTGATAAGTTGTCAGGGGTTGTTTCCAGGTCAATTCTCTGCTCGGGATACAGGGGCGTAAGGTTGTCGAACAGGATCTTTTCCCTGGCTATTTCAGGGTCTTCATGGTTTACCTTTTCCACTTTGAGAAGCGCGAAGTATCTTTCCGAATCCTTTGGCGGGCGGATTTGCCCGGCAATAGTGTCTCCTTTTCTTAAATTGAATCTTCTTATCTGAGAAGGAGATATGTAGATGTCATCGGGGCCTGGTAGATAATTGGCATCGGGAGCTCGCAGAAAGCCGAATCCGTCCGGAAGGATTTCAAGTACACCTTCGCCCGTTATATGGCCGTTTCTTTCCGAATGTGCCTGAAGGAGCGAGAATATGAGCTCTTGCTTCGGCATGCCTGATGCCCCTTCAATGCTGCAATCTTTAGCCATTGTGGTAAGTTCATTGATCTTCATTTTTTTTAATTCAACAAGGTTCATTCTTTAACTCCGTGCAATAAAAATCGGGATTAATAACCGGCAGGGCCCAAAGAGAAAATGACATTAGGGGCGATACTAAAAAAAGAAACAGGGCAAACCTTAAATTCTTTGAGGTCCCTTACACTATGCAGTGAGGTCTAAACTGAACACCTTTTGTGTGATCTAAAGAAGGTTACTCAGTAGATTTGCTATGCAGTTTAATAAGATATCCGGTCTATACCGAATCCTCCAAAAGGTAGGAAATAGATACTTAATGAAAAAATATAATCAATTTCCATCTCTTGTCAAGCCCTTTATTTCCTTATGGCCGGATCAGGCCTCTTTCAGGGAATCTATAATTGCCTTCATATCGGTAGGGACCGGCGCTTCGAAAACAAGGAACCGATCCTTTTCCTGATGATAAAATCCGAGCCTGCCGGCGTGAAGCATCTGCCTGCGGGGCATTACTAATGATCGATTGTCGCATGGAAAGTGCTTTTTCCACCACCTGATTCCGAATCCGTACAAGGGATCACCAACTACCGGATGCCCGATATGAGATAAATGAACCCTGATCTGGTGTGTCCTTCCTGTCTTTATAGTAACCGATAGCAGGGAAAAATCTTCTTTAAATTCCTTTACGGTATTCCAGAGGGAGACTGCCGCTCTACCCCCTGATTCAAGGACCGCCATTTGCTTTCTTTTTTGAGGATGTCGGCCTATGGGAAGATCAATACTGCCCCGGCTTTCCTTCGGCCTTCCATGCACAAGCGCGAGATAAACCTTTTCAATCTGACCCGATTTGAACTGCCCGGCTAGGTAACCATGTGAGCGGTCATTTTTGGCAACGATGATAAGGCCGGAGGTGTCCTTGTCAAGGCGATGGACTATTCCCGGCCTTAATATGCCCCCGATGCCTGATAGATCCCTGCAATGATATAGAAGACCGTGCACAAGCGTTCCGGTATAATGGCCGGGGGCAGGGTGTACTACAAGTCCGGGTGGCTTGTTTATCACGATGAGAGAGCTGTCTTCAAAAACTACGTTAAATTCTATCTTTTCAGGTTCAAGGGGGTGGATCGCCGGAGCTGGAATTGAGACATAAACATGATCACCGGGACAGAGCACATGGCTGGGTTTTGAATGGGAATCGTTTACCTTGACCATCCCCTGTCTTATAAGCGTTTGAATCCTGGATCGGGAAAGGCCGATTATTTTCTGACGGGAGAGGAACAAATCAAGGCGAATTTCATCGCTTTCAGGGGGAACATCAAGACAGATATCCCTATTTTCTGTTCTGTTCACTTAAAACAGCTGGGCAAAGATGTTATGCAAAGATTTTATCCAGATCTTTTTCTACCTGTTCTTCCTCGACATTTTTTGCAAGAGATATTTCTTTCACCAACAGGGTCCTGGCTGTGTCAAGCATCTTTCTTTCACCAAAGGAAAGGTCCTTTTCCAGCTTGAGCATCAAAAGATCACGGTATACTTCGGCGACTTCAAAAACAGACCCTGTCTTTATTTTATCCATGTAGTCCCTATAGCGTCTGTTCCATGTCTGGTTGTCGACTGCAACGTCTCTTTGTTTGAGAATGGAATAGAGCCTTGGAACCTCTCTCTGGCCTATTATTTCCCTAAGTCCCACATTGTTTACGTTGCCGGTAGGAATCATTATCTTCATATCGTTATCAAGAATGCGCATGACATAGAAATCCTGACGGCAGCCGGATATTTCCTGGCTTTCTATCTTTTCAATGACCCCTACCCCGTGTGCGGGATAGACAGCCAAATCATCAACTTTAAACATTATAACCCCCAATCATGAAAACCTACGAAATACTTTAAATATCTGCAAGGAAGGGCTTTGCTCGGCCTGGTTCACTCAAAGTAGCCGGCCCTTGTTTTTGTTAATCGGACGGGGCAGATAAATCAGAATAATATACCCCGTCCTACCAATACTGTATGTCAAGTTGTTACATTATCAATATCCCGACTACCGGAAGCACGGGTGCGATAACCAGGGAAACCACCGACATCAGCTTTATGAGAATATTCATGGCAGGGCCTGATGTATCCTTGAACGGATCTCCGACAGTATCACCAACTACGGCAGCCTTATGATTGTCAGAGCCTTTTCCGCCGAAGTTTCCTTCCTCTATATATTTTTTAGCGTTATCCCATGCCCCGCCGCTATTGGCCATAAAAAGGGCCAGAAAGGCTCCCATGACCGTGGCCCCCAGCAACATTCCGCCCAGGGTCTCGGCACCTAGAAGAAAGCCCACCGCAACCGGAGTAAGAACCGCGATGAGGCCAGGTGCGACCATTTCCCTAAGAGCGGAGTCGGTTGCTATTGTAACGCAGGTTTTAGGATCAGGCTTGACCCCCTCTTTACCTTCGAGCAGGCCCGGGATTTCCCTGAACTGACGGCGTATTTCCTCGACAATGCTGAAGGCCGCTTTTCCCACGGAGGTCATTGTGAGGGCCGCGCATATCATCGGAACGATACCGCCGATAAACACCCCGATAACGACCATCGGGTTTTTGATGTCGATTGAGGCAAGTCCTGCCGACTGTGTAAAGGCTACAAAAAGGGCAAGGGCGGTTAAGGCAGCCGAGCCGATTGCGAATCCCTTGCCTATGGCCGCAGTGGTGTTGCCCAGTGCGTCCAGGCTGTCAGTGATTTTTCTGGTCTCAGGGCCTAGGCCGGACATCTCTGATATGCCTCCGGCATTGTCGGCTATCGGGCCGTACGCGTCAACCGTCATGGTTGCACCGACAGTGGCCAGCATGCCTACGGCTGAAAGACCGATACCGTAAATACCTGCGGTTTGATACCCGATAAAGGTCGCGATGCAGATTCCCAGAATGGGCAGGTAGGTTGAACGCATCCCCACCGCAAGGCCTGAAATAATAACCGTGGCTGCGCCGGTCTTGGACTGTTCGGCTATATAACGTACCGGAGGACCGGAGGTGTAATATTCCGCAATGAGCCCGATTACGATACCGCAGATGAGACCGGAGAATACCGCCCAGAAGGCACCGATAGGCATTCCTATGCTCATGGTTAAAATAATGGTTAAGATTATAAAAATGATTGCAGCCACAAAAGTGGTGTATCTCAAGGCACCTGCGGGGTTGCCTTTTTGAAACAGTTTAATCGAAAACACACCGATAAAAGAACTGAGCAAACCTGCCATTACGACCAGCATGGGCATGGCCATATATTTCAGCTTTATCGCCTCTGCGGACAGCCCCTTGAGCGCGGGGTACTGATTTACAAATGCGGACAGAGTTTCAGGCGTCCCGATTGCAAGTGTCGCGCCTATCGCGATTGTGGCAATGACCGAGCCCACAAATGATTCGAAGATATCAGCGCCCATGCCTGCGATATCTCCGACATTGTCTCCAACATTATCCGCGATGACTCCCGGGTTTCTCGGGTCGTCTTCAGGTATGCCCGCCTCCACCTTTCCTACAAGATCCGCACCCACATCAGCCGCTTTGGTGTACACACCACCGCCGACACGGGCAAAAAGGGCAATGGAACTGGCCCCCATGGCAAAGCCGTTTATGTATTTCGCGGAATCGGGGTTGTCTCCGAAAATAATGAACCAGAAACCGAGTCCCAGAAGTCCGAGCCCGGCAACCGCCAGTCCCATTACCGAACCTGAAAAATATGAGACGTTCAGCGCCTTTGCCTGCCCCGATTTATTGGCGGCTTCGGCCGTCCTTGAATTACCTCTGGTTGCGGCGGTCATGCCGGAGAAACCGGCAGCCATGGAACAAATAGCACCTGTAACGAATGCAAGGGAAGTCTTCCAGGAGATAAATACTGTCAGCAGAATGAAGACAGCGGCGATAAAAAACACCAGAACAGAATATTCCCTTTTTAAGAAGGCCATTGCACCATCATGAATGGCTGCTTCAAGTTCCTGCATCAACGGGGTTCCATTGGGTTGTTTTTTTACGTAACCGTAGATTAAATACGCTATAAGTAGGCTTACCACCCCCAGAAAAGGGGCAACGACGGTTAATCCTTGCATCAGGGTTCTACCTCCTTGTAAGTAGGATTTTCAGCATTAAAACTATTCATTACCCGTTCTATACCTTCTGAGACAAACATCTCACACGCATCGACCGCTGATGAGACTACTGATTCGATTATCGGTTTTTCATCAGCATAGAAAGACGAAAGGACGAAATCTTCTACCATTTCCCCGTGCCGGGGGCGCCCGATTCCTATCTTTATGCGAGGGAAATGCGAATCTTGGAGATGCTCAATAATGGAACGCACGCCTTTGTGCCCTCCGGCGCCTCCATTTCTGGTCGCCTTTATCCTGCCTGTTGGAAGGTCAAGATCGTCATGTACAACCAGGATGTTGCTTATAGGCAGGTTGTAATACTCGGCACATGCATCGACCGAATAACCGCTTAGATTCATAAAGGTCAGGGGACAGAGCAGGAAGGTCGTTTTGTAATGCAATATGGTTTTGACGGATCTGGCCTTGAAATGGCTTTCAGAAAATTGAAGTCCAAGGCTTTTTCGCCACTGGTCAATTATTCTGCACCCTATGTTGTGCCTTGTATATTCGTACCTCGAGCCCGGGTTTCCAAGCCCCACGCATAGGTACTTTTCAGAATGAGCGTCCACCTGCCTTTCTCTGCCTGCATCTATTGTGCTTCTTTTTCAGGTGCTTCCTCTGTTGTAGTCTCCTCCGCCCCTTCAAGCTCTTCCTCGGCCTCTTCTTCCTGAACCGTGGGTGCTGCGACAACTGCAATAGTAAGGCCGTCTTCTTCGTTGGTATTAACCCCTTCAGGCAGGTCAATGTCCTCGATGTGAAGGGCGTCCCCTATTTCCAGTTTTGATACGTCAACCGTTATGCTCTCTATTAGTTTGTCAGGCAGGCAGGAAATCGAAATCTCCCTTGTTATCTGCTGCAGAACTCCCCCATTGGCTGCTCCCGCCGGAGTTCCTTCAAGGTGGATAGATAAGTCAACCGTGATTTCCTTGTCCATGGATATCTCGTAAAAATCGGCATGGATGATGGTATCCTTGATCGGGTCGACCGTAAGGTCCTTGATAATGGTACTGTATATTTTTTCACCCCCGCCGGATGTGATCTTGAGATTTATAAGCGTGCTTTCGATCGAACCATGTTTTAGTATTTTCTCAAGCTCGTTCATTTCCACTGTCAGGGATACCGGCTCGATTTTGGGCCCGTATAACACAGCCGGCAGTTTGTTTTCCTTGCGTAATTTTCTGGCTGCCTCTTTTCCTGTCTTATTTCTTATCAGGGCAGCAACAATAGGCTGATCCATTTACTTCCTCCGTATATTTATTTATCCTCATAACGGCCTTGAACCCCTTTTTACGTGAGGGCTTCGGCTATACAAAAAGGGTGCTGACCGAGTGAGAGGTGTTAATCCTTTTTATGGTCTCTCCAAGCAGTTCCGCAATTGACAGGGAGGTTATCTTTTTACACTTTTCAGCCGCCCTTTCGTTTAGAGGAATTGTGTTAGTTACCACCAGACTATTTATAACGGAATCCTCCAGCCTTTCAATGGCAGGCCCTGAAAGAACCGCGTGGGTGCAGCAGGCATGAATGGTAGAGGCACCCCTTAACTTCAAGGCCAGAGCCGCCTGGGTCAGTGTGCCTGCGGTATCGACCATGTCATCCAAAATTATGGCGATCCTGTTTTCCACCTCACCTATTATATTCATTGCCTCTGCGACGTTGGGCGCTTCTCTCCTTTTGTCTATTATGGCAAGGGACGCATCCAGGCGTTTTGCAAAAGCGCGGGCTCTCTCCACTCCGCCCGCATCGGGTGAGACGATGACGAGGTTGTCTTGAAAGCTGCTTTTGATATGGTTCAGTAAGATAGGCGCCGCAAATATATTGTCCACAGGAATATTGAAATAACCCTGGATCTGCCCTGCGTGCAGGTCCATAGACACGACCCTGTGGGCTCCGGCGACCGTAATAAGGTCGGCAACCAGCTTTGCGCTGATAGGCACCCTGGGCCTTACTTTTCTGTCCTGGCGGCCGTATCCGTAGTAGGGGATTACCGCCGTGATGGTTCTGGCAGAGGCCCTTCTGAGGGCGTCAGTGATTATCAGCAGCTGCATGAGATTGTCATTTACAGGCGGGCAGGTAGACTGAAGGATAAAGGCATCCTGGCCTCGAATGTTTTCTCCTATCTCAACCTGTATTTCTCCGTCGCTGAAGGTCTTGGCCGTAATCTTTCCAGGCTCAATACCGAGATAGTCGCAGACTTCAATAGTCAAAGTCGGATTAGAGGTTCCACCGAACAGCTTCATATCAGAAAATTGTGTCCTCCTTGATCAGAAATAAGTGATCTGCGTAATTGGCTGGGGTGGGAGGATTCGAACCTCCGAATGCGGGCTCCAAAGGCCCGTGTCTTACCGCTTGACGACACCCCAATAGACCCTAGCAGATACCTTGCACAACAAAAATATCCCCCAGACATTGGGGGCTGAGCTGCCTCTTGGCCTTTAAGGCGTCATCTTTTGAATTAAATACACCGAAAACGCTTGACCCGCTGCCGGACATCAGGGCACCCTCTGCACCGGCGTTGAGTAATGATTTTTTGATCGAATCGATAGCTGAAAAACGGGCTATAGTAACCCTTTCAAGATCGTTTTCGAGGTGCCTGACTACCTCAAAAGGCTCCTTTTTTAAGTAATTTATTATATAGTCATGTTTTTTTTCTGTCAACTCTAATTTTAGCCTGGCATAGACCCATGCGGTTGAAATATCGAACGGGGGTTTGACTATCAGATACCAGAATCTGGGCAGATTCTCAAAAGGGGAGAGGTCCTCTCCAATGCCTTTGGCGAGGCATGGAACCCCTTTTAGGAAAAAGGGGACATCCGCACCCAGAGAAAGGGCGGTTTTTTCCATCTCCGCATCTGAAAGGGGAAACCCTGACATCTCGTTAAGGGCCATGAGTGTGACTGCCGCATCACTGCTTCCACCACCCAGACCGGCCGCGACAGGTATATTCTTCAATATTTCTATGTCAATGCCCTGATCAATGCCTGTATTGAAAAAAAATGCCTTGGCGGCCTTTTGAACGAGATTATCCTCGCCATCCGGTATAAAAAGCCCCTGGCATGATAACCTTATTCCAGGTTTTTGGCTCAGAGTGAATTCAAGGTAGTCAAACAGGGCGACAGGGACCATGATGGATACCAGTTCATGGTATCCGTCAGGCCTTTTCCCTGTTATCTTGAGGAATATGTTGAGTTTGGCGGGTGCCTTGGTTTTCATAGAAAAGTGAGGGCTCATTTGAAAGAAGTGCCTTCAAAACAGGGCATATTACTCTGCCGCCTTTACATAGCGCCATCTGAGGTCGGTCAGGATGCTTTCAGTGAATTTTACTTCCTCTTCAGTAAGATTTCCCTCGGTCTTTTCCTTTAACATGGCAATAGTATCAATGGCATGCTTGGCCATTGGAAGGTCTGTCCTCTTTTCATTCGTGGCCGGGTCGTTTATCTCCCCAAGGTTCAGAAGGGCTGATGAACTCAGAGAGAATATCAGGGAGGAAAAATTGGCCTCGGGAAGAGGGATCTGCCTTTCGGAGGGCTCTTTTTTGCCGCTTTTCCCAGGTTTTTTGTCACCTTTTTGCTGACCGGTTATCTGATCGCCTTCATCCTTCGGCTCGCCCTTGTCATCGAAGGACCTTTTGTCTTTAACAACAAAACCTTTTTCTTCATCGGACATGATAACTCTCCTGTAATTGGTGCATTAGTAAAAAAAACAGTATAGTGTCGGCACGGTAAAAAGTTCCCCGTCAAGGCGGGACAGTCGGTCTTTTTATGAAGCCGTTACAGTTCAATCTTTTTTACATTGAATACATTTTCCATACCCCTGAGCTGGTCGAGTAATTCTTCGCTGGCCTGGGTGCTGGTGTTTAAAAATATAATATTCTGTTTTTTCTCTTTTTCTTCTCCGACCTGCATTCGTTTTATGTTTATTCCGTTTTTCCCCAGGGTGGTTCCTATCTGTCCTATGGCCCCGGGCTGATCATGATTGTGTATGAGCAGATTATGGCCCTCCGGAATGGCCTCCAGATAAAAATTGTTTATTCTCAATATCCTGGGCATATTTTTCCCGAAAATTGTGCCTGAAATGATGTTTTCGTTCTCCAGGGTCTTTACGTTTATTTTTATCAGGCTTGAAAAATTTTCCGATGTCTCGCTTTTGGATTCAATAACCTTGATGCCTCTTTCGGCCGCGATAAAAGGGGCGTTTACAAAGTTTACGTCATCCTTGAGGATCGGTGTCAAAAGACCCTTGAGCATTGCGATAGTGAGAGGTTTTACATCATACCTGGTAACCACGCCCGAGTAGGCTATTTGAACCTCCAGTATGGCGCTGTCCGCAAGCTGGGTGTGCATCGATCCCATGCGCTCCATAAGCGTGACATAGGGATGAAGGGTATTCATGAGCTCGGAACTTATGCTCGGGACATTTACCGCGTTTTTGACGGTGCCGTGAAGCAGATAGGCCACGATCTGATTGGCCACGTCTTCCGCGACATTGTCCTGGGCCTCTGCGGTCGATGCTCCAAGGTGGGGGGTGCATATGAAATTGGACAGGGACAGCAACCTGTTTTCAACAGGAGGTTCCTTTATGAAGACGTCAAGGGCGGCGCCTCCAATTTGACCCGATTCCAGCGCATCGTAAAGATCGTCTTCATTCACGATGCCCCCTCGGGCACAGTTTATCAACATGGCCCCTTTTTTCATCCTTTCAAAACTTTTTTTGTTGAACATGTCGGCTGTTTCATCGGTCTTGGGGGTATGGATGGTTATGAAATCGGATCTTTCGAGCAGCTCTTCAAAGGAGACCGGCTCAAGGTCCAGTTTTTCTATGGTATCAGGCTTTATATATGGATCAAATACTATTACCTTTAGCTTAAGACCCTTTGCGCGATCAGCCACGATTCGTCCGATATGTCCCGCGCCGACAAGGCCCAATGTCTTATTGAAAAGCTCACGACCCTTGAGCTTCTTCTTTTCCCATTTACCCTTCTTGAGCGATATGGTCGCCTGAGGTATGTTCCTGCACAGGGCCATAAGCATGGCAACGGCATGCTCCGCGGTCGTGATGGTATTTCCCTCAGGGGTATTCATTACGACTATCCCCCTCTGGCTTGCTGCGGGGATATCGACATTATCGAGTCCTATTCCTGCGCGACCGATTACCTTCAGATTTTTTGCCGCCGAGATTATATCGGAAGTGACCTTTGTGGCGCTTCGAATGACAAGTCCGTCATAGGGCTCAATGATCTCTTTCAGCTCCTGAGCCGTTAAACCTGTATTGACGTCCAGTTCAATGCCGGGTGCGTCCTGAAAGATCTTGATTCCAACATCTGATAACGGATCGCTTATTAGGACCTTCATAATTTTCTCCTTACTTTTGGTTTTCAGTTTGGTTTTAGGGAACCAAAAATTTAACTTTTTCTCCAACTCTGTTTCAGAGAAGGTTTCAAGGACCCGAGGAATCGAGGAGTCAAGGGAATAAAAAACAGATCTTCTTACTTATAAAAGCGAATCTTAAATCCTTAGAGAATTGTCAAACCTTAAGCTCTTTGTAATGCTGCACAGCATGTCACTTGAACCCTCGAATCCTTGATCCCCTGGACCCTATGGCTCCCCACCTCCCCCATTAAGTCGATCCATCTATTAAGCACAGCTAATCAACAGATAATCATAAACTCACAACAATGACAGCAAATTCTATCCAACGACCGGATTTTGTCAAGCTGGATCTAAAACTTATTGTCCGGTTTTCTCAGTCCCACTGCCCCTTTGCCTTTGTATTGCAGCGCCTTTTTTATTGAGATAAAATTGATAATAACCATATATTTTATAGCTAAACATATATTTGGCATAGTATATGTTTGACATTTATGGTTTTAATCTTTAATCTTTTTTCATAAAATATCTGCCTGCCCTCATCTCCAGCTGTTCCAGCCTGAACGAGATTTCCTCTTCCGAGGGCTGTCCCCTGAAAAAATTATCGGAAGTTCTATTCGTCTTTTCATAACCGTATCCTTTAGGAGGAGGTGTCAAATGAAAAAAATCTTTGCGTTATTGTGTATGGTAGGTCTGGTTTTTCTCTTAACAGCACCACTTCTTGCAGGCGGAATAGATAACAAGCACAACTTCAGCGCGGAATATATCAGGACCCTTAACAGAAACGCCGCTGTCGATTCCGCAGACGCGGTGGTCTATAACCCGGCAGGCGTCATGCAGATGGAAAACGGTTTTTATCTCAATTTCACGGGACAGTACGCGGCAAAGGACTATTCAAATACCTTCGGCGGCATGGAGTATGACAGTGATACGCCTGATATAGTCCCGAGCCTGTTCGCCCTTTACAAGAAGGACAAATGGGCCGGTTTTGCAGCCTTTACAATCCCTGTTGGCGGGGGCGCGGTGGAGTATGAAAAGGGCTCGGCAACCACCACCGCCCTTGCTACAAGTATAATAGCAGGCTCTCTAGGTGCTTATACATTCCCGATTCTGGGTCAGTTTATGGAGGGAGAATCATATTATTACGGCTTAACCGTGGGAGGGGCATACGCCATAAACGATATGGTGTCTGTTTCCCTGGGATTGCGTTATTCCGACGCCAACATAGAGAGAAGCGGGTATGCCAGAATTACGGGGGCTGGGCCTCCTCCAGATAGAACATTTCGAATAGACTACGAAGAGACAGGAGACGGTATTTGCGGAATAATTGGATTAAATCTGAAGTTGTCCGGCAGGTTTAATATAGGAATCAGATATGAAACCAGCACGAGCCTTACCCTTGAAACAAAGGAAAGCATAGATGATCCGGGAATAATTGCTAACGGGTCAAAAAGGGAAAGGGATATCCCCGGCATTCTCGGCCTGGGCCTTGGCTTCCAGGTAACGCCTAAACTATATGCCACCGCCACTTATACCTTGTACCAGAACGGGGGCGCTGACTGGGATGACATAGCCATATCAGGTGGTAACGAGGCGCTTAAGAAGAACGGCTACGACATAGGACTTGCCTTTGAGTATGCCTTTAGACCCACTTTGAGGGGTAGTTTCGGGGTACTGTATACTGAGACAGGTATAGAGCCTGATAACATGAGCAAAGAGGCACCCGAGCTTGACGCGGTAACCGTTGCGGGCGGTATCGCCTACGACGTAAGCCAAAGGATGACCTTAAATTTCGGTGTGCTCAAGACCTTTTACCAGGATGAGACCACAACGATCGCTCCTCTTATCCCGACTCCGGTAAAACTGGAAAAAGACGTGATGATTCTGTCGGCTGGGATACAGTACAGGTTCTAGTAACTTAAATCATTTGTTAAGCACGATATGAAAGGGGCCCTTATTTGGGGCCCCTTTCTTGATTAATTTGTAAGGAGTTATAAAATTCAGGCCGCCAAACCAAAAAGTTCTCCCGGGGAGAAGGCTGGCAATTCTTGAGGAATGAGGCGTAGTTTTGAAGTACGTCGCAATGATTCACCCTGCTCAATCGACTAGGCCGTCTCGCGCAGCGAGAATTGAACAGGGCGAGGATACAGCATAATCCCGCCCCCGATGCGTGACAGTCGGGCTTAAGCCATCAAGAATGCTCAATAGATGGCACAAATAGAAAAGGGCCTTAAAAAGACCCTTTTCTATTTGTCCTTATCTCTTTCAGACAGCCTTCTGCCTGCACTTTTTATTCAAACCATAATATGCGGCCCGATCCCTCACCTATGTTGTCGAATTTGGGGTTTGTTGCGGCAAGAAATATGGTCTTTCCCCTTGCCTGAATGTCGGTAATACAGTAGGGAAGCTCCCTTGTCTTCCAGGCCGGTGTCATGTTCGTGCCCTCTGACTTAAATGCCGTGAGAGTGGACTTGCTATGAAATACCATTCCTCCCAGCACTTCTGAAAGGGGTATGTTGTCCACCGCCAGCACATCCGCCTTTTCATCGCCGTCGATGTCGGTGATTACCACCCCGCTGTCAAAGGCTATCCTGGGCTGGGCATCACCGGGGCCTTCGGGCTGACCCAGACGGATCGCGTTGTTGGTCCCACCCATTTTGATACCGCCCTTCCAGAGGACGTTTCCCTCCGCGTCCCAGACATATAGCCTCGAACCCTTGCCGAGGCCGATCCATTCATACACGCCGTCCTTGTCGAGGTCGGCCCGGTTGAGGGTGTAAAAAATGGCCCTTTTAAGTTCCGGAAGCTCCTTTGCCTTGGAAAGGCCCCCTTTTACGTCGAATTCCATCTCAAAGATGGGACCTGTGAGGAAATTGTCCACCTTCGAGTTCTGGTAGATAAGCAAAGCGGAGCCTGATTTGCCCGACTTGATGGCTCTTAGGTGTCCCGCCTTATCAGTGAGCTTTTTGAATTTGCCTCTCCACTCATAGACGGTAGTATTGGCCCTGAGCCCGTAACGGGCCACGATAAAGATCTCGGCTCTTCCGCTGCCGTTGGTATCTCCCGCGCTTACCTTGAGGAAATCTTCACCCACGGAGGATGAAAGGCTGTCTTTTATGGCATAGGTCATGCCGCTTTTTGAATATATGAGCAGTTTCTTCCTTGAGCAGACAAGAAGCTCGTCTTTTCCGTCCCCGTCAAGGTCTGCCGCGTCAAAGGCAAGGGGGGAGATGTTGACGGGAACGCTTCCTGTCGGTTTGAATCCCTGGTATTCCTGGTATGCCTGATAAAAAAGCCCCTTTTCCGTGGTAGCGGCACCTGAAAACTCACTTCTGAAGGGAGAAAAAAGTCCTTTTGCGTTCTGAGGAAGATCGGGCCCCTGCGGCGCGCGCGCGGCGTACGCAGTGGGGGCCGGAAGAGGTCTTCCCTCGATAACGGCCCGCACCTGATAGGCCACATCGGCAAGCTTGGGTATGAAGCTGTTTTCGTCTCCCGCCTGGGAAAGCCTTTCAACGGGCGCGCCCTCCTTAGTAAGATCAAGCACCGCAAGATCAAGGCTGTATCCCGTGCCCGCAGCCGTAATGCTTCCGAATACCGCGTAGTCCGCGGCAAGCCTTTCGCATGCCTTTACCGCCTTATCCTTGGAATCTATGACCTCATCCCCTGTGACGGACAGGACCTCTTTTTCCGCGATTATATCAAGACCCCCGCCTGAAAGCCTTGAACTCAGCATGCTCTTGACTCCCTGTTGCAGGTAATCAAGCGGCTTGCCTGAATAGATGGCAAGGGGAAAAAGCGCGAGCCTTTTATCGGCAGCCCGGGCATTATCCGTAACAGTGCCCAGGGTCAGAAGAAAGGCGAAGGCCGTAAAAATGAAGATCTTTGCGAAACTAATCGTTTTTTTAAAAAAGGGGGTGGTCATAATCATAGTCTCTTTTGTAAGGTTTATTACTGAAATAAGGCACGTCTATAAAAAAATGAACACAACAGTAACAGTATCTTGCCTCAGTGTAAATCCGGTTTAAACTTTTTACAAGCCCTTTAAAAAAGAACCCGGGGCCATAGGCCCCGGGTCCATTTAATGATCAGACACTAAATCCGGCAGGATTTAGAAGTTGATCTGCCACTTTGCGCCAAAGTAGGTCAATTTACCCTGGTCTGCATCTACGCCGCCGACGGTGATGTCTTTGTCGTCAACAACGCCGATTTCAGGAACGATGAAGCAGCCCTTTGCAAGGTTGATGGTGGCATTCAGATAGTAGGAAACGGTGGTATCGTCATTCTTCAGGACTGTGTCCAGCTCTGAGTTGGCATAACCGTAGCCGGCTTCGAATGTCAGCATGTCGTTTACCTTGAATCCTGCGACCAGGTTGAATCCCCAGTCATCAACGTCATTTTCCGCCCACAGGCCGGTTGTTGCATTGTAGAGCCTTACAGGAGCCCAGGCAGGATCATGCAGCCAGCCGTAGGCCGCAAAGTTCTGACCGAAGTTGATGGAACCGTTAAGAAAGATAGGACCGAATGTGGTCTTGGCAGTCGCACCGTAGACATAGGAGTCAATGCTGGTAGATGCCAGGTTGGCGGTAGCAGTGTTGACTTCCTGGTCATAGGAGTGGTATCCGCCGAACACGGTCATTTTCACGGGACCGAACGCGAAAGCGTAGGATGCCTCGATGAGCGGGATGCTGTTGTCAGTATCGGCAACAGTACCGGCAACCCATGTCGCGGCTGGATCTGCGGCATAACCGGGGGTATTCGGCTCTACCAGGGCGATCTTGAGTCCGCCCATGTGAAGGGCGATCTGTGCCTGACGAACGCGGCCTGAGGCGGCACCATAGAACAGCAGGTCGTTGTCACCGGCGAACACCTGGTTTGAAATCAGGTTAAAGCCGGGGGTGTAGGCCTTACCAATGAGAAGCTTGCCCGGGCCGAAGTTCCATGTTCCGTAAAGGAGCCTTACCCTTGCGGCTTCATGGGCACCCGTTGTCTGGTTTGTTACGCCATACTCGAAACGGCCGTAGATGTCGCCGGCCTTTACATTTGCGCCGACCCTTGAGTTTCCCTGAAGATCCCATGTGGTAAGTCCGCTATCGTCCAGTACGGCACCTGGGTTGTCTGTGTCAGTCCAGAATGTGCTCATCCTGGCGCTTCCGTAGAAGTTCCATTCGGCAGCTGCCATTGCCGGCACTGAAAAGGCAACAACAAATGCTACTGCTGCAAGAATTGTAAACAGCTTTTTCATTACTCTTTCCTCCTAAATGGTTTACGTTTAGTCAAATTAGTCAAAATACTCTTAAATAAATGAAACTACTCGAATCCACCTCCTTTCACTTTTTATTGATCCGACTTAAAGACTTCTTCGAATCACAAATGCGAATACCATTGCACAATCAAAAAGTCAAGTGTTTTCATATCCGCCCTGCCCGGCTTATCTTGTCTCCCACGGTGGTGCCGCAGAACCTGCAGCGGTATTCATACTTATCGCCTTCAGGAAGCACGAGAAGCAGGACTTTTGTGACAGGGACAGCGCGGCCGCAGTTCGGGCAGTAAAGCTCTGTGGCCTCAAGCTCCCTGAACTGCTCTTG
>Ga0272442_10000815_pt1 | contig 48921 bp, 44 predicted proteins | sample SSMForm2O_FD_200262 | JGI IMG/M metagenome (GOLD analysis project Ga0272442, IMG submission 200262) | Marine sediment archaeal communities from Little Sippewissett salt marsh, Falmouth, MA, United States - SSM-Form-2O | ecosystem: Environmental > Aquatic > Marine > Wetlands > Sediment ... | reverse complement strand
ATAGGGCAGGAGATAGCCGTTACCGCCCTTCAGCTTGCCGCCGCCATATCCTGCATAGCCAATGACGGTATCTTCATGAGGCCGAGGGTCGTCTGGAAGCTGGTGGACGACGACAAGGTGCTTATCAGGGAGTTCAAGCCCTCCTCGGTCAGAAGGGTCATCTCAAAAGAGAATTGTCTTAAGCTCAACGACATCCTTCGTATGGTCATCGACAGCGGGACAGGCAAGAACGCCTTGGTGCCGGGATATTCGGCTGCGGGCAAGACGGGAACGGGGCAGAGAATAGAGGCCGACGGTTCTTACTCGCACACCAAGTTTAATTCGGTATTTCTCGGGTTCGCTCCGCTCGACGATCCAAGACTGGCCATATCAGTCGTGTTTATCGAGCCGCGGCCGCGCTATTACGGCGGTACCGTTGCCGCCCCGGTGTTTTCGGAGATCGCGGCAAAGGTATTGAGATATATGGAGGTCCCGCCCGACAGGGGCGCGGACAAGGGCGCCATATGAAAACCCTTAAAGAATTGTTTAACGGCATAGCGTGCGAGTTTATCAATATAAGCCCCGACTCCGTAGTTCCCGGGATATCTTCGGATTCCAGGACACTTTCCCCCGGCGATATCTTTTTCGCACTTAAGGGCAGGGAAAAGGACGGCCGCGATTTTATAGAGGAGGCCATGCGAAGGGGGGCGGCGGCCGTTTGCTGCGAGGAGGCGCCGGCGGGCGGTTTGGGGGGCGCGGGACTTATCGTCGCCAGAGGCGCGGCGGACGCCCTGCCGCTTTTGGCCTCGCGATTTTTCGCCGAGCCGGCCGGCCGGTTGAGGGTAGTAGGCATTACCGGAACGAACGGAAAGACGACGACGTCCCATCTGTTATACGATATATTAGAGACCTCCGGGAGGCCGTCGCTTCTTACCGGGACCGTGCGTTACGTCTTGAGAGGCGAGGAGATGGCGGCGACGAACACGACGCCCGACCCCATACTTTTGCAGTCGCTTCTTAGAAGGGCCGCGGACGCGGGCTGCACGAACGCCGTTATAGAGGTATCGAGCCATGCGCTTAAGCAATCCAGGGTTTCGCGGATAAAATTTTCGACGGCGGCGGTGACCAATGTGACGGGTGACCATATGGACTACCACGGCTCCATGGAGGACTATGTGAATTCCAAGAAGCTTCTTTTTACGTGTTTGGACGACAAAGGAACCGCCATCCTGAACGCAGACGATGAATTTTACGGCGAGTTTAAAAAGGCCGCGCGCCGCGGCGCGTTGAGCTACGGCATCCGGGGTGATTGCGATTTCAGGGCCGCGCGCATCGAGTCGGATATCGACGGTTCCGGTTTTCGCGTGGATACACCCAAGGGCTCGATGCGCGTCAGGACGAACCTGGTAGGCATGCACAACATATATAACGTCCTGGCCGCGATAGCCGTATCGTTCGCGGAGGGAGTAGAGCCGGGCGCGATCGTCGAGGCCATAGGCCGCTTCCGGCCGGCGCCCGGGAGGCTGGAGCCGGTGTCGGCGGGCCAGGGCTTCAGGGCCTTCGTGGATTACGCGCATACGCATGACGCGCTGGAGAAGGTCCTGGCCTCTCTTAGGGGGATGTGCGCGGGCCGGCTGGTTGTCGTATTCGGGTGCGGCGGCGACCGGGACAGGTCCAAGCGCGCCCGGATGGGCCGCGCCGCGGCGCGCCTGGCGGACTACGTGGTGCTTACCAATGACAACCCGCGCGGCGAGGACCCGGATTCCATACTGACAGAGATAGAACGCGGTTTTCCGAACGGCTTTGAGGCCTATAAAAAGATACCGGACAGATTTAAGGCGATAGAGGAAGCCCTGAAAGGCAGGGATGATTCCGATATCGTGCTTATAGCCGGCAAGGGCCACGAAGACCGCCAGATAATCGGGGGCGAGTCGTTTTTGTTTAACGATAAGGCCGCGGCGGAAAAAATATTGAGGACAGGGCTTTATGTTTAGCGCGCGCGAGATATTAAACGCTGTCGGCGGCAGGCTCGCTGCGGGTTCGGCCGGCGAGACGGTAAAAGGCGTCTCCATAGACAGCAGGGCCGTTAAGGACGGAGACGTATTTATAGCGATAAAAGGCCCCAGATATGACGGGGGCGCGTTTGTCGCCGAGGCGCTGTCAAAAGGGGCCCGCGGCGTCGTGGTGTCCTCGGGATTTCGTATGACTGTCCTTCCGGGCGCCTTCAAGAAGCGTTTTATTATCAGGTGCCCCGACACACTTAAGGCGCTTGGCCGCATCGCGCGGTTTCACAGGGAGAGGTTTGATATCCCTGTTGCGGCAGTTACGGGCTCCAACGGCAAGACCACCGCCAAAGAGATGATAGGAAGCGTGCTTCGCGCAGGGTGGGCGCCTTTAAAAAACTACGGCACGGAGAATAACCTCGTAGGGGTGCCATTGACTCTGCTTCGGCTCAACAGCGGGCATAAAAGCGCGATTATCGAACTCGGCATGAACCGGCCGTCCGAGATCAAAGACCTGGCGGAGATGGCGCGGCCGAACCTCGGGGTGATAACGAATATAGGGCCGTCGCACCTTGAGCGCCTGAACGGCCTGCCGGCCGTGTATAGGGCCAAGAGAGAGCTTCTGGATTTTTTACGCGCGGGCGATATCGCTGTTTTGAATAACGATGATATATTCCTGCGCCGTTTCAGGAAAAAGGGACTAAGGATAGCCACTTTCGGGATAGACACGAAATCGGATTTTCGGGCGAGGCGCGTAAAAAAAACGGGCGACGGATGGAGTTTTATCGTTAATGCCGGGCGTTATTTTATACCGACTCCCGCGCGTCATGACATATATAACGCGCTGGCGGCGATATCCGTGGGCACTATTTTTAACGTTGCCGGACCCGAGATGAGCGCGGTGCTCGCCTCTTACGTCCCACTCGAGAAAAGAATGGCATCGAGCGTTTTAAGGGGAATAGAGTTTATAGACGACACATACAACTCCAATCCGCTTTCGATGGAGAGCGCCATCAGGACCCTGGCGGAGCGAAGGACAAGAGGCAGAAGAATCATAGTGGGCGGGGACATGCTGGAGTTAGGAGGCAGGGCCGCGTATTACCATGACATGATAGGCGGGCTCGTGGCCCGTTCCGGGATAGAGGGTTTTATAGGCGTGGGGCGCCTTATGCGCCGCGGTTTTCTGGCCGCGAAAAAGGCGGGTATGGAAAACGCGTGGCACTGCGCCTCGGCCGAGGATGCCGCGAATCTGCTTGGGGAGATCGCGCGGGCGCGTGATGTCGTCCTGGTAAAAGGCTCGCGCGCGGTGCGCATGGAGGAGGTTATAAAGTGTTTTACCACATTTTTTATCCGCTGAAGGATTTCTGGTTCGGCTTTAATATATTCAAATATATCACGTTTCGCGCCGCGTTCGCCGCTATCAGCGCCTTTGTAATATGCGTGGCGCTCGGCCCCGCGGTCATAAGATTGCTGTCCCGTCTCAATATAAAGGAAGAGGCGACGCGTCCCGACGCGCCGGCCCTGCGTGAATTTCACGGGAAGAAATCAGGCACGCCCACGATGGGCGGTGTTTTGATTGTAGGCGCCGTTATCGCCTCCACTCTTTTATGGGCGCGATTAGACAGCTCGTATATATGGCTCGCCGTGGCGGCGACATCGTGGCTGTGCGCCATCGGTTTCATAGACGACTATATGAAGCTGGCGAACGGGAACGGCAGGGGTATGAGGGTGATGACGAAGTTCACGGGCCAGTTTATAGCGGGCCTGGCCGTGGCTTTATTTTTGTATTTTTCCGCGGAGGCGACGACGCTTCTGCATTTCCCTTTCCTCAAGAGGCTTGTCATGGATCTGGGCGTATTTTATGTCCCGTTTGTCATCATAGTTATAATCGGCGCAAGCAACGCGGTCAACCTTACCGACGGCCTCGACGGCCTCGCTATAGGGTGCCTGGTCATGATAGCCGCCGCTTACGCGCTGATAAGTTATGTCGCGGGACATTTTAAGATAAGCGGCTACCTCGGGATACCGTTTATACCCCGGGCGGCGGAGATGTCGGTTTTTTGCGCGGCCATCCTCGGAAGCGGCCTGGGCTTTTTGTGGTTCAATTCGCATCCGGCCTCTATATTTATGGGCGACACCGGTTCTCTCGCGCTCGGAGGGGCCATAGGCACCGTGGCGGTCCTTATAAAAAAAGAGATACTGCTGCTTTTCGTAGGAGGGGTTTTCGTGATAGAGGCGCTTTCGGTCATTCTACAGGTCGCCTCTTTTAAATTGAGAGGAGAAAGGATATTTCGAATGGCTCCGCTGCACCATCACTTTCAGCTGAAAGGATGGCCCGAGCCCAAGATAATCGTCAGGTTCTGGATACTCTCGGCGATACTCGCCTTGTTCGCGCTGGCCACCCTGAAATTAAGGTAGAGATCCGCTGAGAGGAGGATCTTTTTTTGAGTTAAATTTTTACGGCGGAAGATATGACGGATTTGAAAGGCAAGAAGGTTACCGTAGTGGGGTTGGGCGAGAGCGGTTTTAGCGCGGCCCGGCTTTTGAAGAAACTGGGCGCGCGGGTGCGCGTGAGCGAACTGCGCGACGGGTCCGGGTTAAAGTCAAGATTAAAGTCGCTTGAACCGGTTGAATGCGAGGCCGGAGGCCATACGAGGCGTTTTATATCGGAAAGCGACTTGGTTGTCATGAGCCCCGGCGTGGCGCCCGACTCCGGGCCCGCGCGATGGGCCGCGGAGCTCGGTATCCCCGTCATAGGCGAATTGGAGCTCGGCTGCAGGTTTTCCGCGGCGCCCGTGATCGCCGTAACAGGGACAAACGGCAAGAGTACGGTCGCCTCCCTTATACACGAGATCCTGAAGGCCAACAGCGTCAATTCCTTTCTCCTCGGCAATATAGGTAGGCCGCTGTGCGAGGACGCGCCGGATATCCCGCCCGAAGCGGTGATAACGCTTGAGGCAAGCTCTTTTCAGCTGGAGCGCATAGATACGTTCAGGCCGAAGGTGGCCGTTATGCTTAACCTGACGCGCGACCATCTCGACAGATACAAGGATATGGACAGCTACAGGAGGGCAAAGCTGCGCGTTTTTGAAAACCAGGGGCCGTCCGACTACGCGGTGCTGGACTATGACGACCCGTCCGTAAGAGATGTCTCCGCGGCGATAAGGTCAAAGACGTTTTATTTCAGTTTAAAAAGAAAGGTCATCGGCGGCTATGCCAAAGGCGACGGACTCTTTGTGGATCTGGGCGGCGGCGCCGAGCGGATATGCCGGAGAAGCGACATAGGGCTTCCGGGCGCCCATAATTTAAAGAATGTCCTCGCCGCCGCGCTCGCCGTCCGGCTGATGAACGAAAAATACGTCATAGCGGAGGCGGTGAGGGGTTTTAGGCCCTTGCGCCACAGGTTTGAGACCGTGGCCGAGATAGGAGGGGTAAGATTTATAGACGATTCGAAAAGCACTACCGTAGACAGCACCATGGCCGTGCTTGAGGCCTCTCGGCCATCCGGCGTCATATTGATCGCGGGGGGCAGGGATAAGGGGGGAGACTATTCGCGGCTGATGAGACAATCGAAAAAGATAAAGTATCTCGTGCTGATAGGCGAGGCCCGTAAAAAGATACGCTCCTCCATCGACGGCGCCGGTATCCCGGTAAGAGAGGCGGCCGGAATGAAAGAGGCGGTTTCTTTTTCTAAACGGGCCGCGGCGCCGGGCGATACGGTCCTGCTTTCCCCTATGTGCTCGAGTTTTGATATGTTCAGGGACTATAAAGAAAGGGGCGAGGCCTTTATCGCGGCCGTTGCCGGTAGGCGTGAATTATGCAGAGTTCGAGAGGGCTGAGAATATCCATCCTGGCGATTACGGCCGCGCTTATATCCATCGGTATAATTATGATTTACAGCTCGAGCGCGGTTTACACCTATGAGAGATTCGGCGACAACCTCTTTTTTTTAAAACGCCACCTTGTCTCGCTGGCGGCGGCGCTGGGGGCGGGTTTTATCTTTATGAGGATAGACCTGGATGCCCTGCGGGGCGCCTCGAAGGCCCTGCTTGCCATTTCGCTGGCGCTTCTGGCGCTCGTGCTGATTCCGGGCGCGGGGTTGTCTATGGGCGGGGCAAGAAGATGGCTCAGGGCGGGTGCCCTGCATTTTCAGCCGGTAGAGATAATAAAGCCGTTTTTTCTCGTGTATATCGCGGATTTTCTTGACAGAAAATCCCTTAAGGGAAATTCCCTTTACGCGGTATATCTGCCGCTTCTGGCTGTGATATGCGCGGTCTGCGGCCTCATACTTCTTGAGCCGGACACGGGCAGCTCTATCGAACTGGCCGTGATAGGATTGCTCATGCTTTTCGCCTACGGCGCCCGCCTCAAGCACCTGTTTTTCACGTTCCTCGCGGGTATGCCGCTCGCGTATTTCGTAATAGCGGGGAGCCAGTACCGATTGATGAGGATAACGGCGTTTATTAATCCGTGGAGCGATCCGAAGGGCGCCGGTTTTCAGATGATACAGTCGTTTATCGCGCTGGGTTCCGGAGGGCTTTTCGGGGCGGGCCTCGGAGGTTCAAGGCAGAAGTTATTTTACCTGCCGGAGTCGCATACGGACTTTATCTTTTCGATAATAGGCGAGGAGTTGGGTTTTTTGGGCGCGGGGCTCGTCGTGCTGCTTTTCGCCGCGCTCCTCTGGCAGGGGATGAATGTCGCGATGAGGAAGGGTTCCGAATTTTCGCGCCTGCTCGCTTTCGGTATATCGTCGATGATAGCTATCGAGGCCGTTATAAATATAGGAGTGGCCACGGGCCTGCTTCCCACCAAGGGGCTGCCTTTGCCTTTCGTAAGCTACGGCGGGAGCTCGCTCTTGTCCCATATTGTTTTGATAGCGATGCTCTTGAATTTAGGAAGAGAGAATGTCAGGTAAACCGAAGGAGAAAAATAAAAAGATATGCGTAGTCTGCGGCGGAAGCGCCGGGCATATATTTCCCGCCCTGGCGCTCGCGGAGGAGATAAAAAATATTTACGCAGACCGGGCGGAGCTGTTATTCGTTACATCCGAAAACCGGCTTGCCCTCGATATTTTAAAAAAGAGCGCATTCGCGTTTCGGACACTGCCGCTTCATCGTAAGGAAGCGAGGCCTTTCGGCGGCGGGACCGGATCTCTTTTTCAGGATTTGCGCAGAGGCGCCCTTTTTGTATCGGGGCTCATCAAGGCGTTTTTTCGTTCCGCGATGATTATCTTTCGCTTCAGGCCGGATTGCATCGTGTGTTTCGGATCGTACATCGCCGTGCCTCCTTTCGCGGCCGGACTGATTATGGGCGCGCCTATCCTTATCCATGAGCAGAACGCGGTGATGGGCAGGGCAAACAGGCTGATGAGCCGTTTCGCCGATAAGGTGGCCTTAAGTTTTCCCGCTGAGGCCGTCTCGAGAAACGCGGTCGTCACCGGGAACCCCGTAAGGCAGCGGGCGGCAGGCGCGCGGGAAAAGTCGGATGCGCTGGCTCTTCTGGGGCTGCGCTGCGACAGGTTGACGCTTTTGGTAATAGGCGGCAGCCAGGGCTCCCGGACGGTTAATGAAGCGGTCATCGGGATGTTCCGCGAGATGGGCGCGGACCTTAAGAAGGGACTCCAGGTTATACACCTGTGCGGAGACAGGGATCGGGAAAACTTAGAGGGCGGCTACGGCGCGCTGGATGTCTTGTGCAGGGTTTATCCGTTTTTCGAGGATATGGGCCTTCTTTACAGCGCGGCCGATATCTCTATCAGCAGGGCGGGCGCCTCCGTTATATGCGAGCTGTGCGCGCACAGGATGCCGGCGGTCCTGGTCCCCTATCCTTACGCCGGCGGACATCAACTGCGCAACGCCCGTTTTTTGGAAAAGAGGCAGGCGGCGGTAGTGGCGGAGGAATCCGGACTTTTAAAGATGTCTTTGCTTAGGCATACTCAGACACTCGTTTCCGACGAGGGCGCGAGAAAAAGGATGGGGGAGAAAATAGGGGCCGTTGTTTCGCCCGACTCCGGCAGAAGGCTGGCACTGCAGGCCGGGGCCCTGGCGGGATTGGATCTAAGATGATGGTAGGGACTAAAGACAGGACGCACTTTATAGGCATAGGCGGGATAGGGATGAGCGCCGTCGCAAGGATATTAAACGGACTCGGCGCGAAGGTCACCGGTTCCGACGGAAAGATGAGCGATATCATCGCGAGTATGCGCGCGGAGGGTATAGAATGCTTCCTGGGCCACGACGAGAAAAATCTCGGCGGCAGCCGCACGGTCGTATATTCAAGCGCCATAGCGCCGAAAAACGAGGAGTTGGCCGCCGCGCGCAGGATGGGCATAAAGACGCTTCACAGGGCCGAGATGCTTTCGATGCTCGCCGAGGGCAAGACAGTCGTCGCCGTAACGGGCTCGCACGGCAAGACCACCGCGAGCGCGCTTATCGCGCTGATTTTTGAGAATGCGGGAAGAGACCCGCGCGCGGCGGTCGGCGGCGAGATGCTGAATTTCGGATCCAACGCCCTTTGCGGTAAAGGGGATTATTTCATATTGGAGGCCGATGAGAGCGACGGTTCTTTTTTGAAATTTCGCCCCCGGAAGGCGGTGCTCCTTAATATCGACAGGGAGCATCTCGATTATTTTAAGGATATGGACAGCGCTATACGCCTTTACCGGAGGTTCGCGGAAAACACGGCGCCGCGGGGGCGCGTTTACTACAATGCGGACGACAGGATCCTCCGCGGCCTTATGAAGGGGCGCGGGCGCGGACACGTGGGCTTCGGTACATCCGAGGCGGCGGGCGTGAGGGCCGTCCGTATCCGGCAGAGGGGTATGGAGATGCGATTTTCCTGTGTGATAGACGGCCGCCTGATGCCCGGCGAGGCCGTGATCCCTATGCCGGGCAGGCACAATGTGACCAACGCGCTGGCGGCGATAGCCGTCTCTTATGATTCCGGGATAGGATTTGACAAGATAAAAAGGGCCCTGGCCCTTTACAGGGGGACGAAGCGCAGATTTCAGGTGAGGGCGGCCTCCGGCGGCGTCACCGTTATAGAGGATTACGCCCATCATCCGTCGGAGATCAAGGCCGTTCTGCGTGCGTGTGCGCCGTTCGGGAAGAATATCATTGTGGTATTTCAGCCGCACAGATACACCCGGACCAGGGACCTCTTTAAGGAATTTATCGGTTGCTTTAAACCGGCGGGCCGTGTTATATTGACGGATATATACCCCGCGGGCGAAAGGCCGGTCAGGGGCGTTACCTCAAAGGCGCTTTTAAGAGAGATGAAAAAAAGCGGCATAAGAAACGCGGAATATATGAAAAAAAACGCCGTCGCAGGGGAGCTCAAAAAAACGACGGGTGAGGGCGATATGGTGCTTGTTCTTGGGGCGGGCGATATAAACGAGGTCGCCTCCGAACTATGAGGACGATCGGGCGGGACATCAGGACCTTGCTTAAGGGCTCCGTAAGGTACGGGGAGCCGATGAAGAGACACACCTCTTTTCGCATCGGCGGAGGCGCGGATGTCTGGGTGGAGCCCGCGGACGTCGATGATTTAAGAAATTGCATGAGGCTGGCCAAAGACAGAGGCGCGCCGTTGTTTGTAATAGGGGAAGGGACAAATCTTTTGATATCGGACCGGGGCATAAGGGGCGTGGCGGTGAACATGCGAAGCCCATCGATGAAGAGCGCCCGCGCGGAGGGAAACGGCGTGCGCGTGACATCATCGGTTACCCTGTCGGAATTGTCGAGGTTCTGTTTGCTCGAAGGTCTCTCCGGACTGGAATTTCTTTCCGGGATACCGGGCACTGTGGGCGGCGCCCTGGCCACAAACGCGAAGGCGAGACATTACAGCGAGCCGGGGAAGTGGTTTCACCTGAGAGATTTTATAGAGGAGATAAAGGTGATGGACGGTGCGGGGCGGGAGATCTCGCTGGGCAGGAAGGATTTTGATTCAGCGCCTAATATACCGGGTTTCAAGGGGCACGTCATACTTGAGGCGAAATTTTTGTTGACCACGGGCGCGAGAAATAGTATTTTAAATGAAGGCAGGGCATTTTTAAAGAAAAAGCGGGACTCCCAGGAGCTTGGCGCCCCCAGCGCGGGCTGCGTATTTAAGAATCCCGACTCATCCGGTAAGACGGCCGGGGAGATGATAGACGCCTGCGGCCTGAAAGGGGCGCGGATCGGCGGCGCGGCGATCTCGCGAAGGCACGCCAATTTTATTATCAACACGGGCCGCGCGTCTTCAGACGACGTCATCTCGCTTATCAACCTGGCGAGAGAAAAGGTGCAAGAGAAGTTCGATCAGCGGTTAGAGACGGAGATAGAGATTGTATAGCATTAGGGATGCGGGAAAGGTGGCGGTCCTTGCCGGCGGCCCGTCCAGCGAAAGAGAGATATCCCTGGAATCGGGGCGCGCCGTATTTAACGCCCTGCGTGCCAAGGGCTGTGACGTGGTATGGCTCGAGATTTCCGGAGGCGGCCTCGAGGCCGGCCTGCGGAGCGTTGCGTTCGATACCGCCTTTATCGCCCTGCACGGGAAGGTCGGGGAGGACGGCACGGTCCAGAAGGCCCTCGAGCGGATGTCGAGGCCATATACGGGTTCCGGCGTTACGGCCTCAAGGTTGGCGATGGATAAGATCGCTTCGCGCGCCGTGTTTGAGAAAAACGGTATACCGGTCCCGGATTACAGGACGCTTAACAGCAGCTCGGCGCCGGCGCCGGATGATTTCGTTTATCCGGTGGTCGTAAAGCCTTCGGGAGAGGGTTCGAGTATAGGGCTGTCTCTGGCGAGAGATAAAAAGGAATTCGACGCGGCGCTGAAAAAGGCCTTCGAGCACGGTGACAGGATAATAGTGGAAAGATTTATAAAGGGAAGAGAGCTGACGGTCGGCATACTGGAGGAGAGGCCCCTGCCGGTCCTGGAGATAAAACCCAGAGGGAATTTTTACGATTTTTACGCCAAATACAGGGACAAGGGTACCCGGTATGAGGTGCCGGCGCGGCTTTCGCGTCGTCTATACGACGAGGCGCAGACCCTGGGGATCAGGGCGCACAAGGCCCTCGGCTGCAGCGACTTTTCGAGAGTCGATATGCTTTTAGGCGAGGACGGCGCGCTACGTGTTTTAGAGGTGAATACCATACCGGGGCTTACCGAGAGGAGTCTCCTGCCGAAGGCCGCCGGCGCCTGCGGAATGGATTTCGGAGGCCTATGCGTGAAATTGCTGGAATTGGCCCTGGCGAATAAGTCCGGGAAGAAGTGACAACACAGGAGAGGTGTATGGCAAAATTCAAGGTACGCGCCGTAAAAGGCGCCAAGAAAAGAGGCGCGGTCAAAGAGAAAAAGAGCGTCTCTTATAAAAAGACGCTTTTTATCGTCCTGCCGCCCCTGGCGGCGGCCGTAATATGCGCGGCATTTTACGCCTTCGCGCTGAACTCGCCCCGCTTTACCGTGCGCGGCGTTGTGATGGAAGGCAAAAGGCCCGGCTCGAGCGTGGACTACGCCGAATTGGATAAGATGATAAGGGGCAAAAATATCTTCAAGCTGGATTTTAAGGATATCAGGCGTTACGCACTTGATACCTACGCCGAGCTGCTCGAGATCAAACTTAAAAAGTCCTTTCCGGACACGGTTATCGTCACAACCGTTTTAAGAAAGGCCGTGGCGCAGATATCGAAAGGCCGATATTATCCCGTGGATAAGGACGCTGTCATACTCTCGGGGGTCGAGGACAGGCCCCTGCCGGAGGTGCCGATCATAAGCGGCGTTCGGTTTAATCCCGCCAAAAAGATAGGGGCCGAGGCCGGCTCCGAGCGGCTCGACAAGGCCCTTTCGCTTTTGAGTGTTCTTAAGGCCTCCGGCGCGCTGGATGGGCATGACCTGGTGGAAATCGATATGTCGAGTTTAAGGAACGTTATTTTCTTTTTGGAGGACGGACTGGAAATAAAGATAGGGCGCGAGGACTACGGATCGAGGCTGGCGAATCTCAAGAAGATATTGTCGCAGGAGAAGATCACTCTTTCCGAGATCAGATATATCGATTTGCGTTTTAAAGAGCCCGTCATAGGACCGAGATGGAAAAGATAAATAAGAAGAATGCGGTCGCTGCGTTAAGCGTATACTCATCAAGGGTATCGGCCTGTGTCGCGGTTTTGGGCGAGGACGGGTTGGCGAATGTAATAGGGCTCGGCAAATCCGAAGGGAAATTTATGGGCTCAACGGGAATACTTGACATAGACGCCTTGAGCGGCGCCCTCCGCGATTCCCTGAAAATCGCGCAGGAGGAATCGGGGACGGATCTATCGCGCGTCCTGGTGGGCGTTACGGGAGGGAGTATAGGCAGCGAAAAAAGCAGGGGAATGGTAAGGTTGAGCCATAAGTCAGAGGAGATTACGCAGCGGCGTATAAGAGAAGTGATGAAAGTGGCGGATGTTATACCCGCCGGTATAGAAAAAAGCGTGATACACTCGATCCCCCAGCATTTTACCGTTGACGGGCAGGGCGGTATCAAAAATCCAACCGGCCTTTACGGGGTGAAACTGGAGGCCGAGACGCTGCTTATTACGGCCCCTGTGCCGTTTCTCCAGAACACCGTCAAATGCCTGAACATGGCGGGGCTCGACGCGGAGGATATCGTGTTTTCGGGCATCGCGGCCTCTCGATGCCTGCTTTCCGGCCAGGGCGGCGAAGGGGGCGTTGTTTTAATGGAGATAGACAATAATTTTACCGTGCTGTCTATTTTTTTCGACGGCACGCTTATCGCCGTAGATGTTTACGGAAAGAGCGTTATATCCGACGGCGCGATCGAGGTCCTGAAAAAAAAGATCGATAAGATACGCGGCGGCAGGCCCGTTTCGAGAGTCATACTTGCGGGCGGTTCGTATGTTCACGAGGATTTCATCGAGAAGATGGAAGCGGTTTTCGGAGTCCCTTCGCAGGCGGCCTACGCCCGCAACATAAGGGGCAGCGCGAAGGACATAAATAATCCCGCCAATATAACCTCCATAGGCCTGGCCGTTTACGGCCTCATGAGAAAAAAAGAAAATATGGCCCGCAGAAAAGGCGGAGGCCTGTTGGGCGAGGCCACCAGGAAAGTCGGCGATTTCTTAAGCGAATATTTCTAACCCTAACAATTTGGGGACGGTTCTCACCGCAAAAGGGGGACAGGTCTACGCCGCAAAAGGGGGACAGGTCTACACAATGCTTATTGCAAAACATAGACCAGTCCCCTTCGTCCTTCGGACGAACCAGTCCCCGCTCCAAAGCTAGACCTGCCCCCTTCCTCCTTCGGAGGAACCTGTCCCCCAGCTCTTTCGCCGGGCTTGAGGTTCATATGAGCGACTACAAAATTCAGCTTCCGGGGAGTGAAAAATCGGTTTCTAAAAGGACGGTGGACTGTCCGAGCCGACACGGTAGTGTCGTGCAATCGACGCGCGACGAATAAGGAGCGCGTGCTTGTCGATGGGCGCGAGTCTGTGAGCGCCCCTTGCTATACCGTCCCCGATTTTTCGCGAACCCGGAAGCGTCAAGAATTTTGTCGGAGCGAATGGAACCTCAAGCCCGGCCTTTTGGTAGGTAAATCCGGGACGGTTCTCACCGCAAAAGGGGGACAGGTCTACGCCGCAAAAGGGGGACAGGTCTACACAATGCTTATTGCAAAACATAGACCAGTCCCCTTCGTCCTTCGGACGAACCAGTCCCCTTCCTCCTTCGGAGGAACCTGTCCCCTGAACCCTGTCCCCTGAACCCTGATATAATACTAATATCTTGACAATTTAGGGGCGTTATGATATCCTAACACACCGATTAAAATGGTTAAGGACAATCTCAAAAAAGTTCGTGATAGAATAAAAGTGGCCGCAGACCGCGCGGGCCGCGATCCTTCCGGAATAATCCTTCTCTGTGTTATTAAGGGCGCCGGGTGCGAGCAAGTAAATGAGGCCGTTCGTTCGGGGGTCACCGATATAGGCGAAAACAGGGTACAGGACGCGGTTCGCAAATATCCGATGATTGAGAGCGCGGGCCATAGCCCGAGATGGCATTTCATAGGCCATCTTCAGACGAATAAGGCAAAAAAGTCAGTTGAGATATTCGACCTTATACATTCAGTCGACAGCCTGCGCCTTGCCGAAGAGATACAGCGCCAGGCGGAGGCGAGGAACAAGATACAGAGCGTGCTGGCGCAGGTCAACGTATCCGCAGAGAGATCAAAATACGGGATGCCCCCCGAGGGCCTGGACGGTTTCATAAAAGGTATAGGCGCCATGAAGAATCTAATGCTGCTGGGGCTTATGACGATAGCGCCTTATTCAGACAACCCGGAGGACTCGAGGCCGTATTTCAGAAGATTGAGAGAACTGCGCGATGTCTCGCGACGGCACAATTCGGACAATATAGACATCAAGCACCTTTCTATGGGGATGTCGTCTGATTTCGAGGTCGCTATATCCGAAGGGGCCGACATAGTCAGGATCGGTTCGGCGATATTTAGATAGCGGGGAGGCGTTATGGAAAAAGACAGGCGGATAGGGCTGATAGGATGCGGCAGTATGGGGGGCGCGATAGCAGGCGGTATCATATCCTCAAGATTGATACAGGGCGCGGAATTGTCCCTTTACGATATCGCGGCGGACAAGGCGAAGAAGCTTCGGGAGCGCCTGAACGCGACGCTGGCGGACTCGCCGTCGGAACTCGTTAATGCGTGCGGCACGGTCATACTCGCGGTAAAGCCGCAAGATATCGAAGGCCTTTTGAGGGATATCGCCCGCGAGCTCGATTCCTCTAAGTTTGTTATTTCGATAGCGGCCGGCGTTTCGTTAGAGAGGATAAAAAGTTTTATCGCCAAGGAAGCAAGGGTCGCTCGGGCCATGCCCAACATAGCGGCCCTTATAGGCAAAGGGATCTCGGCCCTGTGCTACGACGAATACGTCCTTGCCGAGGACAAGGCCCTGGCGCGGGACATATTCGGCTCACTCGGAGCCGCGGCCGAGTTGGATGAGTTTCTGATGAACGCGGTAACGGCGGTATCGGCGAGCGGCCCGGCCTATTTCTTTTACCTGGCGGAGATACTGCAAAAAAGCGCCGTGGATATGGGGATAGACGAAAAGACCGCCGAAAAATTTATTATACATACCGTCTTAGGCAGCGCGATTCTGCTAAAGGACAGCGGCCTTAAGGCGGATGAGCTAAGGAGGCGCGTAACCTCTAAGGGGGGCACCACCGAGGCGGCGTTTCGCGTATTCGATGAGAAAAACCTCGGCGATATATTGAAGGCGGGTATAAAAGAAGCGGCCGAACGCGCCAAAAAGCTGAACGGGGGCGCCCGATAATGTTTATTTTCGGAAATCTTTTTATAGCCGCGGCAAAGGTCCTGGACGCGGTCATTAATATGTTGTACTGGCTTATTATAGTAAGGGCGGTTATAAGCTGGTTCAGCCCGGACCCGTATAATTTTTTGGTCCAGCTGTTGTATAAAATTACGGAACCGGTATTGCGCCCTTTCAGGCGCCTGGTGCCCGCTTATAATATAGGAATAGATATATCGCCCATACTGGCCATATTGGCACTGATATTTCTACAGTATTTTTTAGTCAACACCCTGTACCAGTTCGGCGGCATGCTGAGGTGATTTTCGGCGCCGCGGCGAATCGAGCAAAGGATAACGGAGGAAGTCGATGGGGAAAATCGGCGTTATAGGCGGAAGCGGCGTATATGATATCGAGGGGCTCGACGGTCGTAAATCGCATAAGATATCCACCCCGTTCGGCGAGACCTCGGAGGCGCTTATAAGCGGCAGGATGGAGGGCAGGGAGGTCGTGTTTCTCGCGCGCCACGGGCGCGGGCACAAGATCCTTCCTGGCGAAATAAACTGCAGGGCGAATATATTCGCTATGAAGAAAATAGGCGTCGACAGGATAATATCCATCGGCGCCGTAGGAAGCCTCAAGGAGGAGCTAAGGCCGACGGATATGGTGATACCGGACCAGTTTGTGGACAGGACTAATCAGGCCCGCCCGGCGACTTTTTTCGGCGACGGGATAGTCGCCCATGTCTCGCTGGCCGATCCCGTATGCGCAGAGCTGAGCGAGATACTTTACGGGGCCGCCAAAAAATCAGGGATAACCGCGCATAAAGGCGGGACATATATAAATATGGAGGGACCGGCGTTTTCAACGAGGGCGGAGTCCGCGCTCTATCGGAAGTGGGGGATGGATGTGATAGGGATGACGAATATGTCCGAGGCGCGTCTGGCCAGAGAGGCGGAGATCTGTTTTGCCTCGGTCGCGATGGTAACCGACTATGACTGCTGGCGCGAATCCGAGGACGTGAGCGTGGAGATGATCGTGGAAAACCTCTCTAAAAACAGCGCAAACGCGAAGAATATGTTGAGGCGCGCCGTGGCGGCGATGCCCGAGGAAAGAAAGTGCCCGTGCGGCTCGAGCTTGAAATACGCCATTATAACGTCAAAAGACGCGATACCCGAGAGGATAAAGAAAAAGCTCGATATCATTATCGGCAAATACCTTTGATCGGGATAGAGCCGCGAATTACCGGGGCAAGTTGAGATGAACTACAGGGATACATTAAACCTACCTAAGACGGATTTTCCGATGCGCGCGAATCTTCCGCAGCGTGAGCCGGAGACGCTCGAACGCTGGAAGAAGGATGATTTGTACGGCCGCGTTATGAAAAGACGCGAAAAATCAAGGACAAGCTATATACTTCACGACGGCCCGCCCTACTCGAACGGCGATATCCATATGGGCCACGCGCTCAATAAGATACTAAAGGACATAGTCGTCAAATTCAATGCGATGAACGGCTCCCGCGCTCCGTTTATTCCGGGATGGGATTGCCATGGGCTGCCGGTAGAGCACCAGCTGATGAAAAAACTAAAGATAGACAAGGGCGATATCGATCAGGTGGAATTCAGGAATAAGGCCGCCGATTTCGCCCTTAAGTACGTGGGGCTCCAGAGGTCGCAGTTTGAGAGATTGGGTGTCTTCGGCGATTGGGCGAGGCCGTATCTTACGCTTGATCCCGGATATGAAAGCGCCGTGGTGCGTTCGTTCGCGAAACTCGTGGGCAAGGGATACATCTATAAAGATCTGAAGCCGGTGAATTGGTGTTGTAAATGCGAGACAGCGCTCGCGGAGGCGGAGGTCATATACGAGACGCGCACATCCCCGTCGATTTACGTAAAATTCAAACTAAAGGATAAAGGCGCCCTTATGAAGATTTTGGATAAGGACTCCGCTGCCGCTGTAAAAGGGGATGTATATGTGCTGGCTTGGACCACTACGCCCTGGACTCTTATAGCGAATGTCGCGCTGGCCCTGTCTCCGAGTATGACGTATGTCGTATCGCGCGCCGGCGGCGAGTATTTTATCCTGGCCGAGGACCTTCTGGCCGCGGTGGAGAGCGCGGGCGGGCTTAAGGACTCAAAGATAATAGCGCGTGTGCGCGGAAAAAAATTGGAAGGGTTGAGATGCCTTCATCCGTTCATAGACCGTGACTCCGTGATAGTCCTGGCGGACTATGTCTGCAGGGACGAAGGGACGGGATGTGTTCATACTGCGCCCGGGCACGGACAGGAAGACCACGTTACTGGCAAGAAATACAACCTGACAACTATAATGCCGGTTGATTCAAGAGGCGTGTTTGACAAGGATGCCGGTGAGTTCAAGGGCACCCATGTGTTAAAGGCCAACGAAAAGATCATAGCCAGGCTCAAAGAAAAGAACGCCCTTCTCTCATCCGGCGAGATCCAGCATTCGTATCCCCATTGCTGGAGATGCAAAAACCCTATTATCTTTCGCGCGACGAAGCAGTATTTTATGAAAGTTGACCACCTGCGCCTGCGCTCGAAGGTTATGCGCGCCGTTGAGAATGACGTAAGATGGATGCCTGCCGCGGGAAAGGGGCGGATATCCGCGATGATATCCGGCCGGCCGGACTGGTGTCTTTCGAGGCAGCGGTTGTGGGGGGTTCCGATAGTGGCGTTCTATTGTGCGAGGTGCGGGCACCTGCTTTTAAAGGAAGACGTAATCAATTATGCGGCGGATATATTTGAGAAGGAAGGTTCCGGCGCGTGGTTTGCCAGAGACGCCTCGGAGCTGATTTCCCCCGGGACAAAGTGCGAGAAATGCGGGCACACTTCTTTCAGGAAGGAATCCGACATCCTAGACGTGTGGTTTGAATCCGGAGTCAGCCATCAGGCGGTATTGAAGGCCCGCGGGGAATTTCCTTCGGACCTGTATCTGGAAGGCAGTGACCAGCATCGCGGATGGTTTCAATCCGCCATGCTTTCCTCTATGGCGATAGAGGGGTGCGCCCCGTATAGGGCCGTGCTGACCCATGGGTTTGTCGTGGACGGCGAAGGCAAAAAGATGTCGAAGTCCATAGGCAATGTGATGTCGCCCTTAGAGGTTATGAAAAAATACGGGGCGGATATACTGCGTATATGGGCGGCGTCGTGCGACTACCGCGATGATGTGCGCATTTCATCCGAGATACTGGCGAGATTGGCCGAGGCATACAGAAAAATCAGAAACACATGCCGGTACATACTGAGCAACCTCGGCGATTTCGATCCCGCAAAGGACATCGTGCCCGAGGATAAATGGTCTGATATAGACAGGTGGGCGTTGTGGCGCGCGCGCCTGCTACTTGAGGCGGCCGAGAAAAATTTCAGGGATTTCAATTTTCACAAGGTCTTCGGTTCTATATATAATTTTTGCGTGGTCGATATGTCGTCCATATATCTCGATGTGCTTAAAGACGTGCTTTACACCGCCGGAAAGAATTCCGTCGCCAGGAGGGCCGCGCAGAGCGCGCTATTCGAGATCATTGTTTTATCGGCGAAGGTGATGTCACCGATACTGGCATATACCGCCGAGGAGGTATGGAGGTCTTTGCCGCATGCGGTCGGCAGAGAAAGCGTCCATCTTGAGGATTGGCCGGACCTGAAGGCGCTTGAGGCAAAAATCGCGCGGGTGTTCTCGGAGAGGGACGCCGCGAGATGGAGCGACAGGCTGCTTCCGTTAAGAGACGCGGTTTTGAAGGAGCTGGAAAAGGCGAGAGGCCGGGGGACGATCGGCAGCCCGCTGGAGGCCAAGGTAATATTATATACGGAGAATGAGGGATGGCGCGAGGCCTTGAGAGAACGGCGCAATATCCTGGGGCCGCTTTTTATCGTCTCGGCCGTTGAGGTTTCAGACAGCCCGCGGAAAGGGACCTGCCGGGCGGATAATATCCCGATAGATGTAGGCATCGCGAGGGCAGAAGGCAAAAAATGCCTGAGGTGTTGGAATTACAGCGCCAGCGTGGGCGCGAATTCCGCGCATCCTGATATCTGCGTAAAATGCGCGGAGGCCTTAAGCCGGAACAGCGGGTGAGGCGAAAGATGGTTTTGTGAAGGGCGTATCATACGCTGCTGACAGAAAGAGGGGAAAATGCATAAAAAAGAAAGAGATAAATTTAAAAAATTATTGTTAAAAAAACGGGAAGACCTTGTATTGAGCGTTAACCATATTACCTCTGACACGAGACGTCAGTCGCAGAAGGAGGCCTCCGGAGACCTCTCCGGATATGGACTGCATATGGCCGATGCGGCCTCGGACAGTTTCGAGCGTGAATTTTCGCTTAACCTCGCTTCGGGCGAGCGCGAGACCCTGATACAGATTGACGAGGCGCTTAGGAGGATAGTCGAGAACACATACGGTAAATGCCTTTCCTGCGGAAAGGCGGTCAGCAAGAGGCGGCTTACGGCCGTTCCTTACGCGAGGTTATGCATTAAATGCAAGAAGAAGGAAGAGGATAAAAAATGACGGTGGGATTCGCGGCCGTCGCCTGCGCACTGATAGCCCTTGACCAGACAACGAAATTCCTGGTCGCCTCCAGTATCAAATTGGGCGAAAGCGTCCCTATAATCGAAGGCGCGTTTCACATCACTCGAGTCCACAACACAGGCGTCGCCTTCGGCCTTTTTAAGGGCGCCTTTTCCGCGCCCGTTTTTCTCGCCCTGGCCGCCGTATTTATGATCATACTGTGCGTCAACAGGTTCGGCCGCGGGCATATTTATCTTAGGACGGCCCTGCTGTTCATACTTTCCGGGACGATCGGAAACCTCATAGACAGGATACGACTGGGATATGTGGTCGATTTCATAGATTTTAGGATATGGCCGGTTTTTAACATAGCCGATATAGTAATAACCTTTGGCGGCGCGTATCTGTTATATCATATCCTTTTTCACCGCGCGTGATATCAGGGGTTTAGGGCAAAAGGGCCTCAGGACATCAGCGCGGAGACAGAACCCGTTCCACCTCGTAGGTGGAGAAGGTTCATAGGCGGGGGGATCGGCATGCATCCGATATTATTCGAATTCGGGAAACTCAGGATATACTCATACGGCGCCATAGTCGCGCTCGGCTTTATCACGGCGATTCTTCTCGCGGCAAGGGAAGCCAGGCGCGTCGGGATACAGGCCGAGGATGTGTTGGACGTAGGACTGTATTCCCTGATATCGGGGATCGTCGGGGCGAGGGCGCTTCATGTGCTTCTCGAGATGAGGCATTATCTACAGAGGCCGCTTGAGATTATAATGATAAACCGCGGAGGCCTCGCCATCCACGGCGCCTTGATAGCGGGTATCTTGACGGCGTGTATTATCATAAAGCGGCGCGGGATGCCGTTATGGAAGACCGCGGACGTAATGATCCCGTATGTGGCTCTCGGGCAGGCGATCGGCAGGATAGGATGCCTGCTAAACGGGTGCTGTTACGGCATTCCCACGCGCCTCGCTTTAGGCATTTCACTGCCGGGCCATTTGCTGAAACTGCATCCCACCCAGTTGTACACGTCCCTGTATCTATTTTTTGTATTTTTCGCGCTTAAAAAGATATACCGGAAAAGGGCGCGCGAAGGCACTGTCTTTATTTATTATCTTTTGTTTTTTTCGTTCGGCCGTTTTTTTATAGATTTTTTAAGAGGGGACCTGGCCGCGGTCTTTTTCGGGTTACGCGCCTCCCAGCTTATTTCATTGGCCGTGTTTTCGGCCTCATCTGTTTTTTTAGCCGTTAAATTCCGCAGGGCGTAGCATTATGGAAAACCATACCTTTACGGTTGAATCGGGAGGCGCGGGAACAAGGCTTGACGTGTACCTCATCGCGCGCCTTCCGAAGGCGCCTTCAAGAACATACCTGCAGAAGCTTATACGCGATGACAAGGTCCATGTTAACGGTGCCGCGCGGAAAAGCCATTATAAAGTGGAACCGGGCGATTTTATAGAGGTAGAGATAGCCAGGCCCCGAAAACTGGAGCTTAAGGCCGAGAACCTTTCTTTAAATATCGTTTTTGAAGACGAGCGGTTGATAGTGGTCGATAAGCCCGCGGGCATGGTCGTCCATCCGGCCCCTGGCAATTATTCCGGCACGCTTATCAACGCCCTCCTGTATCACGCGAAAAAACTTTCCTATTCGGCGCAGGGCAGGCCGGGCATAGTCCACCGGCTCGACAAAAACACCTCCGGCCTTTTGGTGATAGCCAAGGACGAGGTGTCCCACGCGTTTCTGGCCAAACAGTTCGGCAAAAGAAAGGCGGATAAGCGCTATTTGGCCGTCGTGGAAGGCGTTGTGCAGCTTGACAACGGAGTCGTAGAGCACCCCATAGGACGCCATCCGCGCGATCGCAAAAGGATGTCCGTAAGATTTTCCGAGAGCAAAAGCGCGCTCACCCGGTATAAAGTCCTGGAGCGATTTGACAACGGCACGTTTTTGGAAATCAAAATCGAAACCGGCAGGACTCACCAGATAAGGGTCCATATGGCCTATATAGGCCACCCCGTTATGGGCGACGAGACATACGGTTCCGGGAGAACGCGTTCTCTTATAGGCCGGCAGGCGCTGCACGCGGCCGAGATTTCGTTTATTCATCCCGAGACAAAGGTGCCCGTGCGATTCAGCGCGCCTATGCCCGCCGATATAGTGAAGTTGTTAGAGAAATTAAAGAAGGCATCAGGCAGTAAATAATGTTGCATTTAGTCCTGCATATGATATAATTATTTGAAAGCGAGGCATTATGGTTAGATTTTTTATAGTAGGTTTCGTTATTATATCGCTTGTTTTTATCGGCTCGACGGCGGCCCTTTACGTCATCCTTAACAGGGAAAAGGCGGAAAAGGGGGTGCTGCAGGAAACCCTCGCGCAGGTTATGCGGGAGAGAAAGAAGCTGTCCCAGGAGCTTGATGAGGTCAAGCTGATAAAAAGCGATTTGGAGCGCGAATTGAGCGGGCTTGAGGTGCAGGCAAAGCTGCTTGCCGAAAATTATGAGAAGGAAAAATCGCAAAATGATGTCGTCCGACTCAAACTCAGCAAGACCGCCGAGGGATTCAAGCTGGCGAAGGCCGAGGCGAAAAAGGCCGTAGCCGATAAAGAAAGACTTCAAGGCATGCTTGAGGACGAAAAGAAAAAATACAATCTGCTCAAGGATCGCGTGGAGAAACTGGCGGAAGTCAAAAACGTGCTCGAGGAAAAGGTCCGGGAAATAGTGAATAAACAGGGCGTTGAGCTTGAGCGCATAGTCGTGAAGGCAGTCGGCGAGCTCGAGGGCAAGGTGCTTGTGATTAACAGAGATTATAATTTTTTGGTGGTCAACCTTGGCATGCAGGATGATGTCGAGTTGGGTAACTACCTGACCATATTCAGAAACGGGAAATTCGTGGGAGAGGCGCAGGTCGAGAAGATTTACGATACGATGTCCGCGGCGTCGATTATAAAAGAGAGCAAGCCAAAGGCCATAATGATCAACGACAATGTTATTATGCGCGGAAACTAAAGGGACGCGCTGATATATCAACAGGGACCGGCCGGGGCGTTTAAGTATCCCGGCCTTTTAGCTTGAAGGCGGTCGCGATATGAGAAGACAGTTTAAAAAAATAAAACCCGCCGGGAGGGTGGAGGGCGTCATAACCCTGCCGGGCGATAAATCCATTTCCCACAGGGCCGTTATGATAGGGTCTATCGCGCACGGCGAAACCAGGATCGAGAATTTCCTCGATGCCGAAGATTGTGTCGCCACCTTAAATGCCTTTAAGAAAATGGGCCTCGACATCCGTGTCTCGGGAGGCGCTGTCGTGATACGGGGCGCGGGGCTTAAGGGGCTCAAGAAGCCGGTTTCGGATATCTATCTTGGCAACTCCGGCACATCTATGAGGCTATTGCTCGGAATCCTCGCGGGCCAGGATTTTGAAAGCGTGTTGACGGGGGACGACTCTTTAAACGGGCGGCCTATGGGCCGGGTAACGGTTCCTTTAAGACGGATGGGAGCCGATATACGCGGTAGGGACGAAGCGAATTTCGCGCCCCTGACGGTGAAAGGCGCCCGATTGCGCGGTATCGACTATGTATCTCCGGTGGCGAGCGCGCAGGTAAAATCCTCGATCCTTTTCGCCGGGCTTTCAGCCGAAGGCGTTACCTCGGTAACGGAACCTTTTAGATCCCGCGATCATACCGAGAGGATGCTGGCGCTTTTCGGAGGCGACATATCGACGGACGGCCTCAAAGTTTCCGTGCGGCCGTCGGACGGACTCGTCGGAAAAAACATATGTATCCCCGGGGATATATCAAGCGCCGCTTTTTTTATTGTCGCGGCCATGCTTTTGAGCGGCTCCGAGATAACCATTCGCGACCTCGGTTGCAACGGGACCCGCACGGGAGTAATAGATATATTGAGGCGGATGGGCGGCAGAATAGAATTAGGAAATACACGTGAGGGATGGGAGCCGGTGTGCGATTTGACCGTTCGCTCCGGCGGACTTCGCGCGACGACAATCGAGAAATCGGAGATCCCGCGCGCCATAGACGAGATTCCGGCGCTGATGGTGGCGGCCGTATTCGCGAAGGGCCGCACCGTCATAAAGGGCGCGGCCGAGTTGCGCGTGAAGGAAACCGACCGGATAGCGTCTATGCTCCATAATCTCGGCAAAATGGGCGCCTCCGTAGTATGCGAGGGCGACGATGTCATCATAGAGGGCACCGGGACACTTCGCGGAAGCGAGGAGTTGTCGAGCTTCAAAGATCATAGGACCGCGATGGCCGTCGCCGTGGCCGGCCTGTGCGCGGCGTCCGGAGAAAGCGTCATCGACGAAACGGAATGCGTAAATACATCTTTTCCGGGCTTTTTCGATATTATGGGATCTGTCGCCGTCGACTGAAATGAAACGTTGACAGGGCCCCGCTCGTTTGATATAATTACAGTACTTTATTTTAAAATATGATCTCGGAATTTCATTTTGGAGTAACGCGCTGGCGGGGGAGATATTATGAAAACAAAGATTAAAAAAATTATTTCCGTTTTAATCAGGATAAGCAATTATCTGCTCGCGTTTTTTTCCAACGATATGGGCATAGATTTGGGGACCGCCAGCACCCTGGTGCATGTGAAGGGGCAGGGCATCGTGTTATGCGAACCGTCCGTGGTCGCTATCCAGAAAAATACCTCAAATGTGCTCGCCGTCGGCGAAGAGGCCAAGAGGATGCTGGGCCGTACGCCGGGAAATATAGTCGCTATAAGGCCGATGAGAGACGGAGTTATAGCCGACTTTGAGATAACCGAGAGCATGCTGCGTTATTTCATCAAGAAGGCGCATAATTCGAGGAAATTTTTCGTCCGCCCCAGAATGGTCATTGCGATACCTTCGGGCATAACAGAGGTGGAGAAGCGCGCCGTAAAGGATTCGGCCCTTCACGCGGGCGCGCGCGAGGTGCATATGGTGGAGGAACCCGTGGCCGCGGCAATCGGGGTAGGGCTTCCCATACAGGAACCGGCAGGCAACATGATCATAGACATCGGCGGCGGCACGACCGAAATCGCGGTGATATCCCTGGCCGGCATAGTATTTTCGAGAAGCATACGAATAGGCGGAGACGAAATGGACCAGGCCATCATAGATTATCTGAAAAAGACCTATAATCTTATGGTCGGGGAGAGGACTTCGGAGGAGATAAAAATAAAGATAGGATCGGCGTTTCCGCTTGAGGAAGAGTTGACCATGGAAGTCCGCGGTCGGGATCTTGTCGCGGGTCTGCCTAAGATGGTGACGATATCGAGCGAAGAGATACGCGAGGCGCTGGCCGACCCGATAGCCCAGATAGTGGAATCCGTACGGATAACTCTCGAGAGGACGCCGCCGGAATTGTCGGCCGATTTGATAGAGAGGGGCGTTGTCATGGCCGGCGGAGGCGCGCTGTTGAGGGGCCTGCCCAAGCTGCTCTCCGAGGAAACCGGCCTTCCCGTCCACCTGGCGGATGATCCGCTTACCGCGGTGGCTCTCGGGACCGGCAAGGTCCTTGACGAGATAAAATATCTGAAGAGGATAGCCGTGAGCCCGCGGCTGGAAACTTAAATAAAGGCCCAACCTAAAAAGACAGCGGATTGATGTGATAAGGCCCAGATCAATTATCGTAGCGACAATAATTGCGATTTTTATCTGGACAATATTTGCCCCACCTGGTCTTCTGCAAGATTTCCGAATGAGCCTGGCGAATGTTGCCGGGATCCCCCTAAAGGCGGTCGGCCGCTCGCTTAACTGCGCGCGCAGGATATCAAAGCTTCCTTACTCGGACAGCGAAAAGATTTATTTAAAAAACAGGATCCGCGAATTAGAGAAGCGGACAACGGAGCTGGAGGAGGCCCTGCTCGAAAACGAGCGTCTTCGCGGGCTGCTGGGTTTTCAACGAGACGCCGGCAGGCACGCGGTTCCGGCAATGGTAATAGGCAGGGACCCCAACGACTGGTCTTCGGTCATTTTTATAGACAAGGGCGCCGCCGACGGTATCCGTAAGGATATGGTTGTCTTATCCGGCCATGGTCTGGTCGGAAGAGTGCGCGAGGCGGGCAAGGGCATTAGCAAGGTGATGCTTATAACCGACGCGGATTCCAGAGTCGGGGCCATCATCCAGAAGAGCAGGGAGCAGGGACTTTTAACCGGAACGCCCGAGGGCGTTTGCAAGCTTATATATTTGTCGCTTGATTCGGATGTCGAGGCCGGTGATAAAGTATTAAGCTCCGGCATGGGAGGTTTTTACCCCAAAGGAATATTGATAGGCAGCGTAGTCGCGACGGCGAAGGAGCGCGGCAGGCTGTATAAATACGCGATAGTAAAACCCTCAAGCGAGCTTTTGAGATTAGAAGAGGTGTTATGCGTAAAATAAAGCCGCGCGAGATCTATCCGGCCATCCTGGCCGTTTTTTTTATCCAGATGGCGCTCGGCTGTTTTTTCGGATTTACTTCCGTGAGGCCGAATCTCATGATAATCATTACGACTTTTTTCGCCCTTTTCACGGATAGAAGATCGGGATTTGCCTCCGGCGCGGCAAGCGGCCTTCTTTTAGATATATTTTCGATACGGACTTTCGGGATAAATACGGTCCTCTTCGCGGTGACCGGTTACGTGGTAGGCAGGTATAACACGAAGTTTTACAGGGCAAGCGTTATCACGCATGTCATTATTACATTCGCTGTATCCCTTTCTATCCTCTCTTTATATTTTTTATTCGTCAATCTGCGCGCCAGCTTCGGCCTGTCGCCAATCGGCGCCGGCCGCGTATTTCATACTTCGGTCGTCGCCTCTTCTCTGCTTAACGCGTTTCTGGGGCCGTGGATCTACGCGTTTCTTTGCCGCCTTTTCGGATTAAGCGAGCACGAATTATGAGATTACGCTTCATCAAAAATATCACCGTCTTCTTTTTTATAGCGCTCGCCCTCTTGCTTGCCTATATACAGTGCATCCAGAGCCCCAGATACACCGAGCTGTCTCGCAATAACAGGATAAGACTGATCCCCCTGCCCGCGCCTCGAGGCAATGTATATGACAGAAACGGCAAGGTGCTGGCCACTAGCACCCTCGCCTTTGACTGCTCGGTGATCCCGCAGGAATTCGAGAGTGACAAGGATAAGATGATAAAACTTAGCTCTCTGCTTGGCTTGGGGCGCGAACGCATAGAAGACGTTATAGAGAAAGGCTCCGGGGCCCCTTTTATGGCATCGGTGTTAAAAAAAGATATAGGCAAAGAATCCGCGATAGCGATTTCTGAGGCGATACTGGATTTTCCGGGCCTGATCATCTCCACCTATCCGGTAAGATATTATCCGTACGGAAATACATGTTCGCACGTACTTGGGCATCTCGGCAAGATAAGCGGGGAAGAGATAGGCGTCCTTAAGAATTACGGATACAAGACCGTAGATTTGGTCGGCAGGGGAGGCATCGAGCTTTATTACAACAACTATCTCAGGGGGGAGGACGGAGGAAGACAGACAGAGGTCGATGCAAGAGGCAGGCAGTTGGATGTATTGGGCATAAGAGAGCCGGAGCGAGGCAGGGATATAACCCTTACGATAGATATCGAGCTTGAGAGGTATATCGACTCACTGCTGGAGGGGCATAGGGGCGCTGTCGCGGTTATGGAATCCTCATCGGGCGAGATGCTGGCCCTTGTCAGCAAGCCCGATTTTGACCCGAATATTTTCGTCGCCGCCGACGGTACCGGCGCGATCCGGTCCTTGATGCGCAGAAGGGATTACCCTCTGGTAAACAGGGCCATATCGGGGGCATATCCGCCCGGATCGGTATTCAAGATAGTTACCGCCACGGCCGCTCTGGAGATGGAAAAAATAAATAAAAAAGAGCGTCTTGACTGTGCCGGGTTCTATATGCTCGGAAACAGAAGGTTCAACTGTTGGAAGAAATCCGGCCATGGCACCCAAGAGATAACCGACGGCATAAAGAATTCGTGCAATGTCTTTTTTTACCAGATCGGCCGGCGCGCAGGCGTGGACGGCATTTCACAGTATGCCCTGACATACGGCTTCGGCGCCGCGACCGGCATGGACCTGCCTTACGAGGCGGCGGGGATAGTGCCGGACAAGGCGTGGAAGAGGCGCCGCAAAAAAGAATCATGGTACGAGGGCGACACGGTGAATTACGCGATAGGCCAGGGGTATCTTCTCGTTACGCCCGCCCAGCTCTTGAGGATGGCCAACGCGGTCGGTACGGAAGGCGAGCTGTTTGTCCCGTCGCTGGTTAAAAAAATAAGCGACGTGGATATTTTCGCGCCTGAGAAAAAACATACGGGGATTTCGGAGGACACCTTTAAAATTATAAAAGAAGGCATGCGAAAGGCGGTGGAGGAACGCGGCGGCACGGCGTCCGGCGCGAGGGTCGACGGCATGGACATCGCGGGTAAGACCGGAACGGCCGAAACCGGAATAGAGCGGAAGACGCATGCCTGGTTTGCGGGATTCAGCCCCGTAGAGAAACCCAAAATATCCCTGGTCATATTTTTGGAATACGGGGGAAAGGGCGGCGCCCACCCCTGCTCCATGGCCTCTGATATATTCAAGAAACTTAGAGGGATCGGATATCTCTAAAGAGCATAAAGGCCGTCTCAAGACCTATGTATAAAATACGGTACCGCAAAAATTTCGACCCGCTTTTGATAATATTGCCTCTGGCGATATGCGTAATAGGCCTTTTCTTTTTGTACAGCGCCTCCAGAGGCATGCAGGAACTCAAGGGTATGGATTTTATGAGTCGGCAGGCCGCGTGGATACTCGTCGGCCTTCTTTTGCTGGTACTGACGATCAATGTTGACTTTCGCAGGATATTGGACTGGTCCTATCTTTATTATTTTGTTATCGTCCTGGTCCTGGCCGCCCTCCTCGCATTCGGCGGTTCGAAGATGGGGGCAAGGAGGTGGCTTAACCTCGGCTGGATCGTGTTTCAACCATCGGAGTTTTCCAAGCTGGCCCTGATCCTGGCGCTCGCGTTTTACTTGGGGAATAACAGATTTTCCGCACGCGGCCTCAAGACCTACATAGGCGCTTTTTTGATAACAGGGATACTTTTTATGCTTATCGTTGGAGAGCCGGACCTCGGAAGCGCCATCGCGCTTTTACCGGTATTATTCGCTATACTTTTGGCGGCCGAGGCGCCGTTTAAATTTATTTTTGGGTCTATTCTGTTGGGCGCGGCCGCCTCGCCGATGTTCTGGAATTTTTTAAAGGATTATCAGAAGCGCAGGCTTTTGGTCTTTCTAAATCCGGACATGGATCCTCTCGGCGCCGGCTACACTATAATCCAGTCAAAGATAGCGATCGGTTCGGGCGGCCTGTTCGGCAGGGGCTGGATGAGCGGTACGCAGAACCAGCTGAATTTTCTGCCCGAGAGGCATACGGATTTTATATTTTCGGTAGTGGGCGAAGAATGGGGTTTTATGGGCAGCATTCTGGTGATAGGCCTGTTCTGCCTGCTTATCGCGAGGATTTTGGCGGTGGGCGAGAGGACTAACGATTTTTACGGCAGGCTTGTCGTCGCCGGCGTCGCGGGTCTGATTTCTTTTCAGGCGATAGTGAATATAGCTATGACGGCGGGTTTTATGCCTGTAGTGGGCCTGCCCCTGCCTTTTATAAGCTACGGCGGTTCGAGTTTGATTACGACTTGGCTGTGCATCGCGCTGGTCATCAATATCGATATGCGCAGAACGATATTTTGACTTTTCTCAAGCGGCCCCGCGCGTTAGGATAACATATGGAAATACGCTATGAACGCCTACTGCCCTATGTCAGAAGGCCGGCGAGATATATAGGGGGCGAGATAAACTCCGTTGTCAAGGACTGGAAAAGCGCGAAACTGAGGATAGCGCTTGTTTTTCCGGACGTCTATGACATAGGGATGAGCCATCTCGGCATAAAGATCCTTTACCATATCCTGAATGCCCGCGAAGACATCCTGTGCGAAAGGGCCTTTGCCCCGGCGGGCGATATGGAAGGCCTTTTGCGTGAAAAGGGCCTTCCGCTGGTTACCCTCGAAAACAGCAAACCCCTTAGTGAATTCGATATCGTGGGTGTCTCTCTTTCGCACGAGCTCTGTTATACCAATGTATTGAATATCCTGGAACTCTCCGGCATTCCTCCGCGTAAGAGTGGGCGCGCGGATTCCGGCCCCTTGATTATGGCCGGAGGCCCGTGCGCCTTTAACCCGGAGCCCGTCTCGGATTTTATTGACTTATTCTTGATAGGGGACGGCGAGGACGCCGTTTTGGATATCGCCGAGCGATATCTCCGCTGCGGAATATCGAAAGATACGTTTGGGCGCAGAAAGAAAATACTGAGAGAGCTTTCGGGCCTGGACGGCGTTTATATCCCCGAGTTCTATGATGCCGTGTACGAGAGAGGAGTTTTTAAGGCCCTCGCCCCCGTTGAAAAATGCGCCCCTGCCGTAGTGAAAAAAAGGCGGATAGCGGATTTAAAGAGCTGTTTTTATCCGACAAGACAAATAATCTCTTATGTGCCGCTCATTCACGATCGCGTGAGTGTTGAGATAATGCGCGGCTGCCCGCACAGATGCAGGTTTTGCCAGGCGAGCGCGATATATTCGCCGGTACGGATTAGGCCCAGAGACGATATTATCCGCCTGGCGCGCGAGGCCCAGAAAAAGACAGGGCACGACGAGATATCGCTCTTATCCCTATCGACCGGAGATTATCCCGGCATAACGGAACTCCTGCGTATGCTGGCGGAGGAGTTCAAGCCGAAAGGCGTGAGCGTTTCCCTGCCGTCGCTTAGGATAGAGAAGGGGATAAAGGAGCTGCCGCGCATCATTAGGGAAATCAAAAAAACGGGTTTTACATTCGCGCCGGAAGTGGCGAGCGAAAAATTGAGGCGTTTTATCAACAAAAATATAGACGGGGGCGTCCTGCTTGAGAGCGCGAAGAACGCCTATGAATTGGGGTGGCGCAGGCTGAAACTTTATTTTATGGTCGGGTTTGCCGCCGAAGAAAAAGAGGACATCGGCGCCCTGATAGAAATGGCGAAGGCGGTTGCCGGACTCAGGCCCGGACAGGGGGGCAAAAAGGCGAGCGTGACGGTCAGCGTGTCGTCTTTTATCCCCAAGCCGCACACCCCGTTTCAGTGGGAGGCGATGGATCAGGCAGAGATTCTCCGCGGCAAGATCGATAGTATCCGATGCGGCCTAAAAGGCGGAAGGGTAAAAGTGAACGCGCATGATATCGAAACGAGCCTTTTGGAAGGCGTCTTCTCGCGGGGCGACAGGCGGCTCGGCGCCGTTATAGAATCCGCTTTTTCGAAGGGGGCGCGATTCGATAATTGGAGCGAAAATTTTCGAGCGGATATATGGAATGAGTCATTCGAGAAGACAGGGGTCGATTTTCGGAAATACCTTATGCCTCGCGATTACGCGGATGCCCTGCCATGGGATCATATCGATTGCGGTATAAGCAAGAAATCGCTTGAGAAGGAAAGCCGCGCCTCGCGCTCCTCTTTGTAACAGGGTTCAGGGGACAGGTTCCTCCGAAGGACGAAGGGGACAGGTTCCTCCGAAGGAGGAAGGGGACTGGTTCGCCCGAAGGACGAAGGGGACTGGTCTATGCTTTGTAATAGGCCTTGTGTAGACCTGTCCCCCTAAGTAAATCCGGGACGGTTCTCGCCGCAAAGCTAAACCCGTCCCCGTTCCAAAGCTAGACCTGTCCCCATTTGCGGTCAGAACCGTCCCCAGCTTGGCGCGAGAACCGTCCCCAAAACACCAAAACAAAATTAGGTTATATTGACTTTTTATATTATATAATGTATACTTTAAAAAACCTCATAAAAAAATAGTTAAAGAAAGGACTTTAAAATGAAATTTTTTAAAAGGCTGTCTCTTGTGCCCAAAGGGCTGCGCTACAAGTTGATGATAGCGTTTTGTCTTATGTCTATAATACCGCTTTTAGTGGCGGGCTATTTGGTGCGCGATGATATCTTTCCGCCGACCAGGGACATAATCCGGCTCTCATGGATATTGCTTTTCTGTATAATCATAGCGTGCCTGGGCCTTGTGCTGGCCAAGCAGATGGTGGAGCCGGTAATCGAAATGGCGGTCGAGGCGAAGCTTATCGTCGGAGGAGATTTCACCAGGCGGATAACCACCGCGACCGAGGACGAGGTGGGTGACATAGGGAATGCGATAAATCAGCTTACCTCGCGGATAAAAAATAACATGAACGAGCTGAAATCATTCGGCGAAAAGACCAAGCTTATCAACATAGAGATACATAAGAGGATACTCGCGATGTCCAGCCTGCTTCAGATAGGGGAAAGTATCTCGACCGCCTCCGAAATCGAAGATGTTATGACGCTTGTCGTCGACAAAGTGGCGCAGGTTATGGACTCCGGGTACGCCATGCTTTTTTTGCCTAAGGCCGACAGGCCGGACATCCTGGAATGCAATGTGTCTCATAATGTCACCAATGACAACCTGTCCGCCCTTGAGATAAAAATAGGGGCGGGCGTTTTAGGCGAGGCGATTTCGAGGGGCAGGATTTTTTACGTGGACTCGAACTCCAAAACGGAAAAAGATATCGACAATATTAAAAAAACCTACGGATTGGGAAATTTCTCGATTTTTCCTATTCTGGCCCACGGCGCGGTCGTTGGCGCGCTTTTCGTCGGCAATAACGCTGACGATTTTAGCTTCAAGGACGACGATATAGAGCTCATCAAGGTGTTCGCAAAGCAGGCGGCCATAGCTTACGAAAGCGACAGGCTTACGAAAAAGGCCAGGGAGCTTGCAATAACCGACGACCTTACAGGGCTTTATAACGGGAAATACATAGAGGCCAGGTTGGACGAGGAGATCAAAAGGGCCCTTATGTACCAGAGGCCCTGTTCTTACATTACCTTTGACGTGGACGACTTCGGCAAATTCAGGGAGCAAAACGGAGAGCTTGCCACCGAGAAGACGCTCATAAAGGTGGCATGCGTCCTAAAGGATAATGTGACGCAGATAGGCCGGGCTGCCCGTATCGCCGGAAACAAATTTGCCCTGCTCCTGCCGGAGAAAAATAAAAAAGAGGCCTACAGGATAGCCGAAAAGGTGAGGAAGGAAACGGAGAATCTGGATCTGGAACTTAAAAGCACCGCGCACATAACCATAAGCGGAGGCGTCAGCGAGAATCCTCTAGACGGTTCCACGGCTAAGGAGCTTATGGATAAAGCCGAAAGTTCGTTATCCACCGCAAAGTCACAGGGGAAAAACAGGATTACATAACCTAGCGGCCGGTTCCGGCGTCCAGCGTTTGCGCATCGTGCTTTTTCGCGCGCATCAGGCGTACGGCCAGGGAGAAAAAAATGGCGATAGATATCAGCAAACTTCTTAAAACCCTTGTGAAAAAAAATGCCTCGGACCTTCATATTACGGCGGATTCGAGTCCTAAAATCCGGATAGACGAAAAGTTGTTCGAGGCCGACAAGACGAGACTTTCAGCGGAGGACACCAGGCGCATTGCCTACTCCCTTTTAAACAAGGAGCAGATAGCAATTTTTGAAAGAGAAAAGGAGTTGGATTTTTCTTTTGAGATAGCCCACATGAGCAGGTTCAGGGTAAACGTTTTTATGCAGAGAGGCAAGGTGGGCGTGGCTATAAGGTCGATCCCGTTTGACATAATGAGCTTTGAGAAGTGCGGCCTGCCGGTGGAGGTCGTAACGTCTTTTTGCCGCAAGCCAAAAGGCCTTGTCCTTGTGACAGGCGCTACGGGCACGGGAAAATCAACGACTTTGGCCTCGATGATAGATTTTATTAACGAGCGGCGCGACTGCCATATCGTTACCGTGGAAGACCCCATAGAGTTTATACACACAAATAAGAAATCCATCATAGACCAGAGAGAGGTACACCAGGATACACGCTCGTTCGCGGCGGCATTAAAGCATGTGCTGCGCCAGGACCCGGACGTGATATTGATAGGCGAGATGCGAGACATAGAAACGATAGAGTCCGCCCTGATTATAGCCGAAACCGGGCATCTCGTATTTGCCACGCTTCATACATCCGACAGCGCGCAGACCGTCAACAGGGTTATCGACGTGTTTCCCGCCCATCAGCAGCAGCAGATAAGGACGCAGTTGTCTTTTGTCCTTTTGGGCATCCTTTCTCAGCAGCTTTTGCCGAAGAAGGATTTCGCCGGCAGGGTTCTGGCGACCGAGGTACTGGTGGCCAATCAGGCGGTCAAGGCGCTGATAAGGGAATCCAAGGCCCACCAGATATACTCGATCATACAAACGGGCCGCAAGGAGGGGATGCGCACGATGAACCAGGCCCTGAGCGAGCTTTACGAAAAAGGTCTTGTTTCGCGCGAGGATATTTTATCAAGAAGCTCCGACCCCGAAGAGCTGGGCAAGCTGATTAAGTAGCGAAAGGACAGACGATGTCGCCTATCAGAAGAGTGGTCTCTAAACAGCTGGGAGAGCTCCTTATAGAAAGGGGTATTTTAAAAAAGAAAGAGCTGGAGAAGGCCTTGAGCATACAGAAGGAAAAAGGCGGACTCCTCGGGAATATACTCGTTGTCTTAGGTTACGCCACGGAAGAACAGATCGCCCAGGCCATCACCGTGCAATACGGGTTTCCATACCTGCCGCTGGCCAATTACGACATAGACCAGAGCCTAATAACCGTAATACCGGAAAACGTGGCCAAGCAATACTGCCTTATCGGCATAGATAAAATAAGCAACACGCTGACCATCGCCATGGCAAATCCGCTTAATATGCAGGCGGTAGAGGATGTGGAACTTATGACCGGCTGCAAGGTCCAGGCCTTCGTAAGCACGATGACGGATATAAATAACGCGATAAAAAAGAACTATCAAAAGAAACCCAAGCAGTAAGTCCGGCTTCTCTAAGGCCAAAAATGCCCTTATCCTTAAAGGAACGCCTTAACAGCATATTAATAGAAAAAGGCCTCGTTACTTCGGAAAAGTTGAACGAGGCGCTGAAGCTGCAGAAGAAAAAAGGCGGAAAGCTAAGCGATATTTTAGTTACGAGCGGTTTCGTCGAAAGACGGGACCTCATGATCGTCCTGAGCGAGGAATTGGGCATCCCGCCCATAAACCTATCCCGGTATAAAATAGATCCCGCCCTGATAAAATTGATCCCGCGCAAATTGGCCCAGCATTACCAGATGGTCCCGATATCAAAAATGGGCGACCTTTTAACGGTGGCCATCGCGGACCCGCTGAATGTTTTCGCCATAGACGAAATCAAGGCCCTGACCGGCTTCAAGATCGGGGTCTTGATAACCACGGATAAGGATATTCAGAATGCCATAGACGAGCATTACGGCGAGACCGCGCATAAGGCCATAGAGGATATAATGTCCGGGATGGATAAGGTGGATCACCTTGAGATGGTAGATGAAGCCGCCGGCGGCAAACAGACGGCGCCGGTGAGCGACCTTATAAGGCTTACCCAGGAGACCCCGATAGTCAAGGTGACAAACCTCATTTTATCAGAGGCCGTTAAGGTGAAGGCGAGCGATGTGCTTATTGAGCCGTTGGAGAACGCTCTCAGGATCCGCTATAGGGTGGATGGAATATTGAGGGAAGGTAAAAACCCGCCGCGTTCGATGCACGAGGCGATCGTATCCAGATTGAAGGTGATGTCCGGCCTTAACATAGCCGAGCACCGCCTGCCTCAAGACGGGAGGTTTAAGATAAGGATACAGAACAGGGAAATCGATTTCAGGATATCCGTCCTGCCGTCGAGCGGCGGCGAGAAGGCCGCGTTAAGGGTGCTGGATAAAAACCAGGCGATGCTGGATTTGGACAGGCTGGGTTTTGAGGAAAAGCCGTTAATCGATTTGAAAAAGGCGTCGCAGAAACCGCACGGCATGATACTTGTCTGCGGCCCTACCGGCTGCGGCAAGACGACATCGCTTTACTCGATCTTGAAATTCGTCGATACCCCGGACAAAAATATCGTTACAGTCGAGGACCCCGTGGAATATGACCTGCGCGGGATCAATCAGGTCACCATCAGGCCGTCCATCGGACTTACGTTCGCAGGGGCCCTGCGGAGCATATTGAGACAGGACCCCGACATTATAATGGTGGGGGAGATCAGGGACTTCGATACCGCGGACATCTCGATCAAATCGGCGCTTACAGGGCATCTTGTCTTGAGCACGCTTCATACAACTACTGCGCCGGGTTCCATAGTGAGACTGGTAAATATGGGGGTGGAGCCCTTTCTTATAACCTCCTCTATAGTTTTAGTCGCCGCCCAGCGACTCGCCAGAAAGATATGCCCGAACTGCAAAGAAGAGCAAAAGGTGCCGCGCTCTATTTTTGAGGGCTGTAAACTTGATACGACCAAGGACAAGATAACCGTCTACAGGGGCAAGGGGTGCAGGCATTGTCTTAATACCGGTTATAAAGGAAGGGTCGGGCTCATGGAGACCCTTGTGCTGACTCCCAGGATACGGGAGCTTATCGCCGATAAGGCCCAGGAATACAAGATAAAGGAGGCGGCTCTGCAGGAAGGAATGGTAACGCTCAGGCAGAACGGCCTGAAAAAGACATTGGACGGCACAACTACATGGGAAGAGGTCATCCGGCTTACCGCCGGCGATCAGGAGGCAGAGGCATAGTGATATTATGAAAAAATCCCTGAGAGACAAGATACTCGATATTCTTGCGGACAGAAAGCTTGTAACAAAAGAGAAGCTCGAGGTCATACTTAAAGAGCAGAAGAAAAGAAAATGCCCTGTCAGCGAGATATTGATAAAAGAAGGTATTATAACGCAAAAAGATCTGATGGTTCTTTTGAGCCAGGAACTCGAGATCCCTCCCATAAACCTGTCAAGATACAAAATCGGCCCGGAGATGATAAAACTTGTGCCTGAGCGTATCGCGCGCCGGTATAATATTCTTCCCATATCAAAAATAGGTAAGACACTTACCCTGGTAATGAGCGACCCGTTGAACATATTCGCGATAGACGATATAAAGATGATTACCCGCTACGAGATAGATGTCGCCCTCGCCACCGAATCCGACATAAAAGAGGCGATAAACAACTATTACGGGCAGCAGACGGGCGAGATGACGAAGGTTATCGAAGAGGCGCAGAAGGCGGACGGCGAGCTCGAGGTAGTGGAGAAAGAGGATATAGACATCAACCGGCTTACCGAGGAAAGTAAAAGGGCCCCGATAGTGAAGATGGTCGGCCTGATACTAGCCGAGGCGCTCAAAAAGAGGGCCAGTGATATCCATATAGAGCCGGGCGACAGGGAGTTGAAGATACGATACAGAATAGACGGCCGGCTGCAGGAGGCGTTTACGCTTCCGAAAAAGAACCAGAACGCGGTACTCGCGAGAATCAAGATAATGTCAAGGCTTGACATAACCGAGTCAAGGCTGCCTCAGGACGGAAGATTCAAGATAAAGATGGATGACAGGGAGATCGACTTCAGGGTATCCGTTCTCCCAGTAACTTACGGCGGCAAGGTTGTTTTGCGTTCGCTCGACAAGGGCAATCTCGGGGTAGGGCTTGATAAGCTCGGTTTTCTTAAGGAAAATATGGCGCTTTTCAAGAAGGCGCTGGAGAAGCCTTACGGCATGATGCTTGTAACGGGGCCTACCGGTTCCGGAAAATCCACGACCTTGTATTCCATCTTAAATAAGCTTAACGTGCCGGAAAAAAACCTTATAACGATAGAGGATCCGGTGGAGTACCAGGTTGACGGGATTACGCAGATTCAGGTCAAACCCGAGATCGGACTGACTTTCGCCAGCGGACTGAGGGGGCTTTTGAGGCAGAGCCCGGACATTATAATGGTGGGGGAGATAAGGGATTTCGAGACGGCGGATATCGCCATAAAGGCGTCTTTGACGGGACAGATAGTATTGAGCACCCTTCATACCAATGACGCGGCCGGGGCCATCACGCGCCTTGTGGATATGGGGGTAGAGCCCTTTCTTATCGCCTCGAGCCTTATACTCGTGGCGGCGCAGAGGCTGTGCCGCAGGATATGCCCGTACTGCAAAGAGAAGACGGATATCCAGAAATCCGTCTTCGAACGCATGGGCATAAGCGCCCAGGACATAAAGAATATGGGCGCCAAGGGGTTTTATAAGGGCAAGGGCTGCGCGCGCTGCGGAAACACCGGTTACTACGGGCGCATGGGGACGCTGGAGATACTTTTTATCGACGACGAGATACGCGATATGATTATTAAGCGGGCCTCGAGCGACCGGATAAAGGACTACGCCGTTAAGCACGGCATGACCACGCTTCGCGATAACGCGTTGAGAAAATTCTTTAACGGCGATACCACGCTTGAAGAGGTTATCAGAATAACGACGGAGGATTGATATCGTGGCATTATTTAAATATGTCGCCAAGAGCATGGACGGTAAAAGCGTTTCAGGTTTCCTTGAGGCGAGAGACAAAGGCGCCTTAATCGGCAAGCTGCGTGAGAAGGACCTCATCATCGTTTCGGTCACGGAGACCAGGGAGGCGGCATCACGCGGCGGCAGGTCGTTTTTCGGAGGCGGAGTAAAGTTAGACGATATCGTTATCTTCTCAAGGCAGCTCGCCACTATGGTTGACGCGGGTATTCCGCTTGTGGGCGCCCTTGACATACTCGGCGACCAGCTTGAGAAAAAGTCGTTTTCCCGGGTCATCCTTCAGGCAAGGGACGCCATCGAGAGCGGCTCAAGCCTTTCCGAGGCATTGGCTAAACACCCGAAGGTCTTTTCATCCCTTTTCATCAATATGGTTAAGGCGGGCGAGTCGAGCGGTATGCTTGACGAGATACTGGACAGGGTGGCGACCTATTTGGAAAAGACGAATAACCTGCAGAAGAAGGTGCGCTCCGCGATGATATACCCCTCTGTGATATCGGCGATGGCCGTTGCCATTACGTCTTTACTCCTTTTAAAGGTAATACCTGTGTTTAAAGAGATATTCGAGGGGTTCGGCGCCGCGCTTCCCAGGCCCACCCAGGTCCTGATTGATTTAAGCGATTTTTTCAGGCACTATTTCTTTTTCGGCGTCGCGGCGATTTCGGCCGCGGTGTTTCTTTTTATGCGCTACATAAATACGGAAAGCGGAAGGCTTCGCTTTGACAGTTTTATGCTGAAGGTGCCTATTTTCGGCGTATTGCTTACCAAAGTCGCCGTGAGCAAGTTTACCCGCACGCTTTCCACGCTGGTAAAGAGCGGTGTCCCGATTTTGAATTCGCTGGAGATAGTAGGTAAGACCTCGGGCAATAAATTGATAGAGAAGGCCGTACAGGACGTCCATTCCAGGATAAAGGAAGGGGAGAACATAGCGGAGCCGCTGGCCAAGAGCGGCGTATTTCCGCCGATGGTCGTGAGGATGGTCGGGGTCGGAGAGCAGACAGGTGAACTCGAGAAAATGCTTAGCAAGATAGCGGATTTTTACGATACGCAGGTGGATATAGCGGTCAGCGGCCTGACAAGCTTGATAGAGCCGATCATAATAGCGTTTTTGGGAATTGTGATAGGCAGTATAGTTATATGTATGTTTCTGCCGATATTCAAAATATCGACTATTATAACGATGTAAAAAAGTCAGAAAAATGGGCTTATTTGAAAAAAAAGGCTTTACGCTAGTTGAGATTATGATAGTGGTCGCGATTATAGGCCTTTTGGCGGCTATCGCGATTCCTAACTTTATCAAGGCGAGAGAGGCCACGCAGAAAAATACCTGCCTTAACAACTTGAGGCAGATCGATGCCGCTAAACAGCAATGGGCGCTTGAGTACAACAAGACAGGCGCGGCGGTCGCTACCTCAATTGAGATAGCGTCTTACATACGGGGCGGGTTTCCGTCCTGCCCTGAGCAGGGGGATTACGATATCGGCAACGTAAATACGTCCGCTTCCTGCAGCGTACACAGCTCTTATTGACATCCGCCAACCGTCCCCGCCTGTGAGGCGCGAACGGGGCAAAGCGGAAAGGCCGCATCTTGACTTTTTGCCCGGGATATGATATACTTCTATGGTATACGCGATAGGGCCAAAACTGTCTATTTCAGAGGCAAAGATGGGCCATTATAAGCTTATCCCATCGAATAGGGGTTTTAAGCCCGCGATACCTAACGCCATCTTGGCAGGAAAGGAGTGATATAATATGATCCGTTTAAACAAGAAGGGATTTACGCTCGTTGAGATTATGATAGTGGTCGCAATTATAGGTCTATTGGCGGCGATCGCGATTCCTAACTTCGTGAAGGCGAGAGAAACCGCGCAGAAGAATACCTGCATCAATAATCTGAGGCAGATCGATTCTGCGAAACAGCAATGGGCGCTCGAGAACAATAAGACGACCGGCGCGGCAGGTCCCAGCTCTGCTGTAGTCGGGACTTATATACGCGGCGGTTTTCCGGCGTGCCCTGCAAGTGGTGATTATACGATAAACAACATAGGGACACCACCTACTTGCTCTGTTACAGGTCACGTATTGCCTTAACGGGCGCTTGAAGGAATATTGCTCGTAATCACACGAGTGAAGAGGCGGCGGGCTCTTAATGGGTCCACCGCCTCTTCGGCATAAGGCCTGCTGTGTATAGGAAAAATCGAAGTTCAGGGTTCAGGGTACAGTAGTTAGCCGGTTAGCGGGTTTTTTGCGCACGACGCATTACGCAATACGCACGACGTAGCCAGTTAGCGGGTTCCTCCGAAGGACGAAGGGGACTGGTCTATGCCTTGCAATAGGCCTTGTGTAGACCTGTCCCCCTTTTGGAGCGGGGACAGGTTTAGCTTTGGAGTGAGAACCGTCCCGGATTTATTCATTATGAAAGACAGGATCACCTTTTTATCCGTTGCCGCGATCATAGCCCTTGGGCTGTTTGTCTACGCGGGTTCCCTGGATGGCAGCTTCATATGGGATGACGAAGACCTCATCAGGGATAACCTGCGTATACGAGACCTGCGCAATATCCCTAAGATTTTTACAGAAGACATCGGCGCGGGTTCCGGGAAGAGATTTAATTTTTACCGCCCCATCCAGACGCTTAGCTATATGGCCGATTACGCCTTGTGGCGGCTGGAGCCGCGCGGTTATCACCTTACCAGCATCCTGCTCCATATCTTAGCGGCCTTAATCCTGTATTGGCTAATCAAGATACTCTATGACGACCGCCTTATATCTTTTTTCACCGGCGCCTTTTTTGTGATTCACCCTGCGCATACCGAGGCCGTGGCGTATATATCGGGCCGCGCGGACCTACTGGCGTTCATCTTTGTCTTGCTGACCCTCATTTTTTATATAAGGCATATCCAATCGGAGGGCGCGCTGTTTTATTTCGCGGCGCTGTCCTGCTCGGTGTTGGCGCTTCTCTCCAGAGAGGGAAGCATAATTTTGTGCGGCCTTATCCCGCTTTACCACTATACGTTCCGAAAAAAGATAACCCTTAAGAATTTTCCGCCCATAGCCGCGGTTTCGCTGTGTTACCTTGTCTTTAGGACAACCGCGCTTGGCTCGGCCATGCCGGACTTATCGGCCCATCCGCCGCTGATAGAAAGAATACCTTCGATTTTTGCGGCCTTCGCGAATTACATCAGGATATTGTTTTTACCGCTGGACCTTCATATGGAATACGGCAACAGGCTGTTCTCGGCGGCAGATCCGATGGTAATAGCGGGCCTTCTCGCGGCGTTTGCTTTTTTGATGTATATCGCCCGGTCGCGGAAGGGCAGGGGCGCGGTGTTTTTTGCTATATCATGGTTTTTTATTTCCCTGATCCCGGTCTCGGGCATCTATCCCCTAAACGCGTATATGGCCGAGCACTGGCTGTATCTACCGTCGGTAGGATTCTTTATCATTCTGGCCAAAGGCATAGGTCATTTGTGCAGGCGCGAGCGCGCCAGAATGTTCGGGATACTCTTAGCAGGCGCGTTATTCCTATTTTATTCCCACGCGACGATCCGTCAATGCGGCTATTGGAAAGACCCCTTTACTTTCTACGAAAGGACGCTGGAATACGCGCCGCACAGTTATAAGGTAAAGGTCAATCTCGCCAACGCGCATCTTTCCGCAAAGAGATACGAGAAGGCGATTTTTTTGTACCGCCAGGCGCTGGAACTTAAGCCCGATTATGCCGATGCCTACTACAATATGGGAAACGCCTACGGCGCCGGCGGGGATACGCGCCTGGCTATCGCCTCTTATGAGAAGGCCATAGAAATGAAACCGGGCCATTTCGCCGCGCGCAACAATCTCGGCAATATATACAGCGCCGCAGGCGACAGCGACAGGGCGGAGGCGTTGTATAAAAAGGCGATAGAGCTTAACCCAGAATACGCGGACGCCTATTATAATCTCGGAAACGAATACAGAAGACGCGGTAATGACAGAGCGGCGATAGGGGTGTATAAAGAGTGCATCGAAATAAACCCTTATCAGGGCGCCGCGCACAACAACCTCGCTGTCTCGTATTATAATCTGGGCGAGTACGGTCCCGCCATTGAGCACCGCGACAAGGCGATATCCCTTGGATGTCCGGTCCATCCCGAATTTTTCGAACTCCTCGAGCAGCGCAAGTAGCGGTTTTGGGGACGGTTCTCGCGCCAAGCTGGGGACGGTTCTCGTTGCAAAGCTAAACCTGTCCCCGCTCCAAAGGGGGGACAGGTCTACACAAGGCCTATTGCAACAGAAGGGGGACAGGTCTACACAAGGCCTATTACAAAGCATAGACCAGTCCCCTTCCTCCTGCGGAGGAACCAGTCCCCTTCCTCCTGCGGAGGAACCAGTCCCCTTCCTCCTGCGGAGGAACCAGTCCCCTTCCTCCTGCGGAGGAACCCGCTAACCGGCTAACTACTGAACCCTGAACCCTGTACCCTGAACCCTGATATAAAAAAGCCCTGAACCTCATTCCACCTCGTAGGTGGAGAAGGTTCGGGGGATGGCGATATTACGCTTGCCGCACTTGACATCACACATATTATATGGTATTTTTGAGTAACAAGTAATCATATGTAATATTATGACTATAGAGAGGCGCGCTAACGCGTTTACAATTATAGAGTTGTTGATAGTAGTGGCGATTATGGGCGTTCTTTTGATGATGGCTCTGCCTAATTTTTACAGGATGCGTCTTACTACACGAAAGGCGATTTGTCTCAATAACTTACGCCAGATCGAGGGCGCCGTGGACAGGTGGGTTTTTGAGAACGATATCAACGAGGGCTATGTCGTTACCTCTTCCGATGAGGCCGATATATATTCTTATCTGCGCAGCGGTCTTCCCGTATGCCCTTCGGGCGGCGAATACACCATCAGTGTCGTGGGGAGTTATCCGCAGGTGACATGCAGCATGGAAGGCCATGGCCTGGCCGGGGAATAATAAAATTGTTTAATAAATTTAAAATGCGCAAAAAAAACCGTGTGGGAATCGATATAGGCTCGTACGCGGTCAAGGCGGTTGAGATAATTCACGGGGAAAAGAACGCCCTTAAGATTAAAAATGTCGGTTACGCAAGGATAGAAGACGCCGCCTCGCCTAAAAGCGCCGTCCAGGCCATAAAAAAGGCCGCCGGCATGATAAATATCTCCGGTAAACAGGCCGTCAATATCGCCGTTTCCGGCCCGTCAGTTATCGTCCGATTCGTAGAACTTCCGCATATGAACAAGGACGAGCTGAATAATGCCATACCCTTCGAGGCCGAGAAGTACATCCCTTTCGATATCAACGAAGTCATCATAGATTACCAGATGCTTATCCCGCGACTTACGAATAATCAGATGCTTGTTTTGCTGGCCGTGGCGAAAAAAGATATCATAAATGAGCGCCTTAATTTACTAAAAGACGCCGGCCTGCAGGCGGGCATTCTCGGCATATCTTCGTTCGCGAACATAAACGCCTTTTTAGAGAAAACTCCCGAAAAAGAAGGCGGGGTAACCGCGCTTATAGACGTCGGAGCAAAGGCGACCGACATAAACATTATGGACGCCGGCGTACTTTACTTTACCAGAAGCGTGCAGATGGGGGGAGGCGATATCACAAAGGTTTTGGCCGAGGCGATGTCTTTAGAGTACAAGGCCGCCGAGGAGACGAAGCTAAACCCCGGCGACAAGGCGGCGTTGGTCGCGGAAAAGATACAGCCGGTACTGCGCAACATACTCGATGAGATAAAACTGTCTTTCAGTTATTACGAGAACCAGTCGGGCAAGAACGTGGAAAAGGCCCGTATTACAGGCGGATGCGCGAGGATATCCGGGATCTACCCCATGTTTAAAGAAGGGCTTGGCCTTGAGCTTAAGCCGTGGGACCCTTTGGAGGGGGTAGAAGTAGACGCCGCGGTGGACGCGGGCCTGGTCAAAACGGTGAAAGACCAGATGGGTGTCGCCGTGGGACTGGCCCTAAGGTAATTTCAACACGGAAGAAAGAGCGGAAAAAGATGCTGGAGATCAATTTACTTCCCAAGGAGTTGCGCAAAAGAAAAATAGAGATGCCCGACATATCCTTTTTGCCGGTGCTGGTGTGCCTATTGGGCCTTATAATCGTCGTCCATCTTTTGTTCAGCGCGGTGTTGGGGTGGAAGGCGGGCGCGCTAAGGCACCTTGAGGCGCGATGGAAGGAATTGAAGCCGCAGGGAGAGGCCGCTGCAGAGGTCATCGGGGAATTGACGGATATGAGGGCCAAAATAAACGCCATCGACGAACTTATATCGAATAGGCTTAGCTGGGCGAAAAAACTTTCCGATCTCAGCGGCGCGGTAATCCCCGGCGTTTGGCTTAACAGGTTATGGATAGAAAAAAAGGCGGTATACGCGGCTCGATCTTCCGGACTTGGCGCGGCGGAGGACAAGGCCGCGGCGTCGAAAAAAATAATGGCGTCGATATTGCATTTAAACGGCAGCGTTATAGTTACCGGAGGCGAAGAGACCGCGGCCGTGGGAAAATTTATGTACAGCCTTGAGAATAACCCGGGGTTTTTCGAGGATTTCGACAAAATAGAATCGGCGTATATGCAGAGGGTGGAGCTGAAAGAAGTCGAGGTTATGAATTTCGAGCTCCTCTGCTACTTTAAAGAGGGCAGGTAAAAGAGATGCGTTTAGATTTTTTAAAAAAGGCGAAAAAGAACGAGATCATGGCCTTTACGGCCATTTTGTGCGCCGCCATAGTAGTCGGGTATTATATTTTCTTTCTATCGCCGGTGATTTCCAAGCTCGCCTTTCTCTTTCGCGAGAGCTATGACCTTAACGGCAAGATCAGCAAGGCGGAGATCGCCGTCAACAGCATGGAAAAGATAAAAAAGGAGATAAGAGAGCTTGAGTCCAGGGAGGATTTTTACAGCACCAAACTGCCGAAAGAGGAGGAGTTTTCCGCTATCCTCGAAAACCTTTCCGGTATGGCCAAGCACACTAGAGTCAAAATAACCAAGATACAGCCGAGAAAAGAGACGCGCGGCTCGCTTGAAGAGCTCTCCGAGACGCCCCGGATATGCAGCAGGAGGTCGATACTTATCAACGCCCAGTGCGGATACCACCAGCTGGGCGCTTTTATCATGGAGCTTGAGAATGCCGAGCGTTTTATGGAGATATCCGACATAAAGATAGACGCGGGAACGGTAAACCCGAAGCGCCATGACGTCCAGCTTATAGTAAACGCTTATATCCTGAAAGGCGAGGAATAATGAGACGTTTTTTTCTAGATGCCTCTGTCGCCGCGGCCGCGCTGGCAATCGCGCTTTTTTGGGGGCATGCGAGATGCGCCGCGCAGGACGCCTATTATGCGGGAGGCAAGCGGGACCCGTTTATACCTTTAATAACAAAAGGCATAAAGGCGTCGCTGGGGCTCCAGTCGGTTGAAAGCATCGAGGATATAAAATTCGAGGGAGTCGTTTTTGACCCGAACGGACTTTCCGTGGCGATGCTGAACGGCGAAATAGTAAGAGAGGGAGACAGGATTTGCAACGTAGAGGTTGTGAGAATTTATGACGATTCCATCATTATAAAGATCTACGCCAAAGAATACAAAGTCAGCCTGGCGGAGGAAGGGGGGCGAGACAATTGAAAGGTAAGATGAAAAAATCGTTTGGTCGCGTTTTGTTATTTATATCGGCGGTGCTTATATGCCTTTTCGCCGTTTACCTCAACGGCGTAAGCGCCGATGACGAGACGGCGGCCGCGGCCGCAGCCGCGCAAGAACAAGACGCCGAGAGGATTTCCTCACGCAGCATAACAATAGACTTTAAGGACGCGGATATAAAGACCGTCTTGAGGATACTTTCCGAAAAAAGCGGGATCAATATAGTCGCGGGCAAGGACGTGGAGGGGTTTATAACCATAAGGCTCCTGGACGTGGACTGGGAGAAGGCGCTTGATATTATATGTAAGAATTATGGTTTCGCCTATGAGCGGGAAGAGAATATCATCAGGGTAACTACGATCGAGAATCTGAGACAGGAAGAGCTCGTGACGGAGGTATTTAGCCTGAATTACGCCACCGCCAGTCAGGTATCGAGCGCGATATCGGAAATGCTGACCGACCGGGGAAAAAACAAGATAAAATATGACGAGCGCACCAATGTGTTGATCGTAACAGACATCCCCACGAATATCTACAAGATAAGGCGGGTCATAGAGCATCTGGACCAAAAGACCCCGCAGGTCCTGATAGAGGCGAAGATCATAGAGACCACGTTGACCGACGAGGAAAATCTCGGCATAGACTGGAACCTGAAGCTCTCGGCCGTAGGCGCGTCCCGCCCCACCACATTTCCGTTTTCATTCAAGGGGACTATGCCGTATCTGGGGCTGAATAACGAGGCGTGGAATACGTATATGCCGAGGCCCGAGGGCGATACATCGCTTGATATTCAGGAGCTGGGCGGGGGCGTGGTCCTTGTGGAGACCGCGGAGAGCGAATTTCCGTTGTCGCTTGGAGTGGTGACACAGGCGTACGACTCCCCGTTTCCGGTCATGGGGGCGGAGGATTTTGCCTTCGGCACGTTGGATTTTAGCCAATTTTCGATGGTGCTCGAGTTTTTAAAGGCCAGGAGAGATACCAGTATCATATCGAATCCGCGGGTTACCACTCTTAATAACAAGGAGGCCTCGATACATATAGGCACGATACTCGCCATTCCCACTTTCGAGCGTAATTCAGAGACGGGGACCATAGAGATTACCGGATATACCGAGAAAAACCTCGGCATACGGTTGAATGTGACGCCCCACATCAACGCCAGGGGCGATATCGTTGTCGACCTAAAGCCGGAGGTTTCCGCCCTGCTCGGCTATGATGTCCTTGACGCCGCAAGGGGGCTGACGGCGCCCAGGTTTTCTACCAGGGAGGCCGAGACGCAGGTTATGCTCGCTGACGGCAAGACCCTGATGATAGGCGGGCTTATAAGAGAGGATGTTATAAACTATGTAGACAAGGTTCCCTTTTTGGGGGATATCCCGATGATAGGGAAGATGCTGTTTAGTAAAACCGAAGAAAACGTCGAGAAGACCGAGCTTATAATATTCTTGACAGTCCACCTGGTAGGTGACGACTTTCTTGGGGCAGAGGCGGCGTCCTCCGCCGCGTTTGTCCCTCTCAAGTAATGCCTTCTGCGGCCTGTTGTCCGGGAGGCGAGATCTTATTTCTTATGCCTCGGAATATCCTGGATATCCATTTCAAAAAAACGGGGCTTATGAGGTATATATCGCATCTTGACCTTTTAAGGGTTTTTCAAAGGGCCTCAAGAAGAGCGGATCTACCCCTTTTTATTACGCAGGGCTTTAGCCCGCGCCCGAGAATAAAAATCGAGCCGGCCCTGAAGTTGGGCCTGGAGAGCGACAATTTAAGAGCCGAGATAGTTTTATCCGAAAGAATTTCTGCGGAGGATACCAAAAAGCGGCTCGCAAAAGAATTGCCGGACGGTATAGAGATAACGGCGATAGAATATAAGGATGTGTGAATATGGACAGGACCATAGTTGTCAACGCTACAGCCGAGGAAAACCGAGTGGCCGTCTTGGACGGCGCGAGGCTTGAGGAATTTTATGTCGAGAGGACATTGATAGAGCGCATCGTGGGTAATGTTTACAAAGGCAGGGTGGAGTCGCTGCTGGTGGGCATAGGCGCGGCATTTGTCAATATCGGCCTTGAGAAAAACGGCTTTCTTTATATCGACGATATATTGGAAGATGGCTCGCCCTATAATGAGATAGTCCAGGAGGAGATGGGCCGCAATTATAAAAGAGGCCAGCGACGCGACGCGCCTAAAAAGATAAGCGACCTCCTGAAAAAGGGCGAGGAGGTCCTGGTCCAGGTCGTAAAGGAGCCCATAGGGACAAAGGGGGCGAGATTGACGGCCCATATCAGCCTGCCCGGACGCTATATGGTGCTTATGGCGCATGATAAGCACAGGGGTGTATCCAGAAAGATAGTGGATCAGAAGGAAAGAAAAAGGCTGAAGGCCATGATAGATCGATGGAAGGCGCTCAAGGACGTAGGGCTTATCGTCAGGACGGCAGCCTCTGGCCACACCGAGGAGGAATTAAAGAGAGAGGCGATCTACCTGTATAATGTTTACCGCAGGATGGAAAAAGTAGCCGCTAAAAAATCCGCGCCCGCCCTGGCCCACAGAGAATACGGCCTTATACAACGTATGGCGCGGGACAATTTCCCCGAGGACTCCAAGCTGATGGCCATAGATTCCAGGGATGAGTTTAAAAAAACCCTGGTGCTTTTAAGGGCGATGTCTCCCAAGATGCGCTCCAAGGTGAAATACTATAAGGGGCAGGCCCCGATATTCGAAAAATTCAGCGTGGCCGAGGAAATCGAGAAGATATACAACAGGAGAGTGAGTCTGCACTGCCGGGGATACATTATTATAGAGCCGACCGAGAGCCTTATAGCCATAGACGTCAACACCGGCAGATTCACGGCAAAGAACCCCGAGGACACCGCGTTTATAGTCAACAAGGAGGCCGCTGTCGAAATAGCCAGGCAGCTTAAGCTCAGAGATATGGGCGGGATAATCGTTATCGATTTTATAGATATGGAAAACAAGGGGCACAGAAAAACGGTGCAGAATGTTTTATCGGAGGCGCTAAAGAAAGATAAGGCGAGGATAAAGGTCCTGAGCAT
>Ga0272442_10000814_pt1 | contig 48974 bp, 48 predicted proteins | sample SSMForm2O_FD_200262 | JGI IMG/M metagenome (GOLD analysis project Ga0272442, IMG submission 200262) | Marine sediment archaeal communities from Little Sippewissett salt marsh, Falmouth, MA, United States - SSM-Form-2O | ecosystem: Environmental > Aquatic > Marine > Wetlands > Sediment ... | reverse complement strand
GAACCAAGTACAGCTCCGTATCCTGAAAGAAGATGTCCAGGGTGTGGTCGCGTAATTCCTGATGATGCACGTGTTTGTCCATATTGTGGAAAAAAATTTGAAGAATAAGTTGGTAATATAAATTAGATTCATTTAGAGATTAAGGAGATAAAAAATAATCTCCGCTCTATTTTTATTTTTAATATTGTTGCTCATTTTCTTTGTGATCAAATTGTTCTTTTGACATGACAATAAGAACTAATGATACTAATGCAAGAATACTAGATATGAGAAAAGGACCGATAGAAAAAAGACCAGCTATGCTACAGATGAAGGCTCCTAACCATACTTTTTTCTTTATAGAAAGAATGCCACCTAGGAGGGGTAAAATAGAGAAGATGATTCCGATAATAGCACAAATGTTAATAATTGCATTTAATTGATCTGGTGAGATAGTCATATTTTGCATGTTCCCCATATAAAGATTAATCATCGAAAGATCAATAGTTAGTGCTGTTATCCAAGTCATTAATCCCAAAATCCCAGATATGATCAAAAGTATTCCCGCAATTAACGGTTTTGAATCATTCATATCTTTACCTTTTTCATCGAATGTACCACCCTTAGTAGAATTACTCATATCAGTATCCATCATTTTCAACAACCGTATCCTATGTTTCATTTCTTTTTGTTCGTTTACGAGACCCAGAAGGTAATGCCTCTTTTTTAATGATATTTGTTTGAACATACCAAAACAGAAGACAGCCAAAGATAAGATTAATCCATTGCACTCTATAATCTATCCGAATAAAATTAGCAATTATTAAAATCAGTACTGAGTAAATATAAAATCGAGGGAGTTTCCCTTGATAGATTCCATATCCAAGTAATGCACCTGTAATTCCGTGTAAAAAAACCAGTCCGATGGAACCTAAAAGAATTTGTACTAGTGTAATCGGGGAGTAAATTTCATTAGAAAGAAGTAATAATGAAGCAGGAGGATAAATTGATCCAAATCCTAAGCCTAGACTTAGACCGTAGATAATAGTCTCCTTTCTCTCCTGAAATCTTCTTAAATTGAGGATGATTACTTTTATTATCTGTTCAAGTAATGGATATATGAATAAAAGCTCAAAAGTAAAATAAATCTGGGATTGTACTATTGCAATCAAAAAACCTGAAATGATGCCGAAAATAAACAGGAGGAATACAATTTTTTCCAAAAATTTTTCGTGCCACTGTCTAATCGATAAATAAAGCAGGATCAATGCAGGTATAATACCTAAAAGCAGACTTGATTCTGGAATAAAACCATTTGCCATAATAATTCATTGCATGGGAAAGACTATATTAAAGGTGTTCGATTACTCAATCAAAAGAATCATGCATTCAGATGAGGAGGAAGATGATTTGTTACAAACACCAGTAATTGTTCTTAATGTAAAAACCTATGAGCAAGCAATTGGAGAGAAAGCGATTAGCATTGCTAAGATTATGGAAGAAGTCGGAAATGACACCGGAGTGAGTATGGCTATAGCTGTGCAAGCAACAGATATTTTTCGAGTGAAAAAAGAGGTTTCAATACCTGTATGGGCCGAACATATCGATCCAGTAACACCAGGCAGCCATACTGGTTGGACACTTTCAGAGGCCGTTAAAGATGCAGGAGCAATTGGAACATTGATTAATCATAGTGAACACCGATTGACACTTGCTCAAATCGATGCTTGTTTAACTCGAGCGAAAGAAACAAATCTAGATACCATCGTTTGTACTAACAATATTGCTACTTCAAAAGCTGCAGCAGCACTTAATCCACAATTTGTTGCTGTTGAACCACCTGAACTAATCGGTGGAGACATTTCGGTAACCAGTGCTGATCCTGATATTGTAAGTGGAAGTGTAGAAGCGGTGAAATCAGTGAATAAAAAGGTTAAAGTCTTATGTGGTGCTGGAGTGAAGAATGGAAAAGATGTTTCTAAAGCATTAGAACTTGGTTCAGAAGGAGTATTATTAGCTAGTGGCGTCGTTAAAGCAACCGATAAAAAATCAGTTATTCAAGATCTTGCTTCAGGTATCTTGTGATAACTCAATTTTACTTTTTTTTTATTTATTTTTTTTCAATGAGTTTATGGCGTCTTCATAGTTTTTATGTTTAAAGATATAACTTCCTGCAACAAGAACATTCGCACCATTTGTTATTACCTTTCGAGCAGTCCTGTCATTTATCCCCCCATCTACTTCTAGATAGATGTTTTGTTCGACTGAATCTATAATGTTTCGAACTTCTGAGATCTTTGGTAATACATCAGAAATAAATGATTGACCTCCAAATCCAGGATGAACAGACATGATTAACACAAGATCCACCAACGGAATGATTTCTCTAATCAGATCTATACTTGTTTCAGGATTAACGGATATACCAACTTTACAGTCTAGTGCACGAATTGAATCAATTAATTCATTCATGTTAGCAATGGCTTCGGCGTGGAAGGTGATAAGATCAGCACCAGCTTTTACAAAATCCTTAGCATAACGATCAGGTTCTTCTATCATTAAATGAACGTCAAAAAATAATGAGGAATGTTTCCGGATTTTTGATAGGACTATGGGTCCAATAGTGATATTTGGGACGAAATGACCATCCATTACATCAATATGAAGCCAATCAGCACCAGCTCGCTCAACTGCTTTAATATCCTCAGCTAAAAACGCGAAATCAGCTGAAAGAATGGAGGGGGATACGAGAACCATGTGATATCAACAAACATGAATGCATTAAAGCTAATAAATCTATTTTCCTCAAAATTAAATTTCTGGTTAAAACTTATGAAAGGATTGAGGGGAGTGAACTATTTTTTTATTTTTTTGATTTTGAACTCCCCAAATTCCAATGGTATAATTTCAATTTCATCACCATCATTAATGTCATATGCCTTTGCAATCTGACTTGGAATGGTGACGACCAAACTACTTCCAACAACACGGGCCTTTCTTGTTAGAGGCATGTTCCTCTCCTAGCAAATATCCTAATGTAGTACTCAATATATATATTTTTCGATTTCTTTAATTATACATTAAAACATAACCTAAAACGTATCTTAATATATACTGTACCCATCAGATTGTACAACCAAAAAATTATCAATACCAACCCAATACCCTGCATAACGGAGTTGAGGCATCCATGAAAATATTCGTAGACAGTGCTGACTTAGATGAAATAAAAGAACTAGCTTCCTGGGGCATCGTTGATGGTGTCACCACTAATCCCACCCTTGTGAAAAAAAGTGGAAGATCATTTAAAGAAATAATAGAAGAAATTTTCACTATAGTAGACGGACCAATAAGTTTAGAAGTTGTAAGTGAAAAAGCAAAAGATATGGTCAAAGAAGCTGAAGGTCTTTTCAATAGTGTTTCAAAACAATATCAAAAAAATGTTGCTATCAAAGTTCCTATGACTCCCGAAGGTCTTAAAGCAGTAAAGGCTCTCAGTGAGAAAGGAATTCAAACAAATGTCACCCTTGTGTTTTCAGCTACTCAAGCATTACTTGCTGCTAAAGCAGGTGCCACTTTTGTAAGCCCTTTTATCGGTCGGTTAGATGATATCGGACATGACGGCATGCAAATCATTGAAGAAATCGTAGAAATCTTTTATAATTACACCATAGAAACAGAGGTCATTGTTGCAAGTATACGTCATCCAATCCATGTCATTGAAGCAGCTAGAATCGGAGCAGACATTGCTACCATCCCACCACAAATCATCAGAAAAATGAGTCATCACGCATTAACCGATGTTGGTATTGAACGATTTTGTAAAGATTGGGAAAGCGTTAAAAAATAGGAAAGAAAAAGCTAGTACGTTACTTTTTCTTTTTGATTTTTCCAAAATCCTTTTTCCGTTCTTTAGTATCTTTACCCGTTGCATCAAATAAAAAATTATTCCATTTCTTGATAATGCTATAATCTCCAGACACTTTTTTTGGCGGTTCAATATCTACTATTAACGACTTCTTATCCTGCCGCATATCAACTTTTCCAATACCTTCCACCTCAAACGTACATCCTTTCTCAACATCTCCATTTACACCAAAATAATCCTTAACAATCGCATTTATATCGGGGCTATAACCTCTTTTTATTTTATATTCTCGCATCTTCATCCCTTACTATTTGATATCCGCTTTCTTCATATTAATCTTTGGTTTTCTTCCTTTTTCTTAATTAATGATAAAGACTGAGAAACTGCAGTATAAGCTTTTGACGTAACCCCTACATAACAATCATTTTCTGAAAGAAATTCCCCATCAATTAGTTTATCAACAACACCACCAGATCCTTTTATAAGAACCAATGGCTTCCGCTGCATCAACGCTTCACTAATCTCATTGAGTGTTCCCCACCTCCCAGAGATTGCTATCACCGCATCGGCCATAGAAACCACCAATCTATTCCTTGCATAACCCATATTAGTTGGAAGAACAATATCAACATACTCGTTAGCTTCATCTTTAGAAAATGGAAGAATACCTATAGTCGCACCACCATTTTCCTTTGCACCTTTACATGCTGCCCGCATTATTCCTCCTTTCCCACCAGTCAACAATACCATATTACGAGCAGCAACTGCTTTTCCAACTTGTTCAGCAAGGAGCAAAATCTCATCTGTTAGCTTTCTATCTTCCCCACTACTTCCACTTACGGATATCACTAAAGACATAGTCATACCCTCATCTTTATAAATACATATAATAATTACTCCCGCAAATCTTATAAATAGCACCTGCTTTCACTAACATCCTTATCTCTGGAGAACAGACTATGGTACAGAAGATTCAAAAAACAAATCCGCTCTTAATCGATCTTATTAATCAATTGAAAAAAGAAGCAATGGAAAAAAACAAGCCATTGTGGAAAGATGTTGCTCTACGCCTGCAGAAATCATCAAAAAATTGGCCTGTAGTAACCCTTAAACGTATTGATAAATATGTCAATGAAAAGGAAACTGCTCTAGTGCCTGGAAAAGTATTATCTAGTGGTGAATTGACCAAGAAAATTCCTATTGCTGCATGGAATTTTAGCGATAAAGCAAAACAAAAAATTTCAGATGCAGGTGGTTCAACAATGACCATTGAAGAATTACTGAAAAAAAACCCTGAAGGAAAAAATATTAGAATTGTGGGGTAAATAAGTATGAAACGAGTAGTCGACGCACAACAAGCAACCTTAGGACGACTTGCAACAAGAGTTGCAAAATATTTACTTGAAGGTGATGAAGTTCATATTATCAATTCAGAAAAAGCAATTATCTCTGGAAAGAAAGAAATGATAATTAATGAATTCAAAGAAAAACGTCGAATTGGGACGTATAGAAAGGGGCCATTTTATCATCGATCATCAGATCGAATCGTAAAACGAGCCGTCCGTGGCATGATTCCTTATCAAAAACCAAAAGGTAGAGCTGCATATAAACGATTACGATGTCATATTGGCATACCTGAAGAATTGAAAAATGAGAAAGCTGAAGTATTCCAAGAAGCTAAAAAGAATCATGTAAATTATTATACGATTGAACGAATCTCACAAGTTTTAGGGGCGAAAAATTAATGGTTAAAAAAGTGATCAACACTTCTGGTAAACGAAAAACTGCTGTTGCAAGAGCAAATGTCCAAAAAGGAAAAGGATTAATCCGAATCAATAAAATTCCGTTAGAACTTCATGAACCAGAAATAGCTCGATGGAAAATTTTCGAACCAGTAACTCTTGCATCTGATTCGATAAAAAAGGTGAACATTAACGTGGATGTCAATGGTGGAGGATTCATGAGCCAAGCAAATGCGGTTCGAACAGCAATAGCTCGTGGTTTAGTTGAATTCACTGATGATCAAAATCTTAAACAAACATTTTTAGAGTATGATCGTAGTCTGCTTGTTAATGATCCGCGAAGAAAAGAAGCAAAAAAACCACTTGGGCGTGGTGCTCGAAAGAAACGTCAGAAATCGTATAGGTGATGTTGTTTGATAATACCAGTTCGCTGTTTTACATGTGGAAGAGTCATAGCACAAGACTATCAAGAGTTTAAAAGAAGATATGATAGTTACACTCAAGCAGTGAGAGCTGGTGAAAAACCAAAGGAAACACCGAAAGAAATCCTCGATGATCTGGGTGTCGATCGTTTTTGCTGCCGTCGTATGATCATCTCTCATGTGGATTTATTAAAAGACGCATCTCCTTATGAATAACTTGCAGAAATTCTTCTGCATTCCCTCTCTTTTTTCATTATCTTTATGTAATAAAGATTGATACCAGTATGTTATTTGCTTGAAAAAGTGATTATTAATTAAATTGGGCGCGTGGCCTAGCATGGATAGGGCGCTGGCCTTCTAAGCCAGATATCGCGGGTTCGAATCCCGCCGCGTCCGTCATTTTTAATCTTATTTTAAATATTTTGATTAAACAAAATAAATTAAAATTAATATCTTAAAATAGAGAAAAATGAAGAGAAGTTAGACGATGAAAAACTCTGTCAACAACCTTAGGATATCTCTAATGAACTGATAAATCATTGCAAACACTGAATTTACTTTGTAGATTTCTTTTGTTTTTGGCATGGTAATAGGTAATGGATTTGACCAAACACTTTCAATTCCATCGGATAAATTTCCATCTCCATTAGGATCGTCTTTTGCCTTTACCTTTACAGCAAATGAGCCTCTTGTATGCCATACATGCGATTCACTTGCCATTTGTCCTGAAGCATAGGGACCAATCCATCCACTATCATTGTTATCCCCCCAATCAAATAAGTAATAGATGTAATCTCCATCAGGATCTGTTGTTGAAGTTGAATAAGTGTATGATCGTCCAATTCGACCTTGGGAAGAACCCACTGGTCTACTTGGTTTATTTGGAGCTGTATTTCCGATGATGGTAATACTTTTTGTTGGTGAGAACCCACTTTGCATTCCAAATTCATCTTCTGCAATCACTTTGATATAATATGTTCCAGGGTCCAAAAAACGATGGGTTCTTGTTACGGCATCTCCTGATTCGTAGTAATCCGTCCATTCATCAATAGTATTATCGCCATTCCAATCCCAACCGTATCGTATTTCATCCTCATCTTGATCGGTGCTCGATGTTGTAAAAGAATAACTAATATTTGAGCTTCCATTATCTGGTCCATCAGGTATTTGAGGTGTTTCTGGAGGATGGTTCTCATTGGATATTACTACTGTTTTTTCTATAGAAAAATTGCTTAGGGCTCCATGAATATCTTTTGCTATGAACCGTAAATGATATGTTCCAGCACTAGAAAAAGTGATGTATAATTTAAAGGTTGATCCCGATGGATAATAATAAGGGGACCAATAATCGACAATTTCGTCACCATGTACATCAACACCATAACAAATAGTGTCTCCATCCGGGTCTGTTGCTTTTGTTGAATAAAGATAAGAAGTTCCTACTATTCCACTTGAAGGTCCACTTGGTCTATTTGGAGTATTTGGTGGATTATTTATTACTAAAGATATACTAAAATAATGTAATTCAGTAGCATTACTTGAGTTAATAAGAATATTCGTTGTATGTACTCCAGATGTCAGATTTGTTGTACATATGGAAACGGTTACCAAATCATGTTCTCCTGTTGAGGTCCCATTGAGTGGAATTACTGAAACCCACGGGGAAAGCAACAAAATTTCCCAGGCTAAAACGCCTGTCCCATTGTTCCATATTTCAAATGTTGTGTAATAGATTTCTCCCGTTTCAACATATCCAAAATCATGGGATTTTGGATAAAATTCTATTGATGGTTGTAGAGTTAATAGACTTTGAGATTGAAGTACTACATTTTTATCTATAGCAACTGTGGTTGGAAGTAATACTGCGATGATGAGCGTAATTACTAAAAAACTTATTTTTTTCTTCATCTTATGTACCCCCACTTATATATAATATTAAGGATGTTATAGCATATATTTCTTTCTATCACAGATTTTAAAAAAAAATTAAAGCGATATGTATTATTGTTAAAAATAGTCGAATTTTTTTAATATTTAGATAAAATTGATAGAGCTGAGTAGTTTATCGTTTATAGTATTAGTTTTAGCTACCCTTACATAAGTAATTAAATACAATGACTCACTTTTCAATTTATCACCATGATATATTCGCATTCCCGTCTTAGTACATTTGAACAATGTCCATACAAATTTAAACTTAGATATATTGATAAAATTGATCCAATCATACAAGATACCATTGAATCTTTCTTAGGCGCTATGGTTCATAAAACCCTTGAAAAATTGTATCTAGATTTACAGAGCGAACAGTTGAACACTCTTAATGAACTTCTTAATTTTTTTACAGAAATTTGGAACGAAAAGTATACTGATGACATTTTAATCTTGAAGAATCATTATTCAATTGAATACTATCAATCACTGGCAAAACAATACATCACGAATTATTATCAAAGCTATAAACCATTCAATCAAACGAAAACAATACGTGTTGAAGACCATGTCATTTTCAATTTGGATGATGGAGAACAGTACAAAATCCAAGGTTTTATCGATCGGCTTTCAGAAAAAAATCCGGGCCATTATCAGATTCACGATTACAAAACAAGTTCTCGAATGCCTAGTCAAAATCAATTAGATAAAGATCGACAACTTGGCTTGTATTATCTTGGTGTAAAACATAAATATCCTCATGTAAAACAAATCACATTGCTATGGCATTACCTTAAATTCAATAAAGAACTAAGATCAATAAGAACCGAGAAACAACTGAAAGAATTAATAAATCAAGTGATATCAATCATCGACAAAATAGAGTTCTCTTCTTATTTTCCTTGTAAATCCTCATTCTTATGTAATTGGTGTGAATACAAACCAATTTGTCCCCAACATTCCCCTCTTTTTCAAGTAAATGAGAATACTCTGAACCTGTACCGGAAGAGAAACGGTCAACAACTTGTGGATCATTATATTTCAAATAATGAAAAATAATGGAATTCAATAGATAATGAGCAATAAATAGTGTGATTATTTCAGGTCATTATTCATAATCGTTTTCGCTTGAATACTCGTTTTCTCTGATTAATAAGGTTCTTTTTTGATAAATGACCAAAAGAGAAAGAAGATTTTTTCGCCGGGATAACCACTTCTACTTGTTCTGTTTGTTCATCAACAGAAAGAAGACCAATCCCCTTTTGTGTGAGTTTTTCCTTAGCTTTTTTTAACACTAAATCACTTTTTAAAGAAGGAAATGCAATATACACAAAATCAACAGCTAACTGATAGTTTTGTGCTTGTATCAACGCTTTTTTCCAATCAGCAAGTTTTAGCTCAATCGCGACAATATCCTTATTTTTTTGAAATATCACCAGGTCAGCTCTACAAAAACCTACGGGTACTTCATAAAAAATGTGTTCAGCTGTTAATAAAAAATGATTTTGTACTGGAAGGATTAATTCATGTTCATACTCAAATGTTATCTGATTCCCCCTCCTTTGATATATTTTTTGTGAAGAAATTGTTCAAGTAACCATGCTTCAGAAATTTCAAAGGGGATCAACACGGTTTCTGCACAACGACATAAATATTGAAGATAAAACGATACATCAAAACAAGTATCTACAGATAATCGTTCTTTCAAACAGATCCTTTTTTTATACGAATCACTTGTTCGATCACAGACCACATACTCAACAGTCTGACCCGGATGAACAATACTTCCATCATGTTGTTTCTGTTGCAATGCTGCTTTCACAAAGGTATTTACTTTATATGCCTCCACTGTTCTTGCAACTCTGCTAGTCAACAATAAGTCAAATACGTTCACCTGACGATTCACTAAGGCATCCATGAAGGTAAACAATACATCAATTGCAGTTGAGAGTTTGTTTTTCACTTCATCTTTTGTTTTCACCTGTTGAAACACGCGCAATAATTCTCTTTGCATGTCTTTTACAAAAACGGGTGTATTATGTTGGCGGATTTCAATTCCCCGGGTCTTTAATTCACCCGTGGTAAAACGCCCATAATATCGATTCAATGCACCATACTCATGATGTTTGCTTTTTAAAAAAACAATCCAGTCATAATGACCTTCGACATCCAATCGAATACCCGTCTTTTTACTAATTACCCTAGCCAGTGTTGAAGGGGGGATCGCGGGTGTAACCGCTTGTACCCATAATGAATCTACAATTCCATGCAATACTCGATATCCATACTGTTCTGCGATATGCATCGCATCAAGTAAAATGGTTCTACTAAACGCCGTGATGCTCTCATGACATTCGATACGACCGTATCGTGCATTTTTATATCCAGTATATCCAAAACTCACAAGTAAAATCCATTTCCATGCCTGTTGTAGAGCGGTGTACTTATCAGCATCATACGATTTATTTTTTGCTCGTGCTTTAAATCGAAAACGGCGATCAACAATTGGTTTCAACACCGTAGGAATTAATCCTGTTTTTTGTTCACAGATGTGATAGTCAAGTTGCGGAACACGACGAGTAGAATGAGGACAACAGGAACATAACAAGGTTTCAGGACTGATGTTTTGTTGTACCATAATTTGAGGGTACAATGAAGCATAATCAAATTCAATCACGTTTTCATGCAAACCGATTAAGGGATCAAGAACTAATCCGCCCCTATCAGTTCGTAACAACATAGCTGCTGTTTTCCACTGTTCAGGTTGCCGTTTATTCCAAGGCACTAAAAACCCTTGTTCTATCGCCGTGTTTACTTGCATTTGGCTAATAGCCGTACCCGCACCAAGTCGGGAAAGTATTTGTAATGAAATATTCGCACAGCGGGAAACATCAAGTAATCCATCAAACTGACCATTTTGATAAAAAAATGAATGATGTGTATCAATATGAAAACGACCATGAAAAACATACCAGGCTGGCCGGTATAACACTCGCCCATAACTTGTGTAGGATGAGTCGGGTTTTATCTGTTTTAACTTTGTATCATCTCTTCCGAAAGAAAGAACATCACCTACCCCATAGAGTGTTGCTCTCTCGTGAATAAAGGGGAATAAGAAACTATCCCCATCACGCGTAAGAATAATATCTGGATTTTTTTTGCGTAGTAATCGTAAGCCTGCTAGTAAGGTGTCTACCTCATTTCCGGTTTCAACAAGGACATCATCAACAACAATACCTCTGATCTGAGAATTTTTTTGTTTGTAATCGTTTTTTGTGGTCTGAATGTCAAAGGACATTTGTGAAAAGGGTGGAGCAGGGTAATCAACATCCCATTGTGTATCATCGCAGGTAAATTGTTTTCCATTCCAAGTAACACGCGCATTAAAAAAGATGTGTTGATCTTGCAAATATCGGGTGCTTAAGCGAAGATCAACATTGTATAATATGTATTTCTGAAAATTCCCCAGTTGCTGTATGTACTGAGCAAGTTTTTGTATATCTGCCAATCGATGAGGGGTTACGGTGAGAACATGATGGGGATGCATCGTTCCCAACTTAGTTTTTTGTTTGGTATAGCTAACTCGTTGAACATGTTCTTTTTTAGAAAGAATTTTTCGTACTTGTTCCAAATCATTTTTTAATCCAGCAACATAAAATGAAGGATGATACGATTGTTCAATTTTTTTTATGCCTTGTTTTGTTTTTAACCAGGTCACCATTAGGTTTTTTTGATAATTTGGATAACAATCAAAAACAAATCCTTGTATCATTCTTTCCCATCACAATGTATGTTTTGAAGATGCGTGAATGAGTAGTAGATATTAAAAAAGGAGACTTTGGGTGAATGAAAGTATTTATTCTGTTTTCATTCTTTTTCTTTTTTTAACTGCTTGATGTCGCCAAGGACTTGTTTCCAGTCGAGTAAGTCACGACATTTCCCACAATAGCCATTGTTCATTTCAAAATTAACCTTGTTCATCTTTTTTCCGCAATATTTACAGCGATATTCGTTGTTGTTTTCACTCATAATTCAGTCCAAACCGATAAATGGTATACTTTTGAATTAAAAATCGTTTTCCCCCTCGATTCTTTTTAAAAATAATGAATAAAATTTTAAAATAATTCAAACCTTATGTGAAAAAACAATTGGGAGATTTAGAAGATAAATAGATATTATTTTACTCATAGCCTCCAACTTTCAGGGAAGGGTCCCCTAGCAATATAAATTCTTGAATGGTCAATGGATCATACATCACTTTTTCAATTATGTTTTCAATAAATGCTCTTTGAGCCGTAATAAACATCTCTCCTAAATGAATCCCAGGTTCATACGCTTCAAAGAAAAACGCATGCATGCTACTTGCTCCAGCTATGAAAGGATCACCAGCAAAACCACCAAAACCAACTCGCGTAGCACCAATACAAGCAATAGCGCCACTATTCTGTTTTTTAATCATTGACCAGGCAAAACAAGGGATATCAATGGTCAATACTTCATAATCTAATTGCCCAGTCAGGCAGGCATCAAAATACATAATAGGATATTTATCTTTATTTCTTAAACCAACGATGAATGGAGTGTAGTATACTTTCTGAGATGAACTATCTGGGGGAGAGGTAGCAATACCATATGGTAAACCATGACCTGAATAACTTACAAAACCCGCTCCTTTAGAGATTTCTCTTTGAATATTTAAAAAACGAAAGGTTTGTAGAGAGGTCCATAGTCTAATCGGCGTGAACTCTGACATCACAGATGAAACGTATTCAGTGACTACTTCCCCTTCATTAATCCCTCCTACATTAGGAAAGGTGTCCCCACCCAAAAGAATCAAACGATTGAACCAATCACTTCCATAAGTCTCTGTTTCATAGGTAATTATCTTTGTAGCTACCTTTTGAACATCTCCCACTGTAGAACAGGGCAATCTTCCCACTATAACATCTGGTTTTCCCTCGATTTCATCAATAATTTCAAGGGTTTCATTATAATTATTCGTCTCATCCATAATCATTCGTACTTCACTATAACGTCCATCTTTATTCGCATCCCATATTGAATATGATTGCTGATCATCATAGATATCTGCATAATACAAATCTGTAAGCACATCAGTGACCACCTCAGTTCCAAAATATTCCCAGCTTACTGCAGTTGTTCTTATCGGAACCAAGTTGATATCACCTAAGAGAAAAACATAACTAATTCCAAAACGTTCGATGGCATCTTTAATGAAATATTTGATTTGTTCAGGTTTATCAACACCAGCATATTCATTGTAGATTTCCTCAGTGGTTTTCAAAAAGGTTCGAATACCAACTAGATTTTTATGATCAAGTAGTGATTGAACTGATGAAACGAAACAATCAGGCAACACAATAACCATGTCAAAAGAATCATCATTTTTTACTAGTTCACATTCACTTATTTCATGAGATAGTACAATAAGAGTAAATCCATTTAAAAATAATAGAATAACTACTAAAATACATAAAACTCTTTGACTTTTCATATAAGACCCCTTTAAATTTATCTATTCTAATTATACAATAGCTAAATATTAATATAAAGCGTTCCAACAAAAAATTGGTCAAATGGGAAAAAATCCAAATTTTTTTAAGAATTTGTAAAAAAAATACTTCTTTTATCAGCATTCATCTATTTTTTCTCACGTTGAAATCGTGTTTTTTCAAGTTCACGTAATTGTTTTTCGTGTTCTAACAAAATACTCATTACAATTGGTTCAAATGGGAACGCATGTGGAAAATTATGTCCTGCTGCACTATGTCTTCTTGCATGGTTAAGCAATGCATCAAACATTTCTTGATCTTCTTTTCGTAATCCTCGTCTGAAATCAGTCCATTCCATTCCAAATGATTCAATCATTTGTCGAAACGTTGGAATTGTTCGCCCCATAAAATCTAAATCACCATTCCAAAATCTTGTAGACATAATTGACCAACAGTTTCACTTGTTACAGTTATCTGTTGATTTCTTTGAGTGACCGTTATTCGTGGACAATTACGCATATCTTGTACTTGAATTGTAGTGTCAATCAACCCATCACACTCTGCCACCCCATATTCACCATAAGTTCTATCAATAAGAATCATCGCTACCTGATACTTTGTTGTCATTTGTTTTAGTTGTTTCATCACTATTTGTAGTAATTGAGATGCTTCATCACGGCAAACATCTGCATCATCAAGCAATGAAAAAAGCCCGGTAAGAACGAGGGTAACAGGACTTACCTTTTGAATAAGCGATTCAACACGAGAGTGAATAAGATCAGTTAATTGATACACTGTATAAGCCCTACTAAGATATACCTGTTTTAACAGTTCTTGAGGAGAAAGCATGTTCATCCGGGCAAAACGAGCAAGTAAAAATGGATTCAATTGATTTCCCGCATCAAGAACAATAGTAGGACTATGAAATAAATCAAATGTGTTTACACAAACTCGATGAAGTACGGTTAAAAGAAGACGGCTTCTTCCAACAAAAGCCGTAACTTTTCCAATATGCAATCCACCAATAAGCCCATCAAGTTCAGAGATCCCTGAATACACCACTGCTGTTGGTCGAGAGATTGATGTTACTTTTCTATGAGAACCAGTTAGGCTTTTATTAGCAAGTTCAACGTAATGAGTGTGCAAACGTTCCATGGTTTTATTTCCCCCAATACAAATGGAACAACTGCATTTGTGTTCATCTTTAAAAAGCACTACTCATAGAGTTCTGTGAAAGTATTAATCAGAATGAAAAAAATTAGTATCTCAAATGAGATGAAATTTATTCTTTTTTACAATATATTCTAGAGTACCTGCAATGATCATCTCAAAAATGATAGCAATGATAAAGGGAACACTAGCAATTGGTGGGAGAATAGTAGATGCAATCAATAATCCCAATCCATCATTCTTAAACGAAGCGAAAAGAGCTAATGGAACGAGTATCTTTCTATCCGTTTTTTTCTTATCTCCAATTATAAAAACCATCAAAGCTGTACCGATAGTTCGTATCATGATACAGACTGTTAACAATCCAAGTAACAAACTATCTTGTACCAATGCCATCCGATTTAACCCAACAATTCCAAACATGACCAGGAAAAAACACACATTAACAATGATGGTATCCTGTGTTGAAGAAAAACGGAGTCTACGAATGAACCTTGAGAGTATTAAGGGAAGGATGATGAATTCTATAACGATTTCCAGCATTTTCCAATAAGTGACTTGTTCGCCTAAAAAAATAAGAAGGATCAATGGAGTCAAAATCAGTGAAATTAAATATAAAAAAGAAAGGGAAACGATTGTTTGTTGAACATTTCCTCGAAGTATTTTTGTTATCGGAACCACTGCTACAGCAGGTGGAACCGCAGCCATAATCACGAATCCTCCCCAGAGTTGATTTGAAAAAAAACTCCCTAATGCTAAGATGATGCCCGATAAAAGTACAAAATGTACAAGAAAGGAGAGAAACATCATTTGCTTTGATGCTTGTTGAATTGTTTTCTTGATAGAAATTTGTTGCAGTGAAAAGGTCATTGCAATGAATAAGGCAATGGTGGAAATTTCAGAATTAAATCGAGGGAATCCACCAGTGATAAGACCTAAGATGATGCCAAGTGCTACCATAATTGAAAAACTCAGTAAAAGAGGTTGAACAATGGTGGTTCGCTTCTTTTGTATCACTATGAAAAACTCCACTAGTCATGATTCTTTAATTTTGTTGTTTAAACATTTCGCTAGTTGAAAGAAAATGAAACAGGATAAATCCAAGAACGAGTAAGATTGTACCCATGATAAGAATTTGAATTGAAACATTGAACAATAAAAACAAGGTTGTTACTATTCCAAGGACTGGTAAAATAGGAAGTTTTCCAATAGATCCAGGCGTTTTAAATCCAGTATCAATTGGTTTTTTGTATCGAAAATAAATCACGGTTGCATTCACTATGATGAAAACGACAAAAATAGTGAAATTTGTTAGGTTTGCAACTGTTGCAACATCACCAATAAAAAGGAATAACAAAGAGGCGAGTACTACACCAATAATTGCTACCCATGGCGATTTTGTTTTTGAATTCACTTTGGTGAATATGTGTGGTAATCCATGTTGTTCAGCCATGCCATAGACAATACGGGACCCGCTTAAAAGCATGGCCAATGACGTGTTAAACGTAGAAAATAATGCGATTACTGATAATGCTAGAAAGCTTCTCTCACCGAATACTTGCTGAGCAACAAGTGCTAAAGGTGCCTTTGAAGCTGCTAAATCGCTCCATGGAACAACACTTACTGCAACAAGACCTACAAGAATGTAAAGAATAGTAGTAATGACCAGTGATATCAGTATCGCTTTTGGAATGGTTTTTTCTGGTTGTTTGGTTTCATTTGCAAGACGGGTGATTCCTTCAAAACCAATGTAACCAAAAAAAATCAATACTCCTGCTTGGAGAAGTCCTTTGATACCTTCAGCCATCTGAGTATAATCCACCGATCCTAGTGATGGAAGACCAATAAAGATAACAATGATTAATCCCGCTGCCTCAATAAGAGTAAAAAGAATGGTAACTGAAGCAGTTTCTTGCACTCCAAGAAATAAAACAAATCCAATGATAAGTAATGCAATAAATGCAGTGGTTATAACTGGCGTATTTATAATAGCAGATAAGTATCGAGCAAAACCTAATGCAACGGTAGCACTTCCAATGATACTACCTGCAATAATCATCCATCCAGTTACCCAAGCGAGACGTTTTCCAAATGATTGTTCAACATAAGTATATTCTGCTGCTGCGGTAGGAAAACGAGACGCAAGTTCTACATAACTTAATCCAGTGAAACTGGCTACAACAGCAGCCAGAACAAATGAAAACCAGACCATGTTTCCTGCAAGACCTGCTGCTTCTCCAATGACAACATAAATTCCAGCACCAAGAATGACACCAATGCTCATCAGGGTAATCTGCCATAGACTTAATGATCGTTCTAACTCTACCATTAAAATGCCGTATCAACTACGTTTATTTAAAATCAAAGTTTTTAATGATCATAATTTAAAAAAACGGGTAATGTTGAACTTGACTTATCACTGATAATACTCAAAATTTTACTTCCATCTCCTAAATGATAGAACATAATGATACAAACCTTTTTCCTCCCATATTATTTTATCATCTGTATAAATTGTCTCAGAAAGAAAAACAGTGAAGCATATTTTTCAAAGATATGATGGTATGTTAGGGTGTTCTTTTTCGAGTGTTGTGAAATCCACTGACTTTGAGCACCATATTCATCTTCAGCGATCACCCCAATAGGACCATCTCTTCCATCACAATCCACTTTTAATTCGGTTCCACTCGTTGTAAATTCTGTATAATAATCAACTTTGTTATCATCATCCCATGACACTCCATATCTAATTTGGTTGCCATTTGGATCTGTTGATTTGATTTTCAAGTCATCTATAACTTTATTATAGGTTACTATAGGATTATCAGGTGGTTGATTCTCACCAAAACAATACATTTTATTGTCTTCACTACCGACAAAGACTTTGCCATCAGATACTGCAGGGGAAGAATGCACATTGCCACCGGTAGAATATTCCCACAGCTTATCACCCCTAAAAGCATCTAAGCAATATAGTTTATGATCATCACTTCCCACGTATACCTTTCCATCAGCAACTGCCGGAGAAGAATGCACTTTGCCACCAGTGGTAAAACTCCAGATTACCGATCCATTTTCCGCATTAAAACAATATAATTTATTGTCCCAGCTACCCACATATACTCGTCCATCGGCTACCGCCGGGGAAGAATAGACATTGTTCCCCAGGGTATACTTCCAATTCTCACCACCATTGGATGCATCTAAACAATATATTGTATGGTCTTCACTTGCTACATAGACCTTTCCATAAGCTACCGAAGGGGAAGACCAAATGCTCCCATTGGTTGAATAATTCCAATTCTGTTCACCACTCTCAGCATCTAAACAATACAATTTATAATCATAACTTCCAACATAGACATTTCCATCAGTTACCGCAGGCGAAGACCAGACATTACCGTCTGTGGAGTACTTCCAAATAATATCACCACTGTTTGCATCAATACAATGCACATTATGGTCATCACTACCTAAGTAAACTTTACCACCTACGATAATTGGCGACGACCAGATACTACCACCAGCAGAATATTTCCAGATGAGTGCCCCACTCTCAGCATCTAAACAATACAATCTCTGATCTAAACTTCCCACATAAACTCTCCCTAATTCTATTGCTGGAGTAGAATAAATAATATGACCCGTCATAAATTTCCAGATGAGTTCCCCACTCTCAGCATCTAAACAATAGAGATAGTGATCCCAACTACCTACATAGAGTCTTCCACTAACTAAACTAGGTGAACTCCAAATCTTATCGGTTGTAGTAAAATTCCAGTGATAATAACTTTGTTCTGGTGTTGGTGAAGAGGATTGCCCAGTATTTCGTTGATCATGATGAAAGCTCGTCCACCAATCAGTATATTCCATCTCGCTAGTTTGAGTATTTAATTCTTGAGGGGAAAGTTGGGGTAGTAAACTCATTCCTATGAATACGCAAAAAATCAATAATACACCCAACTTTTTTCGATGATTTTTATTTAATATTCTAATATCATTAACTTTTAACCTATACTCATCATTTGCATAACCCTGATGTTTTTTGCCTCCTGCCCCAATTTTACCCCCCTCAACAAATAACATACAATAATATAATGGTATTTTATAAATATAAATGTTACCCAAAATAAATTTTTTTATATTTTACCATAATAATATATTTTATATTTAAGATAATTAAAAATAATTATATCATAAACTCAAGAAATACAAGAAAATGAAAAAAAATGAATTATGTATTTTAAACAATCTCAAAACAAGATTACTTGTTTAAACATACACATTCAAAATGTTTGTGCCGTTTTATTGATAATCGAAAGCATCTCATCAATTTCTTTTTCAGAAATGATCAATGGTGGCCTAAATCGGATAGTATTTGCGCCACAACCAAGAACCACTAATCCATTTGAATACAATCGATTCTTCATCTCATCTCGTATCTCTGGACTCGGTAAATCAAAAGCACACATCAATCCAAGACCACGAGCATTAGAAATCAACTGTGAATATTTTTCTTGGAGAAATTCTAATCCTTCACGTAATTTTTTCCCTTGGATTACAGCATTTTTAACCAGGTGTTCTCTATGAATAACCTCAAAATATTTTTGAGCTCGAACCATATCCACAAGGTTCCCACCCCAAGTTGAGTTAATTCGGCTGCTTACTGTGAATACGTTCTCTTTGACCTCATCGACTTTTGCACCAACCATCATTCCGCAAACTTGAGTTTTTTTACCAAATGCAAGAATATCCGGTTTCACATCAAAATGCTCATGCGCCCACATTTTACCAGTGATACCAACACCGCTTTGCACTTCATCAACCATGAACATTATATCATGTTTATCACATAATCGTCGAAGTTCTTTGAAAAACTCCTTACGGAAATGATTATCTCCTCCTTCTCCTTGAATCGGTTCGATAATCAACGCAGCTATATCATCAGGATAATCAGAAAACGCTTGTTCGATTTCATCTACTGCCTGTTTTTCTAACGATTCAACTTGTTGTAAATGATCATCAGTTAAAGGAAATGTGATTTTTGGATTAACAATTCGAGGCCACTTAAGTACGGGATAATATTTTGTTTTGTTAGGATCAAACGTATTTGTCATAGGAAGCGTATAACCTGTTCTTCCATGAAATGCATCTTTAAAGTGAATGACTTTTGATCCTTTTTCACCTTTTCCTGATGCAAGGTTTTTTCTCACTTTCCAATCAAATGCAGTCTTTAATCCGTTTTCAACAGCAAGTGATCCACCACTAATAAAGAACAAATGTTTAAAATAATCAGGAACAGCAAATCGGCTAAAAGTATCCACAAAATCAGCCATTTCTTGAGTATACAAATCTGAATTTGTAGGTTTATTTACTGCAATTTCACCAATTTTTGCAATAAATTCAGGTTCAACTAACGCAGGATGATTGCAACCAAGAGGAGATGAAGCAAAAAAAGAAAAACCATCTAATAAAAATTTATCGCGTCTTGAATCATAAATTTGACATCCTTTACTTTTCTTAAGATCTAAAACAAGATCGAATCCGTCAACAAGCATATATTTGCTTAAGCTGTTATGAACGCTATCTGATTGTATAGACATAGGATTTTACCCCTTATTGAATCTAAATGATTAGCTGTTATTAGACGGGTATCCCTATTAGTTATAAAACAATATCGGTATAGAATAATTTCTTGAGTAAAACTTTTAAAAAAAGTATTACTCAATTTTTTTACATAAAGGATAGAATCCACTGGATAATTTGTTGAATTCTATAAAATAATGGATAGTTTATCACATACGGCATTTGTACTTGTAACTCACCCCATTCGCTAATGGCGCCCTGTTCATCCTTTGCACGAGCCTTAATCAAATAGGTTCCATCTTCAGACCATGAATAATCAATGCTAATGCTATCTCCAGATTGGTACGGACCAATCCATTCAGTTTGATTATCATCTCCCCACTGGACCTGGTAAAATAATTCATCTTGATCTAAATCAATACTTCGAATAGTATAGGTATAGGTTTGATCTGTTTTCCCTTTGATTTCTCCAGATATTACAGGTACAGTTGGAATTGAATTCCCAGAGAATTCTGAAAGTTGATAAAGTTGACTGTAATCTCCCCATTGATATGCATCGTTGTATCCTTTAACTCTAAAAAAACTGGTTGAATCATCAGAATTTTTTGATAAAACAAATGGAGAAGAGCTAATATCATCAGCGATAATAGTCTCTGATTCAAAAGTACTCGTTGGGTAAATATCATCAACCCAGAACCCATCTTCATGTGTTGCTTCATCTGTATAATAACGAAATCGAATAAATATAGATTGTCCAGCATACTCTGCTAAATCATATTCTTTAAAAATCCATTCTGCACTATCTCCAGTAAATGAATCTAATTTAGTATAGGTTCTACCATTCGTACTTACTTCTACAAAGGCATAGTCATAATTATTTTCGATTTCGTAGTAGCACCAAAAAGATAGTTTCATACCATCGGTGACAAAAATTGGAGACCTACTCGTCATCGCAGATACTTGATTATCTTTTATATGTGAATGGAAAGAAAAATATCCAGAATGCACCCGTTCAGAATTAAGATTGAAATCAGTTAATGCCCAATAATCCTCTTCATTTAATACTTGATCAACAAATACCGAATACCCGCTTAATTGCTCTACAGCCAATCGATCCAGATTCGCTTCCGGGTTTTGTTCTTGCCAAAAAATAAGAAGTGAATTGTTTTCCAAATTATTAATGTCTGTTACCAAAGGAGAAAGAACTCGACGTGGTGCCTGATCGATCTGATCAACTTGTTCTAATAATACCATTGCTCCCTCAATATTTTCTTTACAAACCTGATCTAAATACATTTCATCTGGATGGAATTCATCACAAGCTTCAATAGTATAAGCAAAATGTGGTCGACCGAGTATATAGTGGCTATACCCATAAAACCAATCAGTCGTATCTCCTGCTGTAGGATAAAGCCCAGAACTTTGAGTTGGAAAATATGATCCGGATCCATCAATCTGGCCAATTTCTTTTGCGATATCCCTCCCAATTTGTCCCATGTATTCATCATCTGGTGTATGGTCATCAGTAGAGTAGCCCCAAGGCCATAAGACAAGTTCTCCATGAGTATGCCAGCTAATTGATGCGTCAATTGTATGATTTAGAAAAAAATGTTTAATATGCTGAATTTCGAGCTCCGAAAATGGTTCAGTTCCGCAATAAAGCGCTGATTCTGGATGATGACTAATACCTGTTGATCCCCACATTGATAATGGGTTTCCATTACACGCCCCACCATAATTTCTATTGAGATCTACTCCATAAAGATTAAACTCTGGAAAAAAATGTCTATTTTTTCTCCACCATTTATCACCATTGAATTGATCATGATCATAATGATATCCATCAGGGTTAACACAGGGAATAACCCAAATTCTTCTTTGATCTACAAGCTCTGAAATGTTTTCATCGAGTTCATAAGATTCCACAAGTTCATCGATTAAGGATAAGGTTATGGCAACTGTTGGCCATTCACGAGCATGATGTAATCCCATGAATAATACCTCAGGTTCCTGTTCATCCACACCCGGATTGTCTGAGATTTCAAGGCACCATAATTCACGGTTTTCATAGCTTTGACCAATACTAAATAATTCTGTAATACTAGGATAATTTGAAGCAACAGTTTGTAAATGTTCTTCGATTTCTTCAAAAGTTGGATAGGTGTCCACGATTGATGCATCTGTTTTAAAAAGATCCATTGAGCGAATGGTAAAATCTGCATCTTGCTCTGATAAAAGTAAAAGTGTAGATGTAGTTGTGATCACATCAAGATATTCGTCAGGAAAACCACTGATAATCTCAGTGTTTGAAGGTAATGAAGGAATTCCTTCATTTGTATAAATCCTAACTAGAATACGTTGTTCATCTGAATGTGATTGATGTTCAGCTAATGATTGTTCACTTAGAGAGGTAAACATCGTAGAAAAGAGAAATAATCCGATTAATAGATGGAAAATCATTTTTTTCATGTTTATGTCCCCATTTTTATATTATTAATAAAGCATTCATCATTTTAAAAACTTACGAAAAAAAGGAGGGGAAAATGATGTTTTATAATGGATTTCTTGTTTCTGTAAAGGATATGTTCATTGTTTCAAGTTCTTTTAATATCGGGAGGTAAATCTCTGGTTTGATAGGAATATGTACTCCGGTCTGATCAATTGTTTTATTTAAAATCAATTTAACCGCTATTGCTGCAGGGCAAGCTACTGTCCGAGCAACAGCACTGTCTCCATGAAGTTCACCATAGTTCACGAGGGTGGATGTAAGATATTCTTTTTGATCCCCGTATACTGCTATGAATTCATGATGCATCACAATCATATCTTTTTCATCTTGGGAAAGAAACATTTTCTTAAGGGTTAATACATTTAAGTAATCTAATGGATTGTCTTTTTCTTTTGGCAAGGTAATATCACTAAATAATCCTAACCAGTCTAGTCTTTTCATTACTGCTGAATAACTTGGTAAATGTAAATATGAAGCAGTTTTTTCATATAATGTATCATCATTTTTTGTTTTTAGGAGATATGCTGTGATATCTGCATAAGTATTCAGATTTGAGTCACTTACTATTGTATCATCTAGCCACCCCATTTTTGAAATAGATCTAAGGGTTTCACACCAACCAGTCATACGAAACGTTCCTCGATATACTGTCTTTGCTTTATTCAATCCATAGATTTCTTTATATTGGACAGAATCTCGATTAGGGTAATTTTCAAAGGTACCGACATCGAGTACATCTTGTAACCGGTAATGCTCAAAAAGATTTTCTCCAGAGATAGAAATTATTTCTCCCTTTTCCAACCATTTTGCTGGATTTCTTGAAGCAAGAAGAACTCCTCGTGGTGACCAACTAAATTTATAACCAAATGGATTCGTATTATGTTCATGGGAGGGTAAGGCTCCAGTTGTTGAATGAAAACTTTCAATGTATCCATTTCGTTGTTCGACCTCATGAATGATTTTCATTGCACTCATATGATCGATACCCGGATCGAGACCACATTCATTTAATAATAAAATTCCTGCCTCATTTGCTTTTTTATCAAGAGCGTTCATTTCTGCACTAACATACGATGTCGTTACCAAATGTTTCTTATGAGAAATACACATCTTCGCTACTTTTACATGATATGTATATGGTAGTAGACTGACTACGACATCAGCATTAATGATTAAAGATTCAAGTTTTTCATCATTTGATACATCTAATGATACCGGAATTCCATCAGAATGATTGTCTATTATTGAAGAAGCTTTTTCAACAGTTCGACTAGCCATTGTAACTTTTACATCCGTTAAATCCAACAGATATCTTACAAGAGGGCGAGAAACCATACCCGCACCAAGAACCAAAACATTTTTCATATGTACATAGTCACCTCAATTTTTTTTACATATCAATGTATGTTTTCTCTGAGGCAATAAAAAGGAATTATATATATTTGTTGATGTAGGTGTATTGTGGAGTTAATTGACCATTGTGAAGAATAACTGCCTTTTTAATCTCTATCGGTAGAGCAAGTTGATCAAATAAAACAGAATAATCTGTATTTGCTATTGAAGGAACAAAATGCCAAAGGATTTCACTGAAAGATCGAGATGAATCTCGAGGGAGTTCACAAGGAAGATTATCAACAGCCATAATCGCAATACCTTCACCTTGTGTACCATCTGTTAAATCATCTGTTTTTGGATTATACACATAAATTGGATTATCAGGAGCGGTTGCTTTGCTTGTAGGTTCAATGCCTCCATTAATATCAATACTGATATCTCCTATAATGTCAAGTCGCAGATCTTTGGGCGATTCTTGGTATGAACGAAGGAATTGTTTGGTTACTAACCGAGGGTATCGTTCATCCCAATAAATAGCATTGATAAGGATGGAAAGGTAGGGTAAGTATTGTTCAAAGATTGAAACGTATTTTTCAGGATATTGATAATATTCTTGAAGTTGAAATGGTGTCGATTTATTTTTAGGTTTAACCATATCTTCTTCTTTGAAAACAACTTTATATAATGTGTGTGGGTCAGGATCTTCAAAAACGGTTTTAAGTTGTTGAGGTTGTAATTCTACGAAAGGCAGTAAATCAAAAATTTCTTGAGCCCCCTTTGATACATTACCATATCCCGCAAAACCTACAACAAGTGGGTTAATCGAAGATGGTAGACCATCAGTTTCGATGTGTTTTCCTATCTGAGTGAAATGTTGTTTGAGTTTTGTGAGGGATTCGTATCGATATGACTGTTTGATTTTATGAAAAGGATTTTTTATATGATGGTGCGCATGTAATCGTTTTCCATATCCCCAAAAAGTATCTACCATTCCTGCAATCCCTGCATATCTTCCAAAAAATATTAGTCTTCTATTATTCTCATCTACAATTCGTTCGTAATCGATTAGTGTACATTTTAGGTCCATCATGGTTTTTAGCATGGGCATATTATATGATTGTCCTTTGATGGTATGTGAAAAAAAGATGTAGGTTTTTTTCTCTTGGAAAAAAGAAGAAGGAATTTCTTTAACAGCAAATATAACTGGTGCTTTTGAAAGATCTTCTGTTATAATTGCCCCTGCTTTTTGATAAGATTGATCAGAATATGCTCTGATTTTTGATGCTTGAACAAGAACATCGATTTGATGATTCTCATGTAATTCTTTGACATGATCTGGAACGAGAGGGACTCGTTTTTCCCATTTATTTTTATCTTCTCTTCTGATACCAATAATAGAATTCATATATGAAACCTCAAAATTCGTCCCTACATCTATATTGATTGATAAATAGATTATGTTAAGATAGCGTGATTTTATTTAAATAACAAGTATGATACTCAGTTAATTTAATTAAAAACAATTGGAGGGAAAACCATCTTGAAGACCATGAAAAGGAAAGATGCATTGTTTTCTGCTTCTGAGATCGGACAATTTAATTATTGTTCTATATCATGGATACTTAAGAGAAAAGGTTACCGTTCAGGAAATTCTAAAAAGAAATCACATGGAATGCGTATTCATGATAAAATTGGACAGAGAACACATCAGTTATTCTGGTTGATTCGCCTGAGCTATTTATTCCTAATCTGTGGATTAATTTTCCTCATTATAGCCTTTTTTATTTCTCGTTATTCTATGGGGTGGTAATATTGACTTTGATCAATTCTCTTTTCATCATTGCAAGTTTTTTTTTCTTTTTAGTTGCAATCATTATCGCCATCATTTTGAAATCGAAAGATAATTCACTTATTCCATCTGGAAAAATAGTTTATAATGATCTCTATGGAGAAATGAATTCATTATATTCTTCATTATATCCTCTTGCGGGGAAACCAGATCTCATCATCAAAAAGGGATGGAAATATATCCCAGTAGAAATAAAAACTGGAAATCACCACAATCCAAAAAAACATCATGTGATACAAGTAATCGCATACTGTCAACTTATTAAAGAGTTATATAAAAAAACACCTCCCTTTGGTTACCTTATTTATTCTGATACAAAAAAGCGTTTCAAAATTCCTTTCACCCAAATGGAGATTAAACAATTGAAAATGAGTATCACCCAAATGAAAGAAATGATCAATCAAGATCAGATTCATCGAAATCATAATGATAAAAACCGGTGTAATCATTGTAATATGAGGGCAAAATGTAATTACAGACTAAAATAGCATACTGAAATTTTTTTTTAACAAATTATTTAAATAATATTTTACCTTATTTTATTAGAAGAAATATTACCTGAGTGATTCCTTTGACAGAACAATTATATTTACCATGGAGAAAAACATTTGTTTTTCTTATTGCCATTTTTATTCTCAACGTCTCTATAATTACTTTAAAAACTAGTAATATTGCTAACGCAAATGAAACCCCAATTGAGATAGCAGGATTTGAAAATTCTTTATTAATTCTACCTGGAGAAGAATATATTCTAAAATACTCTTCATCAGAACAGATTTTTTCAAAGGAATCAGAATCATTAACCGCACATTTATCTAAAGAAATTCGTAATATCTTAACTAAAGTGCCTAAATGGCTTCAAATATCATTGCTTGATCAGATAAACCGAATTGAAAACCCAACACCATATTTAAATCTCATACTTCAATCAGAAGATAGATACATTGATGAAATAGCTTTTTGTATAGCCCATGCACCACTAGGGAATCCACCAGATGCAGAGCTGATAAAAAATAATATTCAACAGTTATATGCTATTGATGAACTTATTTCATATGCCGATATTATTGACATAAATGCAAATACACAAGACTACTATTCAACTATTCAATACGCCATATTAACTGAAAACGATAGCATAACTCGAATTCTTCCAAAAGAGATATATTACTGGTATATTGTTCATCCTCAAATTCTTAGTGAAAAACCTTCTCTCATTTATGGGAGCTTTTGGAGAAGTTATCTTTTTAGGCATAATGATATAGGGTATCCTCTTCTTTTAGAAAAGATTCAAAACATATCTTTTCTATGGGATCAACAATCATATGCACAACCAGCTAACAGGAATTGGGAGGAAAGTATTGCTCTACATCCAACCGCAATTGAAGCAGTGAGTTATTGGATTGGTAAAACAGTCCCTTTTCAAGCTTTTGGTGATCGCCCCGGGCAACCAAACTTAATTGCCCATCAACACAATGGATTCTGCGGGGAGTTACAGCGTATCGCTGTAGCAGGATTACGTTCAGTGATGGTGCCATCGATTAGTGTATGTAATATCGCTGAGGATCATGTATGGAGAGCATTTTACGATCAAGGTTGGCATCAAAATGATAATTGGTGGTCAGATACCGGTGGTACAGTAGATATTCCAGAAGTCTACTCAGATGGATGGGGAAAGGATATGTCATCAGTGTTTTCTTGGAGAGGCGATGGTGTTGTGACTGATGTTACCTCTCAATATATCTCCTCTAAAAATACAGTTAATGTTTCTTTTTCTATAAATGATATGACCGGTCATTCTATCGATGGCGCACGAGTCACAGTTTTAGTCAAAGGATTAAAGGATATTTCTTGGTATAAATTACAGATAATAGAAATTCTTGAGTCATTATGGGATATCTTACCTGAACACATGAAAGGTTTAGTCTTTGACTCCCTGTATTCTAGAATAATTCAACGAATCGAAAATATATCTGATGTTGTTGAGGGATTAACCATTAGTATTTGGAACTATACAAATGCAGAAGGTATGTGTTCATTCACTTTAGGAAAAAATGATGAATATGTATTTCTTATTCAACAACCTCTTGATAAGCTTCCCTTTCCCTTTGCTTCATGGACTACAATAAGGTTCTTAAAAAATCCAGTTGATACTGATTTTTCAATTCGATTTCCTAAAAAAATTAGAGAGAAGAAACCGTTATACATCACCCCATTTGATGAAAATAATTCTGAATCAATTCAAGCATCTGTAATCATAAATTCTTCTGGTTTTCAATATCAAGCTAATGTTCGTAATGAGGAGCTAGGCCAATATGAATGTAACTGTCCTCTATCTGTATTTATTCTTAGTGAAGAAGAATATATCAAATATGTTAATAATGAAGATTTTTCTGCATCATATTACAAATTAAATTATATCATAAATGATACCTTTTCAATTGAAGACAATAATTGTTATATACTATTTTACAATCCGACTCAACATATAATTACACATCCAAAAGTTCAAATTATTTTCAAAAAAGAAACAAATCAAGAGCAGATAATACTACTTCAACCAGATTCAACACTATTCGATCATCCAATTTTCCAAATTGGTGAAACTATACATTTTAAAGGAATTTCATCGTCTCAAACTCAACTAGAAATAAATGAACATATCAAAATATTACCCGCGGGTTTTTGGACTTATACGATTAATACAAGTTTTTGGAATCCAGATAATTACATAATAACCATTTCTTCTGTAACAAAAGAAATAAAAAAAGAAATTTGTCTTGTTGATACGATTCCACCAGAGTGTTCAATAAATTCACCCCATGCGTATGAAATCGTATTAAAAGGAGAAATTATTACCGTTTACGGAACAAGCTATGACAACCACAAGGTGGAAACTGTATCTATAGGAATTGATAATAAGAGTTATTCAATCTGTCAAGGAACTACTGAATGGATCTCTTCAATTGATACTACATTATTGACTCCAGGAATCCATAATCTTTCAGTAAAAATTGTTGATGCTTCATACAATCAACAGATCATTAACAGACCAATCATCATCAATGATACCACTCACGAACATAAGCCAAATATCCAATCCATCAATTGGAATCCTTTACACCCCACAAATAAATCAAATATTATCATATATACAAATGTTAGTATGGAAAAAGCATTTCCAATAAAAAAAATCTTTATTGAATATAGAACAACAGATACTAAACCACTAACCATCAGACAATTGTATGAATATGCCCAGCATCCAATTCAAAATAGACATATTGAGGATCCGAAACAAAATCAATCTAATTATCCATGCTATGGTATTGAATTAGGGTCCTTTACATCAGGGGAACAGCTTTTCTTTCGTATTACTGCTATAGACGTCACAATGAACAAAGAAATTTCTTCGTGGCAAACGATACTAATTGATTAGAAAATATGAAAAAAAAATAAAAATTTTATTTATCATAAGTATAATTTATTGCCTGTTGAATTCCTCGATACAACTGAGCTCCTTTATCTAGCATCTCCCTCTGCAGGAGAACTGAAAGCATTTCTTCTCCGATTATTTTAATAAGATCTCTAATGTCATCGGGATGTTTTTTTGCATATTGTACAAAAGCATCAATACTCTCTTCATCTAATGTAATTTTTACCATTCACATTCCTCAAGCTCTATATCATTATTCTTCAATCAACATGATTTTTCATATTTAAGCTTTTATCATTTAAAATAGACGAATGATGGGGCATCCTAAAATCTTTAAATAGGATGGATTATGTCCAGTTGTTGAAACTATGCGAATAGCCATTCTACTTAGAGATAGATGTAAACCAAAAAATTGCGCTTATGAATGTATTAAATATTGCCCGCGTGTACGCGCTGGTGATGAAACAATAGTCAAAGGTGATGATGGAAGACCAATCATCTCTGAAGAACTATGCGTAGGATGCGGTATTTGTATTCATAAATGTCCTTTTGAAGCTATAAAAATTATTGGACTTGCTGAAGAACTAGAGACAGATCTTGTTCACCAATTTGGAAAAAATGGATTTAGACTCTTCCGTTTACCAATTCCAAAAAAAGGAAAATGTATTGGAATCCTTGGCCCTAATGGTATTGGGAAAACAACAGCAATAAAAATTTTATCAGGACAATTGGTTGCTAATTTAGGAGATATTGAAAAAAAACCATCATGGGATGAAGTCGTTGAATTGTATGCAGCAACCGAACTACATGATCATTTTAAAGAAATCCAAACAGAATCACTATCATCTGTTGTCAAACCACAATATGTTGATAAACTTCCCCGAGTGATGAAAGGAAAAATCGGGGATTTGCTCAAACAATCTGATACGTCCAACCAATTCAATGAAGTGGTTGAAAAACTTGCAATAGAATCAATCCTAGATAAAGAGATCAGTGCGGGAACAATATCTGGTGGAGAATTGCAGTTAATGTCTATTGCTGCAGCTTTACTCAAAGATGTAGACTTGTATTTTTTTGATGAACCATCTTCATATTTAGATATTCATCAACGATTAAAAGTCGCCCGTATTATTAAAAAATTATCTGAAGAAAAAAAAGTGATAGTTATAGAACATGACCTAGCAATTCTAGATTTTCTTGCTGATTCCGTTCATTTAATGTATGGTAGCGAAGGTGGATATGGTGTTGTTACTCATCCTAGGGGGGTACGTAATGCAATAAACACATATCTTTCAGGGTATCTAAGTAAGGAAAACATTCGTTTTGGAGAAAAAATAGAATTCTTCAATCATCCTCCTAAAAAACGCCAGGAGTTATCTATTCTTATTTCTTATGGTGGTCTTGAAAAAAGCTTTGAAGATTTTTCCTTGACCATGGGTAGTGGTAATATTCGAAAGGGCGAAATTATTGGCATCGTTGGTCCAAATGCTATCGGAAAGACAACCTTTGTTAAAATGCTAGCAGGTGTGATTGAACCAACAAAAGGTGAAATTGAAACTGATTTGAAGGTGAGTTATAAACCTCAGTATATTTCACCTGAATTTGATGGAACCGTTCAGGATTTTTTTGAGTTGAAGGCTCAAACCTTATTCACATCCTCGTTTTTTCAAGCTGAATTATTCAAACCATTCCGATTGAAATATTTATTAGATAAAAACATTAACACCCTTTCTGGTGGTGAATTACAACGGGTTGCTATTGCAAATGCCCTTGTTCAAGATGTGGATATGTATCTAGTTGATGAACCATCTGCGTATCTTGATAGTGAACAACGAATGATTACTTCTAGAGCAATTCGCCGCATTGTAGAAAAGACTGGGAAATCAGCAATGATTGTTGATCATGATGTGTATTTCATTGATATGATCAGTGATGCGCTAGTCGTTTTTGATGGCAGACCTGGTTTGAACGGTAATGCTCAAGGTCCTTACAGTTTACATGAAGGGATGAATCTGTTTTTGAAAAATGTGGATATTACGTTTCGTAGAGATGAGGAAACACATCGTCCTCGAGTGAATAAACCTGATTCTTATATGGATAGGAAACAACGAAAAGAAGGAGAATACTATTACTCGATGTAATCTTTAAGAGAACTGATATAATGGTTTTTTTGCTTATGCATTCTTTTTTTATTGATATAAATATCTTAAATTAATAATAGAGAGTTTTTCATTTGAATAAAAATATTGGAATAGCTAAGTTCTATTTTAAAAAGCTGAAAAAATGATGGGCAATATAAAAAATTATTCATATTTATTCACACATTTTTCAATGATTTAATAGTACAACCATAACGGTTATAGTAGAGAGATGTATACCCTCAAGATATGCCACGGTGTGGAAGATTTAGAAGTTTTATTAAAGAATACCAAGAATCGGAACGATTCGAAAAACTTTCTTTTATCCCACCATTCATCATCCTCGCTCTTGAATTAATCCTTTTAATACATGCATTAATTGAGGATACTTCTGATCTGCTTGTTGTTGAACTCACCACGATTCTCCTCATTATTTCTATTATTGAGATACTGCTTGTAAGTCGTGAAATTCATGAGCATTATCAAAAAGATAGTTTTCAACAAGATATTACTATTCGACTTGATGATTTTATTTTAGAGAGAAGAATGGATAATGTCTCGATTATTGTTGAAGAATTCCTTAAAGAAAATCAACAATTTTGTAATAATAGAAATGCTGTATATCATATCGCCTGTCAAATCATGGAAACACATAAAAAAGAACTATGGGAAAAAACACTACTGACGCGATTAAATCGATTATTAAAACAGACAGATAAAAAAACAATTCGAGAAATCATCGACCGGTTTATGAAAAAATATCCCGAATATCGAAAGGATCCTGAACGAGTTTATGAAATAGCAGCACATCAAATCGAAAAGAATCAATAACTATTATTGATTATAACCTCTTTAATTATTCTTTGACCAGACAATCTTCCCCTTTTTTATCACTGTCGATACATGATTGATTCCAAAATGATATGGTATCATTTGATAATTTGAAATTGATAAGATGACTACATCTGCTTGTTTTCCGATTTCCAAACTACCTATATGCTGTTGTCTATTAATTGCACAAGCAGCATTAAAAGTCGCAGCGGTAAGCGCCTCAGCTGGAGTCATTTTCATATTAAAACAAGCAAGTTGCATCATAAATTGCATGTTTTCCACATAACAATTTGGATTCAAATCTGTTGCAAGTGCAATAGGAACACCTGCATCAATCATAAATCGAGCGGGAGCATATTCTTTCAACATCAATGAAAATGGTGTACCTGGCAACATTACTCCTATTACCTTTGTTTCTGCCATCTTTTTGATACTGTCTTTATTGGTTTTCAATAGATGCTCTGCACTTATCGCACCAATCTCTGCTGCAAGTTTCCCTCCGCCAGTATCTACCAGTTCATCTGCATGAATTTTGGATTGTAAACCAGCTTTTTTACCTGCTTCTAATATTTGACGTGATTGATTAATTGAAAAAAAACCTTCCTCACAAAAAACATCACAAAACTCAGCTCTCTTTTTTGCCATTGGAATCATTTCATCAATTATTAACTCAACATATTCGTTATCACCCATTTCTTTAGGTATAGAATGAGCGCCTAAAAAGGTCGAAACAATATCGACAACATGATCTTTATTTAATTGTTGTTGAACATCCAAAATTTTTTTTTCTGACTCAACATTCAATCCGTAACCACTTTTTCCTTCACAAGTTGTAGTTCCATAAGACAACATCGTATCAAGTCGTGCTTTGGCTTGTTGATATAATTTATCGTAAGAAGCATTACGTGTACAAGAAACCGTATAATCGATTCCTCCACCCTTTTTCTTAATGTCCATATAGGATAACCCATGAAGTTTCCAATCAAGTTCAAACTCTCGAGTACCTCCAAAAACTAAATGAGTATGTGGGTCAATTAAACCAGGAACAACTACATTCCCTGTTGCATCAATAACTTTTTCTGCATCATATTTTAAATTAGTTCCTACATCTACTATCTTATTACCATCTATCGCAAGCATCCCCTTTTCAATAATTCCTAAATCGTTCATTTCCCCTTTTATCCGAGGATGTTTTGAACCTTTTAATGTAATTAGTTGTGCTGCATTTTTTATCATTAAATCTATAGTTTTCATTGATAACAATCCAAATAGTTAAAAGACAACCCTAATTAAGGGTTTACGGTGATTTATGTGGATCGAATCGTTGAATGTGTACCAAATTTCAGTGAAGGTAGAGATAAAGCCATTATTAATGCAATTACCGCTGCAGCACAATCAGTGAATGGAGTTAAAGTACTCAATGTTGATCCTGGAGAGGATTTCAATCGAACTGTTTTTACATTTGTTGGTTCTCCTGAAAATATTTTAGAAGCAGCATTTCAATCCGCAAAGGTTGGTACTGCCCTGATTGACATGAGAAATCATAAAGGCGAACATGCTCGAATGGGAGCTCTTGATGTAATGCCTTTTATCCCAATAAGAGGTGTGACTAATGAAGAATGCATTACGTTATCAAAGAAATTTGGAAAACGAATGGCTGATGAACTTCATATTCCTGTTTTTTTATATGCAAGATCCGCATCTAAACCAGAACGAGTAAAATTACCAGATATCCGAAAAGGAGAATATGAAGCATTAGAAGAAAAATTCAAGCATAATGATTTCAATCCAGATTTTGGGAAAGCACAATTTGTACCAAAAAGTGGTGCAACTGCAACAGGCTGTAGAGATATTCTTATTGCATACAATATAAATCTTGATACAAGTGATAAACGTATTGCTTCAACGATAGCTAGTGTTATTAGAACTAGTGGAACTGTTAAAAAGGACAAAGATGGAAATAAAATTATTGGCTCTGATGGAAAAGCAGAACGAATTCCTGGAAAATTCAATGGTGTGCAAGCAGGTGGAATGATGTATGATGAAAATATTGCTCAAGTATCAATGAATCTTTTGAACTACAAAGAAGTTAACATGCATCATGTTTATGAAACGGTAAAAGAGGAAGCTGATAAATATAATGTTAAAGTAACTGGCAGCGAAATCGTTGGGTTAGTGCCAAAGGATTCATTGGTTATACCGGGACGTTTTTATGCAGAATTAAATCAAAAAAATATAACTAATGAAGATGATCTTGTTTTACTGGCGATTCAACATCTTGGTCTCTCTGATTTATATGAATTTAAAACCAAAGAAAAAGTAATTGAATATATGATCCAGGATCATGGACCGCTTGCATCTTCCACACTTACTTCATTTTTATCTGAACTAGCTTCATCTTCTCCTGCGCCTGGTGGTGGTAGTGTTGCAGCTCTTTCAGGAGCTCTTGCTGCAGCCCTTGATTCCATGGTCTGTCAATTGACAATAGGGAAGAAAAATTATGAAGACGTGCAGGATGATATTTCTCTATTAAATCAAGAAATAAATAAGGTTCAAAAACGACTTATCGAACTTATTGATGAGGATACCAATGCTTTTAACGACGTAATGAAAGCATTCAAGATGCCTAAACATACTGAGGAACAAAAAAAGAAACGATCCAAAGCCATACAAAATGGGTATAAAAAAGCTGCAGAAATCCCACTTGAAACTGCACAAACCGCGAAAAAGGTATTACAACTTTCCATTGATGTTGCAAAGAAAGGAAACACTAATTCTATAACTGATGCAGGTGTTGCTGCATTACTAGCTTATGCAGCGGTTCATGCTGCAGCATTGAACGTAGAAATAAATCTTGGATCAATAAAAAACGATATCTTTGTTAAAAAAATGTCTAAGGAACTACAAATGCTTCGTAGTGATGCTGAAAAGGAAAAAAATATGGTTGAAGATATTGTTGCAACGAAAATGTAATTTTAATAATACATCAGAAAAACTTTATACTTCTGATGTTCTCCCACTAGTGAACACTTATGAAATCAGATATTGAAATTGCTCGGGAAACACAATTACAAAATATCTTTAGTATAGCTGAAAAAGCGGGATTAACAAAAGAAGATATTACTCCATGTGGGGATTTCAAAGCAAAAGTATCTATCAAAGCCTTACATCGCATGCAATCACAGGCAGATGGAAAACTTATTTTAGTAACCACAATGAATCCTACACCTGAGGGTGAAGGAAAAACAACAGTGACCATTGGTCTAGCCCAAGCTCTAGCTAAACTTGGCAAAAAAACCATGCTTGGTATTCGTGAACCATCTCTTGGGCCAATAATGGGAATGAAAGGAGGCGCTACTGGAGGTGGCTACGCACAAGTCGCTCCAATGGAAGATATTAATCTTCATTTTACTGGAGATATGCACGCAATAACTAGTGCTCATAATCTTTTAGCAAGTTTACTTGATAATCATCTACATCATGGTGACGAATTTCATATTGATCAGCGATATATCGTTTGGCCTCGCGTTCTTGATATTAGCGATCGTTCACTTCGTAACATTGTAGTTGGTTTAGGAGGTCCAAAACATGGTGTACCTCATGAGAATTCATTTGCAATAACTCCCGCTTCTGAAATCATGGCTATCCTCTGTTTAGCACAAGATTTTCATGATCTAAAACAACGATTATCCCGTATTATTGTTGCTTATACCCACGATGATAAACCGATTTATGCTAAAGATTTAAAGGCTGTTGGAGCAATGAGTGTGTTATTAAAAGATGCAATGAACCCAAATTTAGTACAAACCTTGGAGGGAGTGCCTGCATTTATTCATGGTGGTCCATTTGCTAATATCGCACATGGAACAAGTAGTTTAATTTCAACAAAGATGGGTTTAAAACTTGCAGATTATTTTGTCACTGAAGCAGGATTTGGATCAGAACTTGGAGCTGAAAAATTCTTTAATATCGTCTCTCGCATTGGAAAAATTCATCCTGATGCAGTTGTTCTTTTGGCTAGTATTCGTGCTTTAAAACGACATGGTCAAGGATTCGATAAAGAATCTGTTAGAAAGGGTCTAGTTAACTTAGAAAAACACTTAGAGAACATTCAATTATTTGGTGTTCCAGTAATTATTGGTTTAAATCATTTCGATGATGACAGAGACGAAGAAATTGAAATCGTAGAATCATTCTGTCAACGAAAAAATGTTCCTTTTGCAGTTGTAGATGTTTGGAGAGAAGGTAGTGAGGGTGGTATTGAACTTGCAGGTAAACTAGTATCTCTAATACAACAAACTCCTTCCCGTTTCAAACCATTATACGAACTTGATTTACCAGTAAAAGAAAAAATTGAAATCATTGCGAAGTCAATCTATGGAGCTAGTCGAATTGTTTATAGCGTTGAAGCTGAACAAGACTTGAAATTATGTAAAAAACATGGTCTTGACCATTTACCAATTTGTGTTGCTAAAACACAGTACAGTTTATCAGATGATTCAAGTCTTTTAGGAAAACCTACTGATTTTAAGATAACTGTTCGAAATATTCGATTTTCTTCAGGAGCTGGTTTTTTAGTACCTATGACTGGTAAAATTACAACGATGCCGGGTCTCCCAAAAACTCCTATGTCAGATTTTATAGACCTTGATGAATCTGGAAATATCACTGGTTTATATTAGTCATCTTTTTCTTTTTGAACCATACATTCATATAATCATAACGTATTTCAGAATTGAATATGGTTGGGGGTTCCATCTTTTGACAAATGAAAATGTAAATCAGCATGCGCAGGACATTCTTTCAAAATTAGACGAGCAAAAAAAACAATCTATATCAGTTCAAGAAGTTGCTGAGGAATTAGAAAAATTTTTAGAATATGGAGTCCCAGTTAAACAAGCAAAACAGACATTGTTGAAAAAATTTGGTGTGAATACACCTCTATCAGCAGGTAATGTTGATCGAACGCTTTTAGCTGATTTAAATCCAAATATGCGAAATGTAAAACTCGTTGTTCAAGTTGTTTCGATAAATCCAAAAGATATTATGGTAAAAAATCAACCTCGCACCATTTTTACTGGATTACTTCGTGATGAAAGTGGAACACTTCCTTTTACTGCCTGGGATAAACCTGCAATTAATGAAGGAGACATAGTGGAAATCAATAATGCCTATACTAAGGAGTGGTTAGGAAAAACTCAACTCAATTTAGGCAATCAAGTCTCGTTTGAAAAAAAGGAAAAAGATGCATTACCTAAAGAAACATTTGAACCAAAAAAAGTTACAATTGCTGAGATTACTCCATTGGTTGGGACTATTGAATTAACTGCACGGGTCTTATCTATTGAAGAAAAAGAAATCACAGTTGATGATCAGAAGAAGATATTATATACTGGTGTTCTTGGCGATTCAACTGCTAAGATTCCATTTACTGCATGGATTGATTTTGGTATTAAAAAGGATAAAACCATTCATATAAACGGTGGGTATGTTAAATCTTTTCGAGGAATGCCTCAAGTTAATCTAGATGAAAATGCAACCGTGAAAATCCAAAAAAATAAGATTGCTGAAGATGATATCCCTTCTCGATCACTTCAATTATATGAATTAAACGAAAACGCTGGTATGTATGATGTAGAAGTTTCTGGAAGAATCATTGAGATTCAACAAGGCTCTGGTCTTATCCTGCGTTGTCCTGAATGCAATCAAGTTCTCAGGGAAGATGGTTGCCGAGTCCATGGTGCCGTGGAAGGCATGGTAGATTTACGATTGAAATGTATCGTTGATGATGGTACTGGATCAGTGAAAACCATTTTGAATAAAGAAAAAACGGAACAAATCCTTGGAAAAACATTAGATGAATGTAAACAGATGAATCCAGAAGAATTGCAATCAGCATTTTTTAATTCATTTTTTGGTAAAAAGATTACGATGAAAGGCAATGCATTGCAGGATAATTTTGGTACAACATTTCTTGCAGATATATTAACAGTAAACACGGTGGATGCAGATAAGGAAGCTGAACGAGTACGAGAATTATTGGAGGAGTTATCATGAAACGAGAACCTGCTTGGCGTGTATTTGCCATGGAATACAATGATACAAGATTCTCATTAAAGGGTGAAGGAAAAATGGCTCCTTCTTACGTCATAACACCGCTTGGTGCAAAAGTGAACCGTTTATTCTTTGTTGGTGTACTTACTGATGTTGAAGTTATGTCTGAAGATGGAAGTTTTGTTCGGGCTCATGTTTCGGATCCAACTGGTGTATTCACCCTGTTTTCAGGTCAATTTCAACCTGAAATGACCACTCGATTACAGACACTTGATGTCCCTTCTTTTGTAGCAGTAACGGGAAAATCTCGATCATACCAACCTGAAGATGGAGATACCATGTATGCTTCGGTAAAACCTGAACAAATCGTTGTTGTAGATTCATCACTTCGAGATCAATGGATTTTAGAAACCACGGTCAAGACAAAGGAACGTATCGAAGCAGTAAAAGAAGTATTATCTATGGATGAGGTTAATCCTGAAGAATTAAAAAAATTAGGTTTTATTTCCCCTGTTGCTGAAGGAGTTGCTTTAGCCTATGAAGAATATGACCGATTAATGGTTGAGAAATATATACAAATGCTTCAAGATGCTATTGACTATCTAAGTATGGGCTCTCATACTGGATCGTTAACCAGTTCACCTTCTGATCAAAATGATTTTTCAACAAAAAATACTTCAAAATCAAAGGATGTAAAAGCTAGTGATTCATCTATTGTTGAGGATGTAGATGAAGAAGCAGAAGAAATTGTATTAGAAGTTATCAGGGCTAATGAAGGTGAAGATGGAGTGTCATGGGACGTAATTACAAAAACGTGTGAGAAAGAAGGATTAGATGAAGCACGTGTTGATGAAACCTTAAATGCATTAATGGATAAAGGATTGATTTACGAACCAGTTCTTGGCACCATTAAGACCACCTAAGATTCTGCATATTTTCATAACCTAATCATACTTTTTTCTATTGATACTTTTACTTTTTTGACATTTTAAATTTTTCGTGATTCTACCAACCAGCTTTTAAATATCTTTACAAATAAAAATAAGCTTGATTACAATATTTATTGGTGGAGTGAGATGGTTAAAAAAAATTTGGATAGTAAAGATAAGGAGTATCCGTCATTGTATAAAAATTTTAAACCAGGAGAACGGGTTGTTCGTCAATATAAAAATGAATCTGGTGAAATTGAAGAATATGAAGGCATCATCATGGCAATGGACCCAGATTTTATGGAAGTCTACTGGGATACGATTGATGGTGAATATAGTCCCGATCAAATCTTGGATGATTTCACGTTGTGTGATGCTGAAGAAGTCTATAACGGAAGCCGAGAATATTCTCCTATTAAAATCAAGAAAAAACGAGTTGTTGATTACTTAGAATCTATTTAGATGAGTATTAATTCATTGAATACGGATAGAATACAATTGAGACAAATGAGATGCATTGATCATCATTATTTGTTTTTTTTGTGTTCGGAGAGAAGATGGAAGGAATATAGTGAATGGTAAATCGTGAAGCAGTACCACTGATTTTAGGATTATGCATCCCTCTTGCCCTAGTTTTAATTGTTGTTATTCAATTTTACGGGATAGATTTTATTTCATATATTATATCAATTGATTATTTGTATTATATCGCTATTTTTCCAATAATTTTAGGGCTTGTTATTGCGGTCATTAATCGACATTAATTAAATATTCTTACTTATTTTTAGATAACGTTATTGCCCCCGATCCTGCTTTTCGAAAAGCTCTTGAAACTCCTCCGACACCTAGTTTTATACCACCAAAAATTCGAGATACCATAAGTACATGTGAATTATAGTCGTTCTGTTCTAATAATTGGAGAAGAACCTTTCCAGGATGACCTACCTCACTATCATTTTGAAAATGTTTAACTACATCCCCAGATGAATCACTAAAAATAAAAGCATAGCAGTGATGATTAGCATTAGAATATTTATTTTTATGTAATTCAATTATGGCATCCATCTCACTTGGTGATTGAATTAAATAGAGATGTGCATAAAACTTTGATTTCTTAACAACTAGTTTTCCTGCGGAAAGTTCCATCATGTATCATACACTGAAAATATGTAATAACCTCCTATTTGATGAGTTTTTTCTCTATAAAATTTCCAATCTTAATAAAAATTTTTTAAGACACAATTTAAATAAATAACTCTAAAATATTATTATAATACGGTTAGATTTGTACAACAAATCCTTTATAAATATAAATATATTTTTTAATGAATAAAATGAAAGTTGCTGGATTGCTCTCAGATGTCACTGAAGCACGGGAAATCGAGTTCATTTCGAAAATATGCATCCTTAAAGATCGAATTCATTTTTTAGTTCGACGGGATCAGTTAAAAAGATTAATAGATCAAGAAGAACCTTATGAACGGACAAAGGATTAAAATAGCACTGTTCGAGTTCCATGTGATAAAAGGCTGCATAATCTATGACTATTGTCATTGTCTCTTCAATTCAGGATGAAGCTAGTACAAATATTAAACAAGGATTATTAGAATTGGATGAATGGGATAGTATAAACACTTTTTTTGGTAAAGAGGTATTTCAACATGGTAAATTCTCTGATGTTTTTATGGTGACAATACCTGATAAAACTATTCTTCATGAAGAATTAGAACAACAATTAAAAGATCAGCTTAAACTCCTTCCATCACAAATATTATTTATTTCAAGACATAGAAGTAAATCAGGAAATCCAACACTTAGCACGCATCCAATTGGGAATTATGCTCTGGCAGAATTTGGTGGAAAAACAAGAATGCTAACCCCCGCAATACCACGGTTGATGACAAACCTTCTTCGAACGATGAAACAGAAAGCAATCGAAAACAAGTTGATTCATGAGGTAACATATGAAGTAACTCACCATGGCCCCTTCTTGAAAACACCGACGTTATTTGCTGAAGTAGGGAGTGATCTTGAAGAATGGAAGAAAAAAAAACCTGCCCTTGTTGTTGCTGAATCTATTCTCTCTGTTCTTCACGATAAGAAATATGAACGAGATTATCCAACAGATACGCCCGTGTTAATCGGAATTGGCGGAGGTCATTATGCTCCCCGATTTACTACTTTTGCACTAGAAAGAAATGTTGCATTTGGTCATATGATACCAAGTTATCATGTAAAACCAGGCCATATTGATAAGCAAATGTTAAAGAAAGCAATTGATGCAACCTCTAATGTAAGTGGAATATATTTGGATCGTAAAGCATTACCGTCATTATTTAAAAAAGAAATTGAATCTTGGCTTGAAGATCTAGGTCTTTCTCTTGTATCTAGTACTGATTTCAAAGAGATTTAACTGTTTTTGTAGCAAGAATATGAGCTTCCCTTACAGGTTTCGGATGTTTAAATTTACTTAACTTTGATGAAATTTTATAAGCCATGGGAAGTGAAATTAAGTGCCCTGAAGAAATATAAACAGGGTTTTTTACCTGTTTATTTGCATACAATGCTTTCCCCAACACTCTGTTTTCGTAACATACGGTATCATCTGATTGTTGCTGACCGCACAATAAAGATTTTGCCACCCCTATACTTGGTTTTCCAAGAAGCACTCCAACATGACAGGCAAGACCAAAATTGAACGGATGAAGAATGCCATTTCCATCAAACATGAGCACTGAAGGTTCTTCGTTTAATGCTTGATATACTTTTTGGAGCAAAGGAATTTCTCGAAAGGTCAAATAGGTTGGGATGTATGGGAAAAACGTGTGTTGAAATACGGTTTTTGTTTCTAAGATTTCTTTTGTTTTGTAATCTATGACCACACAGGCCGCACATGCCTTTTCAAAATCATTTTCTTGATATGCAACATCAAATCCTGCAATGATACTGATGTCTGATTCTTTTATCTTATCATTTATTTGTAATTTAGATCGTTGGGTAATCTGTTCCTCGCGATATGATTTTAATGGGTATGATGTTTTAAAATCATCAAAAAATACATGTTCAAAATTCAAAATTTTACCGTTTTTTACTTGAATATCGTCATTTTGTAATCGTTTTATTTTGTCTTCTATGCCTAAACCAAAACCACCTAGTCCCCCATCACTGTAAACAATTTTGAAACATGGCATGATGTCAGGGTCAGGATTTTGATTCATCATTCGTCCAACAGCTCGTGAAGCACGAATATCTCCAAGTGCTTTTGCTACGGCTCCATACGTAGATACTCTCCCATCAGGGATTTGTTTGACCAAATCATATGTATACTGATATAGATTCATCTCACTATTTCTTATCACATAATCTTATATAAGATTTTTAACTCATAAGTCCAGGCAATATTATTAATGAAAAGCTATTCATGAATTACAAATCCATTATTGCAATATGTCTATAATACCTAAATGTGTGCTAATAATTTATGAGGGGTTGATGTTAGATTAATACTTTAAAATTTTTAGGGACTGCTGGTGCTCGTTTTGCAGTAACTCGTCAGGTTAGAAAATCTGGGGGGATTTGGTTATCGTTAGATGATGTAAATTTGATTATTGATCCTGGACCAGGATCATTAGTGAACATGATATCAAGCAGACCAAAATTAAATCCTTTAGAATTAGATGGAATCTTCCTTTCACACCGCCATATTGATCATGCAAATGATGTAAACATCATCATCGAAGCTATGACTAATGGAGGCCATAGCCCAAAAGGAATGTTATTTGCCCCGTCTGATGCAATAGATACTGATCCAGTAGTATTGCAACATTTTCGCAATCATCTTGAAAATATTCATCGGATACGAGAAAAGGGAAAATATACTATTGGTTCATTGTCATTTGAAACTCCTGTACGTCATATACATGATGTTGAAACCTATGGAGTTCTTTTTTTTGGCTCTCAACTAACCGTATCATATATAACTGATACAAAATATTTTGATGGATTAGAATCATTCTATCAATCTAATGTACTAGTGTTAAATGTAGTATTGTTAGAATCAAAGGAGTGGATAAATCATTTGTCAGTTGTAGATGCTGAAAAGATTATTGCATCTATTCGTCCTGAATTGTGTATTTTAACACATTTTGGAATGAATATGATAAAAGCAAAACCTTGGAAGATTGCAGAAGAATTATCAGAACAAACTGGTGTGAAGGTAATAGCTGCATCAGATGGAAAAATGATTTCTCTTGAAAAGAATGATATCTTCCAATAATTTTATAAATATTAATAAGCTAAAAGTAATCAATAATAACTTTCTTATTAGAACTTGACTTCAAAGATATATTCTATGTTTGTTAGATTTTATCAATGAGGAAAAAATATAAAACTTAATAGAAGGCTTCTCCATAAAATGGCAAATGTGCTTCTCTTAAGGACGTTTAAAGGAATATCATTATTCAAAGAGAAGAAATCATTAAAGAAAATTCATCCTCCATTTGCTCCACCATTATCTCTTCTTTATTTAGCAAGTGTATTAGAAAAATCTGGTCATAATGTTGATTTTATTGATGTAAGTTGTGAATCAAAACCAGGAGACAAAATAAATCTGATCATTGATAGATACGATTCAATTATCATTACGGTTTTACCGGGAAATCAATACGAAACAGCGTCTCTTTCTCAATTTATTAAAAAAAAGAATCCTAACATTCCAATCATTATTGAAGGATTATATTGTACTATTGATCCAATAAACGCGATGGAGATTATTCAATCGGCAGATCTTTGCATCAAAGGTGAAGGAGAATGTGTTATTAATGATATAATCAAAGCATTTGATGGAATAGGATCACTAAAGGATATACCTGGGATATATTATAGAAAAGATGATCAGATTAAGAATACAATTTCATCGATTCCGTTTAAAGATTTAGATGAAAAACCTTTTCCAGCAAGACACTTAGTCAAACAATATGATTATGGAATGGTGAATGGTATTCATCTTTGCAAACCTCCATTCACATCCATGATTACTAGTAAAGGATGCCCGAATAATTGTAGATTTTGTAATAGTCACTATATCAATGGTAGTTATCGTCAAAGAACTTCAGAAAATATCATTCAGGAGTTTAAAGAAATTAATGATGAATATAATTCTGTCATGATTGAAGATGATAATTTTCTTTTTGATAAAAAACGTGCATGGAACATTTTTGATTCTCTTATTCGAGAAGGAATTGATGTGGAAATTTTTATTGCAGGTGCAAGGGTGGATAGTGCAGATAGGGATTTATATGAAAAAATGGCAAAAGCAGGTGTAAAATTTATCTCATTTGGAATTGAATCAGGAAACCAAGAAATATTAAATTATTACAATAAGAAGGTCACTTTATCTCAGGTAAGAAAAGCTATTAATCTATCGATAGAAATGAATATTATTACTTGGGGAAATTTTATCTTTGGAGCACCTGTTGAGACAAGAGAACAATTACAGGAAACACTAGAATTTTCTTTATCCTTAGCGTTAGATATGGCTTTTTATCGACATCTATCATATCAACGTGGTTCAAATTTATGGGAAAATGCGATATCAGATCATATAATCGATAAAAATGATAATTTCAAACTTGTTGGATCATGTAATACCGGCTCTTCTTTTACAGAAGTTGAATTATCAAATTTTTGTAGGAAGGCGTTTAAAAGATTCTATTGTCGACCATCGTATCTTCTTCAAGAAATTATTCGTTGTATTTCAAGAAATGATTTTACAATAATTCGCTCTTTATATTCTGCGTTGTAACATCTTAGAACTACCAAAAAACACTTACATAAATAATGCCATATTGATATATGATAATATATATTTATAATATACTCATTTATAAAAATCATATTGAAAAAACTAAGAATAACTATCAATAGGTAATCTTTATCAACAAATTGAATCATGTGGTAGTCGGATAAATAATGGTCTTTATCAAGAAACACCATACAACCGAGGAGAGAAAACGGTTTATCCTATTTTGGTCCATTCGGATTTTACTTATAGTATTAATTTTAAATGAACTATATTCCACTCCAACTCGAACAGCATTTCAATTTTTTTACTCATTCTTTTTTTTACTTAGTTTTGCTCCATCTCTATTAAAAAGAACACTATCAATATCACTACCTTTGCCTTTTGAATTATTATATCTTGTTTCTCTCTTTTCAACTGTTCTAGGTGAAAAAATATTTTCAGGCATACTTGTTCAATTCGTACTTGGAATCTTTTTTGGCATTATTGGGTTTTTACTCATGTATACCTTGTACTACAATAGTCGAATGAAATCAAGTATGAAACTTGTTACTCTATTTTCCTTTAGTTTTGCAGTATCAACTGGAGCATTATGGCTCGGGTTTCTTTTTGTATTATCTCAAATAGGAATTTGGTCTAATTTTATTGATGGGACTACAATTTCTATGGGATTACTTCTGACTATACTTGGAGCAGGGATAGTATCCTCTTTAGTATTTTTCTATTTAAGATTTGGTGAAGGAAAAATATTCCAAATAATAATTAATGCATTCATGAGAAAAAATCCTAATTTATTCATGGAAAATGACCCTTCACCCAAAGCCATTTTCTATCTTATTAATCATGGAGAAAACGAACAACTTGAATTCAAATCAAGTCTTCGAATAAATATTCATACTAAAAAACCGGATAAAAAAATTGAACTCGCAGTACTTAAAACAATTACTGCATTTTTAAACACAGATGGCGGAACATTACTCATAGGAGTAACAGATGATGGAAATATAATGGGTATAGATCATGACGGTTTTCCAACAAATGATAAGTTCTATCAACATTACACCAATCTAGTGCAAAACCATATTGGAAATGAATATTTGCCACTAATCAAATCAAAACTTATTCGAATAAAAGAAAAAACAATTTTAAAAATAGACTGCCGCCAAAGTAATAAAGCAGTATTTCTCTCATTCGGAAATGAACAATATTTTTATGTTCGAATAGGACCTGCTAGTGTTTTATTAACCGGCAAAAAGTTAATTGAATATGTTCATAAAAAATTTTTAATTTAAATTTCTTCTTTTATCGTTGTAAAACAAGGACATGTAAATGTTCGTCCAACCCCTTTTATCTGTCGGATTTTTGCTATTGTTTTTTTACCAACATCATCAAATGATTTACCTCGAATTTTTAATAAGATGTCATATTCTCCAGAGACAATATGAACCTCAAAAACACCGGGAAATGATTTGATTTCCTCAGCAATTTTAGATATTGAAATTTTTGATTCATAGGGATTTGATGCCACAAAAACAAACACGGTTATATTCAATCCAAGTTTTTCATAATTTGGGAGTATAGTAAATTTTTTAATAATATTATTTTTAATCAATTTCTGAATTCTATCATGAACGGTTACTCTTGGGGTATCAACATTCATTGCGATTTGTTTAGTAGAATTCCTTGCATTCTCTTTCAACTCATTAAGAATTAAAAAATCTTTATCATCTAACATAGTTGACAATATGTCGAGATATTTATTTAAATATTATCAGATTGAACTTTTTTGACGATAGTTAAATCGAAATATTTTAATATAATTCGTACTTTGTAACTATATATAAATAAATATCATTTGGGGTAATTTTAATATGTATAGAAAAATAAAATTTTTGAGCTTAAGTCTAATCTTTTTACTCGTTTTTTCCGCTTCTCTCCATATAGGTGTAATCGCCGAACAAAATGAAGATTTTGATCCGTTAACAGACATTGAAATAACTGTCGATATTAATTCTATTAGAACATTAGAAAAAACGGATTTAACCATATTTCCTATCGATAAAATTGATTTATTTGGTGATCCGGATTTCTATGTGAAAATCATCATTAATGGAGAAGAATTCATTAGTGAAACCTGGGAAAATACAAAATATATCTATGACACCCCATTTTCAGTAACAATGGACGTTCCTGATGACCAAGAAATCGTAGATATCTGTATCCAATTATGGGACAAGAATCCAACAGGAGATAGACTATGTGACCTAAGTTATAACCTGGATTCTTATGAAGAAAATTTTGATATAGATCTGCAATATAGTATCAAAACAGGTCATTGGACCGGTGAAGATTTCGTCAATTATAATATTGGCTGGTATTATCCAGATGAAAGTGGATATGGTCGGCTAAATGGTTGTGATGATGGTAGCATATATCAAAACAACAAGGATTGTGAACTCTGGTTTGATATCTATCAAAATGATTATGATAATGATAGCATACCTTATTGGACAGAGGTTAATGTGTATGGTACAAATCCGGAAGTTGACAACAGTGGCGAGGATGTAGATGAAGATGGAGTTCCCATCGAATGGGAACACAAATGGGGCCATTTCATGTATAAGAATTGGAGAAATAACAATATAGAACATTTTTGGTTTTATAGTCCATTAATATGGGAAGATCATATCACTCTAGATCCGGATGAAGATGGTTTATCAAATTATGAAGAATTTCTTACATCGCAATGGGGCTCAGACCCTTTTAGAAAAGATCTTTTTGTTGAATTAGACCAAATGGAAGGAGGCCCTAATGGCGAACCCTCTTGTATACTTCCACATGATTCAAAAGAATTATTACAAACGGCGTATGACAAACATAACATTGTTTATCATCTTGATGATGGAACATGGGATGGAACTGGTTCTGAAATGATTCCCTTTGATGAAGAAACCACAATGCATTGGGGAAATGGAATTGAAAACGAACTTGATGTAATTTATAACGATTATTTTCTACACGACGATGAAGATAATTGGAGAAGAGGAGTCTTTCACTATGGTGTATTAGTCTATCAATGTTCAGCAGCAAATGGAAATGCATTTGGAAATAATCGATACCAAATTTCATATAAAGGGTTAAGCGAGAAGAAACAGACTGAGCCTTGGAAAGATATGGACATTGTATTCGCTAGTGCATACATGCATGAATGTGGTCATACTTTGGGAATCATTAATCCTGGAGTTGATGACCAAGAATCAAAATATCCATGGCAATTAAATTGGTGGAAATGGTTACCCTATAAAAGTGTAATGAACTATGGGTATATGTTTCGTATTGTTGATTATTCAGATGGATCCCGAGGAATGAATGATTTTGATGACTGGAATGATTTAGATCTAACCTATTTTGATAATTCAAATTGGTATTAAGTAGGATCATTTTATAAATCAAGAGTTATCCTTTCTTTAATTGATGCTTTACCCCCAACCCAGACTTCATCATCTTGAAAACTAACTCGTACTCTTCCTTTTTTTCCAATGATATCCCCTTGTTCACAAACCATTTTTTGAGCAGAAACAAGTTGATGATAACGAAGGTAACTACACACCGCTCCATTTGCCGTACCAGTCACTGGATCTTCATTTATGCCATATAGTGGGGCAAAATTACGTGCATGATATACTGAATCAGATTCGTAGGTTTCAAAGGAAAATACATGTAGACTGCCAACATTAAGATTTTTACAGAACTGTTTAACTCGATGAAAATCCGGTTTCATTTTTTCTAGTGTATTCAATGAATTAACACAAACAGGAAGGGTGAAAAGTCCAGTGGATACTCGTTGTTTAGGAAGTTTTTCCGATAGGGTTTCAAAAGGA
>Ga0272442_10000813_pt1 | contig 48976 bp, 40 predicted proteins | sample SSMForm2O_FD_200262 | JGI IMG/M metagenome (GOLD analysis project Ga0272442, IMG submission 200262) | Marine sediment archaeal communities from Little Sippewissett salt marsh, Falmouth, MA, United States - SSM-Form-2O | ecosystem: Environmental > Aquatic > Marine > Wetlands > Sediment ... | reverse complement strand
AAGTGCAATATCGATGAGCTGCTGGTGCTGACCTTTACGGAGGCGGCGGCGGCGCAGATGCGGGCGCGGATTGGGGAGCAGTTACAGAAGCGGGCACGCAGTGATAAACGGCTGCGGGAACAACTGGTGCTGCTGGATAAGGCGCATATCGGGACGGTGCATTCGTTTTGTCTGGCGGTACTGAAGGAATTTTTCTATCAGCTGAGTCTGGACGGGACGTTCGAGATTCTGGACGCGGACGATGCGGATCTGCTCAAGCTGCAAATAGGGGAGGATTTGTTCGAAGGTCGTTTTGCACAAGCAGAAGGTGATTCGGAAAAGACAGAGAAGTTATTTCCGCAGTTTGTGCAGTCCTACGGGGCAGGTGGGGGGGATCAATCCCTGGTACATTTGTTGATTCGACTGCATAATTTTCTGGATACGCTGGGGGATCAGGAGAAGTGGCTGGAGTGCTGGCGGGGGGATCTGGAGGCGGCGGAGAAAGTGGGGCCGGAGAATCTGAAGCTGGTCGAACGGCAGAGGGAAATACTGCAAGGGCAGCTTGGTCGAATGATCGAGCGGCTAAAACATGCGCAGGGGATGATAGAACATTATCCGGAATTGAATTTCTATACGGGGTATATTCAAGATAAATTGCTGCCGGGGTTCGAAGAGATCAGTAAGGAGCTGGGGGCGGGTAATTTTGCAGAGGCGCTGGAAAGGTTGGAGGAATTATCAAAATTAGAGCGGGCGCCGAGTCGTCCGAAAGATATGGGGGAGGAAGATATCGCGCCGATTAAAAACCTGATAGATGAGGCGAAAGAGGAATATAAAAAACTGCGGGGGAAATATGCGGTGGGGGCGGCGGCGGTGGCCAGGCATCTGGAAGCTACGGGGGGGTTCGTGGATCTCTTGAATCAACTGCACAGAGAATTTGCGCTGCGGTATGAAAAGGCCAAGAGGCATCAGAATGTGCTGGACTTTACGGATCTGGAGAGGTTGTGTCTGGGACTCTTGTGGGAAAAAGATGGGCCGACAGAGGTGGCGAGGCAGTTGCAGAGGAGGTTTAAGTATATCCTGGTGGATGAGTATCAGGATATCTCGCCATTACAGGAAGCAATTATTCAATGTCTGAGAAGCGAAGCGGATGAGGAGGGGAAAGGCAATTTGTTTCTGGTGGGGGACGTAAAGCAGAGTATTTATGGGTTTCGCTCGGCGGAGCCGGATATCTTTCTGGAAAAGTTCAAGAGCTTTGTGCCGATAAAGGCCGGGCGAAAAGAAAAAGTAGAGCCAGGTCCGAAACGAATCGATCTGAATAAAAACTTCAGGGCACGACGGGGGCTGATAGAGGGTATCAATTATATCTTTTCGCGCTGCATGACCAGGGAGTTCGGCGAGATCGATTATCATACGGAGGCGCGGCTGGTTTATGGGGCAACGTGCTATCAAACAGAAAAAGAGGCGGCAGGGGGGGCAGCGATAGAATTGCATTTTATTGAACGAAATTTGGACGGAGTGATCATGAACAAGGGGGGATCGGATTATGCAAATAGTGGTGCGGATACAAAGCGTGAAAATGAGGGGGAAGAAAAGAGCGAGGAGTTTGATGTTACGCGGCGGGAGGCGTTGGTTGTGGGGCGGCGTATTCGTGAGATGGTGGGGCTGGAGAGTTCTGAGGGGCTGAGCATAGTGGATCCGGAGACGGAGCAGGAGCGAAGAGCGGAGTTTCGGGATATCGTGGTGCTGCTGCGATCAATGAAGATGCGGGCGGAGGCGTGGAGTGAGGTGTTTACCCAGATGGGAATCCCGGTGCACGCGGATTTGTCAAGTGGATACTTTGTGGCGACGGAGATTCAGGATATGGTGTGTCTGCTGCAATTACTGGATAATCCGCAGCAAGATATACCACTGGCAGCGGTGCTGCGGGGGCCGATAGGGAGACTGAGTGAATCAGAATTGGCGGCGATAAGGATAAATGATCCCAAAGGGAGTTTTTATCAGGCGGTAAAAAATTATATAAAGGAAGGGGACGAAGCGGAGCTGCGAGAAAAGTTAGCCAAGTTTCTACAAAGGCTGGAAGAGTGGCGGGGACGGGGGCGAAAAGGGTCTTTAGCAGAACTGATAGGGCAAATATACAGGGAAACCGATTTGTTGGCTTATGTGAGCGGATTGGCGGAGGGACGACAGCGGTATCGGAATTTGATTTATCTGCATGACTGCGCGAGGCGTTTTGACAGTTTTGCGCAGCAGGGGCTGGGACGGTTTCTGCGTTTCATAGAAAAGTTGCGCGAGGAAGAAGGTGATTTCGGGCCGGCACCGGTTTTGACCGAGGCGGATAACGTGGTTCGGATTATGAGTATCCATAAAAGTAAGGGGCTGGAGTTTCCGGTGGTGATTGTGGGGGATCTGGATCGAAAGTTCAATTTCAAGGATAGTCAAGGATCGATTCTATTTACCAATCCGCAAGCGGGAGCGGGATCATATGGGTTGGGATTGAGAGTAGTGGATTCGACGACACAGGATCGATGGGCGACTGTAGCGCACAGTGTAAGTGTGGATGATCTGCAACAGCGGCAGTTGGCGGAGGAGATGCGGATTCTCTATGTGGCCTTTACGCGAGCGAGGGAGAGGCTGGTGTTGGTGGCAAGTACGGATATTGAAAAGCGGCGGGGAGATTGGGAGAGTTGGCGGTATTATCGCAAGGGGCTGCCGGAATTTCTGCTGCGCGGAGCGGGGTCGGCATTGGATTGGCTGGGGCCGGGGGTGGCGTGTCATCCGGATATGCAGGATTTTTTCGAGGAGAACAAAGGAAACAAAGAAGGAATAACTGAAGGTGCAACCGGGCGGTTTACAGTCAGAAGTTATAATAGCGAAGAAGTTAAAGGATATCTGAGCGAGATTGATACAAGTGCTGAGAGATCAAGGAAACCAAAGACATTGGAAGAGGTTGTGCGGGCGGCGGGGGGCGATAAAACAGCCGAGCTTTCTCAGGAAGTGCGGGAGGTAGTGGAAAGGCTGGAGTGGCAGTATCGGCATGAGGGATTGCAGAGGATGCGGGCAAGGGCGAGTGTTACGGATCTGAAACATATCATAGAGATGGAGAGTGATCCTGAGTTTGTGTTGGATTACTGGAAGGGGGGTGATATGGAAGTGACGGCTGTAAATGGTGGCAGTCAAGTAAGTAAGCAAAAAAGGCGTGAAAGAGTGGGGGAGGCTTTTGGGCAAAGGCCGAAGTTTATGGCGGAGCAGGGGCAGGGGCCGAGGGCGACAGAGACAGGGTCGTGGGTGCATCTGTTTTTAGAGAAGTTGGAGTTAAATGGAACTCTGGAGGAAGCGGATCTGCAGAGACAGTTAGAAAGGATAATCGAGAAGGGATTTCTAAGTGAGCAGCAGGGGGGGAGCATTGATTTGAAATGGGTGGAGAAACTTTTTCAAAGCGAGCTTGGGAAAAAGATCGTTGCTAACCGGGAGAAGATGGAGCGGGAGTGGCCGTTTACACTTTCGGTGCCGGCGGGTGAAGTCTATCGGGGGGCCGAGGTTGATGAGCAAGATAAAGATGAGCCGGTTATGGTGCGAGGGGTGATCGACTGTCTGCTGGAGACGGAGGGGGGGATGATAATCATCGATTATAAAACTGATCAGGTTTCAGGCGAACAATGCATAGAGCGAGGCAAGGCGTATGAGGTGCAAATGTATCTGTATCGTCGGGCGGTGGAGGTGATTACGGGAAGGGTGGTTAAGGAGATGTATATATATTTTCTGCGGCCGGGGGTGTCAGTGGCTATTAATGTAAAATAGACAGTGAGAAGTAAAAGTGTTAGAAGAGACGAGACCAAAAGATCAGGGTTAGAGGGTTGAGGTTATAAGTTGAGATCGGTGGTCTGGTCGAAGCTGTCAAATTGGAGGCGGAAAGGGACAGTGCCGGAATTTTGGTTTAGATTAGTATTGCGAATCATAAGGGTAAAAGTACAGCGGTTGCAGTCAAAGATAGCCTGGGTGATGTTGCCGTTGGCTCCTAAAGGGTCGGAATAGAGATACATAGAACCTATTTTTCTAAACAGGCCGGGGGGGATGGTGAACTGCTGCTGAGAGGTGCTAATGGTAAGCTCGTGGTGGTTTAAATCAATTCCGGGGTTTGCGAGGGCAATTCCGCCGCGGACCAATAATAAATTTCCGGTAAGCCGGGCGGAGTCAATACGCAGACAATCGGCAAAGCCGTTCATAAAGCTCAGAGACAGGTTGCGGGCTGTGTATGAATCGGTTCCGGCATAATCAACAAATTTAACGTCTATAGGTATGGGGTTACTCAAGCCGATCAGATCGACGTTACGGGTCAGGATCATAAAGCTGCCCTGATTCATATTAAGCAACATAAGTGATATGCCGCTGCCGGTGCCACGGTATAGATAGGTGCTGCCGAACTGGATGAAATCAGAAATAGTCTGTTCATAGGGGCCGAAATTAATTTTAACCGCCCGGGACCAGCCAAGATCAGCGGGACAATCCGGTACGGAGCCGGAAAGAATAAAGGTACTTTGAGCAGGATCCAAGCCAGGTATTACCAGACACTGCCGAATGGAAATGGGAGTTGAGGGAACCGGCTCAAAGACGACGGTAACATTAGTACTGCCGTTCATGGTAACAGTGTTGGTTTTGGATATTGATAAGTCGTTATCAGTATTATGCCAAGAGGCGATACGCCAGCCGGGGGCTGGGGTAGCTCTGAGAGGGACAACTTCCCCAAGGTCATATATACCAGATTGGCCTGAAATAACACCTTCACCCTCATAATCGAAGGATAATGTTATATTGTTGTTTATAATAGTAAGTAATTGGTCACTCTTGCCTTGGTAGGAAGCGGTAATAAGACAAACTCGATTTTCTATAATACCAAAAGTCGTCAAATAACCACAATCATCTATACTAACATCGTTTGAATTAGCACTCCAGAGTGCATCACAACTAACATCCACATTGTCACCATCATCATAATATGCAGTGCATTTGTATTGGGTACCAAAATATTCAACCATGGTTTGTTTACCAATGATTTTTATGTATGACAGATTGGGTCCCTGAAACTCGTAGGCCCCCATATCAACATGATCAGGATTGCCAGTTCCCGAGTTTTGTATATTCGGATGATCATAACGGTCGTTACCCAGGATGTCAGTTGGGGGAGCTGAATCGCCATCGGCAGCATCTATGCAAGGAGAACAGGAACGTAATCGGTAATCGCCAGCAATCCAAACATCATCGTTAGGATCAGAGGGGGTATTGCAGGGATCCTGCCAGGAGCCGGGATCGACAAAACAGGGATCAGCATCTATGTTCCCTAAGCCCCAAGTGATCATATCGCAGGGATCATAACAGGCGGAGGGGCCACCGGGGACATTGCTGTAGTTAATGGTGATAGCTGATTTATCACGATCCCAGATACTATTTTCACCATCATGGAGGATAGAATTGGTCAAGACGATCGTGCCTGGTGATTGGCTTTTGTAGGAATCGCCGCAGACCAGAGTATTGCCATAAACTGCGATATTGCCACTGAAGGTGCAGTTAATCAATATTGGACTGCTATATGTTCTGTTAGCAATGCCGCCGCCATATTTAGCCGAATTCCCGATGAAAGTACAATGGGTTAATATCGGGTTGCAGTACCAGTAGTTATAAATCCCACCGCCATAGCAGCTATAACAGTATTGATTCTTGTTGGTCGAGTTGGCCGTAAAGGTGCAGTTAGTCAAAATGGGATTGCTGTGGTCCCGGTTACATATACCACCACCGCCCGCCCCAGCTGAATTGGCAGTGAAGTTACAGTTTGTTACTGTCGGACTGCTAGGATAGTTATTAATACCGCCGCCTGAGCCCGATCTAGCATTGTTACTGTTGAATATACAATTGATCACTGTCGGTAAGCCTTTTAAATTGTATATACCGCCGCCGTCATGTCTAGCAAGGTTGGCGGTGAAGATACAGGTAGAGACTGTGGGTGAGGCGTGTCCATTATAAATACCACCGCCAGATGTACTAACGTTGTTCGAGAAGGTGCAATTGGTAATCATCGGGCTGCCAGAATCATTTACCATCCCAGCGCCCGCCTTAGCTGAATTGGCAGTGAAGGTACAGTTAGTCACGGTCGAGAAATTACTGTCGTTAACCATCCCACCGCCCCCATTGGCTGAGTTGGCAATAAAAATGCAGTTGGTTACTGTTGGATTACCATCGTTGTTGTTATACATCCCGCCACCGCTTTGACCAGAAAAGTTGCCAATGAAGCTGCAGTTGGTAACTACCGGACTGTTATAGATATTGTACATCCCACCGCCGCCGATACCGCGATAGGTGAAGGGATGACCGGACGAGTTGTTGGCAAAGGTGCAGTTGGTTATTACTGAGTTGCTTCCTTTACCATTGTACATACCGCCACCACCAACGGTAGACGAATTGTTTTTGAAAGTGCAGTTAGTTATTGTCGGGCTGCAATGACTGTTACACATACCACCACCTATCTCGTGTGTCCAGATTAAATTAGAATTCCCAGCGGTGATGGTGAAGCCGTCAAGGAGAGCAGAGTTATCCAGGTTTAATTCTTCAGGATGATAGAAGACGTGGTAGGTGTTGTCGGCGCGGCAGGGATCATTGAACAGATCTTCGGTGGGGGTACAGGGATCATCGTTGCCGAGCAGGTCTCCGGAGAGTATAGAAAGGTAGGTATTGGGATTGCGGTCGGAGAAGTTGGGGTTACCGGAGGAGGGAAAGCCGCCATAGATGGCGACGCCGTTTATCATCTGGAAGGTGGCGGTACGGGTATCGCAGGGATCGATGCGAGCAGTGGGAATATAGGTGCCGGCTGCGACCCAGATCTGATCGCAGGGGTCGGCGGTGTCGAGGGCGTCTTGTAGGGAGTCATAGGCATCAGACCAAGAAGTACCGGAGCCGGAGGGTGGGACGGAGGAGTTGACATAAATGGTTTTGGCAGAAGCGGGGGAAAGGGAGAGAGTGATAGATAATAAGAGCACGGCCAAGATGGCCGTGGCACGTAATACAGAACTTGACGAAAACATAAGCACTAATTCCTAAATCCTAAACAAATTCAAATTCTTAAAATTCAACCAGTCTTCGCTAAAGCTACGCCTTGGCAAGATATTCAAAACAGAAGGAATAAAGGCCACAAAAAGCACACAAGGCGCAAAATAAACTTAACCGCTAATCCGTCTTCGCCAAGGCTACACCGTGACAAGTGCACACCAATTAACGCAAACAAAGAAGAATAATCGGCGGGCACGGCCCGCCCTACAAGACTTTCTTACGTCATTAAACAACGCTTGGGCATGCCACCCAGAGAGTAAGACAATAATCTGATTGTTCGTTTATTTTAGCAAATTGCTCTATTTGGTCAAGGGGAAAATCGATGGTAGGGATTGAAGAGTTATGAGGTAAGGAGGTGTTGATTTGTGGGGGGAGGGGCAGGTCAGGGTTCGTCGGCGCGTTCGACTTCGCTGAGGGCCTGATCGATGCTGGCGATGGCGCGTTCGGCGGCGGCGATGGCCTTACGCATGGCCTGGCGGCCGAGTTCGTGTCGGCGGGCCAGGTCGGAGTCGGGTTGGGGTTGATCAAGAAATTGCTCTTCGATGCGGAGGTACTCGGTCATGAGCTGGTCGCGCAGAAAAAGGGCGCGTTCGCGGGCTGAACGTATTTCCATAATGGGATTGTCAGAGTTATCGTTTGGTTCGGTCATAATTGAGCCAAGATATAGCTAAAAGAACTTTTAATAAATTGTAATAGGGGGGAGAGGGGAGGGCAAGAAAATTACGCTCCGCAGACGTGGACCCGATTTTTGCCGGCGGTTTTGGCGTCGAACATGGCGCCGTCGGTTTCGTTCATGAAATCCTCAATAGATTGCTCAGAGCGATACTGGCCGAGTCCAACGCTAACCGAGGCGGTAAGCTGGTGGCCGTCGATATCAACCGGTTCGTGAGAAATCATATCGGCCATACGCTCGGCAACGTGCATAGCATCGGAAAGACTGGTGTTGGGTAAGATAATGGCGAATTCGTCGCCGCCGTAGCGGGCAGCTATATCGGTGTCGCGAATGCAGGCGAGTATCTTATCGGCGACGTGCATAAGAACAGCATCGCCGGCACGATGGCCGTGGCTGTCATTGATAATCTTGAGAGAATCAAGGTCCATCATCAACAGGGAAAGGTTGCTATTATAGCGCTGGGCCCGGTGAATTTCTCGATCCAGGGCGTCGTAAAACGAACGATGATTCAATAAATTGGTCATACTGTCGGTTTGGGCACGTTTCTGCACTTCCTCATACAATTCGATGTTCGACATGGCGGAGCCAATTATTTCACAAAGCAACTGCACGGGAGGGAGATCACTGCTGCGATCAAAAGCGGGGCTGTCGATTTTGTCGGCCAAGTTAAGGACGCCCAGAATCTTATCGCCACTTAAGAGGGGAGCTATGATACAGCTAGTGGTGTTATAGTTGCGGGCAAATAAGCGTTTTACGCTGGTTTCCTCCTCCTGTTCCCACTGAGAAAAGTCTTTGATCAAGAGCAGTCTCTTTTGTTCGACGGCCAAGGTCATGGGCGATTTGGGGTGGTTGGCCAAGATTACGACGCGGGCAATAGTATAAGGATGATTGTGCTGGAGGAGCTGCAAGACGCCCTTATGGTGATCATAGGCATATAAAGAAGCGTAATTAGCGGCAATGAGCTTGGGGATCTGCTCAATACAAACCGAAGAAATTTTCTTAATATCCAGACAGTTAATCTGTTTGGACAGATGGCTGATCTGGTTGATTTTTTCGATAACCTTTTCCTGGATATGTAAGTCTGAGCCGATCTGAGTGATTTTTTCCTGTAAATTGGCCAGTTGAGTGTTAAGACGATGGTTTTTCTTATTTAATTCATGAATCTTTTCGTTAAGACCGGGCTGGCTGAGGGTTTGCAGATAATTCAGATAGAATTCGATCTTCCGCACTAATAATTCCTGAGGAATGTTCTTGGTCAATGTGTCGTGAAACAGGGGGGGGATATCGTGCTGGTGGGGTTGATCATGCCAATCAGAGACAGCATGTATATATATAGGAAGTGGAGATGCACTGTTCAAAGAAGAGAGCCAAGGAGAATCACCCGAAGAGAGTTGGTCAATCAGGATGATCATGTCAGATTGAGGGGAAAAATCGGCGTTCTGGTCGGGGGGGATAAGTTGGAAAGAAATTTTTAAAAATTCGGCTGACTCCGCCAAGGCGGAGGAAAAAGATTGATCGGCACCAATATATACGAGCTGAATATCCATATATAGTGTTTTGCTTCCTAAAAAGTCTATATGTTGGACCTTTGGCAGCGACCTCATATCGCTATGTCCAGACTATCAATAGGTTTATCGGTGTAAATACAGCTAAAATTTCTCCAAAAAAAACGAAAAAATTAAAGAAAAAGTTTGACAGGGTTAGCTTTATGTTATATTTTACAAAATGTAAAGTACGTTTTGTTTTATAACAATTCCATTCGAGTGCAAAAAGACCAAATGAAAGACATATCTGAGAAAATATCCTTTAAGCCTCCTGAAAAGCAGTACCGGATCGGTGAGATTGTCCGCTTTAGCGGTATATCGCGGCAGACAATACATAATTACACGATTATGGGACTAATAAATGAGGCGGAAAGGACCGAAGGTGGTCACAGACTCTACCCGGAAACGGTATTCGAGGATCTGGCCTGGATTGAATCACTCAAACAGACCAAAACACTGCGTGAAATTCGCACCATCATTGAAAGGGAGAGGATGGAGCGAAATAACATGCCGATTCCAGGATGCTAATACACAGTAAGGTGAAACTTAAAGGTTAAAGGAAAGCTTAATAGGTGACAGGAAGGGAAACAGTTCACAAAAGGCGCCGGTGTCACCGGTAGTTGTCAAATTAAGACCCACAGTCGTCGTTGTGGTGTAAGGTCTCGATAGTAAATTAGATGGAAAACTCGCCGGAACCAAAATTGACCCTCCGCCAGGCTCTATCCGGACAGTGGCAAATGCCTCTGTTCATAGCAGGCATGGTTGTATTAGCCGCAGTATTGTGGCAAATGCGGCCACGAGAAGAAAAGCCTCTTTTCGAGCAACAGTACAAATACCTGGAATGGCTGGCACAGGAAAATCGTTTCCATGACTTTTTTGGGGCTGCCGAGCAGGTACGGCTGGCAGCGGAAACGGAAACACAGCTAGGTCAGGTGCATGGGCTGGTCGCTCAAACACGGGTAAAACAACTACGCCAAAAGCGGGAACTATGTCTGGATGTCTATCAGCATCGCAGTGCACGGGTAAATTATGAAAATATCATAAAAGATTTCAATGAGGCCTTACACCGCAACTGGGTCGATCCGAACGGTCCGGCAAGTGCGCCGATATATTATGATATGAGCCTGGCGTATTGGGGACTTAATGACAGCGAAAAGGCGGTTCTGTCCCTGAATCGGGCAATAGAAGTCAGTGAGAAATTTGATTCCATTCTGTATCGGGCCCTGGTTCAAATGCTGCTGACATCCCGGCCTAAAGGTTATCTGGGAAATAGCTATAACCTTCTAGAAAGCATATTGGGCAACGAAGAATCAACGGTGGATGACAAGGCCTGGGCGTTTGTGAGAAAGATCGAAGTGCTCATAACGCAAGGCAATGAAAAGACAGCGCTGGCACTACTGAATAGTTCCGGGAAGAAGCTAGAGGATTCCAAGTACCGGGACGAAATAGTACTTCTGAGAGGCAGGGCCCTGCGTCATGCGGGTTATGCAGATGAAGCTGACCTGATTTTGCGGAAACTGCTGTCCCAATTGACAGAAAGAGGTGACGTATATGCACAGGTATGTCTGGAACTGGGGAAAATAAATTACGAACAGTATCGCGACCAGGATGCACGGGAATTTTTTACGCTGGTAACGGTTTCGCAAGTTGGCAAAGACTGGTACGTGGCGGGGACACTGGGTCTGGCCGAATGTGCGGCTATGCAGCAACGTTATGATGAGGCGATTAATTACTACCAGGAAACCGTAGATCTACTCAAACAAAATGGTCCCAATCGGGCGGTTGACAGCAAGCAAGTACAAGCAAGTCTGGCACTACTAGCCGAACACCTGGCCCTGCTAAAGCAATACAACACAGCACTTTCCTTTCTGGATATTGAACAAAAGATAGCCCCGGAGGATGATATAAAGGCGGCGGAGCGCTTCGGCCGTATGCACTACAGAGAGGCAATGCTGCTATTAGCGCAGGAAGAAACAGCCAAGCGGGAAGGGCAAGAGTCGAGCATAGACAAAAAAGATGAAGAATGGGTCAGGCAACAGCAAAAACTCATTAGTACTCATTTCGACCAGGCAGCAGAACAGTTTCTGCGGGTATCACAACTAGCTGTTGATGAAGACGAATTATACGGGCAGAGTCTCTGGCAGGCGGCTTTGTGTTTCGATAAGGCGGGCAATGCCGAAAAAGCCATCGAGACCTGGGAGAGATTTGTCGATCAGCGCGAAGGAAAAACCCGTTGGCCGCGTGCTTTATTTTATCTGGCCCAGGCTCATCAGTCGCTGGGGCATTATGACGAAGCGATCACCTATTACAGAACACTACTGCACCGGCATCCACATTCGCCGGCAGCTTTCGACAGTATCGTACCGTTGGCCCGGTGTTATCTGGCGGAAGAGCCGGTGCAATGGGATAAGGCAGAGGAATTACTGCTATCGGTTCTGAATAACCGGGCCTTGACGCCAGAGGCACCTTATTTTCGTCAGGCATTATTCGAACTGGGAGAGCTGTATTTTCACAATCAAAATTATCCGCAAGCCATTACCAGATTGATAGAGGCAATCGACAGATATCCAAAAGAACCAGGGCTAGGTAAATATCTGTTTCTGGTGGGAGACTCCTATCGGCAAAGCGGTCTGAAACTGGATGATACACTGGATAAACTCTCGGAGGATCCGGCCGATACGGTAAGCCGGGAAAAGACATCCAATCGCAAACGGCAACATTTGAAAAAAGCTCTGGAGTATTTCAGTATGGCGGTCGATTTCTATGAGCATGTGCCAGAAGACCGGCGCAACCAACTGGATAATCTGTATCTAAGACACAGCTGGATATACAGGGGGGATTGTCTGTTTGACCTGGGTATGTACCAACAAGCCGTTCTGCTGTATGAAGAAGTGGCGTTACGTTATCAACTGACGCCTACGGCATTGATGGCATTTATCCAAATCGTCAATTGTCATGTCAAAATGAATAATCCGGTGGAAGCGGCCTCGGCCAACCGTCGGGCGATATGGCAGTTGACTAAGATGACAGATGCGGCGTTGACAGACAATCCGATCGCACTGAGCCGCAAGGAGTGGCAGCAGTGGTTCCATTGGACGGATAACGCAGGTCTGTGGTGAAAGGAAATCACAATGCAAACAATCCAAACGATTGAAAGAGTTGAAAATCTTATCAAGCTACTTTCCCAACAGCGCTGTTTGTACCGTCAATTACAAGAGTTGGCCCGGAAACAAACAGAGCTGGTCGATGGGCGTGATCCGGAAATGCTTTTGAAGGTACTAGGGGCTCGTCAGCGTCTGATAGATCAGTTGGCGACCATCGACAGGGAATTGGCACCTGTGCGGTCTTCCTGGCCGGAAATATCGGGAGAACTGTCGCAAGAACAGCGTCTGGAAGTTCACCATTTAATCGATGAGGTGCAGCAAATACTGGGAGAGATTCTCAGTCATGATGAAAAAGACTGTGAGCGACTGAACCATCAGAAGCAGGAAGTGGCGGGGGAAATACGGGGGGCGATGGCGGGCAAACGTGTAAATCAGGCTTATGCGCCGGCGGTAAGTGCGGGGCAGAGCCGTTTTCTGGATACCCAAAGTAAATAAAATGAACGAAATTACTCAAACTAAAAACATACAGACAACACAAACCTCGGCCGGGGCCGTGGAACAGTTGTCGTCCATCCTGGCAACGTACAACGAGACCACGAACCGGTTGTATAGCTCGTATCAGAATCTGAAAAAAGAGGTGAACAGGCTGCGAGGGGAGCTCAAACAGAAAAACGAGCAACTGGAACGCAAGAATCGTCTGGCGGCACTGGGGGAAATGGCGGCGGGGATGGCCCACGAAATACGCAATCCGCTGGGAGGGGTGCAACTGTATGCTTCACTTTTAGAGCGAGAATTACAAGAGCAAGATAATCTACAGCAGTGGGCCCAAAAAATCATCATGAGTGTGAATAGTCTGGATATGATCGTAAACGATATCCTGACCTTTACCCAGGAACAAAGCTGCCAAAAGATAGAGGTTGAACTGAAGACTCTGATATTAGAGGTTATGGACTATGTGAAACCGCAAATCAAGAGCGAGGCAGTGCGGGTGGAGTTGGGGGGGGTGCCGGGAAAGCTGACAATCCGGGCTGATATAAATATGCTCAGGCGGGTTTTACTCAATCTGATGTTAAATGCGCTGGAAGCGGTGGAAAGCCGGGGAGAGGTGTCAATCAGGGCGGAAGAGTTTAAAGGTGATTCGGACTTCAAGACTTGCATTTGTGTGAGTGATACCGGCAAGGGAATCAAGCCCGAAGATATGGGCAAGATATTCAATCCCTTCTTCACCACGAAAGATACCGGGACCGGATTGGGACTGGCGATTGTGCATAGGCTGGTGGAGTGTCAGGGAGGCGTGATAACCGCCAGCAACAGCAAAATATCCGGAGCAACTTTTACGATTTTACTACCATAAGCAAAGCAAGAAAGAGCAAGGACAAAAGATGGCACGTATTCTGGTAGCAGATGACAAGGAAATGATGCGTGATTCGCTGCAGGCTACGTTGAATTGCGCCGGCCACGAGGTTGCCACAGTCAAAAGCGGGGTAGAAGGACTGGGGCTACTGAAAAGCTCATCATTTGATTTGATCATTACCGACCTGAAGATGCCCAAAATGGATGGGTTGAGGTTCCTGGAAGAGCAGCAAAAGCTGAACTTAGAGATTCCGGTGATTATGATGACCGCTTACGCCTCAATACCCACCGCGGTAGAAGCGATGCGTAAAGGTGCGTACGATTATATCCAAAAACCATTCAAGGCGGATGAGATCAATCTGCTGGTGGAAAGGGCGCTGGAGCAGGGGAGACTGCGGCAGGAAAATGAGGCGTATCAAACCAATGCGAGGGACTGGCAGAGGGGTAGGGAGCTTATCGGTAATAGTCCGTCTATGAAATCAGTGCTGGAGAGAATCGACCTTTTGGCGAAGACCAGCGCGACGGTTTTGATTCGGGGTGAGTCTGGGACGGGGAAAGAACTGATTGCCCGGGCTATCCACGCACGAAGCCCACGGGCCAACAAGCCACTGCTGTGCGTTAATTGTGCAGCTTTATCGAGTTCGCTGCTGGAAAGCGAATTGTTCGGACATGAAAAGGGTGCGTTTACGGGAGCAGAGAGGGTAAGGAAAGGGCGATTCGAGTTGTCTGACGGCGGGACGCTGCTGCTGGATGAGATCAGTGAAATGGATCTGCAATTACAAGCAAAATTGCTGCGGGTGCTGCAAGAAAGAGAATTTGAGCGGGTGGGCAGCAGTATCCCCAGGCAAGTTGATGTGCGGGTACTGACCACTACGAATCGGAATTTAGAGGAATGGGTGCGCGAAAATAAGTTTCGCGAAGATTTGTTCTATCGACTCAATGTGGTGCCCATTGATTTGCCGCCTTTGCGTGAAAGGGTGGGATATGACCTGGAACATTTGTGCGAATATTTCCTGCGTCGGATAGCGGACCGGGAAGGTACGCAGTTACGGATGATGAGTAGTGAAAGTATAGAACTACTGAAGAAATATTCATGGCCTGGCAATGTGCGGGAGTTGGAAAATCTGATGGAACGGGTAGCCATTTTAGGGGCAAGTGAGGTGATCAAGCCGGAAATGATCACCGGTTGGATAAATCTGGATACTGAAGAAGCGGCAGAAGAGGCCCCTAAAGCGTCGGGCAAGAGCAAGACGCTGGCGGAATTAGAACGAGAGATGATCGAAAAAACCCTGGAGCGATTCGGCGGCCATCGGGTCAAGACCGCAGGGGCGTTGGGCATCGGGGTGAGAACGCTGGGTATGAAAATCAAGAGATGGAAAGAAGAGGAGCAGGCATCCTCTGTGTAGCGGTATTTATTGCCGAGAAAGGCGCAAAAATTGCTGATCGGCATGCTGAGATGCGGTAGTGAAAATCGGAAAAAATGCTAAGTCAGAAAAAAACATAAAATTGATTTCGTAAGAGGAGACGAGCGAGTAAGAGAATTTGTATTCTAATGTAATTGTTTTGTTAAAAGTAAGTTATGGAAATGGCAACAGAATTAAACAGGTATAAAACGCAAGGCAAAGGTGAATTGTCAGGTAGTTGTGCTAGGCTGCTGAGCGGATCAGGGGCAGGACGAGAGATAAAGAAGGAAAGATGGCATAAAATTTGCATATTTTATGGGTTGCAGTTGTGTGTGGACTGCGCCGTTTGCGTAAGGATGAAATGATGTTACTGGAAGGTTTGCTAAATCGTGGGTCGCTGCCGGTACTGCAGCAGGTGATGGGCTTTACCGAGGCCCGTCATGAAGTTCTGGTAAATAATATCAGTAACTTCGATACGGTTGGGTATAAAGTCAAGGACCTACCAGAAGAAGAATTTTTCAGCGCCTTGCGGGAAGCAGTTGATCAGCGGGAAGGCAAGGGAGCAGGGGCGGCGCTGGAGATGAAGTCCACACGGCATCTGCAATGGGACAGTAACGGGGGGCTGGAAAGTGAGCCGGCGGAACTACGGGACAATAATATTCTATTTCACGATGGTAATAACCGTTTTGTGGAGAAGCAGATGAGTGCTTTGGCCAAAAACGGCATACTGCATAATGTTGCAACGGAATTGCTGCGACAACAATACGGGCTTTTAAAAAGTGCGATAAGCGGCAGGATAGCATAAGGAAAGCGCTGAATGTTCAATTCGATTGATATATCAACCTCCGGACTAGTGGCCCAGCGGATTCGCATGAATACGTGTGCGGCAAATCTGGCCAATGTGGATACGGTCATGAGTCCGGACGGTGGTCCTTACCAGCGGCGCAAAGTATTGTTTCAGACAGGCAAAGACGGCCAAGACCGTACGGGAGCAGGAGTGCACGTAGCCCGGATCGAAAAAGAGGCTGTATTTCGCACGGAATACGATCCCTCAAATCCTTACGCAGACGAGAACGGCAATGTGAAATTACCTGGAATCGATCCACTTATGGAAATGGCGAACATGATCGAGGCACAACGGGCCTATGAAGCAAATATAACGGCTGTCAGTGTAGGTAAAGATATGCTGAACAGCTCGTTGAGATTGTTGGCGTAAAAAAGGTGTAAGCAATGGTAGAAGAAAATAATGCCATAAACAGAAGCGGATTTATTCTTCCGCAGCTACCACAGGAGCTGAGGAGTGGGGCGACACAGGTAGAAGCGGGTAAAGATTTTAAATCGCTGCTAATGAAAAGCATCAACGAGGTCAATCAGTTGCAGAACGAGGCTGATCAAGCCACGGTGAACCTGGCCACGGGAGAGACGGACAATGTGGCAGAAGTGTTCACGGCGGTGAAGAAAGCGGAGCTTGCCTTTCAAACCCTGATGCAGATCCGTAACAAGCTTATGGATGCCTATGACGAAATCAAACAAATGCGAGTATAGAAGTTAAAAGGTATAAGTAAACCAGTCTAGAGAGGCTAATGGAAATGGAGTTCCTTCGCCGAATTATCGGGCAGATTAAAGGTCAGTTAAAAGGACTAAAGGCCAGCGAAAAGCTGGTGTTGTTTTTGTTGCTGGTGATTATGAGCGGAGCCATCTACTGGATGGCTCAGTACAGTGCCCAGAGAGAAATGGTTCCGCTGCTCGATCAAACTTTTTCAGAAACCGCCCGTATGCGTATCGTCCAAAGGTTGAAAGGTTGGAGTGAAGAATACGAAGTGCGGGGTGATCGCATTTATGTTCCCATCTCACGTCGTGATGATCTGGTATCCCTGTTGGCGTATGAAGAATTGCTACCGGAGGATACTTCGGCCGGTTTTAAGAGTATGCTGCAGGAGAAGGGCAATATCTGGATGCCGGAGTCGGAACGAACAAACCGGAACAAAATATATCTGCAAATGGAGTTGGCGCGGGCGATCTCGCGTTTTCCGGGAATCGATAAGGCGGATGTCTTTCTGAATGTGGACGACAAACTCACAATTAACCGTCTGGGGCCGGCCGCCTCGGCATCGGTACGGGTGGAAGCCAATTCGCATGTAGCATCCAAGCGCAAGCTGGCCTCCACGATCGCGGCGCTCGTCGGGGGGGCGAACAAGAATATGAGACGCGAAGATGTGCAGGTCATAATCAATGAACAGCTAGTGCCGGTGACGCCTAAAGGTGATGCGGCAATGGATGATTTCATCGAGCGAAAGATATTTCTGGATAACTACTTCCGCGAAAATATCATGAAAATCCTGCCCAAAGGAATGGACATCATGGTCGGCGTTAACGTGGAACTGAATTCCTCCAAGACGACCACAAAAACGCGCACAGCCGCCGATGAGGGTAAAGGGACGGTAGTTGTACCCATAGAAACGACAAGCAGGGAAAGGACCAATACGAGTACAGAGGAGCAGCAAGCACCGGGTATCGGAGCCAATGTGAGCGGCGCTGTCGCCGGGGGTGGAACCAAACGACAGGAAACCGAGGAAGAGACCGTCAGCAAAAGAGAAGTCATAGAGGGAGTTACAGAGAAATTCGAAGATAATATTCGGGGTACAATATCCAAAATAACCGCGACCGTGCTTTATCCTCTATCATATTTCGAAAGCTTTGCCCAGAAAGCAACCGGCTCGAGCGATGCACCCAGTCCGGAAGCTGTACAACAGGTAAAAGATCAGGAGGTGGCCAAGATAACCCAAATGGTCATGGGAGTAATCGGTACGGCTGGGGAAGGACCGGAATTCGAAAAACAGGTGGTGGTTGATTCGTATTGGATTCCCGGGGCGACGTCAGAAGGGCCGGGGCTGCCTCCAACGGATCGGGCGGAAACCATGCCTGAAGGCGGATCAACCTTTATTAATATGGCACAACATTACGGTAAACATGTGGCGGTGTTTGCGCTGGCGATGGTATCGCTGTTTATGGTGCTGATGATGGTACGCAAGGCTTCCAATCCGGTGGATATTACCGAACAAAGCGGGTCGGAGATTATCCACGGTCCCAAGCCGCTGGATGCCCTGAGCATGGAGGAAAGCAACATCGTTGACGGCGAAGGAGCAGGGGGACTGTTGGCAGGGGTAGAACTGGATGAAGATACCATTCACTCCAGGCAAGTGCTGGAGCAAGTACGGGATATGATATCGGAAGAGCCGCAAGTTGGTGCTAACCTGATTTCCAATTGGCTAAAACAAGACGAATAAACTCAGATTTTCTAAACGGATAACTCCGATGGCAGAAGAAACCGAAATACAATTGTCCGGATTACGAAAGTCAGCTATTGTCCTGCTGTCTCTGGGGCAAGATATTGCAGCTAATGTGCTGGGCTGTCTGGACCGAGTACACATTGAAGAAGTGTCGCGGGAATTGGCCGGGCTGGAAAGAATCGATCCGCATGACCAAGACCGTGTGTTGGGTGAATTTTACCATCTTGCTATAGCGCAGCGATATATGGAGCAAGGGGGACTAAATTACGCCAAAACCCTGTTGGAAAGAAGTCTCTCATCCGACGATGCCGCCGATATCTTGAGGCAGGTGACCCAAACCATTCAGCAGACACCATTTCAGTTTCTGCAGAAGGCAGAAGCGGAAAATGTTTTGACGTTTATCCAAGATGAACATCCGCAGACAATTGCTTTGATCCTGGCCCACCTGGGATCGCAAAAGTCGGCGGAAATTCTAATGGGTCTGGCTCAGCAGAAACAAACCGAAGTGATCAAACGTATCGCCGCGATGGATCAGACCAATCCGGAAGTAATACGCGAGGTGGAGATCGGATTGGAAAGCCGGCTGAGCGATATCGTTTCGCAAACCTTCGATAAAGCAGGGGGGGTCGATACGGCGGCGTCTATTCTGAACCTGGCGGACCGTTCCACCGAAAAGGGTATCCTGGAAAATCTGGAAACAGATGATCCTGATCTGGTGGATCAGATCAGGAGGCTGATGTTTGTATTCGAGGATATCATGCTTATCAATGATAAAGGTATCCAGTCGGTTCTCAAGGAAGTGGATAATGATGAGCTGGCACTGTCGCTGAAGACGGCCAGCGAAGAACTGAAAGAAAAGATATTCAGCAATATGTCGGAGCGGGCGTCACAACTGATCAAGGAAGATATGGAATATATGGGTCCGGTGCGATTGAGCGATGTGGAGGCCTCGCAGCAGAAGATTGTAGATATTGTCCGCCGACTGGAGGATGCCGGAGAAATTATTATTTCAGGTCGCGGCGGCGAATCGGAACTGGTGGTGTAGAGATTATTCAAATCGATCAAGGATCTGTTAACGAAATAGTAGAGAAAATACAAGGGCAGAAAGTTGTTATTAAAATCGGCAGAATTTGAGCAAAAAGACACAACCAAAAAAGTCTTTAACCTCAGCGATATTGCAGAAGAGGCAAGGGAGATCATAGCCGCGGCCCGGCGGCATGGGGAAAGTCTGAGAAAACAAACCGAAGCGGAATGTAAAGAACAATTGGAGCAGGCGCGTCGAGAGGGTAACAGCAAGGGGCGGGAAGAAGGATTTGCGCAGGGGCGGGAAGAAGGGATGCAACAGGCCCTGGAGGAAGCCAGGGGTAATTTTGCCCGCGAAAGTGCTGAAACTCTCGGAACCCTCCAGCAAATAATCACGGTATTTGACCAGGTAAAGCAAAGTCTGCTCTGGCGGGCGGAACAGGATACAGTGGTATTGTCATTGGCGATAGCTGAAAAGGTGATTCATCAGAGAGTAAGTCAAAAGGAAAAACTTCAGGAGATTACCGCAGCCAACGTCAAAGAAACCCTGGAACTGGTTACCAGAAATACCAACGTAATCATAAAGGTGAATCCGGAAACGCTGGAATACCTGGAGGCGATGGCAAGTAAGAATAAACAGGAATTAAGCCAATATCAAAGCATACGCTGGGAGGCAGATGAGAGCATTACCCCGGGCGGGTGCGTGATGAGCACCAATAACGGCAAGGTGGACGGGCAAATCGAAACCCAGATCAATCGTATTTCCGAGCAGCTTTTAAGCACTATAAAGGAGGAAGAGGGAAGTAGCGGACCGGTCGAGGAGACAAAATAAGCAGAAGTTATTTATCCCCCAACAAGGGGTGATTAAAACATTATGAAGCAACTTACGGAAAACAATTTGAAACTCAGGATGGAAACACTGAAAGATACCCTGGCTTTGGAAATACAGGGACGAGTTTCAGGACTGACGGGTCTGACGGTGCAGGTGTTGGACTTTGGAGCACCTGTCGGGGCGCAGTGTGAGATCCTGGCGCGGGGGGGGATGGCGGTACCGGCAGAAGTTATAGGTTTTCATGGGGAAGCGGCGGTGTTAATGCCATTGGCAGATATGACAGGAATAGGGTGTGGAGATCGCGTTGTGTGCCGGAGCGGCAAGGCGTTGGTCTGGATAGGAGATCAACTGCTGGGCAGGGTGATAAACGGCAACGGGGAAGCGATCGACGGAAAGGGAAACCTGCTTTGTCAAACCCGTCGTTCGGTAAGTGCTGACGGGGTGCCACCATTAGAACGGACGCGGATCAATACCCCCATAGCCACCGGTGTAAAGTCCATTGACGGATTGTTGACGTGCGGATGCGGGCAGAGAATGGGTATCTTCAGTGGGCCCGGAGTAGGCAAGAGTATTCTGCTGGGCATGATCGCCCGGAATACAGAAGCGGATGTCAATGTCATAGCACTGGTGGGTGAGCGTGGTCGGGAAGTGAGAGAGTTTATCGAAAGAGATTTGGGGCCGGAGGGACTGGCCCGTTCGGTTGTTGTGGTGAGTATCTCGGATGAGCCGGCACCAATTCGGGTTAGAGCCGCCTTTGTGGCAGCAACAATCGCAGAATATTTTCGGGACCAAGGTAAAAATGTTTTGTTGTTGATGGATTCGGTGACGCGCATTGCGATGGCCCAGAGACAGATCGGCCTGGCAATGAATGAACCGCCCGCGACAAAAGGTTATACCCCCAGTGTGTTTGCTCTGATGCCGCGGCTACTGGAACGCTGTGGTCGCAGTCAAAGAGGCAGCATTACCGGTTTTTATTCAGTTCTGGTAGAAGGCGATGATCTGAGCGAGCCTGTTTCAGATGCCATGCGTGGTATTCTGGACGGTCACTTGTGGCTATCACGAGACCTGGCTAATAGGCGTCATTATCCGGCCATTGATGTTTTACAAAGCATCAGCCGAGTCATGCCTGAAGTGGTGGGCTCAGAACATCTGGATAATGCGCGTTTTCTGATTAACCTAACGGCAGTATATCGTGATATAGAAGACCTGGTGAATATCGGGGCATATGCCAAAGGCACCAATGCTCAATATGATTTGGCCATAGATTCACGGCCTCATATAGAGAAATTTCTCCAGCAGGGTATCAAAGAAGGTTTCAGCTATGAGAACACGATGCAAATGCTCAAGGAGCTAGTGAGGCAGTTGGCTGACAGTGTCGCTGGGGCCAATGGCAGCCCAAACCAGCCGGGGGCAGGCGAAGTGAATCGGGAGGAATCGGCCCAGGCTATGGGCGGGGAGTATCCAAGTGGTCCAACTTTTGAGCGGATGAGATTGGGAGTGTAAACGATAAGGTAAAGTTAAGCGTAAGAAGCAATGAAAAAATTTAACTTTAGATTACAAACAGTATTAAAGCTGCGGCAGCAGGAGGAGGATCAGAAACAACGTGCCGTCGGCGCACTCAATGCTAAAATCAATGATTTGCAACGACAAGCACTGGAGATGGCGGAAGATATCAGCCGAGAAGGAGAGGTTCTAAGGCCACACATACAGGGCAGTGTGAATGTGAATAGGGTGGGGATATACCAGGGTTATGTGACGTATCTGCGCCATTCGATCAGCAGTAAGATTGACGAGGTCGGCCGGGTGCATCAGCGGCTGCAGGAGGCCCGGCGGGAATTGGCCGAGGCGGCGAAGCAAACCAAAATACTGGAGAAACTACGAGAAAAACAAAAGAGCCGATATGACCGTGCGGTCAAGAAAATAGAAGTCAACGAGATGGATGAAATTGGCACCAAGGTGCAAGGGCGGACGCGGAGTACAGGGTAAGGAAACGAATCCTGATGGGAAAATTGATATTAAATGTTCTGTTGGTTGTTCTGGTGGCGCATAGCCTGGCCCTGGTAGGTTTTCTTGGGTATGGAGCTATGACCAATCGGTTCGACTACGATAAGCGAGAGCAGTATCTGGCTACGTGGCGAGGGGAAAAACTCGTGCCGCCACCACAGGAAGTAGTAGTCGAAGAAAAGCAGGAAACTCCTCAACAAGCCGGCGCACGTATTATGGCGTCCCAGGTTGAACGGGAAGTTCTCAACCGGGAAATGGAGCTATATGCTCAACTGCTCCGTAATAAGGAAGTCACAATTGATGTAGCTCAAATTAAACTGGAAAAGGATATAGAAGATTTAAAAGTCAAACGAGAAGAGTTTGCCGAGCTAATGGAGGAGAATAACGAAAAGATCCAGGATGAGAACTTCCGTAAAGCTCTTAAAAACTACTCCATCATGAAGCCCAAATACGTCAAAGATGATTTCATGCAAATGGAGGACAAAGAGGTGATCCGATATCTGGCGGAAATGAAATCGGATACCGCCACCAAGATTCTGGAACAATTCAAGCAGCCAGAGGAGCAGAGTAAAAGATTGCGACTGATGAGATTATTAGAAAATTATGGCGTCATAAATCTTGATAAAAAAACTGAAAACAAAGAGGAAAACCTGGTAAGCCAAAGTTGAGGGCTGATCCAAAAAGCACAAACAAGACAATTTATGCAGATAAAAGAAATTAAAAATTTAATCCCTACTCTGGAAAACTACAGCCAGAAGAATAATGTCAAGCGTGTTAATGACGATACTTTCGGTTCACTTTTTGATTCGGCACGCTTTGAAATAACCCAAGGCAGTGCAACGGAATTGCAGGAATTGCGTCAATCCCCGCAGGACCGCCTTGATGCGTACAATACGGATCGTCGTTCCTCAAGAGAAACAAATTCCCCGCTGGATCAAGCTGCAGATGTTCGTCCGATCGAATCTGATCACGACAGATATCATGACAGAGAAACAAGTGCATCCGAACAGGTTGGTATTTCCTCAGAGAACAGACGAAATGATGATGAGCCGACCAGGGATGAATCGGATTCCACTATCAAAGATGACGATTCTGCCAAGGCGGCAGCGGAGACGGGGAAAGAATCATCGGCGACAGATTCATCCAAACAGGAGCCTGTAAAAGAAGCGGCACAACAAGCAGCGACGGCGGGTGCGGAAGGGAATGCATCCGGGGAAAGTAAGAATATATCAAGGTTGAATACACAAGCTGTTTTGCTCGACAACCAAAAGTTGCTTGAAGCAAAAGTCATAGGTCAGCAAGCGGGTGAGACAGGCAATAAGACAGATCAGGCGGAAGCTGCTGGGCAGAAAACCGGTTCGGGTGAGGCGACATCTGTTGATGCGCAGCAGAATAAGGTTGATATAACGGAACTTCAGGCAGAATCTATGAAGTTAGATTCTGTCAGCAAGCAACTGTCAGCCATGAAAAATGACAATCAACAGACTACGGGGCAGGTTAATGTGTCGGCGGAGTCCACGTCAGAGAAAAATACGGTTTCATCCGAATCGTCAAATGCGAGGGCTAACGAAGTTGCTGCGTTAGTACAAGATAATCTCGACAATGGAACTTCTTCAACTGATGAGTCGGCTGTTAATGATCAAGAAAACAAGCAGAACTCTGGGACTCAAATGAGACAGAGAGCAGATTTTCAGAATACCGTAACAACAGATTTGAATCAAACAAACAGTATGAGCGAAGGCAAAGAAAAAAATCAATTGCTGCATACTGAGTCACAAATGCCAGCTACAATCGAGACTGCGGCTCTGTCGAGCTCATCAACTACCGATTATGCGCAGGGATCTGATTTACAGCGTCAGCAGCATAGTAAGGATGTGCAAATCGATTTTTTGATGCAGGGTGAGGTAAAAACCGGAATGGAAAAAGGGGCGGCTCTGCAGAGGCTTGTGGGGGCGGACAAGGTTGATACGCATAACACACTGGATATGCAGCAGAACGTGGACCGTATCGTAAAAGGGGCCCGCTCGGCCGTAAGCAGAAATTCTTCCCTGTTGCAGATACGTCTGGAGCCACCGGAGCTGGGGACGCTGCGAGTGCAGATAAGAAATGGGACCGATGGTCTGCATCTGCAACTGCAGGCCACCAATCAGCGGGCTCATGAGCTGCTCCAGAAGCACAGCAGCGATCTGCGGTCGGCTCTGGAGGCACAAGGTTTTCAGACACATCATATTGATGTTCAGTTGCGTCTGGACCTGCGTAACGATCAGCAACTCGATCAGCAACAACAACACATGCAGGACCAAGGTCAGCATCATCAAGGCAAGGGAGAACAGGAAAGCTTCTCCCAACAATTTAATAATCAAAGCGGTCAGCAGCCTGAGCAACAGGATACTCTAGCAAGTGATAATACTTCCGTAAGCTTTACAACTACGACGGAAACAGTTTCGGCAGAGGTGCTTAAAGAGTCAGCAGGCCAAGCTGAAAGTCAGTGGCAGGAAATGGAATTTGTAAGTCTGGATTTGAAGGCATAAGTAAACAAGGGGTGTCAGCCACCTCTTTTCAAAAATAGAAAGGATTGCAAGTGGATACGTCAGCTATCAGCAGTCAGGCAACGACAAGCACAACCACAGGAAAAAGTTCCCTGGCCCTGAACACTCAGGACTTCATGGACCTTATGATTACAGAGTTGACCAACCAGGATCCGTTCGAGCCCATGAATAATCAGGAACTGCTCAATCAGATGGCTACCATTCAGCAGATTCAGTCATCCCAACAGTTAGAGTCATCTTTCAATCAACTGATGGAAAATTACGATAGTCTGCTGTTACGGCAGGAATTGAGTACGGCTTCCGGTATGATAGGTGAGTTCGTTTCCGGAACCACCACATCGGGCAGTTACGTTATGGGTAAAGTCGTGGCGGTCAATATGCAGGATGAAAATATTCTGCTCGAACTGGATACGGGCCAATACCTGAATATCAAGGATGTGAATCGTTTCGGAGGAAGTAACAGCAAGGATATCATCGGCCAGATGGTCATAGGCAATACAACCGCGGGAACCCGGGTGGTAGGGGAGGTTGTCTCGGTGGAGGTGGACGGAACCGAAGCGACGTTACATCTGCATATACCCGGTACGGCGGAAGACGAGACGGTGGCGGTGCCCATCAGTAGTGCCAGCGCCATCAATCAGGACACTGCTGATTTGCTGATCGGCTATAACGCGGAAGGGCTGAATGATATCAAAGGCGTCATCAACAGCGTCCAATGGACGGAAGAAGGAGTATTACTGAATGTCATTAATTCCGAGGGAGAGACTGAAAAACTGCCCCTGACGGAACTAACCAGAATTTATTGATAAAGAAATATGATCCGGCAAAAAAGGAAAGGAAAGCAATGGTTTAACGGGATAACAATGGATAGGAATCGGAAAATATCAACAAAAAGTTGTAAGTTAAAAAGTGGAGATAACAAATGGGTCTGACATCATCAATGTTTGCTGGTCTTTCAGGGATGAAAACCAACGAGTTCCGCATGGATGTAATCGGTAACAATATCGCTAACGTCAATACGTACGGATATAAGAGCTCACGAAGCAGTTTTCAAAATCAGTTCTTGCACACTTTTAGCTTTGGTTCGGCACCGTCGGGACAGGTCGGCGGTACCAATCCGATGCAAATCGGCACAGGCTCTATGGTAGGGGGGATTGCGCGAGATTTTTCCGAGGGAGCTCCAGAAACTACGGGTGGTAAGACAGATTTGTCCATCCAGGGGCAGGGAATGTTTATTCTAAAACGCCCTGACGGCGCTGAATTATACAGCCGGGACGGTAGTTTTCGATTCAATGCGGAAAATTACCTTCTTTCTTCCGATGGTAATTTTCTACAGGGCTATAACGTGGACAACAGCTTCAATATTGTAGAAGGGGCCCTGAGTAACCTGCGGGTACCAATTGGAGAAATTACGACGGCGGCACCTACGAGCTATGCCACATTCAGCGGCGATCTCAATGCGGATGGTGATGCGGCGGCATCGCGTCCGGTATTGACCAGTCAGGAGCTTTATTCCGATGCGGCCGGTTCAGTGGCCGCGGTGTCCGGCACGGATTTGACCAGTCTGTATGAAAATGAATCCGGCGTAGTCAAACTGTTTGAAACCGGTAACATCATTACCCTGGCGGAGGCAAATAAAGGGGGCTCTAATCTGCCCCAGGAAACTTTCATTGTGGGCACTACGGGAACTACGCTGGGTGATCTGGCCGCGTGGCTGGAAGATGTACTGGGAGTCAATACCTCCACGGATTTACCCGACTTGTCAGCATTGGGTATATCTGACCCAGGTGTTACCATCAACGTGGACGGTTCGCTAAATATTGTGGGGAATATTGGTCTTTATAACAATTTGACTCTGGATACCGGAGCTATAACCGCCGGCCAGGGAACAGGGGCCTCGGCGCCGGGGAGCACTTTGCCCTTACGCTTCACCAATACCACAACTACTTCAACATTAGGAGAGAGTATTAAAACTTCCTTCAGAGCCTATGATTCGATTGGTAATCCCATGGAAATCGATATTACCATGGCTATGCAGGAAAAAGATGACACGGGTATTCTCTGGCGGTTTTTTGCCGAAAGCGGCGAAGATACCGACTTTGATCTGGTGTTGGGTACGGGCACAGTCAAATTTGACCCTACCGGTCAATATCTAGAAGGGAGCGATCTGACCATAGTACTCGATAGGACAGATACGGGAGCATCCACCCCGCAAACGGTATCGCTTGATTTCAGCGATATGGATGGTTTTGCGATGACCAGTGCCATGTCGCTACTGAGTCAGGACGGATTTCAGTCAGGTACCCTGCAGGATTACTCGATTGGTCCTGACGGCGTAATTACCGGCTCGTTCACAAATGGATTGACGCGTACCCTAGGTCAGGTAGTTTTGGCCACATTCCGGAATTATGAAGGATTGATAGCCGATGCGAGCAATCTATATACAACCGGTCCGAACTCGGGCAGTGCCATTGTCAAGAAGCCTCAGGAATTGGGAGCAGGTACTATTAATGCCGGGGCTCTGGAGCTGAGTAATGTGGACCTCAGTCGCGAGTTTATCAATCTGATAATTTCCAGTGCGGGTTTTACGGCATCATCGCGGGTCATTCAGACGAGTAATAGTCTGCTGACCGAATTGATGATGATGACCAGATAAGCAAGTATTCTCGGGCCTCGCGACAGAGTGTTTATTCTGCTGTCGCGGGGTCATTTAAGAGCAAAGGCGGCACCAAAAAGAGCCGCCTAGAAATATAAAAGAAGATGACAACAGAAACCGACAACCAAGTTTACCCGGGCCTCGCGGCAGAGTGTTTATTCTGCTGTCGCGGGGCCATCTAAAACCAAAGGTGGCAATAAAAGTCAACCTATAACCATAAATGAGAACTAAACGATTGAAATGATTGCTGTGACCAGACTGAATGGAAAAAGATTCGTGATCAACGCGGAGCAGATTCGCTATATCGAAACTACTCCGGATACGATGATAACCCTGATGAATGGGGACAAAGTCATGGTCAAGGAAGAACTCGAAGAAGTGGTGAAACGGGCCCTGGAATACGGGAGGCAATTACGTGCTTTTCCCACCTGAATGATGGTCAATTCAGCCCGGTAGATAGCCGATTATCAAGATTGGCTGACAGAGATTCTAATACTGATATGGCAGACAAAGCGCAATAACGCAGAAGAGGATAAAGGTAAACTCAAATGGACCTAGCAACATTGATAGGCTTGTTTTTGGGTATGAGTCTTGTCGGCTATGCGATATTTTCCGGAGCCGGAGATAAGGCCGGGGCCTTTATAGACCCCCTTTCATTCATGATAGTTATCGGAGGTTCGGTGGCCGCGGTACTAACCAGCTTTCCGCTGGTGAATTTTCTACGAAGCGGCAAAGCCCTTTCCAAGGCCTTTCTCCATAAGGAGCAATCCTCCCAGAAACTCATTGATGACCTGGTGGGATATGCCGAGATCGCCCGACGAGACGGTATTCTCTCTTTGGAAAACGCGATCCGAGATGCGAATGATCCGTTCATTATCCAGGGGATTCAGATGGCGGTGGACGGAACTGATCCGGAATTAATCGAAGCGATCATGAACAACGAACTGGAAGCGATTTCAGAGCGTCATGGAAAGGGCAAAGCGATATTCGACGCTATCGGTAAATATGCACCGGCGTACGGCATGATCGGTACGCTAGTGGGACTGGTTATCATGTTGATGAACATGGATGATCCGGATGCGATCGGGCCTGGCATGGCGGTGGCCCTATTAACGACGATGTATGGTTCCATTTTCGCCAATATGTTTGCCCTGCCGCTAGCGGATAAACTCGGTCTGCGTAGTAACGATGAGCTTCTTTTGAAAAGCATAATTATTAAAGGTGTGATGAGCATTCAATCAGGTGACAACCCCCGTATCGTGGAACAAAAATTGAAGACTTTCCTGCCACCCAGTCTGCGTAAAGAAACAGACGGGGAAGGTGAGGAATAAATATGCCCAAGAAAGAACAAAAAGTCGAAGAAGGGGCTCCGGCCTGGATGGTCACCTACGGTGACATGATGGGTCTGCTATTGTGCTTCTTCGTAATTCTGGTATCCATGAGCGAACTCAAGGAAGACCAGCGATTTTATGATGTGGCCGAGTCGATCAAGCGAGCATTCGGTTACCGGGGCGGTGCCGGCTGGATTCCGGGTAAGATTCCACCGTCGAACAGCTTCGATAAAAAGATGCAGGAACTCATAAGAGAGAATTTTGAACAACAAATCGGAATGAGTGAAGATGTGGGCATTCAGGGTCCCAATCCGTCGGTGAAGACGATTCGCGACGGATTGGAGTTTACCTTCGGCGGATTGATAAGCTTTGAGCCGGGTAAGGCCAAACTTCTGAGCCAGGCCAAAAAGCAATTGGCGATTTTTGCCGACAGTCTGCGGGGGCTGAATACCAAGATACGAGTGCGCGGGCATGCCGTACCTACAAGCCCCGATACCTATAAACCTTTTAGTTCTCTTGATGATCTCTCTTATGCCCGCGGTGAGGCCGTGAAAGAATTCCTGGTTAGTCAGGGGATACGGGAGGAAAGGATATCGGTAGAGGCGTGCGGGGCGAATGAGCCGCTAATTGCCCAGGCCTATGATGAAAGCGAGCGAGCCAAGAACCGCAGAGTTTCGATTATTGTCACAGAAAATCTGGTCGAGCAATATCAGGGAACGCCACCGGAAAATGAACAAAAAAATGTATTCTAGTACCACAAAGCTCCACCGTCAGGTGTGAAATTATTAGGAGATATACTCATGGCAGATGACACTCAGGAAAAAAAAGATCAACCAAAGGCTAAATTGCCGCTGAAAACCTTAATAATCATCGCGGCGGTTTTGGTATTGGAAGGCGGTCTGATCTCGATGTTTTGGATTCTGAAGGGCGGCCCCGCCCCTGCCGAGGCCACCGATCCAATCACTCAGACGGAGCAAAATGTGAACAATAATTTTGCCGAAGTGGTGATGGCCAAAGATTTTCAGGTTGATAACTATATGGCCGGTCGCACCCGAATGATAGTAACGATCGAGGTTGCCGCCAAGGTTGAGGGAGTAAACAAGGAAAAATTACAGAAAGAAGTTGACGAACACAGTAAGGAAATACTAAACTGCATACGTATTTTAATTTCGTCCGCTCAGCCAGATCAGATCAAAGATCCACGCCTGGAAGTTATCAAAAGAGGTATTCAAAAAGGTGTTGAAGAGATCGTCGGTGAAGGAATAATTCAGGAAATATTACTGCCAGTTTGGCAGACCTATATTACCGATTAGAAAAGGTAAGTACCTATGCCCGAAAAAGAAAATAATAAAAGCGCACCAGAAGCAGGCGACAGTGAAAAAGAGTCGGCTGCTGAAACACAAGATAAGGTGGAACCAACTGAGGCCGCGAATGATTCTGCAGCGGTTACAGAAGAAAGCCCCGAATCCCCAACCGAAGGTGCGTCTTCCCAAACAAACGGGCCTGAAGAAGTGGATAATTCTAAGATGCCGGCTTTGCCGGATTTTAGCGGAATGCTGGCCGATGCCGCGGCCGGTAGTATAGAATTGCTCAACGATGTCGAACTGAACGTAAAAATAGAACTGGGCCGAGCGGAGATGACAGTTGATGAAATTCTGCATCTTTCAGGCGGTTCAGTAGTAGAACTGGATAAACTGGCAGGTGACCCTGTGGATATTCTGGTCAACGAACAGTTGATCGCCCGTGGGGAAATACTGGTAGTTAATGATAATTTTTGTGTCCGGGTGAATGAAATCGTTCCTGGAATCAGTAAGCAGGGGACCTCCGAAAATTCCGAGTTTGAAGTTGGAGCAGAATCGCCCTCGCCGGGGCAAAAAACTGCTTAAGATTCTCTTGCGTCCAGACGCCAACCGGAACCATCAGACCGGGACACAAAAATAAATAAAGACCCAAAATATAAGAGCCAGGCTGGAGTGACCCATGTTGCAGCGCCAAAATCTTACCCATAAAGCGAACTTCATCACATTGCTTGGGTGTTGTTTGCTGGTTATAGCCTCTAGCGAGCCGTTACGAGCTCAAAGCGGAGCTGAATCCACCATAGAGGCAGAAAAGACCTTGCAAGCCAACTTGCCCTCAAACAATTTTGAACAGCTGCGAGTCGGTCCGCCGGAAGCACAAACCAAAAACAAAGACACGTCATCGATCCAGAAAGATATCACCGGTAAGTCGAATCCTCTAGGTGGGTCAATCTCAACGGGGCGGGCTATACTGTCCTTAATGCTGGTTTTGGCATTGATAGTACTGGCCGCCTGGTTGTACCGACGATTCACGGTGGGATCGCGGTCAGGTCGGGTCAATTCAGCCATCGAGATCATTACCCGTACCACCGTAAACCCCAAACAGTCCGTTTGTCTGGTAAGGCTGGACAGGCGGCTGGTGCTCGTGGGGCTGAGCCCCAACCATATGACTTCTTTACTGGTACTGGATGATCCGGAAGATATAGGCCGCATCATGGGCCTGGTGGAAAAACAATCACCTCATTCGGTATCCAAAGGTTTTGATAAACTGTTTCACAGGCAGGCACAGGATTACAATTTGTCCACCGAAGCATCGGATGAAGAACCTGATACCCAAGTATTCGACTACGAAGACCAAACTTCGGGCCAGTGGAGTTATGCCAGGCGTGAACTTTCCGGTCTTTTGAATAAAGTTAAGGGTCTGACACGATTACGCTTTTGACAAGATGTGAGTTTTATTTATAATTGTCATGTTGCGGTGGGGCAACAGGCAACTAAAGACAAAAATGAGTTAACGGATGACTCAGAAATATATGAATCAGTCAAGGAAGACTTTTTTGCGAACTATATTATTTAGTTTAATCTTTACTCTGATACCAAGCGTGGGTCGGGCGCAGGTAGATTCAGCCAGAAACTCTACTGAGACAAAAACTTCACCAACTTCCTTACTGAACGCGGCCAATCCCACCGAACTGGTGGAAAGGGCAACCAGTCCTAAAAAGCTATCCTCCACCCTGGAGATTATGCTTCTTTTGACAGTCTTATCGCTGGCGCCGGCAATTCTGGTGATGACCACCTGTTTTACCCGGATCGTAGTGGTGCTGGCGCTATTAAGGCAGGCTCTGGGGACTCAGCAACTCCCGCCATCACAGGTAATCATCGGGCTGTCCTTATTTATGACTTTTTGCGTGATGGCTCCGACCTGGAATCGGATTAACCAGGATGCCATCCAACCCTATGTTAATCCCCCTAAAAATACCCAAGCGCTGAGTCAGGGTGAAGCCTGGCAGCGAGCCAAGAGCCATCTGCGGAGGTTTATGGTCAATCAGATTACTACAACCCAAAACTATGAAGATGTGTATATGTTCGTTGAGTTTGCCAGTCCCAGTGCAGAGGTAAAGCAAAAAATCAAGGAACGGGACCTTAACTGGCAGGACGTATCGCTAACTGCCCTGATCCCGGCGTTTATCACCAGTGAATTAAAACAGGCCTTCATCATGGGCTTTTATATATATCTGCCATTTTTGATCATCGATATTGTTATCGCCTCGATTTTGATGTCGATGGGCATGTTGATGCTGCCTCCTATCCTTATTTCTCTACCGTTTAAATTGCTATTATTTGTCCTGGTGGATGGATGGCGGCTGGTAGTGGGGTCACTGCTGGGTAGTTTTAATCCCTTAATTTGAAAGGATTATGTATGAATGAGCAATTTGCTTTAGACTTAGGCCGTCAGGCACTGGTTTTGACTTTGAAAATATCCTTTCCCCTGTTGTGTGTAGCCCTGGTGGTGGGGGTTACGATTTCCATCTTACAAGCAGTTACCCAGATTCAGGAAATGACCCTGACCTTTGTACCTAAGATTATCGCCATCATCATAGCCACTGTTTTCTTTATGCCCTGGATCATCAATCAGATGACCACATTCGCCAAAGCGATGTTCGGGGCGATGCCGGCAACATGATCAGGAGAAGTTTTACATAAACCAATAACACCAACAACCAATAACTGACAACTATTTATTATGCCATTAACTCCGATACAACAACTTTTTGATCAGGCTCCTGTTTTTGCCCTGGTCCTGTTTCGTCTGGGGGGGCTTTTTGCCCTGGCACCGTTGTTGGGTTCGGTCACGATACCTGTCAAAATTAAAATACTATTTATACTGATCCTTGGATTTGCGGTGTTCCCATTGGTTCCCCAAACGTCATTCGTACCCAGCTCCTTTTTACATCTGGCGGTGAGCGTAGGCGGCGAACTACTGATTGGGATAACTATCGGATTTGCGCTTTCTCTGCTATTTGTGGGTGTTCAATTGGGGGCCGAAATGATCAGTTACCAGATGGGATTGGGAATGGCCCGGCTGATTGATCCTCTAAGTGAAGTTTCCACTACGGCCCTTTCCCAGTTTTATCTCTTGTTGGCTACGCTGCTATATGTCCTGATGGGCGGCCATCTAATTCTAATTCGACAATTGGCGGGGAGCTTTCAAACGATCCCGTTACTATCAAGTTTCCAGTCGCAGCCGGTGATCAAGATGTGTCTGGTCGTTCTGCGGGAAGCTTTTGAACTGGGAATTCGCATTTCGGGCCCGGCAGTGGTGGCGTTGTTCCTGGCCTCGCTGGCCATGGGCTTTATCTCACGTACTATGCCCCAGTTAAATATTCTGGCCGCCGGCTTTCCCGTGCGCACTACGCTGGGATTGATTATGTTGATAGCTTCGTTGGCTATGGTTGGTTTGTTGTTCCAGAACAGTTTGGCCCTGGTTTTTAAACGGGTCGGAGCACTGTTCATGCAATTGTAATAAAAGGAAATGTAATTTATGCCATCTGATACTGGCGAAAAGACTGAAGCCCCAACCCCACGCCGCTTACAGGAAGCGCGTGAAAAAGGACAAGTTGCCAAAAGTCCAGACCTGGCCGCCGCAGTGGGTCTTTTGGCGGGACTGATTGTGCTTAATTTTTATGGCTCAGCGATAATTAAAGGATTCATGGAGGTTATGAGGCAGTCATTGGCTTTGGATGATGCGGCGGTAACGGGCTCAATAATTCTAGATCAGAGTTGGCGTTTGGCGTTGCGTTATGCATGGGCCATTGCCGCTCCTATGTTTCTAGTATTAGTAGTAGTGGCAGTGGTTATTAATTTAATGCAGGTAGGTTTTTTGTTTGTGGCTCGTCCGGTCGTACCATCCTTAGAAAAGATATCGCCACTGAGCGGTTTTCAACGTTTGTTTTCGGCCCGTTCAGCAATGCGGCTGGTGATGAGTCTGGCGAAGGTAGGCATCATCGGAACGGTAGCCTATTTTACTATACTGGGTTTTTTCCCAGAGTTGATTAACCTGGCGGGCTTGAGCTTTGTCGAAGTGGTAGGACATGGTGCTCATCTGGTCTATGTGTTGGGGTTGCGAATGGCCCTGGTGTTGCTGTTGCTGGCAATACTGGATTATGCCTTTCAACGATATAAACACCTGCAAGACCTGCGGATGACCAAAGAAGAGATCAAAGAAGAACTCAAACGCATGGAAGGTGATCCCATCATGCGTCAGCGCCGTCGTGCGGTCGCCCGGCAGTTAGCAACACAGCGGATGAGTCAGGCTGTTCCCAAAGCTGACGTAGTAATCACCAACCCAACCGAGTTGGCCCTGGCTCTGAAGTATGAACCTGAGACCATGATTGCGCCCAAGGTGGTGGCCCGCGGGGCAGGGTTTTTAGCTAGGCGTATTCGCGAAATAGCTATGGAAAATGGTGTACCCATTATTGAACGTAAACCACTGGCCCAGGCTATATATAAGTCCTGCGAGGTCGGTGATTATATTCCGGCGGAGTTGTATCAGGCCGTAGCGGAAGTATTGGCTTATGTGTTCGAACTGGCGGGCAAAGGCTTCCGGAGCAACCGGGCCGGCTAAAAAGTAAACATAAAAAGTAGTAAATAAAAATGCCTTTAGCAACAACAACCAGACTTAAATGGCTGAACAGAATTCACCACAGCCGTGATCTTGTCCTGCCCTTTGCAGCAGTTAGTTTGATATTTGTTATGCTAATCCCACTGCCTACCTGGTTGATGGATGTGCTTTTGGCGGCTAATCTGGCTTTTGCCGCAGTGGTACTGCTGACCACAATTTACGTAACCAGTCCGCTGGAGTTTTCGGTTTTTCCTTCCATGTTGTTGGCTGCTACGCTGTTTAGGCTGGTTTTGAACTGTGCCACTACCCGTTTGATCCTCACGGCACCAGAACGTCAGGGCGAAGCAACGGCCGCAGCGGGTCATGTGATCCAGGCTTTTGGTAATTTTGTGGCGGGTGGATCTCTGGCAGTGGGGCTGATAATTTTCATCATCTTAATTGTCATCCAGTTTGTGGTTATAACCAAAGGGGCTACCCGTATAAGTGAAGTTGCGGCCCGGTTTACTTTAGACGGTATGCCCGGCAAACAAATGGCCATTGACGCTGACCTCAATGCCGGGTTGATCAATGAAGTCGAAGCCCGTCGCCGCCGCGAGTCTATCTCCCGCGAAGCCGACTTTTACGGTGCCATGGACGGTGCCAGTAAGTTCGTACGCGGTGACGCCATTGCCGGGATTATTATTACGCTGGTCAATATAATCGGCGGGCTGGCGGTGGGAGTACTGCAATATGGTTGGGAAATAAGCAAATGTTTTAATGTCTTTACCAAGCTAACTATCGGTGACGGATTAATAAGTCAGATACCAGCCTTTATCATTTCGATATCGGCCGGTTTAATCGTGACCCGCTCCACAGCACAAACGAATCTGGGGCAGGAACTCATAGACCAGTTAAGCAAAAAGCCAAAGGCTCTTTGGGTAGCTTCGTTGTTTTTGATGATGCTGGCCTTTACCAAAATGCCGCGTGTGCCATTGACAGTGTTGGCCGCCGGATGTGCGGGTATAGGTTATATTATCAGTCGATCCCAGAAGCAGCAGGCTGCAACCAAGGCGAAGGCGGAACGAGAAGCCGCTGCACCGGCCCGTACGGAAAAGATTGAAGACCTACTGCCTGTGGATCGCATGGAACTGGAAATAGGCTATACCCTGATTCGACTGGTAGATGAAAAGCAGGGGGGTGATCTGCTCCAGCGGATCAGTATGATTCGCCGTCAGATCGCTACGGATTTGGGTGTCGTTGTGCCCAGCATCAGGATTCGCGACAATGTGCGGCTGGGACCCAACGAATACAGTATTAAAATTAAATCTGTCGAAGTAACCCGTAACCAGGCTTATCCCGATCAGTTCCTGGCCATGAACTCCGGGGCGACGACCGGAAAACTTACCGGTATGGAGACAACGGAACCTGCTTTCGGACTGCCTGCGGTCTGGATCCCGGCGGCGCGTAAAGAGCAGGCGGAAATGATGAACTATACAGTAGTCGATTGTTCCAGTGTGCTGGCCACGCATCTGACGGAGGTTATCAAATCCCATGCTGCGGAACTCCTTTCCCGGCAGGATCTCAATTCGCTGCTGGAGACGGTCAAGGAGCGCTCACCCGCGGTCGTCGAAGAGGTGGTGGGAGGCACTCTCAAGGCGGGTGATATCCAGAAAATATTACAGGCTCTACTGGAAGAGCGTGTTCCGATTCGCGATATGGAAACCATACTGGAAACCATAGGTGATTGGGGTTCACGAACGAAAGATATAGAAGTTCTTGCAGAATATGTACGTAACGCACTGGCCCGTACTATATGTTCCCAATATCGGGATGAACAGGGTCGTCTGCGCTGCGTGACCCTCGATCCAACTCTGGAAGATACGATCAATCGTCACATACAACGTGGTGAGACAGGTAGCTTTCTTACTTTGCCGCCGGTTCTGGCCAACCAGATCGTAAACTCGATTTCCGTTCAACTACAAAAACTGATTGAACTGGGCAGTTCGGCAGTTCTTTTATGTTCACCGCAGATTCGCTTGTCCCTGAGACGACTGCTGGCCCCAAATTTACCAACGGTGGCAATATTAGCCTATAACGAAATCGTCAAGGAAGTACAAATTGAGTCTGTGGGTATGGTTGTTTTAGATGATCAGACTGTAAAGTCCCCGGGCAAACGTCCGGCCACTGCTGCGGTGCCGGTGTGATGGCGCCCGGTAGCAGAGGCTTTAAGATGATATGTATAGCGTGAGAATGATGAAGACATCATATAAGTTAAAAAAAATAGTGTTTATCTTTGAGTGTTTTTGAAAAAGGATCGAAGATGAAATTGAAAATGTTTAGAGCCCCCTCAATGCCACAGGCGCTGGCTCAGGTGAAGCGTCATCTTGGGCCCGATGCTGTGATCATTCAGACTCGTTCTTACAAACGAGGCGGTATCTTTGGAATAGGTGCCCGCAACGTAGTAGAAATTACCGCCCGAAGCGGTGAATCTGATCCTCCGCCTCGCCCGCGCGCTGCAGCCAATAATCTACAACGTCTATATAACAGTGGTAAAAACGAAAGTTATCTGCGCAATTCCATTACTAATAGTCCAATTACGACAACAAATAACTCCAATATAAGACGTTCAGCTCCGTCGCTTGCGCGTCAGACTCGCCAACTCGTACCAGTCACCAAAGCTGAGCCTGCGGAAGGCGAGGAAAAACAGATCAAAGGAGAGATAAAGGAAATTCGTCAGCTGGTAGAAGATCTGGTCAAGGAACAGCGGCATCTACATGAACCGCAAATGCCCGAGCAACTGTTTGATTTATACCTGGATCTTATCCAACGCGAAGTGGCCGACGAAATCGCCCGCGATCTGGTCAAACGCATTAGTCATAATCTCTCCGATGATCAAATCAAAAGTGCTGATATCGCCCGGCAAAAGCTGGTACAGGTCATGGACCAGATGCTCAGTACCACGGGTCCTATCAGTCCTAATCTCAATGGAAAGGCCCGTGTGGTTGCCCTTATCGGCCCTACAGGAGTGGGCAAAACCACGACGATTGCCAAAATCGCAGCTAATTTGAAATTGCGACAGAATAAAAAAGTCGCACTAATTACCATCGATACATACCGTATCGGGGCAGTGGATCAGCTACGCATGTACGCTCAAATCATCGATGTTCCTCTCAAGGTAGTCCTGACGCCAGGCGAGCTCAAAGAAGCGGTCGAATCCCTTAGCGACCTGGATGTAGTACTGATCGATACAGCCGGTCGTTGCCAGAACGACCAGCTTAAGCTTACCGAGCTCAAAACTTTTATGGAGGCAGTTCGACCGGATGAAATTCATCTGGTCCTTTCCAGTACCACCCATCACGCGCATATGCTCAGCGCTGTGGAAAAATTCGGTGCTCTAGGTGTGGACCGCATTATCCTGACCAAGCTGGACGAGGCAATCAGTTTTGGGGTTGTACTTTCGGTTCTGCGTAAAATAGACGCATCAATTTCTTATATCACTACCGGTCAGGATGTACCTGATGATATCGAAGTAGGTAATGGTCGACGGCTGGCTCAACTGCTATTGGGCCTGGAGCTGGTCAATATGAATCAACCTAACGTACTTGATAATGTGGTATAAACCCAGAGTTATACAAACAACAAACTGAAACACAACACTTACAAAATAAGAATTAAGTTAAAAAATGTTAGTAGATCAAGCTGAAAAATTACGATTAATGGTTCGCGAAACCGGGAAAACGGCTCACATAATTGCCGTGACTAGTGGAAAGGGGGGGGTTGGTAAAAGCAATGTGGCTGCCAATTTGGCCCTTTGTCTTAGCTCCACCGGCAAAAAAGTAGTCGTTATGGACGCTGATTTGGGACTGGCCAACCTGGACGTTCTGTTGAACGTTCGTACACGTTATACCCTGGCTCATGTTATCTCTGGCAGTTGCCGTATGGAACAGATCATACAGCCCGGGCCCGGTGGTATACGATTAATTTGCGGTGCGTCGGGGTTGACTGAGCTTACGGAATTAAACCAATTCCAGCGGCAACGACTCATTCAGGAATTATCCACTCTGGAACATCAACTGGATTATATCATAATCGACACCGGGGCGGGTATTTCTGCCGGAGTATTATGCTTCTGTGAAGCCGCCCAACTCACGCTGGTCGTTACTACACCTGAGCCCACCAGTATTACAGATGCTTACGCGGTCATTAAAAAGCTCGTTACCAGTCAAAGCGGTACTAAAATATCCCTGTTGGTGAACATGGCGCAAAATCGCAATGAAGCTCTTAAGGTCTATCAGCGTCTGGCGCAAACAGCTCAACAGTTTCTTTCCGTTTCGATTTCTAACGCCGGTTATATTCTGCGCGATGAGCATGTTTCAGAGGCCGTAAAACAAAGTGAGCCGCTGTTACTGGCCTATCCACGTTGTCCGGCCGGTTATTGTTTTCGCTCTCTGGCCGCTAATACAACCCGTTTTCTGGAGCCTGCCGAGTCGGAAAGTGGTTTTTTCCGCCGGGTAGTGAATTGGTTCCTATAATATTAGCTATTTTTATTTAGAAAATTTTTATGAGACATAAATTTTTTCAAACCCGAAATAAAAGTGTTAAACGGGCCGTTTTCTCGGACCGATATGAAGATATGACACTTACTGACATAAAACAGTGAGGTACTGAATTGACAACACATATTTGTGGTGCTGGAATGGCGTTTCTCGGATTTAGCCTGAGTCTGCTTATCGGACTTTGGGTGGACAATCCCTTTACCACCGTAGTTTTCCGTTCACTGCTGATCATGTTTTTATTTTATCTGCTCGGTTGTTTACTGGCGTCGCTGGGCGGCCGGGTGATTGTGGAAAACTATGAATCGGAAAAGGAATTACTTTCTAACAATGGCGATAAAGACACGTCACACCAGCAAAGTATGCCCTCAGAAACCAACAGGACTGAAACGCCGGTCTCCCAGCCAAATCCGGCGACCTGAATAAATTTGCCAATGGAAAGGAATATGGAAATGAAAAAGCAGCATGACACATCATAACGAAAATCCGTGTTTCCAAGATTGCAAGCGTATAATTTACAACAGACTAATTTTATTTATGAGGTTGAGACATTATGGAGAAGGCTCAGCAGAAAAAAAACGACATCATGGACATTTGGGTACGGTATAAGAGCCAAGAGCACACCGAAGAGTTGCGTAATGGTCTCATGGAAGAATATCTGCCCCTGGTGAAGTATAACGCCGAACGCATCTATGCCAAACTCCCCGACGAGGTTGAGCTCGATGATCTGATCAGTGCCGGCATATTCGGCCTGATGGATGCCATTGAAGCCTTTGATCTCGAGCGCGGCGTAAAGTTCTCCACCTATTGCGCACCGCGCATACGCGGGGCTATTCTGGACGAACTGCGCAGTATGGACTGGGTTCCTCGGCTGGTTCGCAGCCGGGCCCATAAGCTGGACCAGGCCTGCAAACAACTGGAAGCCGAGTTTGGACGTGCGGCCAGCGATGAGGAAATCGCCCAACGTATGGGTATCAATGAAAATGAGTTCATCAAGCTCAAACGTGACGCCACCGCTGTGTCATTGGTTTCTCTCAGTCGCAAATGGTTCGAAACCGACTCACAAAAAGATGTTTGCGAGATTGATGTCCTGGAGGACAAAAGGGGAGAAGATCCACTGGAAGAAATCCTCCGCCGTGACCTCAAGGACGCTCTGACCAAGGGCCTCAGTCGTGCGGAAAAGCTAATTCTGATTTTGTATTATTATGAAGAGATGACCATGAAGGAAATCGGCGCTACCCTGGATCTTTCTGAGTCGCGTGTTTCCCAAATGCACTCCTCTATCCTGGCCCGCCTGAAAGCTCAAATCAATCATCAAAAACAAGAGCTGGAAGTCGGTTAAATGATGTGACAAAGATAACAGTCCTTCTCCATAAGAAATGAAAAGTAAAAAAGTAGCGCTTGTAAAATATTGTTCCTGTAGCTTGTAGTTTATGGTTTATACATTATTATGTCTGAAATATCTTCTAACATTAATGCGTCCATTATCCAAGCGCAAGTGTCTGCCTCCGAAACAGCCCGCACGGAGGATGCCCAGCGTAACAAGCGTACTCGGGATGCCCGTGAACTGGCCCGTCTGGCCGACCAGCAGAAATCAGAAGTTGAGGACACCGATCATACCGAGGATGTGATCGTCCGCCGCCAGGATGAGCGCCAGCGCAACGGCCAAGACGCCCGCGATACCTATGAGCAGCATCTCCAAAACGAATCCGATACCCTATACAACTCTGAAAGTGAGCCTGACACATCACCTTCTACAACCAATTCCGAAATTCCTCCCGACGACAATGAAAGCGATCCCTCTGATCACATTGATCTGAAGGCCTGATTACGCCTTTCAATCAGCTAATCTGCGATCCTAATAAATACTTGAATAATTAATAAACCCTGATATGATGATAGCGCTCGAATTATGATCTTACTTGCGGGCGTAATTCAGTGGTAGAATGCCAGCTTCCCAAGCTGGACGTCGTCGGTTCGAATCCGATCGCCCGCTATATACTATCTTCGCACGATTGGCCGGCAGGGGATTGAATTGAATCGGTAGGGGTTGAAGATTTAGGTTTTGAACAATTCCTGCATAGGGACGCGGACACGTATAGGTTCCCTCACACCCATGCCACCATGGGCAAAGTTGCGAATACGCTCGAGAACGGGGAAAGTCACTTCATGGCCGGCGGGAACAAGTAATGTTCCTTTTTTGCTTTTCACATGAGCGTCCATTACCATACCAATTTCCAATTCTTTAACGGTTATCTCCTTAACTTCGACCTCTACCTGATCCCCGGTGAAATTCTTCATGGTGTCCAGTATTTTGGGATTGTATTCATCCCTACGCTTGCGCAGTACGTTAAGAGCGACTTCAGGGGAAACTGCCCGGATAACCAGTTGATCGAATTCCAGAGCTACCTTGAGAATCTGGGCGCCTATGGTACTTATGATGTCTTCGGGAGTGAGGGAGTCTAGAGGGGGATGTTCCTTGTAAGGGATTTGCTGTCCCTCGATCATTTTGGCGATCTGTTCCATGCGCGGAATGTTGGCCAGGAGTTTGCAACCTACTTTGGGATGGTTAGAGAACATTTTATTCTCCGTGAAGGAGAGCTCGCGACGACAGTAAATTTTATTCAGGATGATGGGAGGCAGGGTGACGCAGCCGATTTGCGAGAGCATGGCAGCGACCTCGAATTTCCAGATATCAGACAGATTCAACCTGGAGGCTATGTGTTTGGCATAGGCCTTGATGCGGTTGGAACGACTGAAGGCGGTGGGATTTACCAAACTGAGGATTTCCGACAAGACAAAAACACTGCCGTGAAGGGTTTTCTCCAGTAACTCCTTTTCGGCGTGTATAAGTTGATATTGTCTTAGGCCTTCCTCCAGGGCCTGAGACATGTTATCCGGACTACAAGGTTTGGTCAAAAAGCGAAATACGCTACCGGCGTTAACGGCATCAATGGCCGTCTGGAGGTCGGCGTTGCCGGTAAGCATCATCCGAACACTATCGGGAGAGCGTTTTCTGACTTCGGTGAGCACTTGTATGCCGTCCATACCCGGCATGCGCATGTCAGAGACGACCACGGCGAAGGTGCCATTTTTATCCAATTGCTCCAGGGCTTCCGGTCCCCCCTGAGCGGTGGTGAGCCGGAATTTTTTTCGGAGCTGACGCCGGTAGGAATCCAACAAGTTGGCATCATCATCAACAAAAAGAATTTTTTCCCTGTTCATGTAAGTTACTCACTCCGGTATAAATTAGTTGCTGGGAAAGAATTTTTCCGTTTTTCTTAATTCTTTGTCAATCATCTGTATTAGTGAATCGAAATCACCATCGGGCTCATCGAGTACGATAGCGCCGGTGGAAGTTGTTTTAAGTTTAGTAATGCCATGATGCTGCTTTTCCAGCTCCTGCAGAAATGAAGATTGTTTGCGATTGCTCTGCAGCAGTTGGCGGCATTTGGCCATGATTTTTTTATGCTGCAGGGCCCGGCGGATCGTAATGGCCAAGTCCAGTCCGTTACATGGTTTGGTAAGATAACGATATACTTCTCCTTCGTTGATAGCACGCAGAGCGGCATCGAGATTGGCGTGTCCGGTTAATATGATACGGACGGTATCAGGATATTCGCGCCGGATTTGCGAGATCAGGGCGGAACCAGACATACCGGGCATTTGTTCATCCGAAACCACAACATCCACTGTTTCGGTGCTGAGGATTTCCAAGGCTTTTTCTGCCGAATCAGCACTTAGGATTCGATATTTTTCCTTGCGGAGAACATTTTTCAGGGCATTGGTTATCCTGGGCTCATCATCTACAAAAAGTATTGTATGATTCATAAGGTTGTTCCTAATTGATTAGCATTTTACTTTGGCGGCTCCCAGACAAGTTTCACGCCATACGGAGAACCGCTTCAATAAACCTATTTCATCTAAAAATTCAGCATTCACCTGAGGTGCCGGGAGATTTCCCGCCGAGGAATCCTGTTCATGTGAGATTACATCGGCGGCATGGACGGCTGCCAAGACAATCAATTCTTTATCCTGCGTGTATTTAGGGTGGTGATGATCGAGCAAGGCATCAATAATAGATTCGTCAAAGCCCCATAAACCCAACAGATAGCCCCCAACCTGACAGTGGGTGGCCTGGAGTATGTCCTGTTCCGCCTGGTAGATGGAAATAGATTCATTTTCAGCATGCTCTAAAACATGTTGATAATCCTGGGGGATTTTCGAGGCCAGGACCAGTTTTCCCACATCGTGTAACAATCCGGCCACCATAGCAAAATCAGATACTTTTGAAGGGGCATGTTCCATTTGAGTGATTTTTTTAGACCACTCACCCACGATTATGCTGTGCTGTCTGAGGTTTGGGATGGAGAAACTTTTAGTTTTAATATTATCAAAATGTGAAAATACCTTTATGGTAAGCACCAGGGCCTTAATGATCTCAAGTCCCAAAAGGGAAACGGCCTGAGATACCCCTGAGACGTGCTGTCGGACACCAAAAAAAGAGGAATTAACCAACTGCAGGATTTTGGTACTCATGCCGATATCCTGGGAGATAATTTTTCCGACTTTTTCTATCGAAGCGTCATCCGATTGCAACTCGCATATAAGATCTGTATAAAGTGTTGACAGACAGGGTAGAGATTCCAATTGGGAGATTACCCCCTGGAGTTTAGGATTATTCAGGAGACATTTATTGGAACAAACTCTGCTGATAGTATTTTTCAGCGTCTCCGCATCACAAGGTTTGGGTAAATACTGGTGGATCGGACCGACGGAGCGCAGAATAGTTTCCTTAGATGTCTGCCCGGAAAGGGCGATGCGCACTACCTGAGGATATTCACATTTAACCTGCTCCAGCAACTGAGCGCCGTTCATATCCGGCATGCGCATGTCAGAGACGATGACATCAAAAGTTGACTCCGCCATTGCTTGTAAGGCTTCCCGTCCACCGGAGACAAAGGTCATATCCCACTCTTTATGCAGAGTACGCAACATACGACGCAAGCCGTCCAGAATTCGAGATTCATCATCTACAAAAATTATTCTTTTTTTATCATTCATACGCTCACCTCCAGTTCGACATCGGCGGTTTCGCGCTCGATGGGCAAAGTGATAACAAATGTGGTTCCCTTACTTTGCTCCGACTCAAAATTAATAGTTCCCCCGTGTTTATTGACGATAATAGAGTGGGTAATGGTCAGCCCCTGACCGGTTCCCTTACCTACCTCCTTGGTGGTAAAGAAAGGATTGAAGATTTTATCACGATTTTCTTTAGGAATACCATGGCCTGTATCAGTAATACGTATTTCGACTTTATCATTATGCTGGGCGGTTGTAATGGTTATCTTACCTTTTTCTGTAGGATTCTCCCCTACCACTGCGGCGACGGCATCGGCGGCGTTGACGATGATGTTCAGTATGGCCTGGTTTAACTCCGCAGGGTAACATCCTATCAAAGGCAGATCAGAGGCAAAATTTGTATCTACGTCAGCAACAAATTTCCATTTATTCCGCGTGACCGTCAAGGTGCTGTCAATGGCGTTATTAATATCAACAGTTGTCTTTTCTTCGACACCGGGATGAGCGAAATCCCGCATAGAGCGGACAATTTTGCTAATCCGGTCAATTCCCTGCATGGACTGTTCCAAAGCCTTGGGAATTTCTTCCAGCACAAACTGTATATCGGCCTCTTCCTGCATAGTTTCTATTTCCTCAATCAACTCCTCCGGGATGATCTTTTGCCGATTGCCCTCAAGTAACTGCTGGTACTTATCCAGCACCTTGTGGATGTCGCTATGGATTTCCTGCAGGAAACGGACATTGTCGCCAACATATTGAATTGGCGTGTTAATTTCATGGGCAATACCCGAAGCGAGTTGCCCTATTGATTCGAGCTTTTGGGACTGGAGCAATTGGGTTTGTAATTCAGTGATTCGTTCCCCGGTCCGCAGCCGGGCAAGTAACTCCTCTTTTTGGTAGGGTTTGGTGACAAAATCATGGGCACCGGCCTGTAGGGCTTCGGTTACATCGTCACTACCTTCTCGGGCAGTTAAGAGTATAACATAGACCATCGAAGAGGCGTTTTCATTCTGAAGTTTACGGCATATTTCCACTCCGTCCAATCCCGGCATCATCCAGTCCAGTATCGCCAAGTGAATGTCCTTGGCTTTCTGCAGATGTTTCCAGGCTTGCAGTCCGTCTTCAGCGGCAACTACATCATATCCTGACGATTCCAGGATATGACAAAGCATCTTTCGGGATACGGGTTCGTCTTCAGCTATAAGCACTCTAGTCATATTGTTTTCTCCAGACACAAATTTTCCCAGTTAGTATCGTTCAGTAATTCTTCAAGTTCTTTAAATTCTTCCGATAATTTTTTAATCAGGTCGTCGGCCTTATTTATTTCGCCGGCGCGGCCTGTTTGTTCTAAATCATATGCGGTTTGCCGCATTTGCTGGGCCCCGATATTAGAAGCCGCCCCTTTGATTTTATGGGCGATTCGGGTGACCTGTTCTTGATCCTGTGCGACGAGTGCTTCTTCTAAAGCCTTTAAGTCTTCCACGCTGGATTGACGGAAAAGGTCAATTACCTCCACAATCAGCTCCGTACAATTACCTATTTCTTTTATAAGGTGGTTTGGATCAAAGCATTCAGAGTTTCTTTTATTTGTCTGAGGTGTTAATTCTGATTTTTCGATATTATCTTCCTTTTCATCTTTCATCGGCGCAGCAGAAGGGACAGGAGCAGCATTTCCAGATTCATCTATGCCATTTCCGTCAGGATCTTTTATAACAGAAATCAGTTCCTCAATGGGAAACGGCTTGTAAAACAACTTAGCTATTTTCATGCGGCTCACATTGATAGCCCGTTCATCTTCAGGACCTAAACCGGTAATCGCCACAATTCTGGTTTTAGCGAAGTTATTATTTTCGGTAATGTATCTTATTAATTCTATACCGTTCATATGCGGCATGGAAATGTCGGTGACGATAATATCCGGTGTATAGCTGCCTAGAAGGGAGCAGGCATGAACACCGTTAGTAGTTGCTTTGATTTGGGCCTGTCGGAACTCCCGGTGAATAGATCGCTCAAGATTATGGAGCAGGTGTTCATCATCATCAACCAACAATATTTTTAAGCGGTTGAAATTTTGTATTTGTATTTCTCCGGTAGAGAATTTTTCCAGGATTCTGGCCAGTTTATCACGATTTACCGGCTTGGTGACATATTCGTCCATACCTGCATCAAGACATTTTTGCCGATCACCGGAAAGTGCATGGGCGGTCATGGCCACAATGGGAGTGTGACTTTTATCCCCTTCATGGCGACGAATTGCACCGGTGGCTTCGTAACCATCCATCACCGGCATTTGACAGTCCATAAAAACTATATCATACTTGTTTTTCTGAACCAGATCGAAGGCTTCCTGCCCATTACCGGCCAGTTCGGTCCGGCAGCCAAAATCTTGCAGCATTTTTTGAGCCACTTTTTGATTCACGGGGTGATCTTCGACAAGAAGCACGTTTAAATTTGTCTGAATTTTTATATCACCTTTGCCTGATGCGTTCTTTTCGTGAAATTCATTGGCGTCGGATTCGGCCAGAGCATGTTTGGTTATCAGTTTCGGTTTCCCGTCTTTTTCCTTGCAACCCCAGGCTGCTGTAAGAACATCCATAAGCTGAGATTGATTGACCGGCTTGACCATATAGGCGGAAAAACCAACTTCATCCACCTTTTTTACCTCGTTACGATGCCCAACCGAGGTAAGTAATAATATGACGGTATCGCGTATATCAGGATCGGACTTGATGGCTTGGCCCAGGGAAATACCATCCATATCCGGCATCTGGTAATCGAGAATGGCAATCTGGTAGGGATCGCCGCTCTGTTTGGCCTGACGCAACGCCTGTAAAGCTTCCGTGGAAGATGGATATATCTCATGGCGTAAATCCCAATTGTTAAACTGTTCATCGAATATCCTTCGATTAATTTCATGATCGTCCACTACCAGGATACGAACATCTTCCAGTTCAGACCGCGGAATTGTGAGCGAGTTAGGCTGCAGGTCCACCTCCAAAGGCAGGGTGAACCAGAAGGTGGAACCCTCCGATTCCTTGCTTTTTACTCCGATAGTTCCTCCCATCAATTCCACCAATTCCTTGGAAATTGCCAATCCCAGGCCCGTTCCTCCATACTTACGGGTGGTGGAATTGTCCGCCTGGGTGAATTTATCAAATATACTATCGAGTTTGTCTGCAGGGATGCCTATGCCGGTATCTTCGACGAAGAACTGGAAGTTGGCCCGGCTATCTTCCTTCTTGCCGCATTCGACATTAATAAGGATATGTCCCTGATGGGTAAATTTCACCGCATTACTGACAAAATTGGTCAGAATCTGTCGAATACGACCCGGATCCCCGATCACCCGCCGCGGGGTGCCGGGTGCATAACGGATAATAAATTCGACATCCTTTTCCCCTATCCGGGTTGCGAGCATATTGCCCATTTCTTCCAAGGTAACTTGCAGGTCAAAGGGTATGGGGTCAATGCTGAGTTTTTTGGCCTCGATTTTGGAGAAGTCAAGGATGTCATTTATGATCGTCATAAGTGATTCAGCGGAATTGCGAATCGTTTCACCATATTCACGCTGTTCGGTGGACAAATCGGTATCGAGCAGAAACTCGGTCATGCCAAAGACCCCATTCATGGGTGTGCGAATCTCATGACTCATATTGGCCAGAAATTCACTCTTAGCCAGACTGGCGGCCTCAGCCGCTTCCTTGGCTTTAATTAGAGCTACTTCTGCCTCTTTGAGCTTGGTGATATCCGTGAACGATTCCAGCAAATATTCATGTCCGTCAATATCGATTTTAACGACACTCTTAATAATAGGTAATATAGAACCATCACTTTTGGTGATAGCCCGCTCGGACATATCCACTTCCTGTTGCTGGTCCAGTATGGGACATCTATCGGCTTCAGACGCACAGATAAACTTGTTGCAGGGTTGGCCGAGAAGTGCATCCTGGGAATAGCCGGACATTTTGCAGGCTTTTTGGTTGGCCCGTACCACCTTGCGGGTTCGGGTATCGACCATGATGATGCCGGTCGGATTGTTTTCGATAATCTTTGCCAGTTCCTCGGTGCGGTGTTGTACGCGCTGTTCCAGGGTTTCGTTGGCATCGACCAGGGCGAGATCGCGTTGTTGAATCTGGGATAACATGTCATTATAGGCCTCGACCAACTGTCCTACCTCATCATCGGTATTCTTGGCACAGCGTAAGGAGTAATCTTTGTTTTCGGAAACTTTCTTGGTGGTCTGGACCAAGTCGGATACGGGTTTGGTTATTAACTTCTGTAATCTGTCGGATAAAATATAGGCGATCAAAGCGGCCAATATGGTCATCAATATCACAATTGCGATATTTTTACCCAAAGAGGCGTGCATTTCCCGCAGGTCCGCGTGTATATGCAAAGTTCCTAACAATTCGCCGTCCATCTTAAGCTGATGGAACATGATTATGTTTCCGTTATCATAGCGGCAAATATCGGGTTCCAATTCATGTTCTTCATGTTTCCCATGCACTTCATTCTCGTTCTCTCTATGGTATTCTGCAAATATTTTTCCTTCCTTGTCGAACAGAATGGCGTGCACAATGGATGGATCAGCGCGGAGAAGTGCCAAG
>Ga0272442_10000811_pt1 | contig 49057 bp, 43 predicted proteins | sample SSMForm2O_FD_200262 | JGI IMG/M metagenome (GOLD analysis project Ga0272442, IMG submission 200262) | Marine sediment archaeal communities from Little Sippewissett salt marsh, Falmouth, MA, United States - SSM-Form-2O | ecosystem: Environmental > Aquatic > Marine > Wetlands > Sediment ... | reverse complement strand
CGCGCTTCGGAAACAAGGTCGTTCTTCCTCCTGAGGGAGTGGAATTCAGGGCTGCCCGATGGGCATCCATGGAACCCGTCACAATTGTCAATCGTCCCGATCTTATCCCTGAAAGGGTGCAAGTCTACGAACAACTCGGCCTCGACATAAATGTATCGTCAATCGAAGTTCGCCTGGAACTGGAGGGCAACCGCATCGGTGGTCTAAACTTGATGGTCAAAGGTCTGGATCGATACACTGAAGAGCACGCCCAAATTATGCGGATTGTCCATGAACCTTTTGCCATTGCCATGGCCAATGCTCTCAGACACCAGGAGGTGTCAAAACTCAAGGATATGCTTGCCGATGACAACCAGTATCTACAGCAACAACTGCGGCAGCATGCGGGAGAAGACATTGTCGGCGCCGAATTCGGTCTCAAGGAAGTCATGAAAGCAGTCGGCCAGGTTGCCCGCCTCGACAGCCCCGTGCTCCTCTACGGCGAAACCGGAGTGGGGAAAGAGGTCATCGCCAACGCCGTCCACTATTCTTCACCCCGGCGGAACGGCCCTTTCATCAAGGTAAATTGCGGCGCCATCCCTGAAACGCTTATCGACAGCGAACTGTTCGGACATGAAAAAGGGGCCTTTACCGGTGCCGTCACGCAGAAGCGAGGTCGCTTCGAACGGGCGCAGGGCGGCACCATTTTTCTCGATGAAGTGGGCGAACTGCCCCCGCCGGTCCAGGTGCGACTCCTCAACGTCCTCCAGAACAGGGAAATCGAACGCGTGGGTGGAACCAAGACAATTCCCGTCGATATCCGCATTGTTTCGGCAACACACCGTCAGCTTGAAGACATGGTCAAAAGTGGAGCGTTTCGGGAAGATCTCTGGTTTCGATTGAACGTCTTTCCCATTATCATTCCGCCGCTTCGGCAGCGCAAAGAGGACATTCCGGCCCTGGTGCATCACTTTATCGAGCAGAAAAGTGCGGATATGAAACTGGGTGACATCCCTGTTATTGCATCCGGCTCGCTGGAGCGGCTGAAGGCATATGACTGGCCGGGCAACGTCCGTGAATTGCAGAATATTGTGGAGCGTGCCCTGATCCGGAGCAGGAACGGCGTGCTCAGGTTCGACAATGGAATCGAATTGCACCGTAATAGTGAAGAAGAACCCTTATCTGACCACGTGCCGCCCATTCTTCCCCTGAACGAGATAAACGCGCGTCATATCAAAAAAGCGCTTATTATGGCCAATGGTAAAATCAACGGAATCGGCGGTGCCGCAGAACTCCTGAGTATCCACCCAAACACGCTCAGAAAGCGGATGGACAAGCTGGGAATACCGTATAAAAAAAACGATCATTAAATATTGGCATATATGGGTAAAAGGAGAGAAGAGGCGCATGATACCAAAGCGAGCCCCCATGGATTGCCTCGGTATGCTTCACATATCTCTTACTACGCTGTCCGCGCATTGAAAACACAGATATGATTCGCTGAGAAATTGAATATAAAAGCTGCAGGTGATGAACTCAACCAAGGCATAGCAGCAATCACAAGAATGTGAAAAACACATAAAAAGTCTTAAGAAAAAATCTGGTATCTCCGGTTGCTCTTGCCAGACCCGACGGGAGAAGTACCTGAAAATTACATATGCGCTTTCCCGGTTTTCACTGCTCTCGCCGGAGCGCGCTGGTGCATATCGCTGCGGCTGAAAACGGCACGAAGATCCTCCACCGCCATGTAAAACGCCGGTACCAGGATCAGGGTGATAACCGTCGCGAAGAGTACCCCGAACCCGAGAGAAATCGCCATGGGAATCATAAAACGAGCCTGGCGCGATGTCTCCATGATGATGGGCATCAAGCCGCCGAACGTCGTGAGAGAGGTAAGCAGAATGGGCCGAAATCGCTTGACGGCGGCCTCGCAGACAGCATCACGCGGTGCCATCCCTTCCCGCTGTCTTCGGTTGGCAAAATCGATCAGCACGAGGGAATCGTTTACCACCACCCCGGAGAGTGCCACGATGCCGAACAGGCTCATGACACTGAGGGAGTACCCCATGAGAAGGTGCCCGAACACCGCCCCCACGATTCCGAAGGGGATGCTCACCATGACGATAACCGGCTGGATGTAACTTTTGAACGGCACCGCCAAAAGGGCAAAGACTGCCAGCATGGCCAACGCGAGTCCCGTAAAGAGGCTGTGCATACTGTCGGTCAGATCGGCGTGACGCCCCTCGAATCCGTACCGCAGGCCGTCGTATTTTTTCTCCAGGTCAGGCAGGGCTTTTTTCTTGAGAGTCTCCAGAATCAATTGCGCGTCACTGGGGGGATTGACATCCGCCGTCACGGTGACGACGCGCCTGCCGCTACGCCGGTCTATCGAGGTGTAGGCCCGCCCCCGTTTCATCGTCACGACATCCCTGAGCGGGACTTCTTTTCCGTCCGACGTGCGCAGGATGAGATCCTCCAGAGTATACTCAACACGCCGTTCGCTCTCGGGCAGGCGAACCATGACCGTGACTTCATTGCGGCCGCGCTGCTGACGAAGGACCTCTTCGCCATAGAACGCATCCCGCACCTGATCCGCCACGGACCGGGCGGTTAATCCCAGGGCCCTGCCTTCGGGACGGATCGTAAAATCGATCTGCTGTTTACCTGGCGAAAAGCCGCCATCGATATCGGTGACTTTGGAAAAATAACTGAGCGAATCGGCAAGATCGGCACTGGCGGCCTCCAGCACCGATAGATCTCGATGGTTCAATTCAACGGACAGCGCAGCTCGGGAACCGGGACCGCCGCCGTACGATTTGAACGTCAAAGACTCCACCCCGGCAACGGCACCCACCTTTTTTCGCCAGCGCGCAACAAATGCGCCAGTCTCGATGGGACGCTCGCCGGGAGGGGTGAGGAACACCTGCACCCGGCAGGTATGGCCCCCGGCTGTCCCGTTGACGGATGCCCCGACATGCGTAAAGATGCCTTTGACAAGCCGTGTACCACCGTTCTGGTCGGCAATCTCCCGGGCCACCGCCACCAGACGTGCCTGCACAGCCTCCGTTTTTTCCACTGCCGATCCATACGGCAGGGCAACCTCCGCCTGGGCAAAATCCGATTCGATCCGTTCCATCAGGGTAATGCCCATCCTGCCGCTCTTGACATAGGCCAGCGTCAGCATGAGGATGACGATTCCGACGGCAATAGTCACATATCGCCAGGCAAGCACTCGGACCAACACCGGTCTGTAGACAGTCTCAATCAGGCGGCTGAACCGGGCACTGAATTGCTGCTGTCGCCGGAAGAGCCACGCAAACGGGCCCCACCAGTGCATCTGCGCATTTTGATGCCCAAGATGGGCGGGCAGGATAAAGAGGCTTTCAATAAGGGAAATGGCAAACACGGTAATGACGACCACCGGAATTGCGCGGAATATCTTCCCCGCCGTGCCCGGCACGAACAGGAGCGGCATGAAGGTGACGATATTGGTCAACACACTGAAGGTCACCGGCATGGCCACCTCGCGCACGCCGAGAACGGCGGCCCTCAGAAAAGGGTAGCCCTTTTCGCGATACGAATAGATATTTTCGCCCACCACGATGGCATCATCCACCACAATGCCCAATGCCACAATGAAGGCAAACATGGACATCATGTTGATACTCACCCCCAGACTCGGCAGAAAGAGGAGCGAACCAAGGAAGGAAATGGGAATTCCCATGGTTACCCAGAATGCAAGGCGGGCCTCCAGAAACAATCCCAAAAGCAGCAGGACGAGCGCAAGACCCATGTAGCCGTTGGTGAGCAAGAGCGTCAGACGCTGGCGATACACCTCAGAGAAATCATTCATGGTATCCACGAAGACACCCGGCGGAAGTGTTTCATGCAGCGTGTCGACATAGTTCATGACGGCATCGGCCACCGAGACGGGCGTCTGATCACCCACACGATACACATCGATCATGATGGCGGATTTACCGTTATAGGTGGCATAATGGTCCGTATCTTCAAAACCGTCGATGATCGTGGCGATATCCTCAAGCAGCACCCGGGTGCCGCTTGAGGTTGTAATAATGGGAATCTGTGAGAATTCACGCCCGTAATCGCGTCGTTCCTGCATGCGCACCAGGATTTCACCCCCCGCCGTTTTCAGGCTGCCGCCGGGAAGCTCGACGGATGAGTCGCTAATCTTGTGCGCAATCTTTTCAAGGGTCAGATTATAAGCCCGCAAGGTATCCCGCGGCACTTCAATGCCGATCTCAAGATCGCGGGCGCCCTTGAGTTCCACCTGGGTGATTTCCGGGTCCTGGAGCAGTCCGTCCCGCGCCGTTTCGGCAATTTCACGCAGTACCGTGTCGTCCTGGTTGCCGTAGAGCACCACTGAGATGACCTGCCTGCGGTGCGAGGCAATTTTCACCTGCGGCTCCTCGGCCTCTGCGGGAAACGAGGTAATGCGGTCCACTTCGCCCTGGATATCCTGGGCCAGCTTCTGGATATCATAACCTTCAATCATTTCGACCGTGACGGAGCCTGAACCTTCCCGGGCACTTGCCGTCACCTCATTGACCCCGTCCAGCCCGGACACGGCCTCTTCTATGGCCAAGACAATACCCTGTTCCACTTCTTCGGGGCTTGCCCCGGGATACGCCACCGAGACGGTGACATACTCGAGATCGAAATCGGGGAAAACTTCCTGTGTGATCTGCGTGCTCCAGATAAGCCCCCCTACCAACAAGACGATCATCAAAAGGTTGGCCGCCACGGAATTACCCGCCATCCAGGCAAGCGGCCCCGTGCGGTCATTGTTATTCTCTGTGTGTTCTTTGCCGGACATAGCTTCTGTTCGTTTCATCGTTAGTCATACTTCCCGCGTGACGGTCCGACGGCAACGGCGCTATCGGCTGTCCCTCTCACCAGCACCTTCATACCCTTGACGGGGGCAGCGAGGGCAGACGTAACAACCCGCTCCCCATTCCGGAGTCCGTCTCTCACCAGAACCGCATCGGTATCCCGCCAGACTACATCGACGTGGCGTATATCGAGCGCTCCGTCATCATTAACGATCCAGACGTTCTCACCGTCCCTGAGGGCGCTGCGTGAAATGCGGACGACGTCATCCAGTTCGGATCCTTCAATCTCCACCCTTACATATTCACCGATCAGAAGCGGCTGGCTTATTGCATCTCCAGACTTCAAATCCATCGGATTCGCGACGGACACCAGAATGCGGGCCATCCGTCCTTCTTCTTCGAGATCGGCGCACAATTTAATCACCCTTCCCGTGCGCACCGCCCGGGATTTATCCGCCGCGCCGCAGATGATGCGGGCAGATGCGCCGGGCTCGCTTGTCCCGCGGGGAATCGTGATCCATTGCAGCCTGTCCACCGGGAGCGCCACCTGCACCCGGTATTCGTCGGTCCCCACAAGCTCGGCGAGCTGATCCTGGGCGGATACGTAAGACCCGAGATCGACATTTTTGGTGCGGACGATACAGTTGAAGGGCGCACGTATGACGGTACGATCAAGATCGAGGCGGGCCTGCGACAGTTCCGCCTTCGCAGCGGCAAGCCCGGCCTCGGCCTTTTCAAGATGCGGTTTGCGCAAGGCAAGTTCCGCATCCCGAACTCCGTCCGCACCGTCGCCACGCAGAAGCTCCCATTCACGTTTGGCAACATCCTGCTGCCCCATTTCAAGCTTCAGCGCATACGCCGCATCGGCAACCTGGCTTTGCCGTTGCACGAACGCCAAGGCATAGTCCTCCTCGTTGATGCGAAGAATTTCATCTCCCGCGGCAAATACTCCGCCCGTGATAAATTCGGGATGCATCGTTTTGATTGCACCCGATACCTCCGCCTTCAGGGCAATTTGCCTGGCCGGAATCACCGTGCCTGTCGCATGCAGCACGATCCGGGCGGTCGCTCGCCTGACGGTTTCGGTCTGCACCAGCGGCGCTTTCTGCTGCGGAGAGTGCATGCGAGCCGTGGGGGCCGTGCTGTAGACATACGATGCACCGACGCCCCCCGCCGCCAACAGCAACATGGGCAGCACAATCTTCACAAGCATGATCCACCGGTGGCCCCGGCGTTCTTCATCTTTCGCTACTGTTATATTTGTTGTGTCCTCGTCCATCATTCTGTGATCCTTCTTTTGTATCGTGTGGCATGTCGACGCTATGAGCATCCGCACCTGGTTCCAGCGCATCCACCCACGTACCGCCCAATGCCCGGTAGAGGGTGATACGGTCGATCAACAGTGCGCTCCGTTTGTCGATCAGACCTATTTCAAGGTCCTGCGCCGCGTTCAGCTGGGTGAGCACCGGCAGGTAATCGTTGACGCCCTTCACGTACTGCAGTCGGGCTTCTTCGAGGGCTCGTCTCGCTGCACCGATCTGCTCTTCGACAAAACCGATATGCCGCCGCTGCCTGTCTTCATTCACCAGGGCATTTTCGACTTCTTTGACTGCGGTATAGACCGTTTCCCGGTATGCAATCAGTTTTTCATCTGCAACCGCCCGCGTGCGATCGACCTCCGCGGCACGCCGTTTCCCGTCCCAGAGGGGTGCCGTGAGGTGTGCCGCAAGGTTGAGAATCCAGTTGTCGAATATCAGTTCAAGCTCCCCCGCACCGTACAGCGCAGAGGCACTCACGCTGATATTGGGGAGACGATCAGCCCGGGCGGCCGATACCTGCCAATCCGCCGATTGCAGGAGCAGAAACGCGGCGCGTACATCGGGCCGGGCAGACAAGAGATCGGCCGGCACTCCCAGGGCAGGAGGTTTGCCAACGAGAGGAAGCGTTTTTCGCGTAATGTTCATACATGCCCGGGGCTGCTTCCCCAGAAGGACCGCCAGTTCGTGCATGAGCACCTGTTCTTCGGCTTCCACAAGGGGAATCTCGGCTTTGACCTTCTCGACCACCTGTCGCTGCTGATACACGTCAAGTGCCGACACGAGCGATTTCCGGTAGCGCAGCTCCGTCAGTTCGAGGTACGTCAGACTGGTTTCGAGCTGCGTTTCGAGCAGGGCCTTCTGCATTCTCAGGGCGATGATGTTGATCCAGCGCTCCGCCACTTCGGCCGCCACCGACATGGCTGCCGCATTCACATCTTCACGGGCGGCCGAGGCCTCCAGCAGGGCCGCCTCCTGCCCGGCCCGTATTTTCCCCCACAGGTCCACTTCATAACTGCTGGCCAGCCCCAGCGAATATGATTTCACGGTATGCGTATCGCCTCCCGCGCCTGAATCCGAGCGTTCGGACGATACGGACCCATCGGCACTGAGAGAAAGCTGGGGATACAATTCCGCACCGGCTTGCACGGCCGTGGCCCGGACCTGTGTCAGCCGTGCCCATGCCTCCCCGAGTGTGAAATTCCCGGAAAGTGCCTCATTGATCAGGACATCGAGTTCGGGATCATCAAAATCTTTCCACCACTGCCATGATCGCGTTGCACCGTCCGGAGTGACGGAATAGGCACGCGGCATGTCCCCTTCCGGAGAGTGCCTGAGAGAGGGGCGAAACGGGCTGCAGGCCACGAGGACCATAACGGACAGCACCAGCACCACCACTGTGAGTCGAGTTGAATATGATATCGGTGTGTTCTTCATTGCATATGCGACTTTCTTAAAATTCTAATAGATGACGATATATCTTCGTCATTTGCCGGTTCGACGCACATATACCGTCAATGCTATAAGCTGATGTTGGTTATACGGATCAATTATGGAGAAAAGATGAAGAAAAGATGTGATGACTGTGAAGATGCAGGAATTATTTGAAATAGTGCCTGAAGTGTATTATTTGTGTACTCACAACGATAGAGATTTTTTTAACGTCCACCGAAGGATCATGTATGAGGGTCAGGCTGTCGTATAAAATATTTTTCGCGTTTCTGCTGATGTCCGTTGCCGTCGTGGTGCTGACGATCGGCTCCATGCGGTACTTCCTGCACCGCGATTTTGGCGATTTTGTCACCAGGTCGGAGATGGAAGCCCTGGCGGAACTTAAGAATGGTCTGGCGGAAGAGTATCGCACCTTCGGGAGCTGGAACCGGTTGCGGTCAAACCCCTTTTTATGGCAGGAAATTATCATTTCGAGTCATTTCCGAAGGATTTTCGATGAACAGAGCACGGGCATCACTCTCCATCACTTTGAAAACCGGACCCCTCCGGATGACGATAAGGTTTTGCAGGCCAGACACCCCAAACCCAGCATCATCAAAATCGGTCCCCGGCTGTTCCTGCTTGATGCTCATAAACGGCCGGTCATCGGCCAGTCCGGTGCGGCCGAAAAAGAGAAACTCATGGAACTCAAGGTCGGTGGGCATACCGTCGGGTGGCTCGGGCTGCGCACGCGCGGATCTCATAAAACTCCGTTGGAAACCTGGTTTCTCAAGCGGCAGAACAACCTTTTTCATCTGATCGGCGGCGGCATCATACTCCTTGCGGCATTGATCTCGTTCCTGCTCTCGCGCCACCTTCTGGCACCCATCAAACAACTGACGGACGGGACCCGGGCCCTGGCGTCACGACAGTTCGGTACAAGAATCACCGTCGCGTCGCAGGACGAGCTGGGGCAGCTGGCGGCCGATTTCAATGTCATGGCAAAAACACTTGAAAAATATGAAAAAATGCGCCAGCAGTGGATTTCGGATATCGCACACGAGCTGCGCACGCCCCTGTCCATCGTGCGCGGAGAAATTGAAGCCCTGCAGGACGGAGTTCGCTCAGTCAACAGAGAGACCCTCGAATCGCTGCATGTGGAAGTACTCCACCTCAATAAAATTGTCAATGACCTGCACGAACTGTCCCAGGCCGACAGCGGCGCCCTGCATATGATCATGAAATCGATCAATCCCGCGGCCGTCCTCACGGAGACACTCGCTCTCTTTCAGACGCGATTTTCCGAGAGTGGGTTCACGATCGACGGGCCGTTGAACCCAGAGGATGCAACACTTATATCGGCCGACCGGGATCGTCTCATGCAAGTATTTTCCAATATCCTGGAGAACACGCTTCGCTATGCCGACAGTCCGGGAACGCTCACCGTCCGGCATACCCATGACGACGAGACGTGGCACGTCTCTTTCGAAGATTCCGGTCCCGGCGTGCCCGAGGAATCGCTGGGCCGTCTGTTTGACCGGCTCTACCGGGTCGACAAGGCCCGCAGCCACACCAAGAGTGGGAGCGGCCTGGGGTTGTCCATCTGTAAAAGCATCGTGGAAGCACACGGCGGTACTATCCATGCATCGCAGCCCCCGGCCGGCGGTTTGAGGATCGAAATCATTTTTCCAATGCACCAGGTGCATTGAACACGGGACCAAACCTTATGCCTGATCAACAGATACTGATTGTCGAAGATGAAATCAAGATCGCCGAACTGCTTCGGGATTACCTGAAAAACGCAGGGTACTCCGTCGTCCATCTCGAGCGGGGCGATGCCGTCACTTCACAGGTAAAAAAGCAGCCTCCCGCGCTGATTTTGCTCGATATCATGCTCCCGGGGAAAGACGGGATGGACGTATGCCGTGAAATCCGGAAGTTTTCGAATGTTCCGATTATCATGCTGACAGCCCGTGTGGAAGAAATCGACCGCCTGATCGGCCTGGAACTGGGTGCGGACGATTATATCTGCAAACCCTTCAGTCCGAGAGAAGTGGTGGCCCGGGTAAAAGCGGTGCTCAGACGAACCTGCGGGGAGCCCCCGGGCGTCACCCTCATCACCGCCGGACCGATCACCCTGGATACGGGGACACATCGGGTTACCATTGACGGCAAAGAACTCAAACTGACGCCCAGCGAGTTCGGCCTGTTGCATACCCTGATGAAACACCCGAATCGTGTATTTTCACGAAATGAACTGCTGCTGCAAGTCCAGGGATACGACTTCGAAGGCTACGACCGCACGATCGATACCCATATCAAGAATCTGCGGAAGAAAATTGCGGAATACCTGCCGGATCAGGAGATTATCGTTACGGTCTATGCCGTCGGCTATAAGTTTTCCTCTCCGTCTTCGTAAACTCACAAAAGCACGTGAATGGGTATATGCGGGTTGAAACCGGATATGATGAGTCAATCCTGTGATATTACACTTTCGTCTGGGATTTCTAAAGGAACGGCCATCGAGCTGCCTAAGTCTCACAAAAAAGGCAGAGCCGCGCTCTGCCTTTCTCCGGGATATTTAACTTATCTACTTTACTGCGTCTTTCAATGCCTTGCCCGCAACAAACTTCGGTACGTATTTCTCCTCGATTTTGATTTCTTCGCCCGTCTGGGGATTTCTTCCCTGTCTTGCGTCCCTTTTGACTGCCTTGAATGTCCCGAAACCAATCAATGTCACTGTGTCTTTTTCCTTCAATGCATCGGTAATTGTTGACAGCACACAATCGACTGCCTGTTGCGCCTGTTGTTTGCTTCCAACGATTTTGGCTACTTCGTTAATCAAATCTCCTTTGTTCATATTTCCTCCTTGTCGTTTATATAAACCAGATAAAGTCGTGTACAAGTCTCCCGTGTGTTTCGACGCCAGGAAGTGCTGCACTAAGGGAAACCTGCACTGAGGGTTCAAGATATGCCAGTAAGGAATGAGCATCATCAGGCAACCCTGCGACCATATCCCAAAAGCTGCGAACTTAGGCCAGTAGTTTTGCGCCCCACCCTTTCGACGTGGTTTGCCTTTGTCTTCGCGACTATCTATTATCGAGGCTTCGATATGTCAAGCTTTTTATTTCGTACCATTGCATTCCAAAAAGGGGACACATGATTTTTATCAATTTTATTGGCTCTGCAAAGGTACGGATCAACCGTCCATGATATTCGAAATATTTTACACAGATGTATGTCAACCTCACATTCAACTGCTATAAATTATACAATATCATTAGTTGTTATCCAGTTTTATTTCACTCGGAACGTCATTCTCGATCGCAGATTTCGGACGTTTTCTGCCTATTGCCGGTACAACCCTTCAATCTGATCCCGGTACTTTTCCATTACAATCCGTCGCTTCAGCTTGAGAGTTTGTGTGAGGGTCCCGTTTTCAACGGAAAAATTCTCATCAAGCACAAGAAACTTTCTGGGTATTTCATAATTGCCGTATTTGCCCTCCAGAAATTGCGTGACTTCCCGCACCACAAAGTCATGTATCCGCGGACTCTGCACCATGGCACTCGGGTCGTTCGATATGCCCTGTTCTTCAGCGTATGGTGCGAGAACGTCAAAATCGGGAACGATGAGGCATATGTTGTAGGGCCTCCCTTCACCATAGACCATGGCATTCTCAATACCGGGAATTAATCGGATGTCTTCTTCCAACGATGTGGGAAACACGAACTTGCCATTCTCCAGTTTATACTGTTCCTTGATACGCCCCGTAATATACAGGAATCCGTCTTCGTCAAGCCGCCCCCGGTCTCCGGTCCTGAAACCGCCGTCGTCGGTCATAACCTCGCGCGTGGCCTCGGGCTTATTATGGTATCCTTTCATCACATTCGGGCCATACACGATAATCTCTCCGTCACCTATCTGCGGGTCACCCCGGGAGGTATCAATGACAATCCTCACCTTCTCGATAGCCTGCCCGACGCTTCCGAGCCGATACGAGAAGGAGGCGTTCATGGCAATCGCGGGCGACGTCTCGGTCAGACCATAACAATCGTAAAGCGGTACCCCAATATCGAAGAAAAACCGAGCAATTGCGGGATTCATCGTCGCACTTCCCGTCATTGCGCCCATGAGACGGCCACCGAGTTTGTCGCGAATCTTCTGAAATACAATTTTATCGGCAATTTTAAACTTGAGTGTGGTGAGAAAGTCAGACTGCTCTTTTTCCGCCAGTTCCCGCTTCTTTTTGGCACTTTCCACCCCCATCACGAATAATTTCTTTGCCAGTCCGCCCGTTTCATTCATTTTTGACCAGAGCCCGTCATAAATCCGGTTGAAGACACGCGGAACAGCGATCATCCATGTCGGTTTCACGAGCATCAGATCCTCGGCGATAGTCGCGGGGCTCTCGGCAAACCCAATGGCATTACCAAAATATATCATAGTGTAAAGCTCAGCCGTCTGGCCATAGGAATGGGCCCACGGCAATATCGCCAGAGACGTCCCAAAGGATTGTGTCAGTTCAGGATACTTTTTTCGGCCGGCGTGAGAATTGCTTGTAAAGTTGCCGTGGGTCAGGAGCACACCTTTCGGGTCACCTGTTGTTCCGGACGTATAAATCAGAACGGCCACATGATCGGCAGAGGGATGAATAGCAGGAACCGGTTTCATTTCACCAGCCCGCTCCAGTTCCTCCATTGTGTCGGCACCGGAACCCTCGATAAGCACCATCTTCTCGAGGGTGGGTATGCGATCTATGAAACATTTTATCTTCTCGTATATGACCGGTTTCGAAACAAAGAGAATTTTCACGCCGCTGTCTCGAATGATGTATTCCCAGGTTTGCTCGAGTTCAGCCTCATACATGGGAACAAACCGCCCTTCCAGGCCATAGGTGGCAAACGCGGCCACGGCCCATTCAACCCGGTTATTCGCAATAATCCCGACGGCATCATGCTTTTGTATGCCGGCGTCCGCCAGGCCGCCCCGCAGATTGTCGACCCGCACTCCGACCTCTCTGTAGGTCATCCAGCTATATACACCGTGTGAATTCTTTGTGCCGAAGAGAGGATTATCCGGGTGTCGCGCCACACTGTTCTCAAACAATTCGACCAGGTTGTCCGGTTTTTCAAGGTCGTACATACTGCCTCCTTTCATACTGATTCGTCTACGCGCGCATGATAAGGGCCTTTGCTTCTACCCTGAACAAGAATCATTTTCTCGGTACTCCGATACTCTTATTCAATACCGAATGCACTCGTAATTGTCAGCAAAAAAACGGCTCTATACAAAAATAGTGATTGACATTAAAACGTTCGTTTGATACGTACGTTTGTCTGCGATGAGAGGAGATACTATGGCACCGGACCAACGAGAATATCCGACCCAGGCGCGCCTCTTGCGGCAGGCGGAAATGCTGTTTGCCGAAAAGGGCTACCATGCCGTGAGCGTGAGAGAGATTACCAATGCCGCCAAATGCAATCTCGCCGCGGTCAATTATCATTTCGGAAACAAAAAGAATCTCTACCTCAATGTGTTCCGTTCACTATGGATGCCGCGGGCACATCGCATTCATGAATGTTTCCGGAATAACCTTGCGGCTTGCCGCGACTCGTCACCCCCGACAGTCATCAGAGCAGTTGCAGAGGCATTTCTTCAAGGACCGCTGTCGGACGAAGAGCGCCTGTGGCATTCTCAATTGATGATCAGGGAAATGACAAAACCGACAGAGGCATTCGACCTTGTGGCAACTGAAATCATACAGCCCTTCTTTGAAGAAATCGGTCATGCCCTGCACCCCTCAGCGCCGGAAGACATGGATAACGAGCAGGTCACGCTCATTGTGTTGAGCATCATCTCGATGATCATTTATTTCACCTTTGCCCGCACCCCCGTATCAAGACTGACGGGTTGTACATACGATCACGCATTTACGGAACGACTTGTGAATCACATCGTCCGTTTCTGTCTCAGCGGACTGAATCGAGACGCATCCGGCAGGAAGGACATCTCGTGAAACTCAGAACGGCATTACTGACAACAGCACTTATGGTGTTCATGACATCACTGGGATGCATGAAAATCGGACCGGATTTTACTCGTCCCGACACAGAATTCAAGATTCCGGCGGCATACCAGCACACGTCCGGCGATGTCGCGACGCGGGCACCCGACGAGCAATGGTGGCGGATCTTCAACGACCCGGAGTTAACCAAACTGGCTGACACCGTACTGTGCAATAACCTCGATATCAAAGAGGCAACGGCCCGCATCCTGGAAATTCAATCCTACTTCGTTCAGTCTCGAGCCGACCGTTACCCTGCCGCAAACCTAGAGGCCGAGGTAAGACGACAGAGAATTGTCCCGGGCGTTGAAGCCGATTACTACAACCTTTCCTTGCCGGCTTCGTTTGAACTTGACCTCTGGGGAAGACTTGCCCGCACTGAGGAAGCGGCACGGGCAGACCTTTTACAGGCAGAGGATAATGCCCGCACGGTTGCGCACACCGTTGTCGCCGAAGCAATCACCTTGTACCTCGAAATAGAATCGCTGGAACGCAGAATACAGATTACCGACCACAGCGTACAGAATTATCGCCGAAACCTCGCTCTTGTCGAACGACGCTACGAAGGAGGACTGACATCCGTCCTCGATTTGCGGCAGTCACGCCGTATCCTGGCTCAGGCTGAAGCGAATCTCCCTCAGTTGCGGCAGGAACTGGGTGCAAAGCAGCAGCAACTGGCGGTTCTGGCGGGCAAATATCCGACCACACAACCGCCCCGTCTGCAGCCCGACGAGTATTTCACGCGGTTGGATCCCGTCCCGCCCGGTTTGCCGTCAGAGCTCCTGTTGCAGCGCCCTGACATCACGGCAGCTGAGGCAAATTTGAGGGCTCTTAACGCCAGAATCGGCGTTGCCACGGCCAGCCGGTTCCCACGCATTGCCTTGACCGGCAGTTTCGGGTACGCGAGTGCGGAGTTTGACGAACTATTCAATCTCAAAAGCAATATCTGGAACATAGCCCTCGGTTTCACCCAGCCCCTCTTCGATGCAGGAAAGCTGAAGGCAGGGCAGAAGGCCGCCGAGGCGCGGTACCGTCAGGGACTCGCCCAGTATGTCAAGACTGTCTTGACTGCATTTGCCGATGTGGAACGAGCCCTTCTGACTCGCAGGCAACAGCTGGAAAAACGGAAACGGATTCTGAACTTCCTGACGGAAGCCCGCGCCACCCAGCAAGTGGCCGAAAGCCGCTATGAGCGGGGACTCGTCGATTATCTCGTAGTCCTGGACGCTCAGCAGACCCGTTTTCAGGCGGAAGAAAACCTCGTCCTCGTTGATCTGGCGATTATGAGCAACCGCGTGGCACTGCACCGTGCACTTGGCGGTGGCTGGACCGATCCGCCAACATCTGAAAAAGGGGAAAGCTAAGCGCACAATCATATGTAACGCAAGGAAGGATTTCATACCACATGACAGCGCACAGAAAACGACTCTTTCATATTGCCGTCACATGCATTTTCATAACCGTCGGTGCAGGCCTGATGGTTACCCTGACGGCAAGCAAGTCTCACCTGAAAAAAACGAAACCGTCAATCCCGATACCGCTTGCACGGGTATTGCGTGTTGAGATGGAACCACAATCGATTTCAATTCATGGTGAAGGAACGGTTCGTCCCCTGAGAGAAATTCACCTTGTTCCCCAGGTCGGCGGGAAAGTGTTGTACATCTCCCCGGCGCTGGTTGACGGCGGCGAATTTAAAAAGGGGGATATACTCCTGAAGATCGACCCTATCGATTACGAACTCGCCGTTACTCTGGCACAAGCCAAGGTGAAAGACGCAGAAAGCAAGCTTAGCATAACCCAGGAAGAGGCAACCGTGGCCAAAGAGGAATGGCGTTATCACCGTGCGGGAAATTCCCATACCCAGAGAGAGGCGCCGCCACTGGTGGCCAAGGAACCGCAGCTGGCCGCAGCACGGGCCCAACTCGAGGCCGACCGGGCCAACCTGCAAAAAGCCGTTTTAAATCTTGAGCGCACCGTGCTCAAAGCCCCCTTTGACGGCCGTGTCAGCGATAAAAACGTCGATGTCGGGCAGTACGTGGCACCGGGACAGACACTGGCAACAACTTATTCAACGGAAGCGGCGGAGATTTCCGTGCCCCTCGAGGATAAAACATTATTCTGGTTTAACGTCCCAGGATTTACGCCCGACGACGGCCCCGGTGCCGTCGCCACCGTCAGCGCAAACATCGCCGGTCGTCAGCTCTCGTGGTCGGGCAGGATCGTACGTACCGAAGGTACCCTGGATGAAAAAACACGCATGATACGGGTCATTGTTCGGGTCGATGCACCATATGCTCGGAAACCGCCCCTCGTGGTGGGGCTCTTCGTCACCGTTGAAATCAACGGGCACGTCGTTCCCGATGCCGTCCTGATTCCCCGTGGTGCGCTGCACCAGGATAATATTGTCTGGGTAGTCGACGGCGACGGCATTTTGCGGTTCCGTCAGGTCGAGGTTGCGTATCATCAGGGAAAGGGTGCAATCATCAGTTCGGGGCTGAATAACGGAGACATGGTGGTCATATCGACGCTCAGGGCCGTCACCGACGGGATGCGGGTACGCACGGCACTGGTTGAGGAGCAGTAAATGAAGGGGACAATATCCTGGTTTGCCGAAAATCACGTGGCAGCGAACCTGCTGATGTTTTTCCTGATTCTGGCAGGTATTGTTGCTCTGACGACCACAAAGCTTGAAGTTTTCCCTGAAACGTCACTGGATCGCATCTCCATCACGACGGAATATCCGGGGGCGTCACCCGCTGAAGTGGAAGAAGCGCTTGTCCGCCGCATCGAAGAAAAGATAGCCGGGCTGGCGGGCATAGAACGGATCGATTCGACCTCCCGCGAAGGCATGGGAACCGTGACGATTGAGGTCATCAAGGGCTGGGACCTGAAATCATTGCTCGATGAAGTCAAGGCGGAGGTCGACCGCATCACGACGTTTCCGGAAGAAGCTGAAAAGCCCGTCGTTCGGGAAGTCACCCGGCGCGTTCAGGTTATCAATATTGCAGTCTACGGGGATGCTCCCGAAGCGACGATCAAGTATCTGACCGAAAAGATCAAGGATGACATCACCAATCTGTCTGGTGTGACCCAGGCGGAAATTTTCGGCGTGCGAAAGGGCGAAATTCACATTGAGATCTCCGAAGAAACGCTGCGACGGTATGACCTCACTCTCGGACAGGTGGCAGAAATTGTCAGGCAGGCCAGCCTCGATCTTCCGGCTGGCAGCGTTAAAACGGGCAGCGGTGAGATTCTGATCCGTACGAAGGGTCGCCGGTACTATGCCGGGGAGTATGGCGACATCGCAGTCATCACACGGGCCGACGGCAGTAAGGTCACCCTCGATCGGATTGCCGACATCCGGGATGGTTTTGAAGACGTGGATCTTTTCGCCCGTTTTCAGGGGAAACCGGCCGCCATGATCCAGGTGTTCCGGGTGGCCGATCAAAACGCCCTCAGCGTTGCAAGTGCCGTCACTCAATATGTAAACGAAATACAGGCCACCCTTCCTACGGGGGTGCAGATTGCCTTATTTTCCGACATGTCGAAAATCCTGAAAAGTCGCCTCACCCTGCTCCTTAGGAATATGGCAATCGGCCTGGTACTGGTCATCATACTGCTCGGTCTATTTCTCAATATCCGCCTGGCCTTCTGGGTAACCCTCGGCATCCCGATTTCATTTCTTACCGGAATTGCGATTCTGCCTCACTTCGACGTGTCCATCAACATGATCTCGCTCTTCGCCTTTATTATGGTCCTCGGAATCGTGGTGGATGATGCCATTATTATCGGTGAAAATATATTTCACAAACAGGAAGAAGGAGTACCTCCGCTCAAGGCCGCTAAAGACGGTGCCATCGAGGTCGGTCGTCCCGTCATTTTTTCGGTTCTCACCACCATGGTCGCCTTCGGCCCGCTGCTTCTGGGAAGCGGCGTTATGGGAAAACTGCTGCGCAATATACCACTCGTCGTCATCGTCGTGTTGTTCGGCTCGCTGATCGAATCCCTGTTCATCCTGCCGGCCCACCTTTCGCGAAAACGACATGTGGCGGCTGAATCGTTCCAGGACGTGACAAGAGGCCCGCGCATTGCACGGGGATTAAAGCGCTTCATCGGCGGTCCCTATACGCAGGCAGTAACCTTCTGCACGCGATGGCGGTATGCAACCGTTGCGCTGGGCGTCGCCCTCCTCTTGATCAGCATTGGCATGGTGCAGGGTGGAATCATCAAGTTCACCTTCTTTCCCAAGGTGGAAAGCGACACCCTGGAATGCTCCGTCACAATGCCGGCGGGAACTCCCGTGGAACGAACCATAGAGGTCGTTACCTTTCTGGAAGCAAAGGCCCGCCAGACGCTCGCCGAGGCGGACGCGCACAGATCCCCAGACGCCACGCCGCTTTTCGAACACAGCGCCGCCCTGATCGGAACCCAGATCGGTGGGCAGGGAAACACAACCGACATCGGGGGTCATCTCGCCCACGTGTGGATCCAGGTGCTGGAGGGCGAAAAACGCGATGTCAGTACGGCACGCCTGGCCGCGTTATGGCGAAAGAACGCCGGCGCCATCCCCGATATCGATTCGCTTACCTTTAAAAGCATTCTGCACAGCGCGGGAAAATCGGTTGAGATTGATCTCTCGTTGGACGACCATGACGTGCTTTTGGCGGCGGCCGATGAACTCGAGGACGAACTGACGAAATATCCGGGAGTCTACGATGTAGGTGACAGCTATCTGGCGGGCAAGAAGGAGCTGCAGTTAAAACTTAAACCGGCAGCCCGCAGCCTCGGTCTCACGCTCAATGATCTTGCACGCCAGGTCCGTCACGCCTTTTATGGAGCGGAGGCACTTCGTATGCAGCGTGATAAGGATGAAGTCAAGGTGATGATCAGGTATCCCGAAGAGGAGAGGAAATCGCTGGGATCGGTGGAAGAGATGCGGATCAGAGCACCTGATGGTTCCGAGGTGCCGTTCGGACTCCTGGCCGAGGTAAAGATGGAACAGGGATATGCAACCATTCAGCGCACGCAACGCAACCGTGTGGTGACGGTGTACGCGGATGTCGATGAAACCGTGACAAACGCGAATGAAGTGCGCACAATGCTCGAAACCGATTTTCTTCCAAATCTTAAAGAACGATACCCGGGCATTCGCTATACAATGGAAGGTGAGGGCAAAGAACAGAAAGACTCTCTGTCTGACGTGCTTGGCGGATTCGTTCTTGCCCTTTTCGGCATCTATGCACTCCTGGCGATTCCGTTTCGATCATTTGCCCAGCCATTTGTCGTAATGGCGGCGATTCCGTTCGGTATTGTCGGGGCAATCGTCGGCCATCTTATTATGGGACTTAACATCACATTCCTGAGTCTCTTCGGAATGGTGGGCCTCGCCGGTGTTGTGGTCAACGACTCGCTCGTCCTGATCGATGCGGCGAATCGACTGCGCAGCAACGGCTCGGACGCAGCCACCGCCATTATTCAGGCCGGCAGACGCCGATTCAGGGCCATCATTCTTACATCACTCACGACCTTTGCCGGCCTTATGCCCATGATCCTGGAACGAAGCCTGCAGGCCAAATTTCTGATTCCCATGGCAGTGAGTCTCGGATTCGGCGTATTGTTTGCGACGGTCATCACGCTGCTGCTCATTCCCTGTCTATATCTCGTACTGGAAGACTTATATCACGCCGGGCACACCCTCAAGACACGCCTTGGCTTCGCTGCGGACAGACCGAGGCCGCCACAATGATCCGGCCATGCGCACCCGCCTCTATGAACAGCCTCTGGCAGAAGACCGCCTGTAACAGGACGGTACGATGACGCCGTTTCAGGCACTTTTCCTCCGATTGTAGTTTGCAGTTATACCGGCTTGCCGCTATAATGGCCAAGATAAAAGGAGGGCGGGCAGTCAAGGTCTCTCAGAGTCAGAGCAGGAATTTCATGTCAGGACACCGGTGGTGGCCCAGAGCGGCAACTGACCGGTAACTTCTCACGTTTCAGATATATTCAGTGCGATAGGGAAGCAGACACGACATGTATGCTGTTTCGAGAAAACCCGGGCGACATATCACGCTATCCGTGGTGGCGGATATTGCAAAGTTCCTCATCCTGGTCATCATTCTCACCTGGCTGATGGTGCGGGGCAGCGAGCGTTTGGGCTACAACTGGCAGTGGTACATGGTACCACGCTACATTTTTTCAACTGACAACGGCAGGCTCGTAGCGGGCCCCTTGCTTGACGGTCTTCTCGTTACTCTTTCCATCACTGCCTATAGCATGTTGCTGGCGTTTCTTTGCGGCCTTGTGACGGCACTTCTCAGATTATCGAATTCAATCATCGGCCGAATCGTCGCGCGCGGGTATCTTGAATTCATTCGGAACACCCCTCTGCTTGTACAGATATTCTTCATTTATTTTGTTTTGGCCCCGGTACTCGATATCAATCGCTTTACGTCTGCCGTGCTGGCTCTCAGCCTCTTCGAAGGCGCCTATGCATCCGAAATTTTTCGTGCCGGTATCGTTTCCATCCATAAGGAGCAGTGGGAAGCCGCCTACAGCACCGGTCTGAGCACATACCAGGCGTATCGGTTCGTCATCCTGCCCCAGGCAATTCGCTGGATGCTGCCGCCTTTGACCGGTCAGGCGGTATCCCTCGTGAAAGATTCGGCCCTGGTCAGTACGATTGCTATTTATGATCTGACCATGCAGGGTCAGGCAATTATTGCAGAGACATTTTTGACATTCGAAATCTGGTTTACTGTCGCGGCAATATATTTCCTGTTAACCGTAACCCTATCCTTCGGTGTCGGTCTGTTGGAAAACCGATTCAGGACACCGACCTAACAAGAAAAGAAAGGGAACAATTATGAAACGGAGGATCATCGTTGTCGGGTGCGTCATAATCATTTCAATTCTTGTCATTTACGCCGGGTCCGCCTTTGCCGGAAGCATGCAGCAACAGCTGGTCAAGGAAAGTACGATTGAACAGATTCTCAAACGCGGCGTCCTCAGGGTCGGCATGTCGACATTCGTCCCCTGGGCCATGAAGGATAAGACGGGCACATTGATCGGCTTTGAAATCGATGTAGCAACACGACTCGCCCGGGATATGGAGGTTGAGGTACAGTTCGTACCGACCAAGTGGGCCGGCATCATCCCGGCACTGCTCACCGGGAAATTCGACGTAATTATCGGCGGCATGGGTATCCGCCCGGCACGTAATAAAAAGGTCAATTTCAGCATTCCGTACGATACAACCGGCATGTCCCTGGTGGCCCACAAAACACTGGCAGCCGGCTTCAAGACTCTTGAGGATTTCAATCGTTCCGACGTGGTAATTGCCGTACGACTCGGGTCAACTGCGGTCACGGCCGTGAAACGATTTATGCCGAATGCCACCCTGCGCATGTTTGACGACGAATCGCAGGCCTACCAAGAACTGATAAACGGTAAGGCCCACGCCGTAGTCGGGAGTGCACCGCGGCCCGCCTACGAGGCCCTGAAATATTCCGAAACTCTCTTTCTGCCGCTCAGTGACACCTTCACCAAGGAACCCATTGGCTTTGCCACGAAAAAAGGTGACTTCGACACCCTCAATTTCTTCAACAACTGGATTCGCGTCGTCGAAGCCGAAGGATGGCTGCAAGAACGAAAGCATTATTGGTTCGAAACACGTAACTGGGAGCACCGGATTCAATAGCAGCAGGCAACTTGACAGAGCATAATACCCACCTGGGTTTTTCATTGTCTCAGCAGGGCGTAACAATGAAACCGATACGGTAAAATGAAAGAGGCAGCGTGATACGCGAAAAGGTTAAAATCACAAAACTCGACGGTATCATTGTCCTCGCCCTTCTGGCAGCAGGCCTCTACATATTTTATCGTGTCAGAATCGGGCTCCACTACAAGTGGAACTGGGGTGCAATACCGCAATATCTCTTTTTCTTCGACGAAGCGCGGGGCAGACTGGTTCCCAACCTGCTCATGGAAGGACTGTTCATGACGATTCGCCTCAGTATCTGGGGCACTCTCCTGGCCAGCATCATCGGCCTTGTCATGGGACTGTTCCGCGCCAGTCACAACCTTTTCAAGCAGATTGTCGGCACCGCATATGTCGAACTGATCCGCAATATTCCGCCCCTGGTACTCGTATTTATCTTCTACTACTTCATTGGCGACCAGATAATGATGCTCCTGGGAATAGATGAATGCATGCAGGCCCTGCCTGACAGCGCAAAGGCACTCTTCGGATTCTTGTGTGCCCCGGCCTCGCAGTGTTCCGCTTTTCTATCGGCACTGCTCACACTTGCAATATTCGAAGGGGCCTATATCACCGAAATCGTCAGGGCGGGTATCCAATCAATCCCACGGGGGCAGTATGAAGCTGCATATGCACTGGGGCTCTCGCGTTTGCAGACCATGCGCCATGTCATTCTGCCGCAGGCCGTTAAGACGATCCTGCCGCCCTTGGCAGGACAGTTCATTTCGACGATTAAAGATTCCGCTATTGTATCCGTTATTTCGATACAGGAACTGACGTTCCAGGGCATGGAACTCATGTCGGCCACCTACCTGACCTTCGAATGCTGGATCACGATCACGGTGCTGTATCTCATCCTGACGCTGACCCTTTCTCTGGGCGTAGAACGTCTCGAATTATACATGAGACGGAAGGAAGCATAAAAGACAGACGGTTATGCATAATATGCATCAATGCTGAAGTCACAGCATGTGATTTGCTGTATTGTGCACGCAGGTACCCGGTTATGACATACAACAGCGAGCTCACCACCCAGCCTATACCCCGTCTTATCCGGCGTCTTGCCGTACCGGCGAGTATCGGTTTCTTTTTCAACACCATGTTCAACGTAGTGGATACCTATTTCGGGGGCCTGCTCTCCACCCAGGTGCTCGCGGCACTGTCCCTGTCGCTGCCCGTGTTTTTTATCATCATCGCCATGGGCACCGGTCTGTCCACCGGTACGACGGCCCTCATCGCCAACGCACTGGGCGCCGGCAAAGATGACGAAGCCCGCCTGTATGCCGCGCAGGGTATTACCTTCGGTGTCATCACGGCTGTTATCATCACCGGTGTCGGCTGCTATACCGCACCGTTTTTGTTTAAAACACTGGGGGCAACCGAGGGCTATCTTGTGGACAGCGTCCTGTATATCGATACTATTTTTGTGGGAAGCGTTTTCTTTATGCTCGCCTACATGCTGAATGCCATACTGAATGCCGTCGGTGATACCCGATCCTTCAGAAATTTTCTTATTGCGGGCTTTTTTCTCAATATCGGCCTCGATCCATGGTTCATGTTCGGCGGGTGTGGTATGCCGCCTCTGGGTATTACAGGTATTGCCCTCGCAACAGTCATCATTCAGCTTCTGGGCAGCATCTACCTTGGATTCAAAGTGCATAAAACCGGCCTCATCGCCGGCAAACAATTGCATGATATTTTTCCGAAAGCACCCCCCTTCAGGGAAATTGCATACCAGGGGTTTCCGGCCAGTCTTAACATGATCACCGTGGGCATCGGTTTTTTCGTGATTACTTACTTTATCAGCAAGTTCGGCAAGGAATCCGTGGCGGCGTACGGGATCGGGATACGGATTGAGCAGATTATACTGATCCCCATCATCGGCCTGAACATCGCGACCCTCACGCTCGTTGCACACAACAACGGTGCCGGTCATTTCGATCGCATCACGGAAACCCTCAATAAATCACTGCGCTATGGAGGAATCATAAGTGCCGCCGGAACCCTGGCCGTGATTGCGGGGGCCCCTTACCTGATGGCATTCTTCACCGATGACGGCAGCGTTATCGCAATCGGTACGACGTATCTCAGAATCGACGCCCTTGTCTTTTATGCCTATTTCATACTCTTTCTTCACATCGCCGCCCTGCAGGGAATCAAGAAGCCAATGTTCGCCGTTTGGATCGGAATTACGCGTCAGCTGGTCTTACCAGTTGCCATATTTCACGTGTTCGTCAACATATTCAGGTGGGAATTGCTGGGCATATGGTGGGGCTTTTTTCTTATCACCTGGGGAGCGGCGCTCTTCACACTGGTATATGCGCGTCGTATCATCACCCGCACCAGGCCGGACCGGGCCGCATCGCCCTGACCAATCGAAACGACAGCTTTTATTGCCACGTTCCATAATTTATCGTATACTTTTTATATTACGGAGAGGAAGGAAGACACTGTCATGGTACAGTCCCATGATCCCAGGCTTCCCCTTGTACAGGAAGCCGATCTTGAAAACAAAATCGTCCTTTTGAGAGTCGACCATAACGTCGTTAAAGGGGGCACCATCCAGGACCCTTTCCGCATCGATCAGACTATCGGCACCATTTTCAGCATCGTCGAGCGCGGGGGACGCCCTATCATCATGACCCACATTGGCCGGCCGAAAGATAAAAAATCGGGGCACATCACCGTCGATGAGGCAACAACGGTCACCCCAATCGCAGAGTATCTGGAGCGGAAACTGCACACAAAGGTTTACTGTCCCTCGTTCACCCCTGAGGCGGAACGGGGAATCCGGAGTATCGACACCTCCATCAATCTTGCCATACGAGAGCTGAAGGACAGGAAAATCGGGGCCATATACCTCCCGAACACGCGCTGGTTTCGCGGCGAAGAAGCCGAGGCCAATGAACGGGAGGCCTTTGCCCTGCAGCTGGCCGGATTGGCGGATGTATTCGTGAACGATGCCTTTGGTTCTTGGCAGGCCCACGTGTCGACCGTCGACATCACACATTATCTGCCGTCGTATGCCGGCTACCTCATGCAGAAGGAAATCGAGAACCTGTCTCAGGTGCTGAACCCGACACGACCGTTCATCTCCGTCGTTGCCGGGGCAAAATACAACACAAAAATAGGTCCACTGAACGAAATATATAAAAAGGTGGATACGCTGATCCTGGGCGGCCTCATCTACAACACGTACCTGTGCGCCAAATACGGCATCACCATCGAAGGGGTCGAACCGGAGGATATCGAGGCAGCTGCCCCCCTGGTCGAGCTGGATCACACGCACCGCAAGATTCTGGAACTTCCTTACCTCTACGAATCCGACACCATGGCCGGTAAATTCGAGGGGAAGTACAGGATACGATCCGTCTCCGATTTGAAAAGAGGAGAAAAGCTCAACTACATTCTCGATATTGCACGCGAATCATTTGACGATCCGCGTATATCGCAGACCCTGAATTCGGCAAAAACAATTTTTGTTAATGCCGTCATGGGATACACACCTCATTTTACGGAAGGCTCCATTGCCCTCGACAGCAAAATCGATCAGAATGCCGATGCGGCAAAGCTGTATGGAGGCGGCGATACCCTGCAGGAATTCAAGGATCTGTGCCCCGGTCTGTATCTTTCGACCCTGGACAATTCGAAATATTATTTCTTTACAGGCGGGGGTACGGTGTTAAAGGCGATTGAGGAGGGAACACCGTATGGTCTGGCACCGGTCAAGGCGCTTATTGAAAACGGGGGCAAGATACCATAATCATGGTCGTCACACCGGATTTGCCCGCGGTGCGGCATATTCCGCAGAGATGTGACACCCCGCCGAACTAGCCCCTTTGCGCTCCAGAGGTCGGACAGGGCTGCATCGCTAATGGCAAAATTCGTTCGCTGGCAGGTAAACCGCTGGTATACCTTCTAAAAGCGGACCAGAGCACGTCTTACCTATATCGTGGATGATGGAAGGCACTGCAAGTCACTTTGCTCTTCAACCGCAAAACGAAAAACCGGCTGGGCACCATCTTCGGCGGTTCGATTTCCGCCTTGGTCGATCCCTTTTACATGTTCATGCTGATAAAAATCCTGGGACCCGATGATGATGAAATCGACGCAATCCGACGGGAGTTGCGCACCGGCCGAAAATCGATTGCACATATATCGTCGATCTGACCGACACCGGGGGCTTGGTGTTCGCAACCGTTGATAAAATTATTAATATCAGCCGTCGCCGGAGCAGGGAGTAACTATCGTCTGCGAAGATTTTACCAGTGAGGCTGGTTGCCGATGCGATGCCCCATAACCTCCAGGGTATCGGTAATCACGACGAAGGCATTCGAATCGATGGCGTTTATAATCCGCTTGAGTCGCGCCAGTTCACGGAAGGAGACGACGGTATAAATGAGTTCCCCTTCTTCACCCGTGTACCCCCCCTTCGCCGGAATTACGGTGATGCCGCGATTCATTTCATGCATAATCCCCGTTGCAATCTCCTCCCGAAACTTCGATATGATGAGCACTGCCTTTCTCTGGCTCAACCCGGTAACGACAAGATTGAGAATGTGTGACGACACATACATATAGATCATCGTAAACAATGCATTTTCCAGAGAAAAGAGTACCGCCGCTGCCAGGAGCACAAGACAGTTGAATGCAAGAATGGTTGTTCCGAGGCGGATTGAAAACCGCTTCAGCAGGATGACGCAGAGGATGTCCGTACCTCCTGCCGACCCGACGGATCGCAGAATAATTCCGAACCCGGTCCCTATGACAATGCCGGCCAGGAGGGCGCTGAGCAGTTTGTCGTTTACCGGTATGAACACATGCACCCATTGAATCGCCGCCGTAAAGATCAACATCCCGGCAATACTCCACATGAAAAACCGACGCCCGACGAATTTCCATCCCAGCACGAAAAGCGGTATATTCAGCAGGAAGTAAAGAACCCCGATGCCAAGCTGCGGAACGAGATAATGAATCACCAGGGCCAGTCCGGCGGCACCGCCACTGACAAATTCACGCGGGATCAGGATGCCGTTGATCCCCGTTGCACAAATGATAGAACCAACGATGATGAGGCTCAGATTCCACATTACATGCGTCAGGTTTTCCTTTGACATGTAACTGATGATGGTTTTCTTCATGCATATCTCCCTTCTGAATGTGGAGCCAGTCGGTCCGTGCAGATCTGTCGCATGTCAGCGGGAATGCATCCACACGAATTTTTTTAATGTAATACCCTTGTACCTCAAAAGCAAGTCGTCCGGTGCTATAATGCGAAAAATCATATCACCGCTCTCGAATGTGTATTGTTGGTGTTTTGCATGAGCATCCGGCATACCGCAAAACACATGTTTCAAGAATTATACCGTTACAATATGGCAGGTCCTTGGTCAAAAAACGGGTACGCATACCATGACGACTATCGTCGAACAATGGTAACTGCAGAACTGCATCTCGATGGTCGCATACTGTGAGGGTATGAATGGCGATTAAGCTTTTTTTCCCGACGCAGAATGCGTATACTGATAATAGAACTTCAATATGAGGACTTGTGTGATGAATCCACTACGATCCTGTCTATATGGTCTCATCGTCATGGTAGCCTTTTTGGCAGTATCATGCACGACTGTGCCCGTAACGGGAAGAAAGCAGCTGAATCTGATCCCCACCGAATCAATGCTTTCCATGAGCCTCCAGCAGTACGATGAGTTCCTCAAGACCCATAAGGTAAGTGCCGACAGGGAAAAGACTGCCATGATCAAAAGGGTGGGCATCCGCATTCAAAACGCAGTGGAACAATATTTCACGGATAACAACATGGCCGACAGATTGAAGGAATACAGATGGGATTTCAACCTTGTCGAGAGCGAAGAGATCAATGCCTGGTGCATGCCCGGCGGGAAGGTTGTAATATATACGGGTATCCTGCCGTTCACACAGGATGAGACCGGCCTCGCCGTTGTCATGGGACATGAGATTGCACATGCAGTTGCCGCCCATGGAAATGAACGAATGAGCCAGATGCTCGCAGTCCAGTTGGGGGGCGTAGCCCTGGCCGTCGCGCTGGCCGAACAGCCACGCACCACGCAAAACCTGTGGTTGGCGGCATTCGGTGTCGGCACAGCTGTCGGCATCATTCTTCCCTACAGCAGGCTCCATGAAAGCGAGGCGGACCGTCTTGGCCTCATATTCATGGCAATGGCCGGATATGATCCCCGCCATGCCGTTGCCTTTTGGGAACGTATGGCCCGGGAGAAAGAAGGAAAGGCACCCCCGAAATTTCTCAGCACTCATCCATCGGACGAAAAAAGAATTAGTGATATAAAACGCCTGCTCCCGGAAGTCATGCCATACTATGAAAATTCAAAATGATCTTTATTCATGCAAACCACAACAATATATCAACTTTTTTCTTGACGTAAAGCCCTGTCTGCTGATATGTAACGTAGTGATATCATAATTGTTTGCGTTCATAACATGCACCGTATGGCACACAGGAACAGTCCGTGACGGTGCCCATGCAGAGCGTCGCCGGTCTACATGAGGCGACATCACTCACTCTTTTCCAGCATCTCGATGCGTCATAATTTATACTTCAGCGTGGGAATCATAGAGGACTTGAAGCAGTCTTTCCTCTCGAGAAATAGAAGGGCGGTCTCCATTCCGGACACTATGACCACACAAAAGGAGGAACGGATGTCGAAGGGAAAGCAAAAGTCTTACAGACAGTCTGCTGACACAGCCGAAATGAAACCAGCAACGCATTTCATAACAGAGAATCCAATCGGTAAGGAAACTGCTGCTGTACAGATTCGTGATGATGGTGATTTGACGTTAAAATCGTTCATATCAATCGCGGACAAGAAGATACGCTATTTTATTTGACGCATGGTCGCCGGTGCAACACAGGGATCACAGTGACAGTCCACCCTGCTTTGCAATGCAGGACCTCACGGAAAAGATGTCGGGCTCTTCCGATGGGTCCTTCGGGCGAGAATGGCAAACGATTTGGTTCCGCAGGACATTTATCTTAACAACCACTCTTGAGAGTGTGTGGTAGGAATGTGTGTTTCTTGGAAATCCAGGTCATAATATTCAATCAACACAACCACCAAACCACAGTCAGTAAAGGAGGGAACAACGGGTTGTTTCCCGCTCTGTTGCAAGGGCAGCGAGGGTTTTAGTTCTACATTTTCCTATACGTATAAATGCTTCATCCTGCATGATCTCTGAATTGGTCCACCGCATATCGCTCGGATTTCAAATCCCTGATATTCAAATACTAGCCGCTATACATCAGAATCATTCCACCATAGCGTAGTATCGTTTCTCCCGTCGACTCTCATGCCACCGTCAGTCTTACCCTCCACGCCGGCATAACATCACCAGACGTAAATATTTGATAATATTGTGAATAAACAGTTGTGACCGTCGGATCCCTCGATACAAAAGGTGCGGAATACACCTTAATAAAAGAGCTGATTGAAAAGCAGGACGTTTCAATCTTGATCGTCGATTTCAGGGTGATGGGACCGCCTGCCCAGCAACCAGACATCAACCGAGACGAAATTGCCAAAGCCGGTGGTGGTGATCTGGCCCACCTTACCTCGGGCGATCACAAGGACGAGGTCATGAAGGTTATGGCGGACGATCTGGTCGTCACCGTCCACTCACTGTATGGCATCGGGTTGACCGCGCCGGGCACAGATAAGTCACCTGCGCGGTATCCGTTTGGCCAGCGATCATACAGCCGGTTGTTCGGTCAGTCCATACGGAAACGGTTGTTGTCCATCGCCTTGAAAGGAGAATGGTATGGATTATCTGGTAGTTGTATCACTGGAATTGAACTGTTTAGATGCGGGTAGTTATGACTGCATGTATGCCAGGCTGAAAGATATCGGTCTCGAACGCAGCCTGACCGATCAAAGCGGACGGGAACGCACACTTCCTGCGGCAACCGTCGCAGGAAAATTTAAAGGCAGCAGCGCCAGAAATATACGCAATGATATATGCACAAAGGTAGGGGTTGTCTTCGACCATTGTGAAATGGGAGGTAAAGCCTTGATTGCTGTCGGAGGCGACTGGGATTGGGGGATTCGCAAAGTACGGGGAGAAACACCATACTCGTCCTATGCTCAACCGAATGTATCGCCTTGATGAATACATCGAAACTATTGAAAATCACAAATACGAACACGAATCAAGATGCGACGGTAATCCTGTGCGCCGAGAGCATCATCGCTGCCGTCATTATATGCGTGCACCGCAGGTGTTATTTACGGAAGACGATATGCTCGAAGAGGAGCGCGGCAATCACCCCCATCACAAACCCATTGCCCAGAAGCGGTCTGAGAACAGATGGGAGGGAACCGATTACGTCCTCCGGCAGGAATGCAATGACGGTTCCCAACAGTATGGGAAGCCCAATGATGAGGGCGCCGGAAACATCGAGTACCTGCGCGGACTCACGTGCGACGACCCAACCGGCAACAACCTGCGAACATAAAATATAGATAAATACAGCACCGATAATGGGAGGCGGCACACTACCGATAATAGCCAACACCATCGGAGAAAATGCCAGGCCCAGCAACACCAACCCTGCGGGAAGCATCGCATACCGGGACGCACATTTCGTCGAAACGATCACCCCGGGGCTCATGGAGTAGTTCACCGGCCCGATCACTCCCAGGAAACCCGCCAGTACATTCGCGAGACCTGTCACCGTGACACCACGGGTTATTCTTTTTGTCGTCTGAGAGGGCTTCAAAAGTTCATTCATGGCCTGGATCGACCCAAGGTCGTTGATGGAAAGAGCCATAAAACAGAACATAAACGCCACCAGCACACCCATATCAAAGGCAAACGTCGACATTACATTGCTAAAAAAAAGCGACACCGGGGGCATATTCACTGATCCCGTCACCGTCGTCATGGTCTCTGGAAACAGAACAAAATACGCAATACTGCCGAAGAGCATGGACCATATGATCAATGTGTCGCGCAGGATACCCGGAAGGATGCGGTACAAAAACAGCATGGCGCACGTCAATGCAAGGGCGAAGACCGCATTTACCGGAGGCACAACACGAGGTTCGGCAACCGTAATCAGATTCAACACCGTTGGTGACAGCGTAAAGGCAATCAACAACAATACGACGGTGACTACCCGCGCCGTAAATAGGCGCTTCAGGTACCCGAACAACCCTGACACACTCAAAAAAAACAGCACCAGACCGCCGCAGAAAATGGATGTATAAATCGTCTCGATGGGAAATCGCCTGCTCGCAATAACACCGATGAGCAAAACTGTAGCCGGCCCGAGAATGATCGGCATCCTGTGTCCCCACAGGACCTGGCACACAAGAGTTACCCCAGTGACAAATGCCATTTTCTGTAGATATATGATCTGGGAGTCTGCATTGGCAAAATGACAGCCGCCCGTTATTTTACCGATGATGATAATACTGGGAACGGCTACTGCAAACCATTGCAGACCGAAAAGAATGAGTTCACCAAAAGGAAGTCGATCATCGAGTCCATACTTAAGCTGCATTCCGCTACCCCGCTATCGTACCGTTGCAACAAACACAGTGTCAGCATAAGCGGCTTGGCCTTCAAAAGCAAAATTTTTTTGTCGCATACCCGTGAGAACACGCAAAAATCGTTCAACTTAACCAGCCGTGCAGGCAGATACTGAGCTTTCCCGTACCTACCGATCAATTTTGTATACTGTATTCAAAAAATGTTGAATTTTTCATTAACAATAAATACATTGTGGTATCTGATCACTGACTACTGAGAGCAATTGAGCCAAGGATCTACAAGCTCTCATCGAAGCGGCCAAGGCCGACAAGGGCAACATCAAGGCAGGAGCCAGCGGTGCAGGATCCATCCATCACCTGAACCTTCTCGCCCTGGAAGGCGGATCGGGCGCCAAGTTTAATTTTATTCCATATCCAGGCTCTGCTCTGGCCCAGTCGGCCGCCATGACCGGTGAGATTGCGGTGGTCGTTACATCGCTGGCAGAGCAGCAACAGCTCATCCGAGGTGGCAAACTGCAACCGCTGGCGATGCTGATTCCCGATGACTTTGCGGTCAAGAACGTCGGCACCATTCCCTCCGCGTTCAAATTCTACCCCGGTCTCTCAAAATATTTGCCCATTTCGCAGGCAATCGGCATGGCCGTGCCGGCGGATACACCTGATGACGTCAAGGCGGTACTGGCCGATGCCTTCACGAAGGCACTGCAGACCGACAAGGTAAAAAAATGGGCGGATGATAACTACTAACTCCTTTCAGGCAAGACGGGGACCGAGGCAAAGAAAGAATTTGCCATGCTCGAATCGCTGTTTGGCTGGACACTATGGGAACTTGGTGCAGCCAAAGTCGATCCCGCAAAGCTCGGTATCCCGAAACCGTAAATGAAACCACTGCCGCGAGAGTCGGGATAAATGATTCCCGGCTCTCGCCGGTGTCTGCGAATAGCAGCTTTATCGGCACACCCATTTATTATGGAGTACACATTTTTTCCACACCAGATACAGTAACGATATGTCGTGCGACACGTGCAAGCACCCAGAGAAAGAAGATTCACCTCATGATGGAGACCTAAAAACTTCGCAAGGTTGATCTGATCACCAGCAGCATCATCATTCTGTTCGGCACATGGATGTGCACGGAAGCATTCAAGATGCCCATGAAAGACAGCTGGGAAGGCGTCCAGAATGTCTGGTACGTATCCCCCGCCCTGTTTCCCCTCGCCATCGGCATTGTTCTGATGCTGCTCAGGCTTTACCTCTTTGTGCTTGCATTCAAAGCCGTGGGACCCCGCCGGGTCATCAGTGGTGTCGGCATGATATTCGACCGGGACAGGAGGGCTCTCCGCATCTCCGCGCCTGTCATGCGGTTTTTCACAATCGTCACCCTGTTTCTCTTCTTTGTCTATATGAACATCTCACGAATCGATTTTTTCCTGAGTAGCCTCTTGTTCCTCATTGTCTTTATAATAATGTTTTACCTGGATGATATGATTATCTTGAAAAGGCTTTTTCTTTTTTATCTCACAGGCTCGCTCGTTTTCTTAATATATTTCGCAACGCCCCTCGACAGCACAGCGACGGCGCACTGCAGATATTCAACCGATATGCTGGCACTGTGGTCTTCATTGGCACGTTCAGCATCTATGCCAGAGTAATCGCACGTGGCAGAACTGATCTGAGACGAAGACACAGGATCGCCATGATCGTGGCTGTGAGCATCCCTTGCATATTATGCCCTGTCTTCAAATATTTTCTGCTGGTTCCGCTTCCGGCGGAGGGGATGGGCGTCGAACTTATGGGTGCACTGTACTATTCCATCTTCTGACACACAGGGAGCGATTCAGGAGCTGACATGGTCGTCATAGAGAAATTGGGTTCATACTTCAGTATCGTCGGTCATCTCGCATCGGATCCGTTTAATCTGGTGATTCTCTTCAGCGCGGTGCTGATGGGCATCATATTCGGGGCAATGCCCGGACTGACGGCAACACTCGGCGTTGCCCTCCTGACAACCCTGACGTACGGCATGAACACCGACACGGCCATGATAGCCCTCATGTCGATCTATGTGGGAGGTGTGTACGGCGGCTCGTTTGCATCGATCCTGATCAACATCCCGGGTACCGCAGCGGCCGCAGCCACAACCCTGGATGGGTATCCCCTCGCCTGCAAGGGAGAAGCCGGCAGGGCAATCGGCATGACAACGACCGCATCCGCCATCGGGACCATGATCGGCATGCTGTTCGTCGTCACCCTGTCTCCGATTATTTCAAAGTTTGCGCTGCAGTTTACCTCGTTCGAATTTTTCCTCCTGGCATTTTTCGGCATCATTATCAGTGGAACCCTGACAAGCCCCGACCTCGTGTGCAAAGACTGGATTGCCGGCTGGGTATCTTACGGTGCGGCAAACAACTCCTGTATCGGCCGGGCCATGATACCCCTTTTGAACCTCGGCATACCGGGAAGCCCCCCTGCCGCAATGCTCCTCGGCGCACTCATGCTGCACGGCGTCAATCCCGACCCCATGATATCCTTCGAACACCCGACATTCATTCTGGAAATCACGGCGATCCTGCTGCTTGCCTCACTCGCAATGTGGGTCACGGGCATGCTGCTTGCCAAACAGGTCGTTAAAGTACTCCGTCTCCCGCCACAAATTTTCATGCCCATTATCGGCTCGTACGCCCTCGGTATGAATATTTTCAACCTCTTTCTCATGCTGCCCGTGGGCATCGTGGCCTATTTTCTCACTGAAATGGGATACCCCATCGCACCGCTCGTCATCGGGGTGATCCTCGGTCCCATGGCGGACGAAAACCTGCGACGGGCCCTCATGGTATCGAAGGGAAGCTTTCTACCTATGTTCACACGACCCGTGTCGCTGATCCTTTTTATCACTATCGTTCTCACTATTGTTAGTCAACTCGCATTTTATAAGAAGATAAAAGCGAAAGTGGTGGCATATATCAGGCACCGTCTGAAAAGCGTGACATAAGCGGCCCGGCAACTCAGTCATAGAGTGTGCTACATCGACCGTGTATCAATCTGCACATTACCCATCCCTGCGTCAAGTTTTCCATGCAGGTAGCGTAATCTGTTTGCAAAGGCTTCCTCCGTAATCCATTCCTCGATCCCGATTTTCTGTATGCGGCACAGATTGTACAGTTTCAGGTTGTGCGGATACCAGCGCAGACCGTCTGCCAAAGGGTGCATTCGGGGACACGGAAACTGGTCACATTCAAAGCAGAATTCCACTCCTTTTTCTGCAGCACAGTTGAATACGGCGCACTCGGCAAAATTAAGCCGGCATCCTTTCTGGACTCTGCAACCGCGGCAAGCCACTACGTCCTCCTCAATCTGGAACATCCGGGCCAGTCGCACCCTCGTACCTTGAGAAATATTTTCTATGAAGACCTTGCAGTTGAAGCAATCCAGCCCACAGGGCGCTGTCAACTTCCTCCTTAATTCCATAGACTCCCCCCTATATGATATGCAATAATTTCCTCACACAGTGTGATCGAAGCGATGCATAGTATTTTATTATATGATGTGACTACGTTAAATATACACCATGTCAGTTCACAATACACCATTTTTTCGGGAGGCACGCGGACACCATGCCTGAACATGCAAAAAATTATTGAAAAGGCACGCGTTATGCTTCGACATCTGAGCTATTCTTCGAACGATTGAAGCCCGGCATACTATTCGCCTCGCCCACATCGCGTCGCACCGCTCTTTCGTCTCGAAGCGGCGCTGCCAATGAGAAATGCCGGTTCGGCACCCTCGTCAGAGGACCACAAAGTAAAGTAAGGGAAAGATAAGCAGGATGGCCAGAGTCGTCACCAGCCACCCGGAGTTGGCCAGGTCGAGACCAAACCCGTAGATCGCCGGGGGGTATGACGGCAACAAAGGCAACAGGCATGAAAGAGAGAATCACCACGATCTTGAGCGGGACGCCCTCCATGATGCGCCCCAGACCGAGCAAATAACCGAGGGGGATATTGACCAGTGGAATGATGCAGAATTTTATTCCCATGATCATGGCAATTTCGCGGCGATACAGCCCAACCTTTCCGATCCTGAGCGTCATGCCGATGGCAATACCGAGAAAGACCGTGATGCCCGGAATCAGATAAGATGAGACAGTCGCCAGGAAAGGCGGCCGGTACACACCGAACGTCTTCAGCAGACTGCCGATGACTATGGCCCGATAGGGACAAAGGCCACTGGTTGTTCTCTGATCCAGGCGAAATTAAAGCGTAGCGTTCTGATTGCCCCCCTGTTGATCTGATGCGAGACAGGAAATCCGATCACATAGTAGATGAACACTTCAAACATGGTAAAAAGCTGCACCACCAGAAACCCCAGATCCCGGCAGAGAACAAACGCGATAAAGCCTCCGAAAATGCTCAGGTTCGTAAACATGGCGCAGGTAAATATGAAGCCGCCCGGGAAGGTGCGACGTGAAACAACCGGATAAAAAGGATGGCACTCATCCCACCCATCAAAAATGAAAGGATGCCCATAACGGGCACAACAAAGAGGCTGCCTTCCGTAAAGGATATTTTCCAGAAGGAATGCATGATGGGTATGGGCAAAAGACACACCAGGCTGAAGACCTTCATTCGGTCGGATGCGGATTTGATCGCATCGTATGTCACTGTGTGCCTGCCCACCAGGAAGACCTGGCCGATATATCCCACGGCAAGGCTCCCGAAACAGCTGATCAGAATGAAAAACAGTTTCCACATAACACGGTCTGGATCAGCGCTGATTTACCCGCCCGGACATACGAATAAGGATCCCCCTCACGGAAGGTCCTTGTCGCAGGACAAAAAAGTGTTACGATGCACCAATTAGTCATATATTTCAGGGTTGACACAATCGGGTGGCCGCTCGTCTTTTAGCATGGCAAGCAGGTTGGTAGCCGCTTTGAGTGCCATGTTCGTGCGGGACGATATGGTTGCAGAGGCGGTATGCGGTGTCACAACGACATTATCGAGGTCACCAAGGCCGGCAGCCATCTGCGGCTCGAATTCATAGACATCGAGTCCCGCACCGGCAATTTCCCTGTTTTTCAGCGCCGCGACCAGTTCGGCTTCATTGACAACGGGGCCGCGGGAGGTATTGATGAGGTAGGCCGATGACTTCATCCTCTGGAAAACCGCCGCATTGAAAAGGTGCGTCGTAGCGGGCATGAGCGGCACATGGACGCTGACATAGTCCGCCTCTTCGATAACCCGTTCGAATGCAACTTTCTTGGCCCCGAGTTTCTCTTCCAGAACCTTATTCTCGAATTCATCGGCGTACAGTACGTTCATGGCGAACCCTTTGGACTTCAGGGCCATCGCCGTTCCGATACGTCCGGCCCCGACGATCCCGAGCGTCTTGCCGGTCACATCGCCACCGATAAACTGCAGGGGACCCCATCCCTGCCAGGAACCCGACCGCATGACCCTGTCGGATTCCACGACGCGCCGCGCCGCGGCGAACAGCAGTGCCCATGCCATTTCTGCGGTGGCATCCGTAAGGACACCCGGCGTATTCGATATGGGCAGCTTCCGCCGAGTCGCTTCCTTCACGTCAATGTTGTCGTATCCGACGGCATAGTTTGCAAAACCTTTCACACCCTTCGCCGTCTCATACACTTCGGCATCAATCCTATCGGTGAGCAGACTCACCACCCCGTCCCTGCCCTTCACCTTCCGCAACAGTTCCTCTCTGGTAAGGGGGCGATCATCGGGATTTATCTCGACGTCGCAGTGTTTCTTAAGAAGATCGATACCTTCCTGCGGAATTAACCGCGTCACATATACGTTGGGTCGTACCATGGGTTCACCTCTCCTCATGAAAACTTTCTTACTATTTCAGTGACAGGAAATGGTCTTCAACGAACTTCCATGTTTTGATGTAATCTTCGCCCGCCACGAGCCCGGCAAGTTCTCTGTCGTCTATCTCGCCCAGTTTATCCCATATCCTATTGGTAATTCTGCTGTTAATCTCAAAAATTCCCCTAATGTCCCAGCGGGTCGGCGATGTATCTGATGTCAGGTAATCATTATAGCCGTAATTTCTTAGATAGTACAGAAACTCTACATACTGTAGAAAATGTTTGGAGCCGCAAAAACAATCCCAGTCCCACGTACCATCATTGTCATTGATATGAATGTAATACGGGTAGGGGCTTTCGGCCAGCAGCGTGAGCGCCTCCGCCGGATTTTCGCTTCCATAGACGGAATGCCCGAAATCGAGTGTGACCCCCATGCCGCTGCTTACTCCACCGACCCTCTACTCGAACGGGAAAACGTCGGCACCGGGTCTGGTGATTGCCGGCTCATATGTTCAGAAAACAAGCCGCCAACTTGAGGTCCTGCACGGCCTGACCGGCATGACCATGATCGAGTGGGATGTCACGCAGGCGGACACGCGGGAACGACAGGAGGCGGAGTCAGAAAAAGTAATTGCCGGCATCGAGGATGAATTTGCCCGCGGACAAGTTGTGTGCGTGTATACATCGCGTGCATATATGGTCGGCCAAGGCCGGACACCCGGCAACGAACAGGATCTTCTATTCTCTCAAAAGATCTCGGACGGACTGGTCTTAGTGATACGCAACCTTACCCTGCAGCCAGGATACCTCATGGCCAAAGGCGGCATCACGTCCAGTGACGTCGGGGTGAAGGGTCCTGGCATCCAACGGGCAATGATCATGGGCCAGATCCAGCCCGGAGTTCTCGTCTGGCGTCTTGGACCCGAAAGCCGGTTTCCGGGTCTGCCGTACGTGGTCTTCCCCGGTAATGTCGGTCCCGACGACGGACTCAAGGCGGTTGTGAAAATCCTGCGGACTTGACGCACCGCGTCTTATACCTTGACGCATGCCCTGCCCGGTTGTTATATAGAAACGGTCATCGAACAACCCCACCACACCTCCGCCCGGCTTGACAAGCCTGACGACACACCGGGCATATGATATTTTATTTGGCAGCTTTGTGACGGATACATTCATGGAACTATCGTCAAAGTATGTCGGAACGCTCTTGCAAGACCACCGGGCACTCATCACCTGGCGCGAGACGATGAACTGTGTCGCCGCCACTAGGCCGGTGCTGGCACATATCGATCATTACCTCGGAGAATCCGATTTTCTTCGTGAAATACTTCTCACCCTGATTCACTATTCGGAAGATATTGTATTATCGCGCCCCGTCAGACCGGGGGACTCACGCACCATTAAGGGCATGGTGGCAGCGATCTTACCGCACACAGCTGGCACACAGATCATCATTCGATTTGATGCAGGGAATCACAGGGGTGTCATCGTCTTCACCGAACACATCGGCGGCCTGCTGCGGGGCGTGCGCTGCAGCGATGTCGGCAGAGGCGGCAACATACTGCCGCGTGTTGCGACCTCCGAGACCGAAAAGGCCAGCCTGTGGCAAACCGTCATCCCTGTCGATCGCCTGCGAAGCTTCGTAGACGACGGCTGCACGAATATCGTGTTCCCCATTCATACATCGAAACAGATCGCATGCGCGGCGGGACTCCCCGATATTATTCTGCAGGGCACGGCCACTCTGGCGTTCCCACTGCGGGATATTATTAATACGGAGACCCAGGGAGACACGGGCAGGCTCGACACCCTCACGTGCCGCTTTTCGGGCATGGTATCACCGGGCACCGACCGAGATCGTCGTACGACTTGTCGGGAGGCATCCGCGGAAGGACCACACAGAGCTCTTTTTCGCAGCCCTGAACGATGCAAGAAACAAGGCAATCAGCAGGGAGTCTATTTGTCTGAAAAATCAATGAGCGAGATGGCCTGAGTAGTACGGGGGATAGGTCGTCCTGCTGTTGTCAGCAGGCAGCAAATCGCTCGAAAAGGAGGGAACAGCCATGATCCGGGCACTTACGCTTGCGGCAGTAGTGTGTCTGATGTGGGGAACAGCGCTGTCCGTATCGGCACAGCCGTATCGGGTGGTTCTCAAAATAGAAGTTCCCCGATGGTTTACCGTATGCGATCTTGAGATGAACCCCGACGGTACGGAAATCATCTGTCGTGGAATATCCGGAGAAACGGGATACCTTTTTGCCTGCGATACACTCCGGCCCCGGGAATTTGCGTTCCGGAAAATACCAATACTCATGACGGAACCGACACACACTGCACCACGGCGCCTCGAGACCTGCGAGACACCGCGCTGGTCCACTCCGAGTGGAGTGCTGATTGCGGCCGTTACTCCCATATTAGGTCGCGAGTGCATCACGCTCAACGACACGCGAGCGACCCTTGCATTCGACAGGATCGTATTTGCCCGGAACCACTTCCGGCAAACGGGCGAACTCCTCTTCGCAGGTTACGACGCATACAGTCACACAATCATCTACGGGATCAACCTTGACCGTCGGATGAACAAGTCGGATCTCTCAGGTGCTTCGGGGGAATCATCCCACATTCTGCATCGTTCAGCGTACCTTTCAGTGCGTTGAACAACGCGATTCACGCATCGATATAGTGCGGCAGATAACGAATGAACGATCAGCAGACAAATGATTGCACTATACACGTTGTAACGATACGAGCACGAACGTCACACAAATGATGGGCTTTTCATGGAATCATCAAGAGATATGACTCAGGCAATTTTGATTATGGAGGACACAAATAATGAGGGCCAGGTGATCACAAATATATATGCCATTCGCTCTCTTGCGTTGTGATGATTCATAACAATTGAATGTCCGGCAGTCTCCTGGCCCCATCCCTACGGACTTTAATTCAAGCTAGTTCTATTTCCCCTCAAGCTGTTGCATGATTCGCTGTGCGACAGCATCCGCGATCGATGTCGGATCCAGCTCTTTTTTAACCACCTTGTCAAGAAAGTCGTCGAGCTTCCCGTTTTCCTGGAGCTTGCGAACCACCGGTTCGAGGATCGTCGACTCGAGGGCTTCGTTCAGCTCCATCATGGCCTTGCGCTCTATCCGTTCTCCGATAAGATCGTTTTTCACAATATTCTGATAGTGTTCGCCCATTGTGTCTACCAGGATTTCTATGGTTTTCAGGAACTCTGCCTGGTTGTCGAGTTCCCTTGCCATGACGATCGGGGGGCGCCAGCCGCCGGGATAGTCATCCACCATGTTCAGCATATGCATGAGCGCCTGATAGAGTTTGCCGCCGCCATCATGATGCCCCTTGTTGATCAGAAATATATCGGCAATCTCGAGAATACCCGCCTTGAGTACCTGAACCTCGTCACCCATGCCGGGTATTTCGACTACGATAATCGTATGGGCATGATTGATAATATCTATCCCCATCTGGCCGGAACCGACCGTCTCGATAATGATGATGTCTTTGCCCATGGCGTCCAGTACGTGGACTGCCTCACCGACTGCCCGGGAAAGTCCGCCCAGGGCCCCACGGCTTGACATGCTCCTGAGAAATACATCGGGATCATGCACATGACGCTGCATGCGTACCCTGTCACCCAGAAGAGAACCGCCGGTAAACGGACTCGACGGATCAATGAGAAGAGCCCCAACCGTTTTGCCCCTCTTCCTGTATTCTGCAATGGTTGCATCGATCAAGGTGCTTTTGCCGGCACCGGGCGCTCCGGTGAACCCGATTATATGAGCGTTTCCTGTATTGGGATAAATGCGCTTCATGATCGGTCTGGCCTCGGATACACGGTCCTCCAATTTTCTGATGAGCATTGACGCAGCACGAGTATCCCCTGCCATGATCTTGTGAGAGAATTCCATATCAACCTAACTCCTTTGCGTGATATAAAAAATAATGTAATATCATTATCTTGTGATCACTATGCGCACGAGGCGCCACGCACTTCGTACCCATACCAACAAATCCCAACCAACAAATCCTTTACATAGCTCATCCTCATGGGATGAGACAGGGCAGCAAAAAATTGCAGGCGCATAGGCAGGCTGTGCGGCAGGCACAGTGCACCTTCGATCTCTCGTCACCCCTCAGGGCTTTAACACAAATAATATTTTAGTTGCAATGAATTTCATCGCACTCCGCCCCCGGCTGCAGACGGCTTATGCACCGTATGCGTATCCACATGATGCGGCATTCAGATGACCAGCCGTGATGCGCACCCGCAGAATCATCACTCGGATGATAGGTACGAAACCTTCATATTGACGGTACACAGATTCCGGAAAATGTGTCGCCTGTATGTGTGTATCGCACTGACACGGTAATTATGCACCGTCGCGCCCTGTGTCATTCGACACAGAGGGTCAGGATTCGGGCAATGACATCCACCGTATAGTCGTTGAGTCCCCATACCTGCGCCAGTGCATGGGCGTTCTGTGCAATGGAGTTGATATCACGCTTTGGTATGCCGACCTCTTCCAAAGAGATCGGGCTACCGATAGTGGAAAACCAGGTTTTCAAACATTCGATTCCATCGAGGGCCACCTGCAGCTCATCGTCTCCCTGTACACTGAAAATTTCCCGGGCGAGCCGCGCAAATTTCGCGGGTGTTTTCAAGGCGGTATACCGCATCCATCCCGGCAGGACTATCGAGAGTCCGGCACCGTGGGCCACATCGTAGATGGCGCTTAGAGAATGCTCTATCATGTGGGCCGGAAGACTGATAGGGCCCATGCCCGCTGTGGTCAGACCGTTGAATGCCAGGACTGCGCCCCACATCATGTTGGCCCGTGCATTATAATCGGCCGGATCACTCAGGATAACGCGGGTACTTTCCATAACCGTGTCAATCAGCCCTTCCACCAGTCTGTCCTGCAGGGAGCTGTTCGGTTCCTCGTTGTTGAAATACCCCTCCAGCATGTGCGTGATTACATCCACAGCACTGTAGGCACTATAGGCAGGAGAAAGCGAAAACAAAACCGTGGGGTCCAGAATCGACGTTTTCGGCTGTATGTGGGGTGATCGTATACTGAACTTCTGGGCCTCGTTTTCTTTCGTCATGACCGCCGCCGGATTCATCTCCGATGCACTGGCCGAAATAGTGACAACCGTCACAATGGGAAGCGCCACCGTGATCGGTTGCCTGCGCATAAAGAAGTCCCACATGTCCGTATCGAGTGTCGTGCACGCCCCGACGGCGATGGTCTTGGCAGTATCGATGACGCTCCCACCCCCCACGGCAAGGATCACGTCCACCGCTTCCGTGCGGGCACAATCGATTCCCATGAGGGCGTGCGACAGCACGGGGTTTGACTTCACTCCGCCGAATTCAACAATTGTTCGTCCGGTCTCTTGCAACGACTCCATGACCTGATCGTAAATGCCGTTCTTTTTAATGCTGCCCCGACCATAGACAACCATTACGCGGTCACCGAACCGCGCGACTTCTTCGCCTATCTTGGCGATACAGCCCTTGCCGAATATAATTTTGGTGGGATTCTCGAACTCGAAATTCTGCATTATCCAGCTCCTTTGTACGCGTTAATTGACAGGCACGTGCCTCAGCCACGGGCAGATGTGGTAATCCCACGACACACCCGAGATGGAGACGACACAGTCCGGCAGAGCATGTAACACGATTGGAAATGTTTGATGCAAATGTTACTGGCTGAGTGACCTGATCCGTTTTTGCTGCACCTGCACCCGGCGCGACCATTCGGGATTATCCGTCAGGTACATGTCCGCCAGGCGGTTCCACTCCCGCGCCTGGAGTATGTCTCCCTTTACAATCCATGCCTCTGCGAGGTAATAGTAATTACGGCCATTGGCAGGATGAAGGCTGACGGCCCGTTCGAGGACACTGATGGCATCATCAACGCTGCCGTCTTCCAGGAGCCGTTTACCCTCTTCCGTCAATTGCAGTGCGGCAAGTTCCCGGGGATCGGGTGGCGGTTCCGCCGGCAGGGGTGGTGCGACTGCGGGGGGCAACATCGGTGCGGGCGGCGCCGACGGCGGTTGCGGGGAAATTACCGCACAGCCCGTCACGGCGAGAACCATAAGCCATGCCGCTAGCCACTGTATCCATCCGTTTTTACTTGAATACATCCGTCACCCCTTTCATGATCCGCCGGAGCGGGGCTCGCCTTTTATGTATAGTACAATACTCCGTGGGCACTCGTTTTTCCAGAAAAACTTCTTCCAGGGGCTCCGGACATCCCGCCACGGCCAGACGGCCGCTTTCGGCACAGATCGTGCGCGTCACCAGTCCGGGGGGTTTGCGAAACCAGGTGCCCGAGATGCAGTGCGGCACGGTTTTCATCAGTTCGACCCATATGGGCAGCGCGGCGACCGACCCTTCCGCCGCAATTGAATCACCATTGTCGAATCCGACCCACACCAGCGCCAGAAGATCCGGCGTATATCCCACAAACCACGCATCGCGGTAATCGTTGGTCGTTCCCGTCTTACCCGCAACGGGAAAGTCGATCCCCCGCCATTTCAGGGATCTCCCGGTGCCCTCCGTCACGACGCTCCGAAGGAGCGATGTCATAAGGTACGCCCGCTCGGGAGAAATCAGGCGTTCGATCTGCATATGCCGCCGTTCCAGCACCTTGTCCTCTTCATCAACAACGGCCTTCATGGAAACCGGATGGGGTTCCACGCCATCGGCGGCAAATGTGCAATAGGCCCGCGCCAATTCGAGGGGAATCACTTCATACGCCCCGAGGGCCAGGGACGGCTGCGGCTTCAGAGGCGTCGTAAACCGAAAGCGCTTGGCCATACTGACGATGCGATAGAGACCGACCTTCATAGCAAGATCCACCGTGGCCAGATTATCGGATTTTGCCAGGGCGCGCCGCAGTCGCAGGCCGTGTTCCGTCACAGGTCCCAGATTCTGCGGTTCCCATATTTTCCCGTCCACATCGTACGTTTTCGGCTCGTTTGACAAAATCGTCGCGGGCGTAAAATCGCTCAACCCGGTGAGATACACAAACGGTTTGAAGGCGCTGCCGGGTTGTCGACGAGCCTGAGTGATTCTGTTAAACTGGCTCACACTGTAATCCCGACCGCCAGCCATGGCCAGGATATAGCCCGTTTTGGGCTGCATCACGATCACCGCCCCCTGCAGTTTTTTCTCGGGTTCCGTTCGCGAAAGTGCCGGATTCGCCTTCACCAAATGCGCCAGTCCTTTCGCAAGGGCCTTTTCCGCCGCCATCTGTACCTGCGTATCCAGTGTTGTATAGACGGAAAGCCCCAGCGATGTCAGATCTTTCTGTGAATAGAGGATCGGAAGCTGCCGGGCCAGATAATCGATAAAATAGGGGGCCTGTTTGCCGTATTTCGTATACCCTGCCGGTTTTATCGATGTGGCGAGCGCGATTTCGAGCTCGTCCGCCGTGATCCAGCCGTTTTTCCGCATGATCTGCAGGACGACATCCCGGCGACTTTTACAACGCAGGACATTGGCGTAGGGCGAATAATAATTTGGGCCCTTGATCAGGCCAGCGATGGTTGCTGCCTCGGCCAGCGAAAGCCCCAACACCGGTTTACCAAAATAGAACGACGCGGCCTCACCTACCCCGTGGACCGCCACGGACCCCTTTTGCCCGAAATAGATTTCATTCAGATAAATCTCCAGGATCACATCCTTGTCGTACATGATCTCCATGGTCAGCGCCATGAAGAACTCCTTCACCTTGCGGCGCAACGTTCGTTCCGGCGTCAGGAAGTAATTCTTTGCCAGTTGCTGGGTCAGGGTGGATCCGCCCTGGCGGATCGTGCCGTGCCGAATGTTGGTGTAAAGGGCTCGCAGGATTCCCCGGGGATCGATGCCATAGTGTCGGTAAAACCGGCTGTCCTCCGCCGCAAGGACGGCAAACTTAAGGTACCGCGACACCTGGTCGATGGAAACAAGCTGGCGCTGTTCGCGCTCATGACCGAAAAAGAGCATGATCTTTTCCGGCTCGAGCTCCAGTATGGGAACCATTGTGCCGGTATCCGGCCGTATGATGGACTTTATCTGATTTTCGCTAAAGCTGATCCGGACGAAAAAGCCTTCTCTCTTTTTCGACGGCGTGTCGAGATCGTGCAGATACAGTTCCAGGACGGAATTCGCCTCGTAGAGGTCGCCCTTGCGCTGCGGTTCGGAAAAGACTCTCCGGTAGCCGAGGTTGCGCAGTTTTTCATGAAAGAACGGCAGGTTCACCCGCATTCCCGGATACAGCAGCATACTGTCGGAATATACTTTGGACGGGATGCTCCAGCGCCGGGCAGAAAACCGCGCGTCGATCTGTCCTGAAAGCTGCCACATGTAGACCCCGAGCCCGATGCTACCCAAGACAAGGCATACCAACGCCAGTACGAACAATCGTTTGATCCAGGTGAATAGGGGTTGTCGTTTTTTCTGTATCTTTGTCATAGTTACTGTCAACTTTCGCATTCGATCTTGTGAGATTATACCTGCTCTCGACCACATACATCGGTGTGACCGGGATCATCGCATCAAGGTAAACTTTTACCACGCTCTGCTATCAATGCGCAACAACTGTAATGTCGTCACACGCTGCCACCCGGCATACAGCACTCTTCCCAATGCCACCCGGAGAAACAAAAGATGAAAAGGAAGAGAAATAATTGTATGATGGGGATCATTTCACCATGAGAAATAAGGTCGGCGTGTCAGCGAAACGGCACATGATCACAACCTTCGTATTTATTACTGCACCCACAAGGAGTAACCCATGACATGGCTCTCAGATCCACAGGCATGGATCGCCCTGGCAACGCTGACGGCACTGGAAATCGTGCTGGGGATCGATAACATCATCTTCATCTCCGTCTTGGTCTCCCGGCTGCCGGATGCAAAGCGGCAGAAGGCGCGCATCATCGGCCTTGCCCTGGCAATGATAAGCCGCATCGTTCTTCTGCTTTCAATCGTGTGGATCATGACGCTGACCAGGCCGCTGTTTACCCTGTTTTCGCACGAGATCTCCGGCCGGGACATCATCCTCATCGGCGGGGGCCTGTTCCTTTTCGTGAAAAGCACCTTCGAGATCCACAACAGCCTCGAAAGTGTGGAGGCACATGAAATCAGTCACATCGCTGCAGGGTTTGTCAGCGTGCTCGTGCAGATCATGGTGCTGGACATCATATTCTCGCTCGATTCCGTCATTACCGCCGTAGGGCTCGCTCAACACGTCCAGATCATGGTTCTGGCCATCATTATCGCCGTCGGCGTCATGATGTTTTCGGCCAAACCCATTGGCGATTTTGTCGACACCCACCCCACCATCAAAATGCTGGCCCTGAGTTTCCTGATCCTTATCGGCGTCACCCTGGTGGCCGAAGGCCTCAACTTTCACATTCCCAAGGGCTACATCTACTTTGCCATGGCCTTTTCCGTGTGCGTCGAGATGCTGAACCTCAAGGTGCGCAAAAAACAGGCCGCACCGGTGCAACTTAGGAAAAAACGCAAAGCGCAGCCGGCAGGCTAGGGGCGGGATCTTGGTTTCGAGTTTCTGGTTATTCTTTTCCCGATACCTGCTTTTTAGTTCTTTGCAGTCAATTTAGAATTCAAAATTTGAAATTGCTCATTGCGTATCATCCCGTCCATGTCTTGACCTATCCACTATCCACGCAGTTTCCGGTGCCTGAAACCTGTATCCTGGGTCCTGTCTTTTATGCCGTTAATTTAAAATCCATAATTTAACATTGAGAATTGCGCGAAGCGCCTCCACCGCGCTGTGTAGAAATGGATCTTCATTTTTTGTAGTTTCTGCATACTTTACATCACTTCAAATAGATGCTATGGATATGGTCGCTATAGACTGATAAGATTCAATTGCTTTTTATGAATGTTATATTGGAATGTTACCACTCGTATTGCCGTAAACCTGTATTGGCATTACGACGTGGCATTTTTTTTGCGTATAAATAAAATAAATACGTATCGCCTCAACAGCGATTCAGCAGCGGACACACAATGCAAACGGTCGAAAACGAAAGTTGATGGAACTTTTTACAGAGTGTTCGTGTTTAAACAATGAAGGGTGTGCAGCATCAAAGTAAAGGAAACGAGGATGCCGGTGCGTGTCGTTACCTGATGGTGGGTGTTGTGCTGTTTCGAAAATCACAATGAGGGGTTATGTCATGATCAAAAGAGTAGTTGCAGGAATTATGGTTGCATTGTTCATCTCATGTGTAGCGGGTGCAGCCGGAGCCGTCCCGATAGTAAGAGCGGATTTTGATTCGTCCGCCCTGGAATACAGTTTCCCCAAAACGTGGGCTTATCCCATCACGACAATTACCACTGATGAATTGACGATAACGGGTGGTGTTGTTCAATCGGACGGATATAATGATTACAATGGATTTATAATAGAATTCAACTCCCCCATATCGGCACTGGGGATGGACCTCGTCCGGTGGAAAAATTCATCTATCGAAATGACGCTCTACGATTCCGCCGACAATCTCCTGGAACAATACACCTGGACCTTGTCAAGCTATCCCGATTTTATCGGCCTCGACATAGGAACCAACGACACCGCCTGGGCAGCGATTACCCCCCCAGATGATATCTGGATCGATAACATTATTTATCAGGCAGCGGCGGTGCCTGAACCGGCGACCTTTCTTCTGCTTGGAATAGGTGTCCTCGGCATGGCAGGCCTGTGGAAAAAATCCTGAAATGCCGAAACAAGCATAACAAAAAAGGCAGTGCATTCAGCCCTACTTTTTTTTTCAGCATTTGTCCATGTATCGTCTCAGGGCATGAGAGTGTTACCCATGTCTTGACCTATTCCGATCGGACCTAGAGAAAGGCTTAAGCAGACCCGAAACCACGGAAAAAACTGGGTAAAATTTTTATTATTAAATTTCCAGAATAAGCTATTGATTACAAAAACAATATTTCGCTGCCCGATTCGAAAATACACCAGACTGACCATATAGCCTCGTAAAAATTCAACTCCGCATTACTTTGCAATTCTTTCATCATTGTGACGTACGCATAGGTAAGACTCACCCTTCAGGCGGTGCAAAACTTCCATTTGTCGTTTTTACATCGCCATTTAAAATAAGCTTATGCGATTTTGATGAGATTACAGCTCCACCCAACGGCATCATGGTATTCACGTGCAGAAAATGGTATATCGAGCAACTAAAGAAGTATTTTAATGAATTATTCATACATGACAGAGAGGTGTTACCCATGCAGAAAAAACCACCGATTCAGACAACCTTTATTGACCGGCCGGAACTTGCCGAAACATTTGCCGATTCGATTCACTCCTTCAGCTTCGACGGGCAGACCATGCGGGTCGAGTTCTGTACCACACGGTTTGATGAGCCCAAACCGCCCGCACCCCCAACAGCAAAACAATACCCGGTGTCTCGTCTTGTCCTACCCCCGGCAACTGCCATCGATCTCTTCAATAAACTGCAGCAACTGATGAGCGCCCTGGAAAAGAGCGGCGCCCTCAGGCGGGAGCCGACTCCCGCGAAAACGGTTCAATAAGGATTCATTAAGGTGGGAGGCACACCTTGAATTGAAACACAGGTGACCTTAATTGAACCATTTCCAATTTGAATCTTTCCTGATAAGAAGACACCTTACAGGAGGGCATAGCCATGAAGCGATGCGAATGGGCAGACGGAAGCGAGCTCTACCGGGATTATCATGATAACGAATGGGGCGTCGCCGTGCATGACGACAGGGTGCTCTTCGAATTCCTGGTCCTGGAAGGTGCCCAGGCCGGCCTGAGCTGGCTGACAATCCTGAAAAAGAGGGAGGGGTACCGCACGGCCTTCGACAACTTCGATGCCCGGACAATAGCCGCCTACACGGAGGAGACCGTGGCCGCCCTCTTAGACAACCCAGACATCGTGCGCAACAGGCGCAAGATTGCCTCGGTGGTGACAAACGCCCGGGCGTTTTTGAACGTGCAGGAAGAGTTCGGCAGTTTTGACACCTACATCTGGCAGTTCGTCAAGGGTACCCCCATCCAGAACGCCTGGAAGGATATACGTGAGATTCCGGCCACTACCCCCGAGTCCGACGCCATGAGCAAAGACTTGAAGAAACGGGGCTTTACCTTCGTCGGGCCGACGATCTGCTATGCCTTCATGCAGGCCGTGGGTATGGTGAACGATCATGTCGTGAGATGCTTCAGGCATGAAGCTTTGAAGAAACAGGCGCGAGACCGGCTGAAAC
>Ga0272442_10000810_pt1 | contig 49060 bp, 47 predicted proteins | sample SSMForm2O_FD_200262 | JGI IMG/M metagenome (GOLD analysis project Ga0272442, IMG submission 200262) | Marine sediment archaeal communities from Little Sippewissett salt marsh, Falmouth, MA, United States - SSM-Form-2O | ecosystem: Environmental > Aquatic > Marine > Wetlands > Sediment ... | reverse complement strand
GGGGATTCCAAAAGGAGTTATTGCGCCCATATCTGATTTGAAACTTGCGGGAGCCGGTTTTTCCGCCGCAGCTTTTTACCGAAAGGACAAAAGGATGATAAAGAAGAGAACCCGTTACAGTATGGCCAGCAACATGCCGGAGGAAGAACCATGGCGCGTCTTCAAGATAATGGGTGAATTCGTAGAGGGCTTTGAGTGTCTTAGCCGGATAGGCGATGCGGTCTCTATATTCGGCTCTGCCCGCGCCAAGAGGACGAGTGCCCATTACAAGGCCGCGCAGAAGACGGCATATCTTCTGTCCAAGGAAGGCTATACCATAATAACCGGCGCCGGGCCCGGCGTAATGGAGGCGGCCAACAAAGGGGCAAAACAGGCCAAGGGGGAGTCGATAGGCCTGAACATACAGGTGCCTTTCGAGCAGAAGCCCAATCCTTACATTACTACGCTGATAGAGTTCAGATACTTTTTCTCGAGGAAGGTGATGTTCGCCAAATACAGCAAGGCATTCATTGTATTTCCTGGCGGCTACGGAACGATGGACGAGATGTTCGAGGCCCTTACGCTCGTTCAGACCAAAAGGGTGGAGCCTTTTCCCATCATAATAGTCGGCCGCACTTACTGGAGGGGCTTGTTGAACTGGATAAGGAAGGATATGCTGAAACAACGCTGCATATCAAGTTCAGATCTCGATATTTTTAAAGTGGTTAATAAACCCGGGGAGGTTGTTGACGTATTAAGAGAGTATTACGAAAAAAAATAAGAAAATAAGAAGGGGGAGATGGAGATGGCGAATAAAAAGATCAATCAGGACGATATTAAGGATATGCTTGAGAAGACCAAGGACAGGCTGCAGAAGCTGGGTAAGGAGACCAGCATCTGGATAAAGAAGGGCGAGGTGGAACTATCTAGGCTTTCCAGAATGGGCAAGCTCGAGATAGAGGCAATGAATATCTCTATGAAAAGAGATCAGCTCTTTAAAAGTATAGGGCGCATAATCGTGGAGAAGAAGCTGGGCGCTGCTATAGAGGACGCAAACCTCAGGAAGATGATCGAGCAGGCCCAGGAACTTGTAAAAGAATCCGAAAGAAAGAAGAAGGATATAGCCAGCATCTCAAAGAAATTCATGAAGGGTGCAAAGGGCAAAACCAGAGGATCGGCAGGCCCCAAGAAGACAAGGAAGAAGGCCTAACCTCCATAAAGCATCATGAAAAAGATCGTAATCTTATCGGCTGCCGTAATAGCGCTTATTGCGGCGTCCGTGGTTATTTTGAATATTTACGTCAAGCCGCGCGCTGAGAACTTCATAATTACCTCATTAAAGACCTATCTGGGGCCGGATACGGAAGTGGGGGAGGTGGATTTAAGTTTAGTTAGATCACAGGTCATGCTTAAGGCCCTTTCCGCCCCGAATATAGTTGCTTTTCCAAGACGGGCCCGCATGGAATCGGGGGAGATCTCGATCAAGATAGACCCTTCGGCCCTGATAAGAAAATCACTTGTCTTTAAGGAAGTACGCATAGAAGATCTCTCATTCGGTCTTTTCGACAAGAAAAGCCCCGCAGGGATAGTTATGGGCGGCGAGTCTGAAGGCAAGGGCGTAGCCGGCGGCAACAACGGCATTCCCTTCTTTTTTCCGGCAGATGTTTGTATAGAGAACCTAATCTTGGATAATGCCGATTTTTCATTTGTGGATTTCGATGCTCAGGACAGCCCCGTAGCCGTAGCCCTGACGGAAACCGAAGGCGGAATCGAAGACCTCCGCGTATCCCTCGGGGGAGACTGCGGCGTATCGGGATATATCTTTCTTCAGGGTCTTCTCAATTCCCCCGGAGGGGGCACATTCAGGCTGAACGGAGACTTCAGGGCGCAGGAGGGGGAGTCGGATTTCGATTTCAATCTTGTGATAGAGGGCGCGGACCTCACCAGGTTCTCCCATTATTACGAAAAGACATCCTTGGCTTATTTCAAGGCCGCAAAAGTGGATCTCTCTTCGGAAGCTTCCTGCGTGATAAATGAGATCCTCGCGCGCCAGACCGCCAGGATATACGCCCTCGACTTTTACGGTGTTGAGCCTGAAAGCGAAGACAAGCTCTTCGGCCTTCCCGCCGAAACGGTAATAGAATTCTTCGAAGATCTCAAAGGCGATATCACCTTCAATTTTGACATAACGGGTACCATAGACGACCCTCAATTTCACCCCGGTCCCGTCATAAAGCAGGTTCTCTCAAAGGCCCTGCGCGATAAGATCTTGTCCAAACTGCAGGACCTGCCGCGCGAGGTCATCAAAATGGGAGAGCAGGCCATAAAAGACCTCGAGGTAGGCGATAAAATAGATGAAGTCGAGAAGGAGATAGACCAGATACAGAGGGAGCTTAAGAAGATCATAGAATATGAGCCGTGATGAAGAAATTATTATTGAATATCTACGAGACATTGCACAGGGTTTACGGGCCGCAGCACTGGTGGCCCGCCAGGACGAGGTTCGAAATCATAATCGGCGCCATCCTTACGCAAAACACCGCCTGGAGCAACGTAGAAAAGGCAATAGCCAATCTGAGAAGAGAAAGACTCTTAACCCCTGATGGGATCAAAAAAACGCGAAAAAGTAAGCTCGCCCGTCTCATACGTCCTTCCGGATACTATAATGTCAAAACCGACAGGCTTAAGGATTTTGTCAACTATTTCTATTCAGCCTATGGCGGCAGCCTAAGAAGGATGTTTTCCTGCGATACTGCCAAATTGAGGCGGGAGCTCCTTGGAGTAAAGGGGCTGGGCAGGGAGACAGCCGATTCCATCCTGCTTTATGCCGGGAAGAGACCCGTATTCGTCATAGATGCCTATACAACAAGGGTATTAAGCCGCCATGGAATCATCAGAGATAATGACGACTATGATCAAATACAGAGCATCTTTACCGAAAATCTGCCCGCCGACTACCTGCTCTTCAATGAATATCACGCCCTGATAGTCAGGCTTTCCAAGGAAGCCTGCAGAAAAAGACCTAATTGCCGCGCCTGCCCCATAGCCGATCTATTCTAGGCAGTTTTATATTAAATTAGCGCCTACCCTTGATAATGAGAAGATTGCAGGGTATACTATTATTATTGACACTATGCTGTACTTAAGTGGTTATGGCATAAAGGTTTAATATAATTTACACCCTGCGGGGGTGTTAAAGGCCCATGATAAGCTTAAGAAGGTAAGGGGGAATTCGAATGGCCAATAAGAACAATGAAACAAAGAAGACAGTAGTACTTGCCTTGCCAAGTTTCGCGGACATGTTCGGGTCCTTTTATGCAATTGAGATTATGAAAGGCGTAGGCAAGGTTATAGAAGACTCCGATTACGATCTTCAGATACATATGTTCAACCCCGACGCGGAGGAGAATGTCATAAAAGAGAATCTGTCGAGCTATCTCAATCTTGGCGGCGTTCTTTTTTCTGACATAAACGGCAATAAATCGATAATAAACATGGTGAAACAGGCCAAGATACCATATATCATAATGAATAATATCTTCGAAAACCACGAGACCAATTGCATAGGTATTGACAATAAGCAGGCGGCAAAGGAGGCCTGCGAATATTTGGTAAAACTGGGACATAAGAGAATAGCCACCATTACCGGGAACATGAAGACGCAGTCTGCGGTTATGCGACTGGAAGGATACAAGGAGGCGCTGAAAGAGGCGGGCCTGAAGGAGAACCCCGCCTACATAGTAAACGGCGCCTACAATAGAGAAAAGGCGCAGGAGGCAATGGCGCAGCTTATAAACGAGGAGACCAGGCCCACGGCGGTCTTCTGCGCGAGCGACCTGATGGCATTCGGTGCTATAATGATGGCCCTGAGGGAGGATGTAAAGGTACCCGAGGATATATCGCTTGTGGGGTTCGACAACAGTCCGATAGCCGCGCTGGGACACGTTACTATAACGACGGTTAACCAGCCGTTAGCCGATATGGGCGCAATAGCCACATGTGCCCTCGTGGACATCATCGAAGGCAAACGCGAGGCCTATTTTAAGCAGGTCCTTCCCACTACCCTGATAATGGGCAGCTCCTGCCGCAAACTTAGTTAAAACAGGGGCAACGCGGCCCGCCGACCTTTATAGGATATGGACTTATATATTTTGGGATCCGGAGTAGGCGTTCCCGACGCCCGCAGAGGATATCCGGGGCTGGTCATAGATTGCGAAGACATAACGCTGCTCGCCGATATGGGTCCGGGCAATATGAGACAACTTGCCAGGGCCGGGTTTACCTATGACGATATAGACGTTATCGTGATAACCCATTTTCATCCCGACCATTCGCTGGATCTTGCGTCATTTCTTTTTGCCTGCAAATACCCGGCGCATCCACGCCGCCGGCGTCTCACGGTTATAGGTCCAAGCGGACTTAAGCGGTACTATGAAAGCCTGATAGGCATATTCGGCGATTCAATAAGGCCTCTCGATTTCGAAGTCGATATCATAGAAAAAGAATCCGGTCGGATACGGCTGGACGGGATCGAAGTGACCGTAAGCCCGGTGCGCCATTCGGATAGTGCCATCGGGATCAGAGTGAAAGACGAAAGGCGCGGAACAAAGTTGGCTTATTCAGGCGATACCGATTATTGCCGCCAGATAGTGGAACTGGCACGGGAGTGTGATCTGGCGGTTTTAGAATGCTCCTTTCCGGACGAATACAAGGTTGACGGCCATCTGACACCCTCATACGCCGGGCGCATAGCGCGCGAAGCCGAAGTAAAAAAACTTGTTCTGACGCATATCTACCCGGTATTGGAAGAGCGCGATATACTGAAAGGGGTCTCAGCCGTTTACGGCGGCAGGATTACCGTCGCCAAAGACCTTATGAAGCTTCACGTATAAATCCGGCGTCCGTTTTTTCAGCCGGTTTTATACCGCGGATAGTTCATCGCCTTGCTCAAAAAGGAGGTGCGCCATGCTATATGCGAAGAAGAGAAAAAGCGCTAAGAAACCTGCCGGAAAACGGATAAAGAAGCGGTCAAAATCGGCGGAAAAAAAGAGAGCCAAAAAAAGAAGAAAGACGGTTCGAGGCAGAAAATCGAAGAGGCCGCCGAAAAAAAATATAAGCGGTAAAGCTATTACCCGTAAGGCGTTACGGAGTCCGCGGCAAAGGAAGACTGGGAGGCTGCGCGGAAAGACCGCAAGAAAAACGAAGCAGACTTTAAGCAAGGGGGCAGGCCCCGCAAAGAGAAACCTCCCCCTGAGCATCATCGACAGAGCTGTTTCATTCTTTGCCGGCGAAGAGGCCTATCTCGGCAAGGTTACGCATTATTTCCCCAAGGTGAGGGCAGGGGCTATAAAGATAGAAAAGGGGAACCTTGCCTCGGGAGATGTCATCCATATCAAAGGCCATACCACCGATTTTAAGCAGAAGATAACATCAATCGAGATAGACAGGGTTTCAATACATCAGGGGCAGCCGGGGGACGAGGTGGGCACGCTTGTGCGCCGCCGCGTCAGAACCGGCGATACGGTCTATAAGGTGAAGAGATGATGCCCAGGCAGAGAGAAAGACAGAATATCTCCTCAAGCGTCACAAACGATTTCAAGATGGGTGTAGTGGCGCTGGTCTTCTTCGTAACCTGCTTTCATCTTATGGATGTAATCTACGACCCCGATATAAGCATAGTCCCGTCCGAGATGCTTTTGGCAAGCGTGCTTTTCGCCATGGTGTACCTATGGGCCCAGGAGGTCCGCGACAGGAGGAGACTTGAGGAATTCAATACCAGGCTTCTAATAACCCAGGATGAAATGAGAAAGAGCCAGTTCGAGACCATCAGCGCTCTCGTAGCCAGCCAGGAAGCCAAGACCCCGCACCTAAGCGGTCACAGCCGCAGGGTTACCCAGTACGCCCTGTCAATGGCCGACAAGATGGATCTGTCGGAAGAGGAGAAGAGAAAGATAGAGTGCGCAGGCTATCTCCACGACATAGGCAAGATGGGTATTGAGGAAAAGATGCTTTATAAAGAGGAAGAGGAGCTAAACGAGGAAGAGAAGAGGATTATGAAGAAGCATCCCATCCTTGCTTTAGAGATATTAGAGCCGCTTAAGTTCATGAAAGACGAGAAGCTTATCATAAGGCATCATCACGAAAGGTATGACGGCACGGGCTATCCCGACGGATTGGAAGGCAAGAATATACCGCTGGGGGCCCGCATTATAGGCATTACCGACAATTTTGACATTATGAATTCAAAAAGGCCGCACAGAGAGGCGCTGTCAAAAGACAAAATAATAGAGGAGATAAAATCTTCAAGCGGCCTGAAATACGATCCCGATCTGGTGGACATTTTTTTGGATATGGTAAGATACAGAGAAGGCATATTCGTAAAATAAAACCGGTGTATTCCGTCAGCGCCAAATCCGCATTCGAGGTGGTTTAAGGTTATGGTATCGGGGACAGACAGCCCGAAGGATAACAGAAGGAAGTACGTAAGGCTCGATACGGTCTTTCCCGTGGAATTCGAGGTTCTGGATGACAAGGGAAGGCCCGCAGCGCCGCCCGGACAGGGGTTTACCCGCAACGTCGGCAGAGGCGGCATGTGCATATTTTACAAATTTTTCAAGTCCGAAGAAAAGAAACCTGACCTCAAGCCCTCCGCGACAAGGCTGAAGCTTACCGTAAATATCCCCCTCGATACGGATCCGGTAGAATGCCTGGCGAGGGTGGAATGGATTGAGGTGAGTCCGGCGCGCAGAGTGGATACATATCTTTTCGGGGTATCCTACGTAGAGATAGCCGAAGGCGCCTATGAAAGAATAGAGCGTTACGTAAGATGGCTGGTAGTAAGGAAGAATATGCGCAGGGCCGCTTTCACTTTTCTCGCGGCAGCTGCCGCCTTTTCTTTCGTTCTTATGCAGAGCGCCAGGGAAGAGGCAAGGAAAGACAGGATAAGGCTTGTGAATACCGTAGAGACAGCCAAAGAGGTCATGAGCGAGAAGGCTCTGACGGAAGAGAAGAAAGCGAGGATGGAAGAGCTTCTAAAGGCTATTGTCAGCGAGCAGAAGAAGGCCAAGAGCGAGTACAGGAGGCTGGCCGAAGAGAAGAAGGAGCTTGAGGAGACCACCAGAATCAGACAGCAGGATACCGAAGATCTCTCACGGAGGCTGGAGGAGCTCTCTTATGAAAAGGACGAGCTAAAGGAGAAGATGTTGAGGTTAGAGACCGAGTCTATACGGGAGGAAGAAGAGACCGTAGAAACAGAGGCGGAAAAGGAAGCAGAAGACCGGAAGCTATACGAAAAGAGACTCGCCGATGAAAAGCCCAATTACGATAAGTTCAAAGAGTATATACTGAGCGAAAAATTGCAGAGCCTCGCCGTATATCTCTATTCCCATAAGAGTTCCGTCTACTACGCGGCATCCCTCTTTGCCCTGGCCGAATTGAGGTATAAATACGACGATAAGATACTGGCTAGAGAAAATTATGAGGAGATAATAGAGAACTTTCCCAATTCCAAGTACGCCTTATATGCGAGCCACCGCCTTGACCAGTTAAACGAAAACGACAATTATGAAAGCGTGACACTTCGGCGACTCTATGAGGAATATAACCTGCCTGAGCTCTTTGATTACAGAAACATAGAACCCTACGTTAAGTATTGACAGCCACCAAGGTTAAGCGAATAAAAACCTTTCTTGGAATTTCTATAGCCATAAAATGCATTCTAACATATTGTAAATAAATGGGTTATAAATATATATCTTTAAATCTCCATACAGCTTGACTTTTTTATATATATAGTATATAATATATGAAATTGTGAATTTATTCCTACATAAAAAGGAGGTCCTGATGGCAATAAGAGCATATGTCTTAATGAATCTCGTTACTTCCGATCTATCGACAACTATGACTCACATGAGGGAGATGAAGGAGGTAAAAAACGCCGATGCCGTTATAGGTCCTTATGACTGCATTGCGGAGGTCGAAGCCGATAACATGGATGCATTAGGGGCGATAGTCGTCAACAAGATTCTGAAGATAGAAGGGGTAGCCAAGACCCTTACTTGCGTGAAATTGTAGAGGACTTTCGAAACACCCCGTCCATAAAGAAGGGGGAGAGTGCAATTGGATATATCACACACGTTCATGAAGAGAGGCAGAGAGATCAAGGCGAAATCCACCAAGCGGTTCGATGCGTGGTCGGGTAAATATGACAAAAGTGTTCTGCAAACGTTGGTATTCCGCAATTCACATGATATGTTTCTCAGCCGCATTAAAGAGGCTAAAAGGGTCTTCAGGATATTGGACATAGGCTGCGGCACAGGCGAATTTGCCATAAAACTCAAGCAGGCCAACAGGAACGCGGAGATCTATGGTCTGGACATATCTCAGGAGATGATAAATCAGGCGAGGAAGAAGACAGGGATGTCCGGCGGCGTCGATTTCAAGGTGGGAGACGTGGAACATCTGCCTTATGAAAACGGCCATTTCGACTATATAACCTGCGCCCATTCCTTTCATCACTATCCAAATAAGAGGAAAGCCATCCGGGAAATGTACAGGGTGCTCAAGGACAACGGCAAGGCAATGATCATAGACGGTTGCAAGGACGGCCTGCTGGGGCGGGTGATATTCGATGTTATAATCAAGAGGCACGAGATAGACGTGCACCACCTTCATAGCAAGCAGTTTCAGAAGATAATGAAAAAGGTGGGCTTCGAAAACATAAGGCAGACAGTTTTTAATCCTTTCATACCGCTTCTCCTTACCCAGGGCACCGCCAGGAAGCGGAAGACGCAAAATTAGGAGATTATATGCGTGCGTTGATCACGGGTGCCAGCGGTTTTATAGGCAGCCATCTCGCCGAAAGACTTGAAGTCCAGGGCCATAAGATAAGATGCCTTGTACGCGATACCAGCGACACATCCTTCCTGGACAAACTTAAATGCGACATAGTGAAAGGTCTGATAACCGACGGACATACGGTGTCCTCATGCGTTAAGGATGTTGACGTCGTTTATCATACCGCCGGTGCGGTGGGAGAGTGGCTTACCAGGGATGAAGCGAGATTTACCAACATTGAAGGGACCAGACTCCTGGTGGAATCCGCGCTTAAAGCCGGCGTAAAGAGATTTGTGCACGTCAGCTCTCTGGCGGTCCTGGGCATGCACAATCACCAAAATACCCCAGCCGACGCCCCCTATAAGATGACCGGCGATACCTATTCCGATACAAAGATAGATTCGGAAAGACTGGTACTTAAGTACTGCAGCGAACGCGGCCTGCCGGCCGTAGTGGTGAGACCGGGGTATGTCTTCGGACCCCGCGACAGGCGCTTTCTGCCCCGGATGGTAAAGTTGCTAAAGGAAGGCAAATTTGTCTTCCTTGGCAAAGGTAACAATATAATGAATCTGGTCTATATAGATAATCTTATCGATGTACTGACGGAGGCCGGCACAAGACGGGATGTCATCGGAAAGACCTTCAATGTTACCAATAAAGACAAGGTTACGATGAAGGATTTTGCCTATATGGTTTGCGATATACTATCGCTGGATAGGCCCACAAAGTCCATACCCTTTACCTTGGCCAAGACACTTGCCACTACTCTGGAGATATCCGGAAGGCTTCTTGGCAGAAAGGACCCGCCTTTTTTGACGAAGGCACGCGTGAAAGTGGGCGGACTAAACCTTGATTTTGATATCTCCGGAACCATAGCGGAGCTTGACTATGAATCCAGGGTAAGCATAAGAGAAGGTCTTGAGAAGACCTTGAAAGTCTAGGGTGATTTTTTCCTTAAGATGAATCCTGTTATATCCAATATTAAGACTAGGCGCAGTAGGCGTAATTTCCTGGACAAGGAGGTTCTCGGGGACGTCATATACGGCATAATCGAGGCAGGCCGTTTTGCCCCTTCCGCGCTTAACAAACAACCCTGGAAATTCATTATCGTAAGCAATAAAGAGGTCATCCACGAACTCTACCTTTCGATAAAAGAACTATACACCAAAATCTACAAATTCCTTCCTTTGCTGAAGATCATCAAAAAAGAATTGCGGGACCCGCAGATTTTAGGCACAATCGAGAAGACGGTAAAAAATGACCATGATACCATCTTCTTTGGGGCGCCGCTACTGATAATCATAGTATCAGATAAGGATGAGCCTTATGCGCCCAAGGACTGCGCTATAGCTGCGGAGAATATGATGCTTTACGCGCATTCCATAGGGGTCGGCAGCTGCTACATCGGCAAGGCGGATCTTCTCGGCCGCAGCAAGCGCGCTTTGAGATTGCTGGGTCTCACCGGCGACTTGAAGGTGCAGGCGTCCGTAGTATTCGGTTATTGCGACGAATCCTTGAAGAGGACGGTCCCCCTGAGGCGGGAGGATAATATAATCAGATGGATAAGGTAAGACAGGCTTCTTTCGGTGAGTATAAGACGAGGGACGGCAAACATCTGTCCTACAGAAAATGGGGCGGCGAAGGCCCGGTCATAATATGCATACACGGCATAGAATCACACTCTCTCTGGTTTACGAGGGTCTTCGGCATGATAAGCTCTATGGGTTTCACCGTTTATGGATTCGACAGGAGAGGCTCGGGCCTTAACAGCGAGGCCAAGGGCGACGTAAAGAACTTCGGCGTCTTTCTGGAAGACATAGAGGACGGGATCGAATTTGTGGCGTCGCAGTCAAAGGGCAAAAAGATATATCTTCTGGGTATATGCTGGGGAGGTCTTTTGATCGCGGATTATCTCTGCCAAAAACAGAATCATATTGATGGGGCAGTTTTTCTTGCTCCCGCCATATACAGAAAGGTGGATTTCAATTTTGCTGTCAAGGCCGTAGCGCGTTTATGCCATATCATCAATCCGCAGATCAGATTCAAGATACCGATAAAGGACGCCATGTTTACCAAGAGTCCCGCCTATCTGGAGTTCATCGGGAACGATTCTCTCAGACTTAGATCATTGACTACGCGTTTCTTCGATGAAATACTCAAACTGGAGAGCCGTTTCGAAGGCAAAAACCACAGGATACCCGTACCGGTGCTCTTGATGCTCGCCGGAAAAGATGACATTATAGATAACGGGAAGGTGAAGGAGTGGTTCTCCAGGCTGGAGACCGATGACAAAGAAATGAGGATATTCGAAGGCTTCTCCCACGTCATGCCGTTTGAAGACGAAATCGGACAGCTTGTTGATTGTATTACCGGCTGGATCGCCGAAAGGAAGAGCTTAGTTGAAGATACGAGTCTCAAGAATTGAGATTTTTGCCGCAGACATCCCTTTCAAAAGGCAATTCAGCCATTCTTTACATACCAGACATTCTTCCGAGAGCATTTTCGTAAAGGTTGTATCCGATTCCGGTATTGCCGGCTTCGGCGAATCGCTTCCGAGGCCGTATGTGACCGGCGAAACCCAGGACTCCGTAATCAGGAGATTGAAGGAGGCGGCGTCAAGACTTTCGGGGAGAACTTTTTCGGATATCGGTGAAGCGGCGGCATTCTGCCGCGATATTGACTTTTTGAGCGGGGCTGCGAGATGCGCGGCGGAACTCGCGGTTCTAGATTGCGCGGGCAAAGCATTCAATACTCCGATTTCGAATGTCCTTGGGGGAGTCAGGGCGAAGAAGCTTCGGTACAGCGCGGTTCTGGGCAGAGAGCCTATCGCAAGGACCGCGTTCTCCGCTTTTAAATTCAGATTATACGGGTTTAGCGATATCAAGCTCAAGGTAGGAAACAGCCGTGACCTGAGGAGACTATCGGTATTAAGGTCCATACTAGGCAGATCCGCCGATATAAGATTGGACGCTAACGGCGCCTGGAGTGCGGGGGAGGCCATAGAGAAACTGAGGTCTCTGGGGAAGCGGGGGTTCAGCGTTATTGAACAGCCGGTCCCAAAAAGCGACATAGAAGGCATGAAGGCCGTGACCGATGCGATTCCCCAGGAGGTAATGGCGGACGAAAGCCTTTGTAGTTATGAAGATGCCGAACGCCTCGTTAAAGAGAAGGCATGCGGGATGTTTAATATAAGGCTGTCAAAATGCGGCGGTCTCCTGGAAAGCGCCAGGATAGCCAGGCTGGCTTCGGAATCCGGCATCGGTTATCAGATAGGATGCCAGGTGGGAGAGACAGGACTCTTATCGCAGGCCGCGCGTCTCCTTGCCTCTTCGACTGGCGGTGCCAGATATCTGGAGGGCTCGTATGCCGGGTTCCTGCTTACAGAAGAGCTTACCCGAGGAGCCGTATCGTTCGGTTACGGGGGCGCAGCAGAGACCACCGAAGGCCCCGGGCTCGGCGTAGAATTAAACGAATCCGCACTTGATAAATATTCAGTTAAGACAGAAACGATTGAGCTATAGAAGGTTTTTACAGGAGACAGTATGGCCATAGCACCTTTTGTAATAAAAGCATACGGCCTTAAGGCTCGGGAGTTCGAAAAGGCCACGCGCAATCCTATGGAACACCAGAAAAGGGTTCTCATGGAGATTGTCTCAAGAAATAAGTTCACCGTCTATGGCAAAGAGCACGGATTCGAATCCATCAAAAGCGTAGAGAATTACAGAGAAAGGGTGGGCGAGAACGATTATGTATCTCTATCGCCCTACATAGAGCGTCTTACAACGGGGAAGGAGAATATACTTACAAGGGATAAAACCGTACTCTTCGGCATTACCAGCGGGACCACCGGCAAACCCAAATACCTGCCGGTTACTAATTATTCGGTCAGGAAAAAAAGGGAGGTTATGGATATCTGGACCTATTATATCCTGAAAGACCATCCCGGCATTCTCTCCGGAAAGGTGTTGGCGATAGTGAGCCCTGAGATTGAAGGGCATACAACCTGCGGAGTGCCTTTCGGCGCCGAAAGCGGCCATGCGTATAAAAATATGCCCAATATCATAAAGAACCTTTATGTCCTGCCCTATGAGGTATTCGAGATATCCGATTATGATGCGCGGTACTACTGCATTCTGAGGATAGCCCTGGAGGCTAATATAACCGTCATAGCTACCCTTAACCCGAGCACCATCCTTCTCTTATGCCAGCGGCTCGATAGATTGAAATCGAAGATAATAGACGAGATACGCGAAGGGACTCTCGCCGGCGAGCTCAACATAAGGTATGATATAAGGAAGGCCATAGAAAGGATGCTTAAGCCCAATCCCGAAAGGGCCGATGAGCTTGAGGGGTTTTTGGGCAAAAAGGGGGGGAGACTACTGCCGAGTGACCTATGGCCGAAACTTGAGATCATAACATGCTGGAAGGGCGGCAGCGTAGGCAGTTATATCAGCCACTTGAATGACTACTTTGACGAGAAGGTCAGTATACGGGACTTCGGATACCTCTCAAGCGAGGCTAGATGCTCGATACCCCTGGCTGACGAAGGCCATTCGGGGGTTCTTGCCGTAACAGGCAATTTTTATGAATTTCTCCTTCACGATACGAAAGATAAAGGCAAAAAGAGGTATCTTTTGGCCGACGAGCTCGAAGCCGATAGGGAGTATTACGTTATACTTACCACATACGGCGGATTATACCGATACAATATCGACGATATAATAAAGGTGACCGGTTTCTTTAACCGTACTCCGGTCGTCGAGTTCAGGCAGAAGGGGTCCATTGTGAGCTCGGTTACGGGCGAGAAGATATATGAGCGCCATATCGATGACGCGGTCTCAAAGGCAGCCCGTGCTTCGGGGGTAACCTTGCAGTTTTTCTCGGCCTTCGTGGAGTGGAAGGAATGCCCAAGGTATGCGATAATCGTGGAGCTTATTAATGAGTCTTCCGCTAGCGTTTTGTCCGGCTTCCTTGAAAGGATAGAGAACGAGCTATCCGGTATTAACGTGGAGTACTGTGCCAAAAGGCGGTCCCAGCGCCTCGGACCGCCGGTTTTGAAGATTGTATCCAGCGGGACGCTCGACAGACACCGCTCGAAAAAGGTGAGCGGGGGGTGCCATGACGGACAATTCAAACTGCCTAAGCTTGCCACAAGCGCGGATTTTCACCGGGACTTTACGGTTATTGAAGAGATCAAGATCCGATAAATTCTTGCCTGAAGAAGGCGGTTAGTTTATAATATGTGCATTGCGCAACGTATTCTGCTTGCAGCAGTAAAACCGAAAATCGTTCATTTAAAAGAAGGTAAAAACATTAAAGGGGTTTAAATTGAAAAAGATATCCGGCTATATATTATTTGTATTTATTGTAGAAATAGTTTTCGTTCAGCTGTCTTCGGCAGTTTTTTCCATGCCTCTAAAACCCAAATCGGGGATTCCTCCTTATGTGCCTTCTTCGGAAAGGGAGAAGATTAAAAACCTCTATGATTCCGATCCCATGAAAAGGGCAAAAGCCGCCAGGGCCATCGGGGATTCGGGCGTAAGATCCATTTCGTCCATACCGTTTCTCATATCGCTTCTGGGGGACTCGGATATCCTGGATGAATTGCTCGAGGGCGAACTAAGCACCCCTGGCAGGGAAGCGGCAAAGGCCCTTGCGAATATAGGAAAACCAGCCTTTGATCCGGTGGTTCAGGCACTTAAAGACAGAGATTCCAATGTGCGCATGAATGCGGCATATACCCTCTCTCTCATGAGAGATCCAGGCGCCGTGCCCGACCTTATTGCGGGGCTTGAGGACGAGGATACGGAAGTAAGGTATTATGCCACAGATGCGCTGGGCAAGATAAAGGACCCGCGGGCCACCGACGTTCTTCTAAAGGTGCTTAAGGGTGACGAGCAGTGGCGCGTAAGGATGGATGCTGCCTGGGCGCTAGGCGAGATCGGTGACTCTTCGTCCGTAGATATGCTGATTGAGGCGCTTGAAGATGACCATTCGGCGGTGCGTTATTACTCGGCCGACGCTCTCGGCAAGATAAAAAACCCGAATTCGGTAAGTCACCTTATAGAAAGTCTCACAGACGATAATGCCGACGTAAGGTATTTTGCGGCAGAGGCGCTGGGCAAGATAAGGGATCCCAGGGCCACGGAACCCTTGATAAAGCTCCTTAAGGACGCAATGTGGAAGGTAAGGATGAGCGCCGCCTACGCGTTGGGCCTCATAAAGGACCCGCGAGCCGTAGACGCACTCATTGACGCGCTGGATGACGAAGACTTCAACGTTAAGATATATGCAGCCGAAAGCCTGGGCGCCATAAAGGATCCCAAGGCGGTTTACGGCCTGATAGACGCTTTAAGCGACACAAGTCCCAAGATGAAGGTCAGGGCGGCCAATGCCTTGGGAAAGATAAAGGACAGGCGCGCGGTCACCAACCTGACAATGCTTCTTAAAGACAGGGACCCGGATGTCAGGTATGAGGCACTTAAGGCTTTAGGCAGAATAAAGGACGTTAAATCAGCCGGGGCCATAATCGAACTTTTAGACGACGACAGCTCCAAAATACGCCACAGAGCTGCGGTTACGCTTGGCGAGATGGGGGACCCGCTCGCAATAGAACCTCTTATAGACGTTTTGGACAATACCGACATAGACGTGCGAGTGGCTGCAGCGGAAGGCCTTTACAAGCTTACAGGTATACACTACGGCGACGACCAGGAACGCTGGTTTAAGTGGTGGAAGAAAAATAAGAAGAATTTTATTAAGAGATAATTTCCGGTTGCGCCATGCGAGTACCGGTGAACAGTGGAGAGCCCCTTCGGGATGACCTTATATTTTTGCGAGGAAAAGATGCCGCCGGCGTACAGACGATTTCGTTCGGAGGGATTTACTCTGCTTGAGATAATGATGGTAGTGCTCATTATAGGGCTTCTTGCCGCGCTAGCCATACCGAACTTCCTAAGCGCAAGAGAAAAGGCCGTAACTCAATCCTGCTTAAACAACCAGCGGCTCATTTACGATGCTGCCGTCATGTATGAACTTGAGGCGGGGGATACCTTGGAAGGCATGAGCAGGCCCGAAGCGCTGCAGAAGCTTTTGGATGAGGGATATTTAAGGAATAACGGCATATGCGAGTGCCCGGCCAGCAATGTGGACGACCTGGACGACTACCAGATAATTTATGAGGACTCTAACGTAGTAGACGTGGAGTGCACGGTGGGGGGTAACGACCATAAATGGCCTTAAATCAGATAATTATGGAAAAAATCCGTTTTATCTTGACTAATGGCATAAAATGGGTATACTTTTTAATATCACATAGTAAATCTTAAAAAACAAGGAGGGTTGCATGAAGAGGTTTATGTTAATAGCAATAGCGGCATTATACTTCTTTTCCCTAGCTCAGCCTGTCTTCGCAGCGGACAAATATTCCGAGAATAACAAGAAGGTAGCTGATTTTATATCCGATACCTTCAAATTTCCCTATGTGCTCATCGGCTCTTTCGTGAAACAGGACCATCAGGAAGTTGCCGAGGAGATGGATTATAAAGGGCACCGCACGCTCGGGGAGGCCTTAAAAAAGAAGTAGATGCCTTCGAACGAGAAATCCTTAAAAATGCTAAAGGGCAAGGAATATTCCTTGCCCTTTAGCATTTTTAAGGGTATAATAATATTAATCTTTTTATTGTCTTAATATCCTTTTGAGAAAGCCACCTTATGAAGACCTGTTAAATTAGAGGTAGGGGCGTGGGTCTTTTTTTCACGACAATCAGAGTAGTATCTGCGGAGGTTTCAGCAGGTTTTCTATTCGGCAAAATGGTGGGCTATGTGCTTGAGGCCCAGCGGAAAATAGAGGGAATAGAAGGTTACGGCGTCACCTCAAAGGCGGCCGAAGGTGATTTAACCCTTGAGCTATTATGCTTTTCCTTCTTCCTGACCTCAGCCGTATTAAATTCCGTCCGTTTTATACGAAGAAACGCGCACGAGACACTGGGGTTCTTTTTCGAGAAGATTATAACGGACATCACTCAGCACAAAAACCCCAGGCTGAAATATCATGTCTTCCATGATTATTTCGACGAGGTCTTTACAGAACACTGCCGGGACTACGAAAAATACGGCTTCGATATAAGACAGAGACGCAATATAGTGGGTCTTGCCGCCGATAGGTTAGCTAGAATATGCGGCAGGTCTCAAGGCTCGGAGCTTATACCCGTTGTAAACGGCCTCTATGGAGACATAGTCGGAACCGTAGCTTGAAAGATGCTTGGATTTTTTATAAGGGTGATATGAGATGAAAAAAACGGCGCGATTAACCATGGCATATATCTGTTTTATAGGCGCGATCTTTTTAGTTGCGGTCGATTCGGGTGCCAGTATGGGAAGCTATACAGTAAAACAGATAACCTTCGGTGACAATGACTGTGAATTTGTCACGGTATCAAGCTCCGGAGAGGTGATCTGGACCGAAAGGGTAAACGGATATCTTCAGGTTTTTAGTCTGTCGGAGGGGCAACTTACCGCGGACGAGTGGGACCACCTTACGCCGGACATAAATTCCCAGGGCGAGATAGTCTACCTGCGGAAGAAACGCGGAGAACTGCCTGAGGTCTATTCAAATATGAGAGGCGTTATTGCGCGCGGGGAGGTTTCTATGCCGCGCATAAATAATGAAGGGGAGATCATATGGAAAGAGAGGCGCGGCAACATTGAAGTCTTTTCTTCCTCGGTGAGAGGCGAGGTTATCTTAAGGCCTTCGAGAGGAGCAGATATAAAGGATTCCGGCGAGATAGTCTATTTTGGTACTACCGCGGATAATGAGGCCGAGCTTTTTTCCAGTAGAAAAGGGCGTATATCATCCGGATTCCGCGGCAGGAATCCGCGCGTAAACAACCCCGGAGAGATAGCCTGGGAGAAGGAGATAAAGGTAGGACAGAAGACCTACAAGCAGATATTCTCCAATACCGCCGGAGGAATAACCGATTTCTACGAAGACGGCCGGATCAACATCGGCAGCATGGATGATAGGGGAGTGGTCTATTTTACGAGGCTCGTTAACGGTCATTTCCAGGTATTCCAGGCTCTTCCGAAGGACGTCGAGGCGGATATAGACGATATGATAGCCCGTGATTCAGCCGATATCCCGGCCGAATCATATAAGACCCCCGATGAGGAGCTTTTCAGGAAGCTGGACGATTTGAAGGAAGATGACATAGGCGAAGACGCATTGCTCATAGCCGAACCGAAAGAAGGTACCTTCGTTACAGGCCCGGTAGCCATAACCGTATATTCCTACGAAGAAGTAAAACTTTCTCATTGCTATCTTCAAATAGACGGAAAATATCTGGGATGGGACGAGGAGCCGCCGTTTGAATTCATATGGGATTCCAAATACTGGCCTGACGGCGAACATACCATTACGGTAGTGGGCCATTTCGATACCGAAGAGAATCCTACCAGGGTTGCAAGCTCCGTAGTCAGTTCGTCGAACGGCAGCGTCAGGAGGCCGGGTATCTCAATACTCAGTCCGGCCGACGGCGATACGGTCAGAGGGATCGTCAGGGTGAGGACGGATGCTACGGGGGATAACTTCTCTTACGTATATTCCGAACTTGACGTCGGCTTCAAGGATTGGGATAATACTCCTCCATACGAATTTAGTATAGATACCACAGACATGCCCAACGGCAAGCATACCTTAAAGGTCTACGGATGGCATAAACACGGCGGAGAAAGCGTAGAGGACGCTATAAGCTTCTTCGTAAATAACTGAGGCCGGTTGTTATTCCGTGACTTTCGGTTTATCCTTAGCTGCCGAATCCTGGCTGCAGGAAAAAGACTTATGGCGCACATACTGGGCATATCGGCGTTTTATCATGACAGCGCGGCCGCGCTGGTGACCGACGGCGACATAAAGGCCGCGGCCCAGGAGGAGCGTTTCACCAGAAAGAAGCATGACCATTCCTTTCCGCAGAATGCAATAGAATACTGTCTTGAGAGCCAGGGTCTTAAAGGCAGTGACATCTCCTATGTAGCCTTTTACGACAAACCCTTCGTTAAGTTTGAACGCCTACTCGAAACATATCTGGCCTTCGCGCCCCACGGATTGAGGTCTTTCGTCAAATCGATGCCTTTGTGGATCAAGCAGAAGCTGTGGATAAAAGACCTTATACGCGGGGCATTGAGTTATGAAGGCAAGATCCTCTTTCCCGAACATCACAAATCGCACGCCGCATCCGCGTTTTACCCTTCCCCTTTCGATAAGGCGGCCATATTAACCGTGGACGGGGTCGGCGAATGGGCGACGGCCAGCTTCGGAAAGGGAGAGGGAAACGCCGTGAGGATAGCCAATGAGATGCATTTTCCCCACTCCCTGGGACTTCTCTATTCCGCTTTTACCTATTATACCGGTTTCAGGGTCAATTCCGGCGAGTATAAACTCATGGGTCTGGCCCCGTACGGCGAGCCAAGGTACAAGGATGTTATACTTTCGGAACTCATAGATCTTAAGGAAGACGGTTCCTTCAGGCTTAATATGGATTATTTCGACTACTGCGCCGGCCTCACTATGACGGCCAGGAAATTCGACAGACTTTTCGGGGGGCCGGCCAGAAGGCCTGAATCGAAACTGAGACAGAAGGACATGGACCTGGCCCGTTCCATGCAGGAGGTTACGGAAGTGGCCATGTTGAGGATGGCCAGGCACGTGCGGGAGGAGACCGGTTGCGCTAACTTATGCATGGCCGGCGGCGTATCTTTAAATTGTGTGGCAAACGGCAAGATTACAAGGGAGAAGATATTCGATAGGATTTGGATACAGCCAGCCGCAGGCGACGCCGGAGGTGCCCTCGGCGCAGCCCTCCTGGCCTGGTATGATTACCTGGGTAACGAGAGGGATGCCGATGGCACAAGAGATTTTCAACATGGATCGTATCTGGGACCCGAATATAGTGATGAGGCCATAAGTACTTTTCTTAAAAAGGAGGGAGCCAGCTATAATTACATAGAGAAAGGGATGATACCCGAGACAGTAAGCGATATCATCGCGCGCGGAAAGGTAATAGGGCTTTTCCAGGGAAGGATGGAATTCGGGCCGAGAGCACTGGGCAACAGGTCCATACTGGGGGATGCGAGGGATCCCAAGATGCAGGAGACGATGAACCTGAAGATAAAATTCAGGGAGAGTTTCAGGCCCTTCGCGCCGTCGGTCCTGAGGGAGAAGGCCTTCCGCTATTTCGATATAGAGGCGGACAGCCCGTACATGCTCCTGGTTGCTCCGGTGAGCGAAGAGGTGAGGACGGGTTCGCGCGAAGAAGACAAAGGTCTATTCGGGCTTAGCAAACTTCATTATGTCCGGTCGAGGATACCCGCCGTCACGCACGTTGACTATTCGGCCAGGGTGCAGACCGTTGATCCGGAGAGCAACCCACTTTACCACAGCATCATATCCAAATTCGACGAAAAAAACGACTGCCCGGTCATAATCAACACCTCTTTCAACGTAAGGGGCGAACCGATTGTGCGCACGCCGGAGGAGGCATTTCTCTGTTTCATGAGAACTAATATGGATTATCTTATGCTTGGAAATTTTCTTTTGGAAAAGAAAGAGCAGAAACCTCTCGATAAGGATATAGACTGGCTCAAAGAGTTTGAATTGGATTGATCAGGGGATTAAGCAGAAAATGAAAGCCAATACCCGCTTTAGGGAATTAAGGAGATTCGGTCTTACGCTGGCTTTGGTTCTTGCGGTCTTAAGCGTCATTTTTTATCTGAAGCAAAAATCGTTTTATCCTTATTTTTCCGCTCTCTCTTTACTTTTTCTGGTAACCGCATTGGCCAAGCCGCTTATCCTTGAGCCGGTAGAGAGACTGCTGATGAAAGTGACATCGGCAATAGGGAGTATTTTGACTGCCATTATTTTGTCAGTATTATATTTCGCCGTGATAACCCCGATCGGCATCTTATTAAAAATGAGCGGCAAGGACCTGCTAAATCTAAGGAAGGTTGATGCGGCATCGTATTGGATAAAAAAGGAAGAGGGGGATCTCTCGAAAGAGAGGTACGAAAAGCAGTTTTAATAAATTTATGGAAAAGAAGAGAGGTCGGCAATGGCAAAGTTCGAGATATTAAAGGAATTCTGGGAGTTCTTAAGAGTCCGAAAGAAATGGTGGCTTGCCCCTATTATTTTCTTCCTGCTTCTACTTGGGATTTTGATATTTTTGAGCGAGAGCTCTTCAGTGGCCCCTTTCATTTACACTCTATTCTGAGGTCGGGATAAAAATAAAGCGACATATGTCTAATATGTTGAAGCGAAAAGGGTTATTAAATTACATTTATAAAGCTTTGTGTTTAAAAATATATACATCCTGGTTAAAAAAAGCATTATTGTAAATATTGATTAAAGAAATACATCGTATTTGGCTTTAGTTTATCTGTATTATACTGGCATGAATTATGCTTGATTGTATTATGGAGGATTGGTATGTAATGTTATTTAGTTTCTTTATTTTGTTGACCGCATAAAGTATACATGGTATTATCAATTGCTTTCGAGTTATTATATTAATTCCACTATCCAAACAAAAGGGGCCAGAAAATGACGCGATCCAATCTTTCTTTAAATCTGATCTTGATGATTTTTATTTGTATCTCTTTTATTATCATTCCGGCTGCGGCATTGGCGCAGGTTCCTCCGGGCAGGGATGCCGGGACGGCGGGAGAAGGGCTCAGGAAGGAAGAGGAGACCGAGATGCTAAAAGAGAGGCTGGTGGAGGAACAGGTAGAACCCTCGATTGAAGAGAAAGAGAAGCTCGAGACCGGCGCCCCCGAGGAGAGGCGCATGAAAGAAGAGGCGCGTGTTTATATAGAGGTCATCAGGGTAGAGGGCGTAACCATAATCGGGGAAAGCGTTATTTCGCAGGTTGTTTCCACATTCGAGGGCAGGGAGCTTTCTTTGGAAGATTTTGCGGCGGCCGCCGATTGCATAACGGCCGAATACCGTAAGCTCGGATACGTAACGTCTTTTGCTTATGTACCTCCTCAAAAAATAACAGATGATACGCTGGTGATACAGGTGCAGGAGGGGACAGTAGGCGATGTCAGCATAGAGAATAACAGGTTCTTTACCGATGAATTACTTCTTAATTATCTGGACGCAAGGAAGGACGATATCTTCAATTATGACGCGCTACGCGACAGCGTTAATTACATAAACCGCCATCCTGACAGAAGCGCGAATGTAGTACTGGCAAGGGGGGAAGAGAGAGGCAGTACAGACGTGAACATAAACCTGGAGGATAGGCTGCCTCTGCACGCCATACTCGGCTATAATAATTTCAATTCGCGTTATGTGAACAGGAATAAATACTTTGTCGAATTGCAGTATAATAACTTTCTGGGGCTTGACCACAGGGTTTCTGGGGAATTTCAGCAGGGCCACACCGACAAGTTCCATCTTGCCTCCGCGCGTTACACCATTCCGATAAACAGAAAGAGCGAGGCCGGCCTTTATTACATACACCTGGACCAGGATATAGGCAAAGAGCTGGAGCACCTCAATATACACGGTGAGGGCGATTTCCTTTCGCTTTTCTATTCATACGAACTGATATCCAACGAAAACCTTACATTGTCCGTAAATCCGGGTTTTGAGTGGAAGGACATAGAGAACAAGCTTAGGGCAGACCTTATAAGCGAGGATAAGGTCCGTATCGCGAAACTCGGTCTGGATCTGGATGTGCTGGATCCCTTTAAAGGCAGGACCATTATCACCACCGAATTCGATTTCGGCATAGAGGACTTTCTTGACGGGATGGACCAGGAAGATGTGGGCGCGAGCAGGGCCGGGGCCGGAGGAAAATTTTTCAGAGTGGTGACTAACGCCGCAAGAGTCCAGGAACTGCCTCATTCGATGTCTCTTATGCTCAGAGGGGCTATGCAGCTTACGGGAGATGACCTTGTGGCCGCCGAACAGTTTTCCATAGGCGGTATGTATACGGTTAGGGGATATCCCCTTGCGGAGGCATCCGGCGACAGGGGCTATACGTTTACTTCGGAATTATATTTACCCCCGTTTTTCCTCCCGAAGGACTATAAGATACCCTATACGGAGACAGCGCTTTTCGACGCCTTGAGGTTTATGTTCTTTATAGATTGCGGGTACGTGGAAAATCAGAATCCGCTTCCGGGCGAGAAGAAAGACAAGGCCCTTTTCGGATTCGGGCCCGCCGTACGCTTCGAGATACCCCAGAAATTAACGGCTTCATTCGATTATGGTATTGCCATAGGACACGATGCCTCCGACGGTACCGATTCGAGGGCTTACGTGGAGGTCAAAACATACTTTTAAGGCTGCCAAGCCAAGGAGATAGACGATGAAGACATGCGAGAAGATAAAAAAGGGAATAAGCACGATGGTGGTGGTTTCGATGATTATCTTCGGAATCACGCCCGGAGTCTTTTGCCTGCCCGAGAACCCCGATGTCCTGGAGGGAAACGTCAGGATATCGACACCCGATGAGGCTACAATGAATATAGAGCAGGCCAGCGATAAGGCGGTGATAGACTGGCACGGTTTCTCGATAGCCCTTGGCGAAACGGTGAATTTTTTGCAGCCGTCGACTCATTCTACGGCGCTTAACAGAGTAACAGGAGGGAGTGTCTCAAAGATCCTGGGTACGCTGAATGCTACGGGCACGGTTTGGCTGCTGAACCCAAGCGGCATAAACTTCGGACCTACCGCTCGCATAAATACCGCTTCGTTCTTGGCATCCACACTCAATACCGCCAATACGGATTTCCTCAACGACTCTTTCATCTTTTCCAAGGACGCCGGCACGGGCGGTTATCTGATAAATAAGGGCCAGATTGAGGTAAACGAAGGCGGGTATGTCTCGCTTTTGGGCGAAGCGGTGGAGAACGACGGTATCATAAGCGCGAAGCTCGGCAAGGTCATCCTTGCTTCGGGCGAGAAGATGGCCCTGGAGCTTGACGACCTCGGCCTTATCTCGGTTGCCATAGAAGGTCCGGTTGCCGAAAGACTGAAGAACGAGGAAGGCGAGACAGTCTCTTCCGGAGTCAAGAATGCCGGTTTGATCGCGGCCGAAGGCGGCAGCGTGGTACTGACCGCCAGCGTCCTCGGTGACGTATTCGAGAGTGCCGTAAATAACGAGGGCCTTATCAGGGCCTCCAGCATCGTAGAGAAGAGAGGAGAGGTCTATCTTCTGGCCGAAGGCCCTGATGCTGTGGCAGAGAACACCGGCGAGATAGATGTAAGCGCCATCGAGGAAGGCGCCGACGGCGGCCTCGTAGAGATTTCGGGTGCCGGGGTAAGGATAGACGGCGAGATAAAGGCATCGGGAAAAGGCGGGCTGCCGGGAAGCTTCCTGCTCGATCCGGTGAACGTAACTATAATCGACGGAGCCCCGGGCGACGACGATTCCGGAAGCACAGTTGGCGAGGACTGGCTTGAGGCGAGGAACGGTTTTGATATTACCATTCAGGCCGACTGTGACATAGATTTTGAACTTACCTCAGACGATATCCTTGACCTGGCATATTTTGACACCGAGGTCTTTACGCTCGAGGCCGGGGGCGACATAAATCTGAATGACGACATGATACAGACGGCCGGAGGCGGGGTAAGGCTTTTGGCGGATTATTACGGACCATACGCCGGAGACGGCTTCGGAGACGTAAACCTCGGCACCGGAATGGGCATCTCCTCTTCCGGCGGCGCCGTTTATTTGAAAGGCGCCAATCTCAATATAACCTCACCCATTGATACCAGGGGAAGCGGCGGAAACGTTGATCTGGAGGCCCTCTATGACATAGTCCACGGCCCCAACGGCGACATAATGACCGGCGGCGGCAATTATACGGCGGTCTGCGGTGAGGATTTCCTCATGAGAGACGGAAGCAGCATAAACGCATTCGGCAAGACAATGCCGGGCATCGTGGACATTACGGCGGGAAGTCTCATAACGCTCGGTTCCGTTGCGGGATTGCCTACCAAGTTTGACTGGGAATATCTGGGTCATGAGAGGTCATATAAACTTCTCAATATAGGGTACTACTATAAGTACTGTTCGGGAGACAGGCTGGTCCTGGTGCCTCCCTTTATCGTGGGAAGCGATATAGTTACCGGAAGCGGCACGATAGAGCCGAATTTACCTGCGGGAGTTAACGAATTCGGATTCTACGTAACCGTGAAGGAATACGACGGGACCCAGAGGACATACTATACCGACCCCATACTTAATCCCGATGGCTACGACCATGTCAAACTGGACTACAACGCCATGGCAAAGATATTCTGGGAGGACATGTGGAATCTGGGCGATGCCGACTTCAATGACGTGAAGATAGGCATAACGCCGGCCGATTTTCTCTACGGTTCCTACATATACGGCGACAGGGTAAATATAGTTTCTCTGGACGGTTCCATTGCGCAGAATTCGGGAAGGATTCTGGCCGAAAAGGGAGCTTATCTGACTGCCGCCGACGATATGGCGGTAAACAACGTCAGCGTATATAACGGAGGTGTCTTTTTAAAGGCGGTCAACGGTTCGATATTCGCTACGGAGGTCTTTTCGGACCCTGACGGGGGCCCCGGACAGAAGAACGTGGCCGCTAAAGGCTATTCATATTTTTCGGCGCCAAGCGGTACCATAGGCGTGGGTACTCCGGCCGATGAAACGGTTTATAACCCGATAGATGTCTGCATAGAGGTGGTGGACGGATCATACACGGCCGTGCCTACCGGCTTTACGCCGCGCGCGGGGCTTACGCTTCAGATGGGCGGGGATACCGCACCGGGATATCTGATAGATACCGGAGACGGCAACGGCCCGCTTGGGGTAAGCGGCGCCATAAGGATGGTGGCGCGGCCGGGCGTAACGGCGATCACGGGCCTTTATCCCTCGCCGGATATAGATCTCATATCAGACGGCGGAATCATTCCTCCCGGGTACGCGTTCTATGAGGAGATCGGCGAACCCTGCTGCGATGTCAGCGTTACGCCGCCGCCCAGGTTTACCGGCAAAGAAGGCCCGGGGACTTATGATATCATTACCCAGATCTGGCCTGGGCCGCGCCGTATTACCGACGGCGCCTCTGCCGCTACGATCTACGGCCTTATAGGACAGGATCTAAGGTTCAAGATACCTAAGAAATTCCTGGTGGATACCTTCCAGATAACCTACAACCATGGGCCTATAGAACTGACAAGCGGGCAGGTCTTCTTCTACCACCCGCTCTTTGATATGAATATGTACGAGATGCCTGCCATAGGGATCGATGCCTACGAGTTCATAGAAGGGGCCATTAACACTACCAGGCCCGATCTCCTTCCGGCGGTACTCATAACCGGCGAAGAGGAGGAATAGGCAACCTTATTCTTTTCAGGGAGCGCCGGCCATTTTTTGAGCAAAACAAAAAAGTCATCCTTATAGGATGGCTTTTTTGTTTTACATCCGCTTGTTTCTGTATTATAATGCATACAGGATACATTAAAGGAGGGGGATATGCCTTTTTCGAGATACGCAAGCCTTTTGCTGATATCCGCGTTAGCGGGTTTTTTTATACTCCTTAATATCTCTTGCGCAAAGAGGCCCGATACGGGTGATGTGGTTATCAGGATAAACGACTACAATGTGCCCATGGAAGAATTTGAAACCCTGTACGCGGAATACAGAAGCGGCTACGACGATACTTCCAAGATGCGCGATGAATTCATAGAACAGTTCATAACTCGTAAGCTCTTTCTGCAGGAAGCCGAGCGGCTGGGCCTTGACAGAAAAGATGATTTTCTTAAATCTGTGGAGAATTTCTGGGAGCAATCCCTCCTCAAGCTTCTTATAGACCATAAGACAAGGGAGACTATGGGCAGGCTGGGCGTTTCGGAAGAGGATATTAGAGAACAGTATGATGCGTGGATGCATGAACACCCCGAAAGCGTCAAAAGCTACGATGAAATGAGAGAGGTCCTTAAGTGGCACACCGTTAAAGAGAGAGAGGCGCTTATGATAAATTCCTGGATTGGGGACCTTAAGAGTCAGGCGAGCATTTATGTAGACGAAAGAATCATTGAGCCGGAATGAAGGGAAAGAGAGGTCTTAAAATGAGACGCAGCAAACGAAGAAACTTCTTTATAGACAGAAGATTCCAGTCCGCCTTTATCGTGAAATTTTGCGTCTTGATAATCCTGGTAGGCCTAGCCATAGGCGTTCTGATCTACGCCTTAAACCGCAATACCACCACAGTTGCCTTCGAGAACCTCAGGGTGGTGGTAAAGTCCACCTCCGATTTCATTCTGCCTATGATGGTAGAGAGTCTTGTCATAGTCACCGTCCTTGCGGCCCTCGTCACCATAGCCATAACGCTTTTCGCATCCCATAAGATATCGGGTCCGCTTTACAGGCTGAATGATGAGCTTGAAAAGGTCAAAAGCGGCGACCTTTCAGGCCCTGTAAGGATAAGGACGGGCGACCAGCTTCAAAAGGTAGCGGATACTCTGGAAGGAGCCCGGCTGAAGACACGGGAAAGGATTAACCGCATCGCATGCGAGTGGGAGGGGCTTAAAAATGCGCTGGCCCCTCCGGATGAAACAACGAAGAAAGAAGGGGAAAACGGCGCGCTTGCGGAAAAGATCGAAAAGATGGATGAAGCGCTATCAGGTTTCAAATTGAAATAAAAAGATTATGCAAAACAGGTTTTTTCTTGTCACCGCCTTCTTTCTGGGCGTCATATTGACGGATATTCCACCGGCAACGGCGTCGGCCGTAAAAGTAAATGACGGTTTCAAGGCCGCCAGGAGAATCCAAAGCAGGTATTTCGATATATGTATCGAAAGCGGGGTGGATGAGGATTCTCTGGCGATGAGGTTATCCGTGCCCGCGAGCATCAGGACCATTGTAAGAAAAGCGGTGTCTACATCCTATGATGTTCCTTCCCAGATGGATATGCTGTATTTGGCCGTGTCGGAGATATTGGATATACATCTCACTGATTTTACGTGCACGGTGAAGATATGCAGAGACAGAAAGAGCCTTTCTCGAATTGCCATGAATCTCTTCGGCCAACGCATGAGCGCGGGGGGATTTTACATTGCTACTATAGATACCTTGTACGTCGACGCCGAAAACGTATCGCTGAATATACTCGGCCATGAGATGGGTCACGCCATACAGACCCACTATTTCGTAGTTCCCCCGCCGGTCAAGGTGCAGGAGGTTCTCTCGGGATATGTGGAGTATCAGTTGAGGAAGTACACAAATACCCTTCCGGAATAAAAGAAGACCTCCCCGTTCATATGGAAGCGAACCATCCTTTTCTGTCCAGAGACCTATAGCCGATGGCTTCTGATATTGCTTCGGCATCTATGGTATCCGCGCCTGCGATATCCGCTATAGACAGGCCCAGCCTGAGTATCTTATCGTATGCCCTTCCGCTTATGTTCAGCTCAGTTACTGCCAGCTTTAGCAGTTCCCCGGCCTCCGGAGATAGCCTGCAATAGGTCTTTATCTCTTTTGTGGTCAAGAGGCTGTTTCGCAGGTCTTTATCCCCATATCTTTCTTTTTGCAATTGACGCGCTTTCATCACACTGCCTCTCATGGTTTCCGAGGATTCGGTTTCCTCCTTGCCCGAGAGTTCCTCATAATCCAAAGGCGGTACCTCAAGGTGCATATCGATTCTGTCCAAAAGCGGGCCCGAGACCCGGGATATGTATCTTTTTATCATCGGTATGGTGCAGCGGCACTCCTTATTCGGGTGGGTATAATACCCGCACGGGCATCCGTGTGTAAGCAATTTTGAGAAAGTATACTAGGTAGGAAATATAGATCAATCTTAAATTTTCTTTTGTTCACTACAACAATTTTTGAGACTATTAGTCTAAGCAGGTCTTTTCTGGTTTGAAAATCGGCATTTTCCCAGCTCATCTTAAAATCATTAATGGTTTCATAAACAGCTTTGAAACTGAAACAATCCGTTCCTAAGTCATTGATTTTCGAATCTAATGAGTATATTTTTGTTTTATTATCTTCAAATTCTTTATTTAACTCCTCGGTTCTGTTTTTATAAGTAAGTTTGTCTACTGTACTATCTTCGAGGTTTTCAAGGAGTATACGCTTTTTTCTTTCAACATCCTGGTTTCGTTTTTCTAATCGTTCTCTTTCATCCTGTAAAGGAGTGATATCCTGGTCTTTCATGGTGTTAAATCGTTCAAGGGCTTTTTCAAGATTGATTTTAAAGGAATTCTTATCAAATTCAGTTATTAAAAATTCACCGATTGCTTTCTCTAGTAGATCTGCACGTATGCTGCTGCCTTTACATACTGAACTACCCTTGCTTGAATAAGTGTGGCATTTATAATATGAATATGTTAGATTGTTTTTCTTTTTGGTCTGAGTATAGCCATTCATGCTTCCGTCACACTTTCCACATCTAATCAAACCGCTTAGTAAGTATTTAGTCGTCTTTCTCCGCGGTTCCTGCTTTTGGCGCAAAAGGATTTCATTTACCTTATCAAAAATGAATTTGTCTATGACGGGAGCATGATTTCCTTTGTTTTCAATCCATTCTTTTCTAGGCCTTCTTTTGAGTCTTTTTGTCGTTTTAGATGATACTCTTTTATTATAGCAGATATTCCCGATATAAATCGGGTTAGTTAAAATCCTGCTAACAGTCGTAGCTGCCCATGTTGAGCCATTTCTTGTCCTATGGCCATTTCTATTTAGCCAATGTGTTGTGGCTCTCAGGCTTTCTGTTTCAATATATTTTTCATAGATCTGTTTAATGAGATTCGCCTCCGCTTTATTAATAAACAATTTCTTTTTTTCAGGAACTTGCTTACTAGCTTGAACTTCTGCCTTTTCTTTGTTCAAACCAGATTTTCTTAAAAAGTTGAAAATTAGTGAATGGGAAGTATAGCCGAAAGGAACGACTCCGCCATTCCACTTACCATTTATAGCCCTGTGGCGCATATCTTCAGCTACTCTTTCGCTTACCATTTCCCGTTCCATCTGGGCAAATTCGCCGATTAGCCTTAGAAATCCTCTACCTAAAGCGGTGGATGTATCCAGTGGTTGCGTGATAGATTTAAAACTGACATTATGATCATCAAAAAGTTCCAATAAGTCAATTAAGTCCTTAATGCTTCGAGTTAGACGGTCTACTTTAGTGACGATAACGGATTTAACCTTTCCTTTTTTGATGTCATTTATTAGATTATTCAGTGCCGGTCTTTGCGTGTCCTTAGCAGAAAAACCATTGTCTTCATAAGTAGAAGGGTATGTGATATCATGTTCTTTACAGTATAAAAGCAGTCTTGATTTTTGGGTTTCGATATTTTCTTTTTCTCTCTGCATATCAGTTGATACACGACAATATAAGGCAGCGACAGATTTTCTATTCATAAATACCTCCGTTATTACATATTTGTTTACATATCATAGCACAAAGTCGTGTGTTTGTAAAGTAATTTAATATAATTATTAGTTTTCTGAAAAGCATGAAAAGCAGAATTAAAGAAATTTAAACTTTTTCCTTGCAAAATCCTTCGAAATAGTGTAGACTTTATATTGTTCAAACTGGGGGTAAAAAGTAAGGTTAGAGCAAAACGAAAAACAAGAAGGTTTTTCTGACCATCATAATCTGAACTGAGAAATCTCAGCCCCACGACAGTAAGGGATATTTCGAGCCTGTAGGATAATTCGCTGAAATAAGCGCGATAAGTTCATACGGGACTTGGAAGCTTAGAAATTCTAAGCCCAACTGGAAATTACAAAAGGTAATTTTCTGTTGGGCTTTTCTATTTAGGGGCAAATATGAGGAGGGTAAATGTGATTACAAATTTAGAAATTATAAGAAAGAAAAAAGGGTTGCAACAAAAAGAATTAGCAAAGAGGACAGGATTTTCCACTAGTTATATATGTCGCGTTGAAAGAGGAGACATAATCAGTCCTTCAAAGCATTTTAAGCGCAAAGTTGCTAAAAAATTGAACGCAAACATCAGAACTTTATTCCCAGATAATGTGTAAATTAAGAAAAATACAAGGTTGCGATATTGAAGTCAATTATGTTTCTCCATTGCCCAAGGAAGAAACCCTTAGGAAGGAAACTGCATTAATTGATATTTTAATTCATAATGCAATCAAGATCAATAGAAATAAAAAGTTAAAAATGAGCACAAAAAGCTATTTGGAAATAAAAATATAGAAGAGGTAAATAATGATTAGCGATGTAATCGACTTCATGAATGCATTATTTGGATCCTTTTTTGAAGAACACAAGGGATTTATTGAAGTAAGAATTAAAACAAAAGAAACGATAAAAAGGTATTTTTATCCAACGATCAAAGAACTCGCAGAAAAAATTCTTAATTTTGAAGGAGATGTTTATTTTGGTGCATGTCCAAGAGAGACTAACAAAGATGGCACAGAACAAAACATAAAGTTTCTTCCAGCAATATGGGGTGATATCGACTATGGCACCGAAGGCCATAAGAAAAAATCTAAATATAACACTGAACAGGAAGCTATGGGCGGAATAAAGATATTTGAATTTCCGCCTTCAATTATTACTCATACCGGTCATGGCCTACAGCCTCTTTGGTTATTAAGAGAACCCGAAGAGATTGCAGATGTTAACTATGTCAAAGGAATTATTAAAGGTATTGCGGACCACCTTGGTGGAGATTCTACACACGATATAGCAAGAGTTTTAAGAATGCCGAGGACATGGAATGTAAAAATTCCAGAGAACCCAAAACCTGTAAAGATTTTGCATTTTGATAAGGACTTGAGATATAACCTTTCTGACTTCGAGTATTACAGAACCCCCATTTCTAACAGCCCAAGCGCGCCAAAGATTGTATTTGATAGCCAGCTCCCAAGCCTTAATGTGCAAAACTTACGAGTGTCAGATCATATTAAGAAATTGATTCAATTTGGCAATACAGAAGGTAAATATATTAGTAGGAGTGAATGTGACCAAGCAGTTATTACTGCATTAGCTGTTAATGGATATAGCGATACAGAAATTAAATCGATATTTAGTAATCATAAATTTTTAATTAGCCAGAAATATTTAGAAAAGGGTAAAAACGCTGATAAATATCTTGCTTATTCAATAGGTAAAGCACGGACATTGAGCAAAGATAGACGAAATAGTTATCTTTGTGATGAGCATAATAAAGTGGAGAATATAAAAATTGAAAAACCCATTGATTTAAAGATATATATTGAGAAAATATCACGTAATATAGACAAAGGAGAACTCCCGGATAAATTGGAGCCTATCCTTAAAGCTTTGGCGCAATTCCCACCATATAGAGCCGAACCCTTCTTAAGAAATACTATAGCTAATTATTTCAATTTAAAAAGCAGAGATATTGGTCCATATATAAAAGAACTAAAAGAGCGCATTAAGGATAATGAAAGAGATAAAAAAGAAGCCGAGAAAAAACAGGAATATGAAGTTGTTGAAAACCAAGAAGGAGATGAGATTAAAATAGACCACACTGTAGCACTACCCGAACTCAAAGAAGTGATAGATGTCAATTTTAAGAATCTTTGGCACCCGGTAGAAGCGGGATTGTCCGCAGTATTTGCATTATTACTTAAAGATGTCGTTAATCCAACAGCATTAGTTTATGTCGATGTGCCAAGCAGTCTAAAAACTACAGTAATTTCATTTTTCAATGGAGCCCTAGATCTCAGTTACAGAAGCGATAATTTTTCTCCTAAAAGCTTTGTCAGTCATTATTCATCAGCAACCCGAAAAGAACTACTCCTCATCGACTTATTACCAAGAATAAAACATAAGATATTTCTGACGCCTGAACTCGCGCCCATATTTGGTGCACCAAAAGAAAAATTAGTAGAGATATTCTCTATACTCATTCGTTTGCTTGACGGAGAAGGTTTGCTGACCGATAGCGGGACTAAAGGGCGCAGAGGCTATACCGGAGATTATATGTTCACTTGGTTGGGAGCGACCACTCCTATCGATAATACAGTGTGGAAAATTATGGGTAAGCTTGGCAGCAGACTAGTTTTTTACTGGATGTCTGAGACAGTTGTTAAAACTCAAGATCTAATTGATGATTTGACAAAAGATAATGAATATATGCAGAAAAAAGTTATATGTAAAACATATACTAAAAAATTCATACAAGACCATTTCGTTAGTAAATACGGAGGTGTGCGCTCTGTTAAGTGGGATAGAACGAAAAATGAGGAAAAAGTTATCAGATGGATAGCGGAATTAGCAAAATTACTATGTCACGTGAGAGGAACTTTTACATTCTGGAGGGAAAGAAATTGTGATGAATACAGTTATAAGAGCCTATCCATCGAGAAACCAAAACGGGCAAACACTACTTTATACAATTTAGCTAGAGGGCACGCTCTTATTGAAGGTCGTGATTATTTGACACTTCACGATATTCCAGTAATTATTGATATAGTTCTTTCGAGCATGCCCGGCGATAGAAGAGAAATATTCCTTGCTTTATTAGACGCAAACGATAAGTATGATGAGTATGTTGATATAGTGGATAATTTTGATGGTGAAGTTATGCTTACCACAGCAAATATATGTGAATTGCTGAAATGTAGCAGTCCAACCGCTAGGGCCAGGATGGAAGTTCTCAACATATTAGGGCTTGTGGAACTAAGAAGCGCAGGCCATAATGAATACTGCATCAAATTCAAAGAGGAATTTAAGTGGTTAAAATCGCCCGGTTTTAAAAGGCTTTGGAAAAGAGATTTCAGTGATATAGCCGAAATCAATAAAGTATTTAGTTGAAAATTTTTTTGGCATGAAACATAAGATTTATCACACAAAAGCTATATAATGAGTAAAAGTAAACCAGTCTTAAAATTTCATTTTTTATAACTAGCTAAAATTAAAGAGGTTATGTGTGCGTGCGAAAAAAGTCTTTCATAGGTTTCAATTTTTTTCAGCTATATACTCAGATAATCGAAAACTTGCTCAGGTAGCCTTGGAATATACCCCTATAGCTATTTGCTATACTGCTCTGATTTTACCAAATAGCTTATAATTTTATCCCTTGTCAATTGTCATAGGGAGTAATATAATATTGTTGAGAAGGAACAAAGTGAATAAAAAACGGCTCTTATCGGAGGTAGAAAAAGAGTGATGGCTCAGCGACCTAAAAATAGTTGCAATAACAGACCGCTCCGCATGTACATACGCACGTTCGGATGTCAGATGGAAACACCGTTACATGCTGATTTTACATTTCTTGGAAGAGGTGTATAATAGCAGTTAACCGCTTTAAATATAACAAGATACAAGAATAGCGCATAAGGGAACCGAACGTAAGTGGAGAAAAAGAAAATGAATACTAAGGCTAAATTTATTTGGATTTTACCACTCCTTTTGTTATGCAGAGCTAGCCATGTAAATGCTCAATCATTAGAAGACGTTTTTTCAGCAGTGGTGCATCTTGAGCAAAAGGAAATACATACTACAGAAATTAATGGAGAAAAATGTGAACTATGGGTAAAAAAACCAATTGAGGAGGTACCCGAACCCTATTATTATTCCGTGTATGGTACCGGTTTTTTTGTAGCGAGAGAAAGACAATTATTTTTAGTTACAGCCGAACACGTTGCTAGGGGGATAACACTGGAGACCAACGCAACCATTCGCGATACAGGTGATAAGGCATATACGGTTAGCTTACAAGAACTATGGGATAAGAGTCAGCCTCTGGATTGGTTATTTCATGGAGAAGCAGATGTTGCAGTTTTACCATTGCAGCCAAGCCAACAGATTATTGATAAATTAAAAAAACATTTTTTGAGTTTGGACGTTATAAATAAAGATATAGAAGCACCAGATCGCACAGTAGGATTAACCTTAGTTGGATTTCCTTTAGGTTTAGGCATAGAAGGAAGTCATTTTTCTCCTATCTCACTAGATGTGAAAGCAGCGAGTGGTTTATTAAATATGCGTAGATTTGACAATGAGAAAATAGCGACATTTTTTTTGCTTGATGAGGCTGCAGCCGGTGGACATAGTGGAGCACCTATTTTTAAACTTTCAATTACCCATATAGCGCCGGGTATAACAAGTCGTAGTTCGAATTTTAAATGTTTGGGACTAGTTCACGGAACGATAGGAGATAAGACGGGTGGTAAGTTTGCCGCAGTTGTTCCAGCAGCATATATTGTAGAGACTATAGCTAAATACAAAGAGAAAAATTAATGATACACTATGGAGCAGTGTTTAATTTTTTTAAAAGAATTTTTAGAAAAGTGAGGAAAAATATGGAAGATCAAGACAAAAAAGAAGTTTTTATAGATGCCGAATATAACTGGCTCAAGACGATTCTTGATCCCAAGATAAAACTCAGAGAGTTTTTAGATTATCAAGTAGAAAAATATAAATCTTCCATTAATAAAGAGAAGATAAGTAGGTATTTAAAAAACTTAAATTCTCCCTTGCTAGACCCTGAAAAATCAGGTCCATTTTTAAATTTTTATATGGAGGCCAGAGATCTTTATCGTGAAGGTTTTTTTCACTCTTGTATTGCAATGTGTAGAATAACAGCAGAGAAAATGTGTGAAACGCTTGTAGATGTCGCTGATATTACCGCCGATGATAAAACAAGATTGCTGAATTTGCGATTTTATGATTTAGTATGGGTAATGTTGAAATTAAATATTATACATCCAGATATATTTACTGAGTTAAATGATATTAGGAAAATAGGAAATAATTATGTTCATCCTAAAGAAAGTATAAATCCTTCAATTGATTCTGAGAATGTGATTAATTCACTAGGTAAGCTTATTAACCGCACTTCAGATATTTTAAATCAGTACGACATAATTCAAGGCAAACTCATTCCTAGGGTGAAAAATAAAAAGTAGATGATCGGATTAAAAAATGGCAAGAAATCCATACAGTGAACCTATAGTAGACAGTCTTTGCGGAGACATAAAAAAGGCACGAGATAATGGAATTTTTGCCGGTGCGATTATACTTGTGCTTTCTGCAATAGACGCCATGGCATTTTTGTCTATGCCGTTGGAACAAAGGGAAGTTCACCGGAGAGACTATGTAGATTGGGTAAATAAATATTTAAAAGCAGATACAAAGCAACCTTACCAATATGAAGGTGTAGATTTATACGGTGCAAGGTGCGCTATTGTTCACAGATATGGGCATAAGTCAAGATTGAGTGAATCAGGGAAGTGCAAAGTATTTTTTTATCACAATGGATCCGAGCACATATACAATCCTCGTAAAGAACCAAGTGTAGTTGGAATAAGCCGAAACCGTCTTATAAATGATTTTTTCAAAGCCGTAGCAAACTTTCTGCATGATATTGGTCAAGATGACGATTTAAAGGCAAGGGTGGATAGTAGAATTGAAGAGCTTTTTATTATTTCTAAAAAAGAGAAAAGTGATTAAAAAAGATATTGGCAGTTAGTAATAGATAATCTCTTATTTCATATCGAAGTGTGTCAAAATGCTACATTCTAAAAGTTTGAAAGAGGAATAATATAGCATGAATAGAGAAAGCGAGAATTTTGATTTTGCTAAATTTGCCAGTGGAGGTTTTTGGGAACACTCACAAACATACTATGATAGACGGAATGAAGATAGAGAATTTATAAATATGCAACTCAGATATTGGACTGAAGCATTGGATAGGTTTAATGAGTTAAACGAAGATAATTACACAGTAGAGGAAGGATTGTTGATAATTAATGAGTTGGGAAATAGCATATTAGCTTTAGGGAGCAGAAATTATAATCCATCTATTGGAGAACATATCCCAAGCATACCAGGATTATATGGAAACAAACCGTGGGATTTAAAATCTGCAGAAAATCTTTTATATGAAAAATTGCTACAATTCAACGATATATATAATAACCTTACAAAACATGTGAACATGACTAGAATAGAATTGCTTAAGATTATTTCTTATTCAGATATATCCAAATATATGGATATGGCACAAGCAATTTGGAAATGGGTATTAAAGAATCATTTTGTTAATATACCTGCAAGACAGCAATATCATTTTGACCATGTTTTTCCGTATAAATGGCATTAGTAAGAAGATACATTTTGATATAGTTGATGTTTTTAACAAAAACATTGATTTGTATGACTAATTATGATATAAACAAACTAAATAGAGTCCCGTGTTCGAAGGGGGAAACCCGGACTTAAAAAAAGTAAAACCTTCGCTAAAAAAGGCGGAGGTTTTTGTATTATAGAAAAAATTATTTTAGGTTATTCAAAACGCAGATAAATAAAACGGGATATAAAATATGCCAAAAATAACGAAAACTTTAGGCCCTATACATTTCGAAGATTTAGAACCACATCGATTTGAAGATTTGGTTAGACAATTAATTTATGATTTTCGTGATTGGCAAAACATTGAGGCTACGGGACGGAGCGGCGCTGATGATGGTTTTGATGTAAGAGCTTGGGAAAAAGTTTACGTAGATGATAATCAGGATGAAGACGAGGGAAGCATTAATCAGCAAGAACAGCTTGATGGCAATCTTTGGATGATACAATGTAAAAGAGAAAAGGAGATAGGTCCTACTAGAGTAACGAAAATTATAGAAGAATCCATAAATAAAAAAAATCAACTGTATGGGTATATTCTCGCTGCACCTACAAACTTTTCAAAATTGGCATACGATAAATTTCGTGAAACTCTTAGAGCAAGAGGAGTGCAAGAATTTTACTTATGGGGCAAGGCAAATCTCGAAGATATGCTTTATATGCCTAAAAATGATCGTATTTTATTTGCGTTCTTTGGAATTTCATTGATTGCTCGAAGAAAATCTAGGCGAACACAAATACGCTTTGTAGTAAATAATAAGAATAAACTATTTAGAATTTTTGGAGAACCACACGATAACCGCGATTTTCGTCAATCATTTCTTGCAAGGGATATAAAAGATAAACATTATCCCTGGCACAAAAAATATAAAAATTTTAAAGAAAACCCCCGTTGGGAAGAATATATTGCCATTAAATATCATCCTCTTGGATTGCTTTGTAATGTTCATGAGTATTATGCCTATATTGACCAAGGAAAAAAAGAATTAGATTATACAGATGCAGTTGATTTACTTTATAGAAAGGAAGATACATATAATAGATATCATAAACAAAGAAACGAACTTAAGGAAAATATAACAGATTATTGGGAGCATTTACCAAATAAAAATAAAGCAAGATTGATAGTAGAAGGATTGATTGAATTTGAAAGCATGGAAATAATAGATGAAAAAGGAGACAATAAGTTTGATTTTCCACATATATATGTTGATTTCAAAGACAAAAATGGTCCATTTGCAGGATTTTGGAGTTATATAGTTTTAGATAATCAAGAAATAGATATTGAAAACCAAAACTATAAGCGAATTTCATTTTTACCTAAAGAATTTCCTCTACCACAAAAAGGCATTGTTTACAAAGACAGAATTATAGAACTTTCTTCAGGAATAATGCAACAAATCAAAAATGGTAATCTTAAAGAATTGCTGACAGTTAATAACAGATATGATTTTCTTAACCAACGGGATCAGATCGCATGTGCAGAAAAAGGCCATAATACAGAAAAGAAATCGATAGAAGTCCTTTATAAATATAATGTGAGCATTGCAGAGTATTTTAAAAAATTTGAAAAACATTATCAAGAATACCTAAAGAAAGAGATCGAGGAAGAAGCTGAAAAAAAGATTACTGGAAAAGATATGCTAACCGTTGTTGAGATCAAACTTGCGTATAATTGGGAATTAGATCATACATAGAAAGCGATATATTATATGAAAACATGCCCATTTTGCGCAGAAGAAATTAGAACCGAGGCAATAAAATGTAAACATTGTGGTGAATTCTTGGACGAGAAGTCTCTTCAAGAGCTTGTTCTGAGCAAGAAAACAGATAGGCAGGTTTTCAATAGAGAAGAGGTAGCAGATTATTTACGAGCCCCTATAAAAACTATAGATGAATGGGTAAGCGAGAAAAAGATGCCCTTTTCCCGCTTGCCAAACAAAGAGGTTGTATTTCATAGAAAAGATATTGATAAATGGATATCGCAAGATAAAGTCACAGAATATCATCGATTTGTCAGCAATAGAAAGACAATAGACGATATACTCCCTCCTTCATATAAACCACTTACCGAGGAAGAAGAACTTGCCGATATTATTAACGATCTTCACGAAAAGTTTATAACCAAACCATGTAAAAAACATGGCTATAACGAAGCTGAATATGCTAGGACGCTAAAAGATAAATTCGTAAAACTTTCCGTAAAAGCTCCAGATAAGACGAAAGTTATATATAAGTGGAATTTTAAAAAGAGAAAATATAAACTTGTAGAAGGCAAGGAAAGCTATAACAAATATCTCAAAAAAGAAGACTCTTTCCAAGAAGCACATGCAACTATGTCTATTCTAATGGCATATCTGAGTGCTTATTATTAAGATAGGATATGATAGTATTTAAAAAAAAGAAAAGTCTGTTTTTTAGAATAAAATATTTATAAAAATCCTTGATCACCCCTTGCGCTTTGAATACAAAATTATATTGCTTTTTTAGATCAGCTTGGAAAAACAGGGCAAAAAAACTCCTGGAACGCCAAAAGATTTCCAATAAAAATCCAAGCTCAGAAGGATCTGCAATATAAAATTAGCTTGGATTAGCATTCCAAGCTTAAATATTTTTGAAGATAGCCTTTCCAAGCTAAAAACTGCTAGCCAGCTGCCTAATTTCAAAAACGATTTTTCCTATTTTTCCCGTCGCACTTCCTAAAAGTTAAGCTAAAATAAGCGCAGAAGTTATGTCTTGTAAAGGTGTATTTCATCGTGTAGACTTGAGGCGAAGATGATATGAACTACCCAAAACTTGAAGATTTTATATATGATCTTGACGGAAAAACCCTTGCCACGAAGGAAAGCTATTCTCGCACCTTAAAAGGCTTTTTTAAGTGGGTTAGCGCACATAAGATCCAAGAGGTTACAAAGGCTGATATAAAGGCGTATATAGGCCAAAGGGAGCTATCTCCAAAGTCAGTCTCAATGTATTTATCGGCAATTAGGGCCTATTTTGATTATTGTGTTAAAGAAGGCATAATACCTGAGAATCCAGCCAAGACTATCAAGGGCCCAAGAATACACAAAGGACACTTAAAGGAAGGCTTAACAGTGGAAGAGGTAAAAAGCCTAATCAGAAGCATAGACAAATCAAGCCTAATCGGCAAAAGGGATTTTGCCTTTATTTACCTTATGCTTAAGTGCGGTCTTAGGGAGATAGAGGTAATTCGGGCTAACATAGAGGACTTAAGGCCTAAAGGCAGCGAAAAAGTCCTTTATGTCCAAGGCAAGGCCTGGTCAAGTAAGAACGATTTCGTTATAGTCCTGCCTAAAGTTTATAAGGTTATAGATACCTATTTGAGGCATAGAAAGACCGCATCTACGAAAGAAGCCCTATTTGCCTCTTGCGGAAATAGATCTAGAGGAAGGCTTTCAACAAGAGCCATAAGGGAAAGGGTAAATTGTTACTTAACCAAGGCCGGAATCAAAAGAAAGACCATAACAGCACATTCCTTAAGGCACACTTGCGCAACTTTGGCGCTTGAGGCCGGCGCGCCCATATTCGAGGTAAAGAACATGCTCAGGCACTCCAAGATCGAAACAACCATGATATACGCCCATGAAGTGAACCGGATCAAGAACGGCGCAGAGCGCTATATAAGGCAGATATAGCCGAATTCCGGTAATGGTGAATTAGCGGAGATAGAAAATTTCGTTACATCTGAAAAGGATAAGTGCTATAATATATGCAATAACACATCGAGAACATAACAAAAGGGTGACATTGATGTGTAAGAAACCAGTTGCGAAACTTGTCTAATGCGGGGAGCCAACCGCATACGATATTCAAACTTTTCAGATATTGAGCCTAAACCCCTCGGTACTGAAAAGTATGCGAGGTTTTTTAATTTACGTTCCGTTGTGCATACACAGCATTTCTCGCGATTATAGGGGATAATATGGAAAATCCGAAACCTCCACAAGAAAAAGAAAACACAGAACCGCTTTCTCTAAGCGAAAAAGAAAAAGAGAAGATAATCAATACTGTGAGGGATGAGGTAAAAAAAGAAGTAGGAGCTGTTATAAAAAAAGATATCAGAACCGATCTTATAAAATGGTGCCTACGATGGTGGATAATATCAATACCAGCATTAATGGGAATAATAGGTTTTTGGTTTGGCGTAGAATTAACAAGGCCAGCGATAGAAAGATATATCACGCAGTCAATAACAGAGAAATTTGCAGAATCAAATATTAAAAAAACGCTTACAGATGTTGCTTCGACAAAAGCCGAGTCAATTATCAGCGATGAAATTCGTCCCGAGACAAAGAAAGCTAAGCAGCAAATAGCTTCATTTGAAACGTACTTAAATGAGAAGGAAGAGCAATATGATATCGATTATGATAAACTTGCTAAACAGGTTTCAAGTCTTGAAGATAGGGACAATCTAATGCAACTGTCCGATGATGCTATAAACAACGGGGATCGGCAGGCCTATGAAAAACTAAGTATAGTTGCTAATGATGCCTCGAAAGGTGAAAGTATTCGTAATGCCGCAAAAGCAGAATGGTTTCAAGTAAAGCGATTCTATATTGGCTTAACTCGACTTAAAGGCATGAATTTAGCAAAATGGCAGTCGGATGGAACTAAAATAGATGTTAAAAATGATGATTTGACTACTCAGGAGTTAATTCAAAGTTTACTTAACCATAATCTGTGGACCGTCAGAGCAATGTCTGCATCAGCTTTAAGTAAAAGAAAAGAAAAAGGGGTGCCGGAGGCATTGCTTCAAGCTATCCGTCTTGACCAGAGCTTAGATGTGGTTAAGGAAGCTATTGATTCGTTTGAATCTATAACTGGATATACATGTTCTGATATTTTTGACAGCGAAGGTGGGGCGTCCGAATGGTGGGAGCAGCATAAAACAGAAGTTGAGCCTGAATTAAAAGAACAGTCACAGACTCAAGTTCAAGAGGGCGAAAGCCAACAGTAGTAAAAAGTATGCAAAATAGAAGTAGCGACCATTTTTTCAGATAGTGATATATTAGAAAGAATCAAGACAGAAACTCAGTTCAACTAATAAGCATTAGCTTTTTTGATAGATTCTCTGTTTCTTCTGTATATAGCCAGTTGCGAAACTTGTTCAATGCGGGGGATCCAACGTTATAACGCTTTGCAACAAGGTATGATGATAGAATTTTTTAGTTTTATGGTTTCATAAATAGCTATCTCCGTTGATAGTGGATTAGCAGAATTAGAAAATTTGAACTCAGGTGTATTTAATGCTATAATTATATCAAATAAAGGATGGAGATGTGTATACTGAGCTATTGACAAAACCAATTTTATCGTGTATCCTTTATACAAAGCTATGTGGTGAGTTCGAAGGGGGAACCTCCACGTTAAATAAGTAAAACCTTCGCTGGTTAAGCGGAGGTTTTTTATTTATATTACCAATGAAAGCGCAAAAAGATACTACTATAAACAAAAAAAATAATGCTACTATCCATCAAGATTTAATAATACTTGATCTATCCTCAGCAATCTTGAAAGAAAACCAAGATTTCAATATAGATATTCCTAAATTAGACAATTTACTGGAAATCCTGAAGCAATCCGGATCATTTTGGTTAATCGCAGGTCATGCAAGATTATGCGATCGATTGCAACCAAAAGGGTTTGAAATTGCTGAATACATAATAAACCAGGGAATGTTTTTACGTAATATTATAGTTTGGTTTATGCCAAATGATAAAACATTTGCAGAAAGATTAACTAACAGATATGTACATATATATTTTTTTGTGAAAGATCCGCACAGCTATTATTTTAATAAAGATTTGATAAGAGAAAAACATATTTGGAAAGATGTTGAGTGGGGAAAAAGATCTGGGAGATATAATCCTTTAGGCAAAGATCCTGGAAATGTTTGGCTTATGACAGAAGACGATGGTAAGGGCAATAAAACTAGTCATATACCTTTATCGTTTGATACCGTAATAGAAAGAATTAAAAAAGCCACATTTCCTAAAAATGGAAAGATGAGACTATATACAAATAGAATTGTAATAAGCAAGAATTGCACTTATCCAGCAAAAGATTTTATAAAATCACATAATGTAAAAAAGCAAATTACAAAAATCACAAGTACTGAAAAAAAACCTGTTAATAAAGAACTAAGATATAAGATATTCAAGAGGACTTCAGAAAAAATGGTTGATTTAAGAGACAGAGAAGTAGATCTTATAGTTACATCACCACCATATTGGAATATGAAAGATTATAATATAAAAAATCAAATAGGGCATTCAGAATCATACGAGTTATATTTAGCAAGAATTAAGAAAGTATGGCAAGAATGCTTTAGAGTCCTTAGTAAAAAAGGCACTTTTTGGTTAAATGTAAATACCAAAATCCATAATAAATCTCTTCAAATGATACAGTACGACTTTTATAAGCAATGTGTTGATATCGGGTTTAAGTTATGGGATATTGTTATATGGCACAAGTCTGTCAGTGGTCCAGCACCGGATAATAACCTTACAGACAAGTTTGAATATGTATTATTGTTTTATAAAGCACCTGGATTTTATTTTAATTTACCATATGAAAAAACAGACAGCGATTACTTAATCCCATTTCTAAAAAATATGGGGAATGTGTGGAATATAAATAGATTCTGGGGTAGTATAGGTAAAAATTATCCACATCCGGCCATGTATCCAAATGAGTTAATAGAAAGAATTTTAAATTTGGGCTCAGTGAAAAACGACTTAATATTGGATCCATTTTTAGGATCAGGCACTACTTTGGTAGTTGCTAAGAGACTTGGTCGGGCATGTATAGGATATGAAATAAATTCAGATTTTTTTACTATTTTAAATAGGAAACTCGAAGAGGATAATATAGATACACTATTTAACCAAGGTCAAAAAGTACAATATGTAAGGTAAGCATGAAAAAAATATATACTTTCAAACCAGACATAGAAAAGAAAATTAAAAATGCAGTGCAAGTTGTTAAATTTGGTTCATGTATAGATATCTTAGACCAAATTGAAGAAAATAGCATTGCCATTGTAGTGACTTCGCCACCTTATGATTTGAATAAAAAGTATGGAAAATATAAGGATAAAGTAGGTCTTGATAGATGGAAAAGACTTATTTCAGAGACTACAGAAAAGGTATATAAAGTCCTAAAGCCAAACGGAAGTTTTTTCTTGAACGTTTCCCCCATACCAGATCCAAAAACAAAAGAAATAATACCCTTAGGGGCAGTTGCATACGACGTTATTAAAGAACATGGGTTTTTCCTAAGAAATATGATTGTATGGAATTTTAATAATATGGTTAATTGCGTTCAGCGATTGAGCGGCAGATATGAAAATATATTGTGGTGTGTGAAAGATATCAAAAATTATGTTTTTAATTTGGATGAAATTAGGTTGCCGTATATTACAAAAAAAGATAAACGACTTGATCCAAACGGTGGTAGGAATCCAACAGATGTTTGGTATTTCGACCGCGTAAATAATATGACAAAACAGAAGAATGGTATCGATCATCCGTGTGTTTACCCTACACCCATGATAGAAAGAATTATTAAGATGTCCTCAAATGAAAATGAATGGATATTGGATCCATTTTTAGGTTCGGGTTCTACTTTAGTTGCAGCTGCAAATTTAGGCAGGAATGGCATAGGTATAGAATTAGACAAAGATTACAACGTATTAATTTCTAAAAGGCTAAAACAGGAAGTAAATTTGCAAGCAGAATTATTTACAGTGCAAGTTTAGAAAGTTTGGTTTGCGTCCTTCCTTTGGGCATATCTCTTAGGAAAATCTTCATAAAACCTTTGCCATATTTAACTTTATACTGATATACTTTATTCAATAATGCAATGTGCTGAAAGACATTATGAAAAAATACTCTAATTCTCATCTCTCGGAAATCTTCATCGTGAAGTATCTTTTTTATATATTTTTTATCTGCCTTTTTACACCTATTTTGTATTTCGCTTAATGGCAATTCCTTGCAAAATGGGCAGTTACACTTAATGCGAGTGTATACTGTATCGTATAGTTGCGAATAATTAAAGGCCTCCGGCATATCTGTGAAATCTAAATTTTCATCAAAAAGTGGGAAATAAGGAGAGGAAACTCGGTCTGTACACGCTCTTCTCCAGGGGGTTGCTACATCACAAGTGTTGATTTCATATTCTACTAAAAGAGGTATATTTTGCCACCCGCCTAAACCAAGACCATGAGCTAGAACATCCCACTTATTTTTTCTTCTGTAGTTGTTAAATATTGTTAACACATTTTTAATTAAAGACCTTGAAGAAGTAGCTATACCTGCAATACCTATGATATCTACTTTCTTGGCATAATTACTATAAAGATAATCCAGAGAACTTTCAAAAATAGTCGGATTGGCAGCATTTATCGGAACCATTAATAAGTCATCTTTATTTTTGTAATTAATTGATATTTCTAATAGACTGCGATTTATTTTATGCTTGTCCCTTGGCGGAATAGAATTCCATATTTGTACACCCTTTCTCGAAATATCGTCCTTGGCGGTATAAGATGGCCCGATGTCAAAGTTAACAAATATGTCAGGATTTCCTGTTATAATAAAATTTTTATACGCATCGAGATATTTCTGATAGCTTGTTATGCTTAAAATAGGCAAATTATCAAATACGATCTTATTAAATATTCTATTACCACCGATATCTAAAAGAATTATTAATTTTTTTGCGATATCAGACGAGATGCACCCGTGCTTAACTAGCGTGTCTCTAATGTCGCCATCTTTGAATTTATCATAATGAACATTAAAATCCCGCCTTGGTATCGTAAAACCGAATGCAAAAGAAGAGAAGTTGTATAGAAAATGATAATGATTTATTTTTTCGCAGAAGTACTTTAGATTTTTAAATAAAAAATCATACTCTCCGCGTCCACCAGGCCATCCAACAGTAGGGAAAAATGCGGGTAAGCTTAAATTTCCATGTTTTGTTTTTAGATCCTTTTCCATAGGGTTATATAAACAAGTTTACGAAATCTTCTAGAGACTTCATTTTTAAAATACTAGGATAGATTTTATTCTGATAACCAACTTTTTTCTTTCCCGCAGTAGATACTATATAGTCTCCTTCGCGTTCTTTTCGCTTATAGGCTATACCTTCCTCTAATGCTTTTTTTGTATCTTCTAATGTCATGAAAAAAACACCTTTAATGCAGGGAAAATCAACCCAGTGCAAATAAAAGACAGGTAAAGAAGTTATTTTACGAATTTCTTCAATTTGTCTCTTAACTTTTTCGTAATCGAGCGTAATAGAACCTTCATAGCACTCTCTACCTTTTACTTTTTTAAAAACCCATACAAAAGGTGCATTATGGTGTTTTACTTCATAATAGGCTAATTTATTTCCTTTCTTGTTTAAAATAAGATTATCGGGTAGTACTTTGTTTTTTTTATCAGCCTTATCAGATAAAATTGATAATTTTTTGAGAAACTTTATAAAAGCATCTTCGTATTTTTTGCCATATATAATGTCATATTTTTTTATGGATTTATTTCTAGGTTTTAAATAAAATTGCCAGCACTTTTTACATTCTTCTTCCAAGCCAGTAATTTTTGAAAAAAATTGCTGTCTTGGGATCAATCCATTATCAAACATTACCTTATTGCATAATTTATTAAAATTTGAATAAGTAAGAAAGGATTGATGCTGCAGGGATTTTTTCATTAACTGCCGAATATCGCCACATTCATTTAGTAATTTTAGGTATAATTCACTATTTCTAGACATATGTTATTCACTCAGGTGATAATATGATACCAGTAGGTTAGTCATAAATCCAGGAAATTCTAAAGATGGCTATTTTTGTTAGCAATAAGGTCAGAAGGACATCATGCGTGGAATGTAATATTTTAAGTTTTCTTACAGTTCATTTAGTATTGTATCTTGCTAAAAACACTATAAAAGAGTAAAATATGACTTGTTATAAGTAATGTAGGACATTTGAAATTAGAGTCAAAAATTGCTTAGTGAAAAGTTAAATTTTAGCATGAAGCAGATATTCACGGTATTCATAGTGTTAGCTGTCTCAATCCCAGTTCTTGCACAAGAACTTCACTATGAAGGCAAGGCTGAAGTTAAAACCTCTTTGGAAAAAGAAGAAGCTGTTAAGGAATTAGCAACGGCTTTGGGCATTGTTTATGTTGGTATGCCGAAAGAAGACCTATATGAAACAGGATTTACTGAATACTTACAGAAAGACTACCGGCAAGAAGGCAACGAGGAGTGGATTACCTTCAGCGATTGGACTACAGAGGAATCGGGAGACAGAGTTACATTTCATCTTATTGATGGCAAAGTTAAAAGCTGGGGAAAGTTTATTACAGAGCCGGAGAACAAACGCCGGCAATCAGAGATTTAACTTTGCATAAATATTAGGTATACTTAAGAGAACAATAGCTCTTTAAATAACATATTTTAACAGGCTTTCCTGTTTTAACAATCAACTTGCAAGAGGAAAGACCTGTCCCTTAAGTGGGGCAGGCGGTCTTTCGCTTTTACTTGCAAGTTGGGCGTTAGGCTTAAAAATGCTTGCCCCTTTTTATTTAGGGTAAGCTCTGAAAGTAAATAATATGAACCTTAAATCGAAAAAATTTGCTTATATTCTGCTTCTAGCTATTTGTACATTATTTTCAACTTCCTGCGCTACTATGGTGGATATACAAAGGCGAGAACAGTACCTTTTGAATCACTCAGAATTAAAAGAAGAAATAAAAACATGTATTAAGGAAGGCAAGTTAAGAATAGGCATGACAAAAGAAGAGGTTATTGCATCATGGGGGAAACCTATTGATGTTAATAAGACTGTTGGGCCTGGGGGCGTTCATGAACAGTGGGTATATAATGCCTGTTGGTATGATCCTAACCCTCGGTATACCACTTACCTTTATTTTGAGGATGGTAAATTGATTTCTTGGCAAGATTAAGAAAGTGGAAAAATACCTATTTAATAATGGAAATACGAGGTGATAAAGATGAAAAGATGCCCCTATTGCAAAGAAGCGATTCAAGACGATGCTATTAAATGCAAACACTGTGGATCCAAAATACCCAAAAGCGGGGGAAGTGGAACATTGGTTTTTATTATATTTATAATAGCTTTTATTGCAGCTATAGGTATTCCAAAGCATGAAAAGACGGCTAGTAGATCTCAAAAGACTATTGAGGAAAAATCAACTTCATATATGAAAACAGCAAAAAAACCTGAAGATTTGATTGATTATGAAGTATTCTCCGGGGAAGCAAATATATGTCAAATTTTGGTAAGCAAAAATACAAACAAGGACGATGTGATTAAATTAGCAAAATATCTATGGGAGAAATATAAAAGTGAAAAAACTATTATGATTTCAATTTTCAATAACAGAGAGGCATTAACAAAACGGTTTGATCCTTCGTATCCAGAAGAAAAAATTTTAAGGCACTATTTAATTGAAATTAAGAAAGGTTGTTCTCCTGAGATAGAAGGAGTTTGGTGGTGGAGGGATGGAGAGCAACAGAAAATATACTGAAATTGATATATTAGTTGCAATAGAATGATAGAGGCAGTTTTAATAGACAATTCTTGTATTGACAATTATTATTAGAAGGCTTAAATATTTTGAAAATACTTTAGAATAGACTGGCCTTCTGCGATTTCACTTTGTTGTTTTAAACAATTTGTAGTATCCTGACTTTGTATGAGATCTTGAATTCGTCTAACATTTGCACCTTGTGGTTTAGTCCTTTCTTTTTCCCAGTTGACGATGGTCATTTCATCTACGCCAAGTATTTTACCTAGATCAACCTGCTTTAGCCCCTTAAACAACCTAAATCGTTTAATTTTGTTGCCAATTGTGGTATTCGGCGGCAGTTCTAACGGGATTTCGAACTCAAACGTCAATGTAAATATATTGCTTGGTTGTATCACTTTTGTTAACACACGGGCAGGGATTCATGGCGGCAATAAGCATGAAGCGAGCCGGGTATATGACGGTTCCCAAGGCCCTCGATATTCTTATGGATCCCTCCTCCATGGGTTGTCTTAGCATCTCAAGTGAATCTCTGT
>Ga0272442_10000809_pt1 | contig 49081 bp, 44 predicted proteins | sample SSMForm2O_FD_200262 | JGI IMG/M metagenome (GOLD analysis project Ga0272442, IMG submission 200262) | Marine sediment archaeal communities from Little Sippewissett salt marsh, Falmouth, MA, United States - SSM-Form-2O | ecosystem: Environmental > Aquatic > Marine > Wetlands > Sediment ... | reverse complement strand
GTCACCATCTCGCCGATCTTGGGCTGCGCCGGGGTGAAGTCGAACGCCGCGATCGGCGGCGCGTTGCGCACGGTGATGTGGAGGAAGGTGGACACCGTGCCGCCACCGGTGCTTGTGACCGTCAGGTCGACGCGATAGGTGCCCTGCTGGGCGTAGGTGTGTCGGGGGTTCTGCTCGCTGCTGAACCCCCCGTCGCCGAACGCCCAGCTCCACGAGGCGATGTTGCCCGTGGGATCGTACGACTGGTCGAGGAATTGCACTTCGTCCTGGGTCGTCGGGCTCGCGGGAGCGAACGAGAAGCCGGCGCTCGGGCCGAGCACGGTGACCGTCTGGGACGAGGAGTCGGTGGCTCCGTCGTCGTCGGTCACGGTGAGGGTGACCGCGAACGTGCCGCCGTTGGCGTACTGGTGCACCGGATTCTGGTTGGTGCTCACGCCGCCGTCGCCGAACGACCAGTTCCACGCGACGACCACGCCGTCGAGGTCCCACGATGCGTCGGTGAACGTCACCGGGTCGCTGATCGTCGGGTCCGCGGGGGCGAAGCCGAAGTCGGAGATCGGGGGAATCGTCGTTCCGATGGTGAACAGTCCCGGATTGACCGTCACGGCGATGTTTGTGCCTTGTGCGTCGCGGAACACGGTGCCCGGTCCCGCGAGGATGAGGTTGATGAAGCAGCTGTCGCCAGGGCCCCCCACCGCCTCGACGAACAGGCGAAGGACCTCCCCCGCTTGGACCCCGGTGCCGCCGACGATCGCCGCGGTGAAGTTGGCCGTTCCCGCGACGTTGTCGATCGTCATGAAAAAGAAACCGGAGAACCCGTTCAACCCTTGGATGTCGGTGAGGTGCACGACCGCCGGATCGTACGTGATCACGCCTTGGATGTCCGTGACCCCCGGCGGGGGGACTGCACTGACCGTGACATCCACCGTCGTCGTGCCGCCCACGACCGTCGTTGCGTCCTCGACGTTCACACTGGCCTGTGCGAACGCGAGAACAGGAACGGCGAGGAGGCACATCAGCGCCAAGCAGAGTCTGACTCTCATCTTCTCCTCCCGGATGACACGAACCCCGCGTCAGTCGGTATCATTTCTCACGTCCGAGTCTACGAACGCCGGGGCGGATGGAACAACGACAGATGTCTCCCCGCGTTCTGTCGGCCATCACCCGTCCCCCCGGCATCAGGGGAGCGCATCCGTTGGGGCGCGTTGCGCTCCGTTGTCCGGACGGCGCCGGCTGCCAAAGGATCTAGAACGCGAACTCCGAAGACGCCACAATCGAGGTGCCGAGGGCGCCGTGGACGACGAGCGCCGCGTCGATCGACAGGCCCGGAAGGATCTCCATCCCCGCGCCGAACGTCGGCGTGCCGTCGGCGAGACCGGCGCGAAGCGCGAACCCGAAGAGGCTGATCTCGATGCCGACACGCGCCGCATTGAGCTCGGCTTCCGACGGGTAGAGGCTGAACTCGCCGACCACGCGGAGTCCCCACTCCGGGAACGATGCGCCGAATCCCAGGTGATGTCCCCAGGGGACGGCTTCCGCGATCTCGTTGCGGGTGTTGCTCCATCGGATCGTGGCGCCGGCAAGATCCGAGCTTCGATAGCCGAAGCAGACCGTCCAGGCCTGAAGCGTCGCTTCGCCCGAGAGCGCGAGGTCCACGCCCACTCCGCGCGCACGGATGTCGGCGAGGCCTCGATGGGCGTAGAGCTTGAGGCTCGCCCCGACGTCCAGTCGATCGACCCAGGCCACGGGAAGGTGGCCTGCGAGTCCGTAGCCGGCGGAGGCGAGGACGAGCGTCTCCGAGGCGCTGAATGTGGTGCCCTCATGAGGGATGCCCGTGTCGTTTCGGCGCACGAGCAGCAGGCCGCCCCCCAGCGGGGTCTGCGGCAATCGGTAGGTGGCTGCGAGGTGCTGGAAGCTCGTTCCTGTACTGGGGGCGAACTTGCTCTCGTACATGCCCCCGATGTGCGTGCCGAGAAGCGACGCCAGCGTCGCAGGGTTGTAGTAGCAGGCGGTGCTGTCGTCAACGAGTGCGACGAACGCTCCCCCGATCGCCAGCGCGCGGGCACCGATGCCGTCACGCGTGAGGATCCCCACCTCGACCGACGGCGGCTGCTCCTGTGATGAAGCGAAGACTCCGATGACGAGCAGCGTCACCAGCGTCGCCACACACACTCGTCCGTTTCTCATCCCTCCCCCTTTGTCGCGATGACAGGTGCCCGACAGCTCCGGGCGGAACGGCGGGACCGCGCCCGACTCGACGCGATCCCGTCCGTGCTGTTGGCCGACCCTCAAAGGGTAGGGCTCGCGGGGCCGCTTTGAAGAGACGTGGGTCAGGGGCGAAGGTCGCATTTGGCCGCGCCGTGTGAACGCGATGCCGCGGAACAGAAAGCGGCCCGGGGTCTCCCCCGGGCCGCGATGATGTGCTGGGCTGTTCTTGGGGCTACCGGTAGACGGCGACCTTGCCGATTCCCGTCAGGACAGGCTCATCCTGGCCGACGAACAGCACTTCGATGCGGTAGTAGTAGACGCCGTTGGCGAGTACACCACCGCCTGAGTTCTCCAAGTGCCAGTCGAGGTCGTTCGGTCCCCAACCGGAGTCGAACACCTCGTTGCCGGAGAAGTTGTAGATCCTAACGCGGATCTGATCCACGGGCAGGGTGCCCTTCACACTAAACGTCGTGGTGTGGATGTCGTCCACCGGGTTCGGCGAGCAGCCGAACGAGAGAACGGCACCCTGGACCGAAGTGAGAAGCTCGTAGGAGATGTCGCGGCCCTGCACGTCTCGCAGGACGTTGACGTCGAGCGCCGCGGCCGACGCGTCGTCGGCGGTCTCAAACCGCACCACCGGTCCCTCGGCGATCATCGCGCCGGAGAGCTTCGCCGCGGCGAAGCGTACTTCCCCAGCGATGTTATCGATGACACTCGCAAGGACCTGGAAGCCGTTCAACCCGGTGACGTCGGTGATCGTGATCTCCGCGGGATCGAAGTGGAGCGTCCCTTGGATGTCGGCGAGCTCCGCCGTCGACCCGGAGACGAGAAGCTGACCCATGGGGCTCACCTCAAGCGTCGCCGTGGCGAGCGAGGTCGGCGCGAACGGCGCCGCGGCCATCGCGGAGAGCGTCCGGATGCCGATCGATGCCTCGGCGATCCAGCGGGCGTCGGTGATGTCGATGTTGGCGTCTGGCGGGATGTGTGGTGGTGCCACGTCGGCGTTCGCCTTCTGCGCCGCGGTGAGCGGCCTCATGCCGAGCGCGAACTCCGCAGCCCAGCGGGCATCCGTGATGTCGACCCCACCGTCCAGGTTGACGTCGCCGGCGAGCGTGCCCCCGGGTACCGGCGCGGTGACATCGAGCGTGATCACGCCCGGATCGAGCGTGTAAAGCAGGTCCGCTCCGGCGGGGTCACGGAAGACATCCAGCCCCGTCATCGCGGCATCGCAAACGTCGCCGTCGCTTCCGGTTCCGGTGACCTCAAGCTGCGCAAAGACTCCGGCAGCCGGAGCCTGACCGGCAATCAGCCGTGCGGTGAACCTGACCTCGATCGGTTGCCCTGCTGTGTCCGGGTCGACGATGTTCACGCCCTCTACCGTGTACGGTGGGACGCCGACGACTCCGTCCACATCCAGAAGGTCGGAATTGGTGATCAGCAGGGTCTCCGTGGGGCCGACCTGGAAGTCGGCCATGTCCGGAGCCGTGGTCGAGATGTCCACGAGCCCCGCGCCGGTGGGATGGATGGCGGCGTCGTGGACGATGACGTTGGCGATCCCCGCTCCCGTCCCTACGACCACCGGATGATGGGCGACAAGGGGCATCAGATCCTCGATCCCCGAGGTCACGCAAGCAGTGTGTAGGATCACCGTGGAGAACAGGAACTCCCCGTTAGCAAGACCGACGCCCGCAAAATCGGCGACCACGTAGAACCGCCCGACGGACGCAACAGCGAACAGCGGCGCCCCGATGAAGATGCTTCGCCCGTCCAGGATCGGTCCCACGACCGTCTGGATCAGGATGTCGCCTCCTGTGTAGCCGGGAGTGGCGTCGAACTCGCGGTAGAGGTGCAGGTTGACGATGTCCTCGGGATCGATCGTCGAGCTGGGGGCGAGCCGTACGACCATCTCCGCCACGGCGACGGGCACTCCGTCGTTCACTGCGTCGCCTCGGGTTCCCGGGTCCTCCAGCAGGAACTCCTGGATGACCACGCCGGTGTCCGAAGGCTGGATGAACGCCGTCAGCGTCGCATCGGTGAGATCCGCCTCACGATCGCGGATCCCCACGGTACTCAGAAGCCGTACGCCTGCCGCCGGAGCGATCGGGAACGCGACGGGGAGCGGCGGAGCGACCGCCGGATCGTGCTCAAACCCCGAGGAGTGATTGACTCCGTCGTAGAACGCCGTGGCCGCGAAGTTGGTCCACAAATCGTCGTTGCAGACACAGGCGTTGCAGTCGAAGTCCGCAACCACGTAAACCGTGACCTCGGCATCGTCCGGGACCTCGAACAACAGGACGCCCGGATCGCCGAACGTGATCGGGAAGTCGCCGGAGAGCGGGTTGAGGATGGCGTCGAGCAGCGTGTCTCCGGGGGTGAACCCGAGCACGCCGTCGGACTCCAGCCACACGGCGAGGCGAGTGATGCAGCCGTTGTTCGCCAGGTTGTTGTTCGCCGCACCGGCGTCAAGGTCGACAGTGACCGTGTCCACACGAGTCGGGAATCCGTCGGGATCCCAGTCGTCGTCCGGGCCACCGGCAGCGTTGGCCTGCGCCGGGTCGTCGGCGTCGTAGATCTCGACCTCCTGGACGACGATCCCTTGCGATCCGCTGAAGATCGTGCGGCCGACGGTCATGTCGGCGACGTTGGTCTCGTAGTCCTGATCGGCGGGAGCCGCGCCTGCAACCTCGACGGCGTCGGTCGCAACGACCGGCATCGCCGTGCAGAAGTGCGAGCTCTTCGCGATCATCCCGCCGCCGTCCGGATCGCCTAGTCCGTCTGCTGTTTCGGCGACAACCTCGACCTGAAGTGTGGCGCCTTCGGGCGCCGACGCTTCTACGCGGACCGCGAGCAGCAGCTCGACGCCACCGCCGTTGGCAAGCTCAATAAGCGCGTTCGGCAGTGCGGAGAAGCTGACGCCAGCGGCAAGATCGCCCATGGGCTTGTACGCAATGGACACATCGCCGGCGGTTACCGCTCCGTCGGTGTCGTTGTCGATCCAGAGCCTGAAGTCGGTGACCTGCGTCGTGTCGAGTGTGCCGGCGACCTTGCGGAAGGTCATCGAGCGGATAGCCGTGGGCAGAGCGTCTGCACCAAGGTCATCCAGTCGCAGCCACTGCAGCACCTGGTTGTCCGCTCCGGGAGCGATCTCCGGAACGAGGTTCGGTCCTACTGGAAGCAGCTGGTCGTTGAGCGTGACGTCACAGACGCCCGGGCTCGTGGCGAAGGCGTACCGTACCGCGGAGACCACGGGAAACACCGCTTCCATCCGCGAACTCCCCGTTCCCGCGGGATACGCTGTCTCGATGTTCACGATCTGCACTTGCAGCTGCTCGTTGAGGTTGTAGCAGCACGGCTTCAGCTGGGCGACGAGGAAGAACCACGCGATCGAGTCGTCCGGGACGATGACAAACGCGCTGCCCGGTTGTCCGACCGGAGCGCCGAACACCGCGCGCGGTCCCGGCGGAGAGAAGCCGAGAAGCGGTATCCACAGTGGCGTGTCGACCAGTGGGTCGAACTGGAGGTCGCCGTTATCCTGGTAGAGCCACAGGCGCTCCACGTCGGCCCTTGGCGGAGGACCGACCAACCCAAACTCGATGGTTTTGATGTGGGTGTCGTAGCCGTCCGGTGTCCAATCCAGGTTCGCTGCGTCGTAGGCCGTGCCCGGATCCTCGATCTTGAACCGCTGCAGCACGATCAGATCGCCCGGGTTCATGAGCGCCTGGCCCTGGCCTGTGGGGTCAAGATATCCGGACCCGTCGCGCGCGTCGGTTTCCGCATCGCCGTGGAAGAACGTCAGCCGGATCGTGATCGGCGCGGACAGATCCCCATCCTGGTTACGGATACGGCCGACAACGGTGTACGTGCCGTCGGGGTAGTCTCCGGGAATCGCGAGCGGCAGAGCCGCGGCCGGACCGCCGCCCCACGCCGGACGATCCCATTGGAGCCCATCGAGAAGCGCGTAGCCGCCGAGGCCGTCAGCATCGAGGTAGACAATGGGTTCAAGTCCAGTGATGATGCGCCACATCCAGCCCTGCCACGTCAGCGGTGCGGCGAGAGCGTTTACGCCCCTGCCGTGCCAGTACGCGAAGAAGTCGGCCGGGTAGCCTGCCAAGTAGAAGCCGTACTGGTCCGCATCGAGGGGGACGTTGGCGGCGGCAGTGTTGACATCGAGCTGGTAGTTCGTTGCCGGAATCCCGTCCAGGTGCATCTCATACCCAGATGCCAACGTGCCTGGCAGGATCCCATACTGGGTGGTCTCCTCGAGAATGAACGTGGTGAGGACCGGGGTGGGTGCTGCCATCGCTGCTCCACTGAGCAGGGCGGCCAGCAAGAGCCCTCCCACCAGGGCTTGCGCGGTACGCATCTCGTGGTACCTCCTTGGGCTACTTCATATGTCACGGCTTGGCGGCGCTCCTTAGGAGGACGCCCTGCGACCGTGGCCTGTTACCGACAGGACACATGTCCGCTTCTGCGGTGATATCCGTTCTTGTGGCAGTGTAGCAGTGTCATCAGAGGTTGTCTGTGATCTCCATCACGCAGGGACCTTTCGCGTGCGCAAGGCGTCGGCCGCCACCTCGGCGGCGTGCGGCCGCCAAACGGCTCGGATGAGGGGGCGAAACGCAGAGCTTGAGGAGAATCTCGGCTCGGGCAACGAGGGTAGGATTCGTTCGAGCGCTCGAACGCACTTCCCATCGATGCAGCTGATGTGCTATAGTTCGCGCGAGGGGGCGAAGGAGGGCTGCATGCGTCGTGCGATCTTCTCCGTCTTTGTTGTCTTGCTTCTCATAGGGCTTAGCGGCTGTCTTGGACTCCTCTCCGAGAAGGAGGAGCCACAGGGGATCGTTCGCATCACCGTTGCCCCTCCTGAGTGGGAGCCGCAGTCGATCGAGCCGAAGCTGGTTCCAGCCGCTGCCGAGAAGGTGCGCATCCGCGTCTGGCACCCGGTGACCGGCTACAACCACGTCGTGACCGTGGCGCTCGCCAACGGGGCGCAGACCGTCGACATCCCGGTGGACCAAGGCACCGGCTACTTCGTTGACGCGGTGTCCTACCTGATGAACAGCATGCCGCTCGCCCTCACCGGAGGGCGAACAACGGGAGTGACCGTGGGTGACGATGACATCACCACGGTGAACGTGGCGCTTCGTCAGTGGGGCGTCACCATCACCGGCGACGACATCGTGCGTCCGGGCGAGGACTACACGCTGAATTTCGTGGCCACCGACGCCGGGGGGCTCATCACGCGGCAGACGTTCGACACCGCAACGCTTCGGGCATCGACCGTGTGGTTCCAGGACGCGAGCTTCCCGCTGCCTCCGATCGCAGGCCCCGTGGTCGCCGCCGAGGACCATCGGATCCTTCTCACGGGAACCGCCCCGGATGTCACGGTGGAAACCAGGCTCTACGCGCTGGCGCTGGTGCAGTTCAACCAGCAGTGGTACGACTACGATCTCCAGGAGCCCACCGAGCGGCCGCTGTTTCTCGAGCTTCCCAACCGTCACATGGCGGGGGCCTTGCATCAGCTCACGATCGATCCGACCGCGGGAGGCCTCGAGGTTCGGATCAGCGGCGCGGAGTAGGCCGAGCACGGTCGGCCAGCGGAGCCCGGTGCCCCGCAAGGCTGCAGGGGTCTACGGCGCCGCTTGGCGCCAGATCCCCATCCGCGGCACCAGCGCCATCAACACCGCCTCTTGTGTGATCGACAGACGGGTCCTTCGCGCGCCCGTAAGAAGCCCGATCGCGCCCGCGTCGGCGGTTGACGCTGCCGCTCCTGCGCCGGTCTCCCGGACGATCTCACCGAGGGGAGTCCCGGCCTCGATCCGGCGAAGGAACGCATCGGGAAGAGCGAAACCGGGTCCGAGGCCCACCGTCCGGCGGCACCGGCGGTCGACGATGGCACAGACCACCAGCTGGAGCGGCAGCGCGCATCCCGGCAGCTCGACGAGGCCCGCCTCGATGCCCACGCCGAAGTCGGCATCAGCGCCGTTGCGGGCGGCGTCTGCGCGGGCCGACGCCCCTCGGACCAGCTCCTCGCCCCGAGGTTGAGAAGGGACGCCGGAGGACACCTGGTATCCGGCGACGGCAACCGGAGCGGAGAACGCCTCGCCGAAAGCGCGGCGCACCGCGTCGATCTTCACCGGGTTCATGCTTCCTACGGCGACGTTCATGCCACGGATCGTAGAGGCAGGCGGGGCGGTTGCGCAACGCCGTGGGTGAGGCTAGGCTCAGGAGCGTTATGGGAATCTCCGTGATCGCCACCAACCGCAAAGCGCGTCACCAGTTTGAGATCGAGGCCACCGTCGAGGCAGGGCTGGTGCTGACCGGAACCGAGGTCAAGAGCCTTCGTGCCGGCCGGTGCGCTCTTGGGGACGGCTATGGGGTGATCCGGGACGGCGAGGCGACGCTCCGCAACGTCCACATCGCCGCCTACAAGGAGGGGTCGATCCACAACGTGGCATCGGATCGAGATCGTCGCCTCCTCCTTCATCGACACGAGATCCTGCGGCTCGCCGCAAAGACTCAGCAGCAGGGCTACACCCTCGTTCCGCTGCGGGTGTACTTCAAAGGCGGCCACGCCAAGGTCGAACTGGGGCTCGCCCGCGGCCGCAAGGACTACGACAAGCGCCGCAAGCTGCGCGAGGAGGACGAGAAACGCCGCACCGACGAGGCGATCAAGCGGTTCAGTCGAGGCCAATCCGTCTGATGTGCGGGCTCTGCTAGCTTCGGAAGAGGATCTCCTCGCGACGGAACAGCCGCACCGACGCGGCGATGAGGAGCGCACCGACCACCGCGTTCGCCGTGAGCGTGGCCAGGAGGTGTGCCGTGGGAAGCTCGCCGAGGATGACCTCCTGGAGGGCGAACAGGGCCCCGGCGACGGGGATGTAATACCGGGCCCCGACGAGCGCAGCGCCTCCGGTCATCGAGCTCATGCCCACGAGAACGATGACCATGTAGACCGGGATGAGAAGCGTGCTCGCCTCTCTCTGATTCCGCGCGTAGCTGCCGACGATCATCACCAGGGCGGCGATTAACACCGCAAGCGGCACGAGGATCACGAGCATCCATCCCAGCTGCGTTGCCCCGAGGGTGAAGCCCGATGTACCGCCCGCCGCCGCCGCCGCCGTGAACCCGGAGCCGAAGAACCGGAGGCCGACCATCAACCCGACGGCCGAGAGGATCGAGGAGACGAGCGAGACGGTGAGCACGGCGAGGAACTTACCGACGACGATCTCCGTCCGTTTGAGCTGGCTGACAAGAAGGGTGGCAATGGTGCCGCGTTCTTTCTCCCCGGCGGTGATCTCTGCGCCGAGGTTCATGGCGCCCAGCAGGATGGCGAGCACCAGGAAGTAGGGCAGAAGACGGCTGAGGATCAGCCGTCCGACAGGTTCACCCGTTGCCACGTCCACCGTGGCGCTGCCAAGCGTCGGCGCCAGTTCGTCGTAGGAGTGGCCGATCCCCGCCAGACGCTCGCCGACCGTGCGCTCGACGTACACGTGCAGCAGCTCGCGCGTCCTCGCAGCGGCGATCGCGGCCACCGGGTCGTGATGGTCGAAGTACAGGGTGGCCGTGAGCTCCTCGTTGCCCGGCGCTTCGGCAAGGAGAGCCAACTGCGCGTCCCCGGCGTCGAGGCGCGCGAGCGCCTCATCGAGATTGGGGACACGGATCGTCCGCAGGGTGTCGGCATCGGCGAGCACCCGAGCGAACGTCGGGTCCTCGATCCGATCGACCACGGCGACGACGGGAGCGAACGACTCGTACCGCGGCGCCTCCGCCTGGCCGATGCGGCCCATCACCGCGATGACCAGCGGGTAGAACACGAGAGGGAAGACCACCGTGAGGATCAGCGTGCGCCGATCGCGAAGCGCGCTTCGCATCTCCTTGCTGAACAGCAGACGAACGTTTCGCGGCATGGCGTCGCGATGTTACCGGATGGGGGACCTGTCGTGCTCACGGTGGGGAGAACCGGCGCGGACGGGACGGGAGGGCCTACTCCTCGGTTGTGTCGGACGGAGTCTGCGGATCGGCGACCTCCGTGTCAACGGGCATCGCCTCTTCGGTCTCCGCCGGGGCGGGCATATCGTCCGCAGGCTGCGTCTCAGGCTCGGCGGCCGGCTCGTCCGTAGGCTCCACCGGTGCCGCCTCAGCGGCACCGGTGTCCATGGACGAATCTTCGTCCACGCCGTCGCACGGCGGAGGGACGGGGATCCAAACGCCGTCCTGTTGAGTCACGCGCGGCTCGCCGATGCGATGGAGCGTCTCCGGCGGCGCGGTGTCGAGAAGGACGGTGAACGAGCTGACGGAAGAGCGGTTCCCCAGGTTGTCGACGGCGTAGTAGGAGATGGTGCGGAGACCACTTGCTCCGCTCAGCGTGAACGGACCACCGTACGGGATCCACTCGCCGTCATCGACCTTGAAGTACATGCAAGCGACACCGCTTCCCGGATCCTGCGCGTAGAGCGAGATCGGCGTGGTGGGATTGACAACCACGGTGCCCTCGGGGGGCGGCACGGCTCCCATGGGTGGCGGGCACGGGCGAGGGGTCACGCCGGGGACGGTCGAGGGAGCGCAAGGCACCTGCGACGGAACGCACGGTCCGATCGGAGGGACACACGGGTCGGTAGGAGGCACGCATGTCGTTGGCGGCAGCGGGCCGTCCCACGGCGGAACACACAGGTCGGGAACGCCGTCGCAGTCGACGTCCTGCCACGCGCCCATCTCGCGCACATCGGTGGCCACAAGACAGTGCGCTGCGCTCTGATAGCAAAACGGCAGCGCCGCGGCCATCGGCGAGCAGATGAGCGGGTAGCGATCGCCGATCGGCGCGTACGGCCGGTCGCCGATGCCGTCGCGGTTGTAGTCGCAGCCGTCGTAGTCGAACCAGTAGTTGCCCCGGGTCCCGCAGTACCAAAGGTTGCGACGCTCGGGGTCGTAGGCAGCGAGGCCGTTCCAGATGAAGCTGTTGTCGACCATCGTGTTGTTGCGCGAGGCGGCGCGCATCGTCACTCCGTACCGGTTCTCCGCGATGAGATTCCCGATGACCGCGTTGTAGTGGGAGTTCTCCAGCAGGATGGCGCGTTCGTTGCAGGTCAGCTGGCAGCCTTCGATGCGGCCGTTGACCACGGTGTTGAACTGGATCGCCGCTCCCCGGGCGCCCTGGACGACGCAGTTGCGGATGACGAAGTACCGCGTCGTGTGATCGATGTAGATCCCGAAACCGGCGGTCGATGGCGTGATCGTCCACGCTTCGATGATGTACGGGTTGTCGCGCGTTCCGCATCCGGCGATGACGCCGTTCTCCCGGGTGAACGCCCGGTCGCCGTAGATGTAGATCGGCTCACGCTCTCCCCACCAGAGGTAACCGTCGCCAGCAGACCCCCCCATCATCAGCCCGAAGCAAAGCAGTAGCGTCGCCACCCCCAGGCATGCGAGTCTCCTGGACATAAGCAAACCTCCTTGGTTCTATGTCCCCATCGTGGGCCCGCGACGCGTGCCCGCGCGCGCAAACGGCAGACGGCCGTCGCCTGATCAAGAGCACGGGCGTTCGAGCCGCAGACAGCTCTAGGCGGGTTCAGTATAGACGGCGCCAACGGATGTGTCGGTAACGCACATCACGGCAGCGGCGAGGCGGATGACGTGGAGACGTTGCTGGACACGGCGGCGAAAAAGACCTCTTCGAGGTCGCCTCCGCCGAACCGCTCGCGAAGCTCGTCGAGGGTTCCCATGGCCCGCAGGCGACCGCCGAAGAGGATCCCGATGCGATCGCACAGCTTCTCTGCCACCCGCATGATGTGGGTCGATAGCAAGATGGTCCGCCCTTGGGCGCGGAAGGTGCGTACGGTGTCCATCACCGAACGCGCCGCCATGACGTCGAGGCCGAACGTCGGCTCATCGAGAATGAGCACCGGAGGATCGTGGATGATGCTTCGCGCCAGCGACAGCTTCTGCTTCTCCCCGGTGGAGAAGCTGCCGACCCGACGATCGGCCACGGGGCCGAGCGCCAGCAGATCGAACAGCTCGTCGGTCCGGCGTGCGATCTCGTGGTCGCCAAGCTGGGTGATGCGGCCGAAGAACTGGAGTGTCTCACGGGCGGTGAACCGCTCGTAGAGCCCCGTTTCGGTGGCGACAAAGCCGATGTGTTCCCGAACCTTGGAGGGGTGAGAGCAGACGTCGAAGCCGGAAACGGTCGCGGTGCCCGACGTGGGCGTCAGGATGGTTGCCAGCATGCGCAGCGCGGTCGTCTTCCCGGCGCCGTTCGGCCCGAGGAGCCCGACGATCTCGCCGGCACCGGCGGCAAACGAGAGGCCGTCCACGGCGTCAACCGACGCGGCGCGCGTCCGGAAGCGCTTCGTCAGGCCGCGGGCGACGACCGTGGCTTCGCTCACAGGAGTTCGACCCCCAGAGCGGGCTGCAGCACCTCGGGGACGCGGATCGTCCCCTCCTCGGTCTGGTTGTTCTCGAGGATCGCGGCAACCAGACGCGACGTGGCGAGGCCGGAGCCGTTCAAGGTGTGCACAAAGGCGGGCTTCGCCTTGGGAGCCGGCCGGTAGCGGATCACGCCGCGCCGCGCCTGGAACGCCTCGCAGTTGCTGCAGGACGAGACCTCGTAGTAGCGTCCTTGCGCGGGCAACAGCACCTCGATGTCGATCGTCTTCGCCGACTGCTGGGCCAGATCGCCGCTTGCGAGCAGCACCACGCGGTAGTGGAGTCCAAGCCCTTCGAGCACCGACTCGGCTGCGGCCACCAGGCGATCAAGCGCCTCGTAGGAGTCCTCCGGGGTAGTGTAGGTGAACATCTCCACCTTGTTGAACTGATGTACGCGGATCAGCCCGCGCTCCTCCTCGCCATAGCTGCCCGCCTCTCGGCGGAAGCAGGGCGTGTAGGCGACGTAGTCCTTCGGAAGACTGTCGGCGTCCAAGACCTCGCCGCGGTGAAGGTTCGCCAGCAGGCTCTCGGCCGTAGGGTTGAGGAAGAGGCCGTCCGTCTCGATTCGATAGAGGTCGTCGGCGAACTTCGGCAGCTGCGACGAGACGTAGAAGCTCTCGCGGTTGGCGAGGAAGGGCGGCCACACCGGGGTGAATCCCCGCGCAACATGGTGGGCGAACATGTATTGCAGAAGCGCCATCTCGAGGCGCGCGCCGTAGCCGATGTAGAGAGGGAAGCGAGCTCCGGCGATGGCCGCGCCGCGCTCGAAGTCGAGGAGCCCTTTCGCGGTGCCTATCTCCAGGTGGTTCCGCAGTCCCGGGATGGTTGCCGGCGGCTCGCCGACCGTCCGAAGGACGACGTTCGCCTCCTTGTCTCCGCGAGGCACGCTGTCGTGGGGCATGTTGGGGAGGGCCGCCATCAGCGCTTCAACGCGCTCGGTACGATCACGGAGTGCCGCGTCGGTCTCGTCGATCTGCTGCGCCAGGCGGGTCATCTCAGCGAGCGCCGCGGACGCGTCCTTGCCGGTTCGCTTCAGCTCGCCGATCTCGATCGAGCCGCGATTGCGCTTCGCCTTCTGCTCCTCGACGCGCTGGATAAGATCGAGCCGCTCGGCGTCGAGGGCGAGGAGTGGGCCAAGGTCGATGTCAGGGTCTCTTGCCCGGAGCCGCTCGGTGCAGCGCTCCGGCTCTTCGCGTAGCTGCCGTATGTCGAGCATAGGGACCTCCGGTGTGCGGGCGACATTCTAGAGGCCCTCCGCGGTCGGGGCAACGACGCTCGCACACCCACGGCGGTTCCTCGCTCGGGATGCCAGCGCTTATAATGCCGGGGCGCTTCCGGCGGCCGACCGGCCCGGAAGCGTCGCTCACGGCAAAGGCCGCGCGGACGAGGGGGAGCCATGAAGATCCTGATGTACTCCAAGGCGCTCTACTCGAGCTGGCTGTACTACAACCCGGACCGGATTCTGTTCGACGCCGGGGAGGGCGCCAGTTCGGTGCTCGGCAACAAGGCGTTTGCCGTTCGCCGGGTGTTCCTCTCCCACGGGCACGCGGACCACATCGCCGGCCTTGTGGGACTCGTCAACATCCGCAACAACGCAATGGGAGATCGCGAGAAGGAGTTGACCGTCTATTACCCGAAGGGCAACTACCTCATCTCGGAGATGATCGCGTTCATCGGGCGCACGAACCGCCGGCTGAACTACGAGCTCGAGTGGGTGCCGTTGGAGGCGGGGGACCGGGTGGAGCTTCTCGCCGGGCAGCTGCCGCGCTACATCGAGGCGTTCCCCACGGTGCACGTTCACAACGAAGCGTCGCTTGGATATTCGATCGTCGAGGTGCGGCACCGCCTGCGGCGCGAGTTGGATGGTGCAACCGAGGAGCAGATCGCCAAGATGGTCCGCGACAGAGGGCGCGACGCGGTGACCGAGGTCTACGACCAGCGGCTGTTCTCCTACGGCGGCGACTCGGTGGCCATCAAGCCGGAGTGGGTACGGGACACCGAGGTGCTGTGCCACGACGCGACGTTCCTCGACGAGCAGGATCGCAAGGAGTACAAGCATGCGACGTTGGCCGAGGCGGTGGCCACGGCGCGCGAGGCGGGCGTGCGCAAGCGCCTCATCGCGTTCCACATCTCCAGCCGCTACCGGGCGAAGGTGAGAGACGCGTCCGTCGCGTCGCGCTTCCAGGGGCTGGACTTCGAAGTCACTCTCGTGCCGCCGGGCCGTGTGGTGAGCCTGGAATAGCGTCGCACCAGATGCTTGAAGGTCGGCTGCACGCTGCGATACCATCCCGCACGAATCCTTACAGCACTGCCGGAGGTCACATGGTCACGCGTCGATTCGCCCACGTCGAAACCGCGCTTCCCGGTCCCCGCTCGGCGGAGGTCCTGGCGCGGAAGGAGCGGTTCGTCGCCGCCCCGCTCGTCGCCTACGCACCGTTTGTCATCGCCAGAAGCGAAGGGGCGCTGATCGAGGATCTCGACGGCAATCGGTTCCTCGACTTCACGGGAGGGTGGGGATGCCTCAACGTGGGACAGCGGCACCCCCGGGTGGTCGCCGCCCTCGAGGAGCAGCTTGCGAGCTATCTGCACACCGACTTCACCGCTGTGCCCTACTCCTCTCTCGTGGACCTTGCCGAGGCGCTCGTGGCGCGCATCCCGGCGTCGTGGCCGGCGAAGGCGGCGTTCTTCAACAGCGGCGCGGAGGCGGTCGAGAACGCGGTGAAGATCGCGCGGGCGTACACCGGACGCAAGGCAGTCCTTGTGTTCGAGAACGCGTTTCACGGGCGGACCCTGCTCGCGATGACCATGACCCACAAGGCGCGGCCCTACAAGAGCGGATTCGGTCCGTTTGCCCCGGATGTAGTACGGCTACCCTACCCCAATAGCTATCGATCCAGCGTCACCGCGGCCGATGTGCGCCGCGCCCTGGAAGGGCTGGTGGATCCGGCGGACGTCGCCGCGATGGTCGTCGAGCCGATCATCGGCGAGGGGGGCTTTCTCGTGCCGCCGGACTGGTTCCTCCCGACGCTTCGGGCGCTGGCCGACGAGTACGGCTTCGTGCTTGTGTTCGATGAGATCCAGACAGGGATCGGGCGGACGGGGAAGTTCTTCGCGTTCGAGCACTTCGGAGCGGTTCCCGACCTGATCTGCGTCGCCAAATCGCTCGCTTCGGGTCTCCCGCTCTCCGGCGTGCTCGGCAAGGCCGAGATCATGGACGCGCCGCCTCCCGGCGGAATCGGCGGGACCTACGCAGGCAACCCGCTTGCCTGCCGCGCGGCACTGGAGGTCCTTGCGGCCGTCGACGAAGGACGTCTCATGGAGCGGGCCGATGCGATCGGTGGACGGATCCGCGAGCGGTTCGAGCGCATGGCGTCGCGGTTCGATCCGATCGGGGACGTGCGAGGGCGTGGGGCGATGATGGCCCTGGAGCTGGTGAAGGACCGTTCGTCTAAGGAGCCGGACGCGGCGCTCACCCAACGGGTTGCCCAGGCGGCGCTTCGTTCCGGGGCGATCTTCCCCACCGCGGGGCTGTTTGGGAACGTGCTGCGCGTCCTCGTATCGCTTGTCATCACCGACGAGCAAATCGACGAGGGGATGGACATCCTCGAGGAGACGTTCGTGGCGGTCTGCGGCTAGCGCTGGATCCGCTCGACGTCTTGCCTTCCGCTGCCTCGTCGTGACGAAACGTTGCGCCTATACTTCCGGAAGAGGAGCGGAGGGGGCATGTCGATCGCCATCCTGGACGACCTCAACGAGCGGCAATGCGAGGCGGTGACGCACGGCGAGGGGCCGTTGCTCATCGTTGCCGGTGTGGGGACCGGCAAGACGACGGTCATCACCCGGCGCATCGCCTGGCTCATCGCCGAGAAGCGCGCCAAGCCCTCGGAGATCCTTGCGCTGACGTTCACCGAGAAGGCGGCGCGCGAGATGGAGGAACGGGTCGACTGCCTCGTCCCGTACGGGTACGTCGAGGCAACGATCGGCACCTTCCACGGGTTCTGCGATCGCGTGTTGCGGGAGAACGCCGTGCTGCTCGGCATCGATCCAGCGTTTCGCGTGCTCTCCGAGGCGGAGCAGGTGATGTTCCTGCGGCATCACCTGTTCGAGCTTCCCCTGGATCGGTTCCGCCCGCTCGGCAACCCGGTTCGTCACCTTCGCGCTCTCGTCTCCCTGTTCTCGCGTGCCAAGGACGAGGATGTTGCTCCCGAGGCGTACGCGGCGTTCGCCTCGCGATCGGCTTCCTCGAACGGAGAGGCGGACGGGGTGACGGACGAGGCGGACGCCCACGCGGAGCTTGCCGCTACCTACGCCGCCTACCAGCGGCTTCTCGCTGCGGACGGATGCGTTGACTTCGGCGACCTCATCGCGCACTGCCTGCGCCTGTTCCGCGAGCACGCGAGCGTCCTCGAGCGCTACCGCGCGCAGTACCGATACATCCTTGTGGACGAGTTCCAGGACACCAACCGTGCCCAATCCAGGCTGCTGGAGCTTCTCGCCGCCCACCGGAACCTGAACGCCTGCGGCGACGACGACCAGTCGATCTACCGCTTCCGCGGCGCGGCGATCGACAACATCCTCGGCTTCCTCGACAGCTACCCCGATGCCCACGAGGTCGTGTTGGTCGACAACTACCGATCGACCCAGGCGATCCTCGACGCTTCCTACCGGCTGATCCGCTTCAACGATCCGGATCGGCTCGAGGTTCGCACCGGGGTGACCAAGCGCCTGCTCTCCGCCTCCGGCTCCGGCGAGCCGATCGTGCAGCGGCACTTCGACACGATCGACGAGGAGTGCGACTTCGTTGCCAGAAGCATGGCCGAGGCAGCGGGCGAAGGGATCGCGTACCGGGATATGGCGATCCTCGTGCGGGCCAACGCGCAAGCCGAGCCGTTCCTCCGCGCGCTCAACCTGGCCCACGTGCCGTGGCGTTTTTCGGGCAGCCGTGGCCTCTACGACCAGGAGGAGATTCGCACGCTGACTGCGCTGCTCCGCGTGCTCGCCGACCCACGCGACGGACAGTCGCTGCACTACCTCGCGTCGAGCCGGCCCTACGAGGTGAGCGCCGAGCTGCTGGCGGCGCTCACCTCGCGCGCGAAGCGAACCGGCGAGGGGCTTCTGCAGGCGATGCGTCGCGCCGCACGCACGAGCGATGAGGAGCCGACCTCCCCGGCGCTGCGGCGTGTCGTCGAGGACGTGGCGGCGATGCTCGACGTCGCCGCGCGGCGTCCGACCGGGGAGGTCATCTACCAGTACCTCACGGCGCAGACACGGCTTCTCGAGGCGTGGTCGAACTCCCCCGATCTGGTGGACGCGAAGCGTGTGCAGAACGTGGCCAAGCTGTTCTCCATCGTCGAACGCTTCGCGCAGATCGCGCGCTACGACCGCGTTCCGTGGTTCGTCGACTACCTCGACGCGCTGATCGACGCCGGAGACAACCCGCCGACCGGGGAGGCGGATCCGGACGTGGACGCGGCGAACGTGCTGACGATCCATCAGGCAAAGGGGCTGGAGTTTGCCGCTGTGTACATGGTTGGACTCGTTGACGGTCGCTTCCCGGCCATCCATCGGCGAGATCCGATCGCTTTGCCCGAGGAGCTCGTCGGAGGGAGCGGAGGGAGCGCGGACGCCCACCGCCAGGAGGAGCGTCGGCTGTTCTACGTTGGGATGACGCGGGCGAGGACCCGGCTCGTGCTCACCGGCGCCCGCGACTGCGGTGGCAAGCGACCGCGGAAGCCGAGCCAGTTCATCAGCGAAGCCCTGGACCTTCCTGCCGACAAGATCGGTCTAGAGAAGGGATCTCCGCTCACGACCATCGGCCGGCACGCGACGACGCAGGAGGTGACGGTGCTGCAGGGTGTCCAAGGACCGTCCGCGAGCGAGCTCACCCTGAGTCACGACAAGATCAGCCGCTACCTGAGCTGCCCGCTGGCCTACCGGTACCGGCACGTGCTCGACGTTCCGGCGCGGCCGCACCACGGGATGGTCTACGGTCGAGCGATCCATCGTGCGGTGGCGTGGTTCAACCTCGGTCGACGGGCCGGGATGCCGCCGCCATTGACGCAGCTTCGCGAGTACTTCCGCGCGGTGTGGCAGTCCGAAGGGTTCCTGTCGCCGGAACACGAGGAACTGCGTTTTGTCGAAGGCCTGCGCGCGCTCGATGCGTTCCACGCCCACGCGCTGGCGGAGACCTCGACCCCTGAGCTTGTGGAGGAGCGGTTCGCGTTCGTTGAGGGGGGCGTCAAGGTTGTGGGGGTGTTTGACCGCGTCGATCGGTCGGGCGACGGGGGGATCGTCATCGACTACAAGACCTCGCCGGTGGACGACACAGCCGACGCACAGCGGCGCGCGCAGCGGGACAGCCAGCTTGCGATCTACGCGCTCGCCTACAGCCGGCGCTTCGGAGAGATGCCTGCGCGTGTCGAGCTTCGGTTCCTTGGGCAACGGCAGATCATCGGGGCAACGCCGCCGCGGACCGCGGCGGTGGACAGGGCTCGGGCGAGTATCGCTACGGTCGCGCGCGGGATCCGTGACGGCGAGTTCCTCCCTACGCCGGGGGCGCACACCTGCAGGTACTGTTCCTACAGTGGCATCTGCCCGTCACGACGTCTGATCTAGCCGCGCCGCCTCCGCGGTGGTTCGGGAGCCGTCGTCGCTTGCGAGCTCGCTTGGGGCAATGAGATGGTCCGCCCAGAGCGACTCGATGTCGTAGAAGTCGCGCGCCTCGCGCTGGAACAGGTGGACGACCACGTGACCGTAGTCGAGAACGACCCATCGTCGCTCGCTGATCCCTTCCCCGTGGGTGGGCTTCATCGGCAGCCCTTCGCGTAGGGCGTTGATGAGCGCCTTCACGTGGACCGGGTTGTCCGCTGTTGCGACAACGAAGAATCCCGTGGGGATCGAGACCTCGCGCATGTCGATGACCACGATCCGCTCGCCCTTCCTCTCCTCGAGAAGCCCGACGATGCGAAGCGCAAGCGCCGCGTCATCCATCGCCGACCTCGAAGCCGGCGCCAACGACGACCACCACGTCGGTGCCCGACGGGATGTGGGGGGTGAGCGCCTCGAGGTGCTCGGAGAACCGGGTTGAGGGCAGGATCGCTGCCTCACCGGGGAGGCTGTCGGCAACGAGACGGGCCTTGTCGCCGTCGCCAAAATGGACGACATAGGTCCTCTCGTAGCCGAAGCTCTCTGCGTTTCCAGTGTGTACCACGGGGAAGCTCCTCTCCGCGAGGAACGCGCCGACGCGCTTCGCCAGATCGCGCTCCCCGTTGCCGTTGAACACCGCGACACGAACGTCTGCCGGGGCGAGGAAATCCTCGCCTCTGAGCAGGCGCGCCGCAAGCCGCGCCGTTTCCACGACCACGGGCTCGGCGTAGAGGGCGCCGTCGATCTCCGTCACGGCGGCGGGCACGACCCCGAGCTGCAGCCGCGAAGGCTCTATCCGTCCAGCCATCGTCGTCAGATCGTAGAGGTCGACAATGGAAAGGTTGGTCCTCAGAAGCGGATACAGCGTGCGGGCCGCGGCGCGGGCCCTATCGTCGGCGAGGTTTGGCACCATACCCGGTCGAAGGATCGCGGCGATCATCTCCTGGAGCATCCGGCCGCCGGTCTCCCCTTCGGCGCGTGCTGCGCAGCGCATGTAGGCAGGGATCGCGTCGGCGTCGATCGAGTGCTGGCCGGGCGGAAGCTCCAGGGAGGCGCCTTCCGTGGCGTTCACGTCACCGCATGGAAGCGGTTCGTGAACTGTCACCTGCGGCGCGCCGAACGCCTCGGCGCCGCGTCTCAAGACATCGTGATCGACCTCGATGTAGAACGGGAGGTCCACGCGAAGGAACGCCGCCAGCGCCTCACGGACCGCTTCCGCCCCGCTCGTGGCGTGGGCCTCGGCGATGGGGGCGATCGACCCGTCGGACAGCCGGAGTCGCAGGCTGTGGGGCACAACCAGCGCCGACACCGCGTCCCCCGGGGAAAGGCTCACGATGGCCACGGCGGTGCAGCGATCCTGATCGTTGTCATCGATTCCGAGAAGCAGCACGTTGACTCGATCACCGCGGGCGAGGAGCCGCCCGACATGTCGCTGGCTCCCAAGGTATCCCCCGACGGCACCACCCACGGCGAGCGCGACGAGGACGAGTGCGATCACGGTTCGTCTGCGCATCGTCTCTGTGATAACCCCCTAGGAAAGGACGCTATCACAAGGCTCCGACAATGTCAAACCGGGCACAAGCTCCGGATTGGACGCCCCATCGCGTCGCGGTATCCTTGGCGCGGCGGACACCATCGGCCGGAAAGCGGATCGAGATTGGCCGCGGATGCCATACACATGCACACCCACCATCTGCAGGGAACCGACTCGCCAAAGACGCACGGAGATACGGCGCCAGCGCCCGGGCGGCCGCGCGTGGCGTTCGCCACGTTCGGCTGCCGGGTGAACCAGATGGAGACGGACGCCATGTGCGAGCGACTCGGGGCAACAGCCGAGATCGTGGACGAACGGGCGGACATCGTGGTGATCAGCGGTTGCACCGTGACCTCCGGCGCAGAGCGCAAGGCGCGTCAGGCCATCGGCCGGGCGCGTCGCGGGCATCCCGGCGCCGTTGTGATTGTGATCGGATGCCTTGGGGACGCCATCGAGCGGGGGCTGTCCGATCCTGTGAGTGCCGACCTTGTGGCCGGCAACGCGTGGAAACGCCAGATCGCTCTGCTGATCGCGCGGGCCGTCGATGGGCGGCGGGACCCCCTGCCGTGCCTCGGGGACACAGGCCCGGTCGACGACGCGGCGACAACGCGGCGCGGCCACGTGCGGGCGTTCCTCAAGGTGCAGGACGGATGCCGCCACGCGTGCACCTTCTGCCGCACCACGCAGGTGCGCGGGCCGTCGCGGAGCAAGCCGGTTGCAGCAGCGGTTGCCGAGGCGCGCGGGCTGGTAGACCGCGGCTTCTCGGAGATCGTCCTTGTGGGGATCGACCTTGCGGGCTACGGGCATCAAGGAGACGGTCTCGCAGAGCTGGTGGCGGCGATGGGTGAGGTCCCCCGACTGGAACGACTGCGTTTGGGGTCGATCAACGCCGACGGGCTCGGAGAAGAGGTGCTGGACGCGCTTGCCGCGCTGCCGATGGCGTGCCCGCACTTCCACCTTCCCCTGCAAAGCGGGGACGAAGAGGTGCTTCGTCGCATGGCGCGGCCGCACACAGTGTCCTCGTATCGGGCGGCGGTCGCGGCGGCACGGCAGCGGTTCCCGCGGTCCACGTTCGGGGCCGACGTCATCGTGGGCTTCCCCGGAGAAGACGAAGAGGCGTTCCGGGGCACGCTCGAGATCGTCGAGGAGGTGGGGTTTGTCAACGTACACGTGTTTCGCTATTCTCCGCGCCGCGGCACGCCGGCGGCCGAGTGGCCCCGAGAGATCCCCGAGGTGGTGAAGCGGCAGCGCGCCCAGTCGATCGAACGTGTGGTCGCGCAGGCGAGGCGGCGCGAGCTTCTGGCGCGGGTCGGGGAAACCGTCGCCGTCCTGATCGAGCGACAGGAGGCGGGCGTTTGGAGAGGCTACACAAGGGACTACTTGCACGCGCGCGTCGCGTCGTGCCCACAGCTACCTTCGGGGACGATCGTGCGGGCAGCCGCGACGGCGGTACGGGGAGGCGTGCTGGAGGCGGTGTACGTCGATGAGTGAGGCGCAAGCGACGATCAGGCTGAGGGACAACGCCGCAGCGACGGCGGTTCTCGGCAGCTATCACTGCAACCTGAAGGAGATCCAGAAGGCGTTCACGGCCCGTGTCCTCGCGCGCGGCGACACCATCCGCATCGAGGGGGATCCGGATGAAGTGGAGCGGGTGCGGGCGCTGTTCGAGAAGCTCATGGACCTGGCCGAGGCGAACCATGTTCCGACCGGCGATGAGGTCGCCTACCTCATCGCCCGGGTCGCGGAAGGCGGCAGCCTCGAGGGGGTGCTCTCCGACGTCGTGCGGGTGACGCATTGGGGCGAGGCGATCCGAGCCAAGACGGTGGGGCAGCACCGCTACGTGGAAGCGATCCAGTCCAACGATATCGTGTTCGCCATCGGCCCGGCGGGGACAGGAAAGACATATCTGGCCGTCGCCACGGCGATCGACTACCTCAAGACCGAGAAGGTGAAGCGCATCATCCTCACCCGTCCGGCCGTGGAGGCCGGAGAGGAGCTCGGATTCCTTCCCGGCGACATCCAAGCCAAGGTCAGCCCCTACTTGCGGCCGCTCTACGACGCGATCTTCGACATGATCCCCGCGGGCGAGTTCGAGCGTCTGATGGAGCACGGACGGATCGAGCTCGCGCCGCTGGCGTTCATGCGTGGCCGCACCCTCAACAACAGCTTCGTCATCCTCGATGAGGCGCAGAACACCACGTCGATCCAGATGAAGATGTTCCTGACGCGCCTCGGGTTCCACTCCCAGGCGATCATCACCGGCGATGTGACCCAGGTGGATCTCCAGATCGGTCGCTCGGGGCTTCTCGCTGTCCAAGACATCCTGACCGGAATCCATGGGATCGAATTCGTGCGGCTGACCAAGGCGGACGTCGTGCGACACCCCCTGGTCGCCCGCATCGTCGACGCCTACGATCACTACGACGCACAGCAGGCGGCGGCGCAGAACGATGCGGGCGCCGAGCCGCCCGACGGCGAGCCGGTCGCCTAGGCGCGGTCCGACCGCTCGCGTGGATTGTGTCGCAGCCGCCATCGCCGTACCATCCTCCAAAGACAAAGGGGGCGGGATGTTCCGGATTCGTGCCGCGGTCGAGGAGGACAACAACGCCCTGCTCGCGCTAGAGGCTGCGAGCCCCCAGGGCACAGGCATTGCCGTCAACATCGACCGTGACACCTACTTCTATCGCTCGCGGCTGTTCGACGAGGGGCGGGTGTTGATCGGCGAGGAGGACGGGCGGCTGATCGGCGTGATGGCGTACGCGCTGAAGGACGTCTACATTGCCGGCGAGCTGACGCGGGCGGCCTATTTCTACGACCTGCGTGGCGAGGCGGACTACCGTCGCAGCATGAAGCGCGGGCTGTTCCGCATGTGGAAGGCCCTCCAGGAGGAGGTCCGTGCCGCGGGCGCCGAGTTTCTCTACGGACACGTGAAGGCCGACAACGTCGACTCTATGAGGGTATCCATAAAGAGCGGCGCCCAAGCGGCCGCCGGCTCGAGCATCCTCACCCTGCCGACGCTGGCGGGGGGCGGGCGCTCTGAGCCTCCCGCGTGCCTCGAACCCGAGGCGGGTGCGCGGCGCGTGGAGGAGGCCGTGGGCGAACGGGACATGCGGCCGGCACGGCTCACCGACATCTACTCGCGCGGAGCGGAAATGGGCTACCTGAAGGGGGTCTACCGCCTCCACGAGGGACGGTCCAGCGCTCAGATCACGGTGTGGGACACGTCGTCGATCTACCGCGGACTCGTCTATCGCATGCCGCTGTGGCTGCACGTTCTGGGCGGTGTGTTGAATCCGCTGGCCCGGCGGTTCCCGCTGCCGCGGATCCCGACCGTTGGGCAGCGGATTGCCTACTGGCAGCTGTTCGACGCCCTCTCCGACGGCCCCAAAGGCGAGGCGCTGTTGAAGCGCCTCATCCAGTGGGTGCGCCACGAGGGCCACGACCAGGGGATCGACATCACGATGCTGTTTCACTACAACGACGATCCTGCGGTCAGCATCCCGAGGTTCGTGCCGTCGAAGCGCCTCGGCTACCGGACGATGGTCAAGCCCTACGGCGAAGCGTTCCCCTCCACTCCGCTCTACCTGGACATCCGCGACGTGTAGGCAGTCGTGTTCTGTCATGGCGTCGACGCTGGAGGAAGCCCAACGGACGAACGCTTCGAGGCGGCCCCGCGCGTAACGCAGGACGGGCGTGTCGGGTTTGGTGAACGGGGCCGAGACGAGGGCCGAAGCAGACTGCAGGGCGGGGTGTGACAGCCTAGATGAGCAACCGGTAGCCGAAGCCGCGCGCCGTGAGAATGAGCTCCGGATTCTTGGGGTCCGACTCCAGTTTGCGGCGCAGCAGGTAGATGTACTTCTGCACGTCCTGCGCGGTGGCGAACGGTTGGCCTTGCCACAAGGCGGCGAGGATCTCTTTGTCGGAGACCACCTCGCCGGGCCGCGAGGCCAACAGCCGAAGGAGTCCGTACTCCTTTGGCGACAGGTGCACTCGCAGGCCGCGGACCGTCACTTCCTTGAGGGCGTCGTCGATCTCGAGCTTCGCCGGCACGGGGCGCACCCGTGTCCGTCGCAGCACCGCGTCGATGCGCGCGCGGACCTCGTCGAGAGAGAACGGCTTGGTGATGAAGTCGTCGGCGCCGCTGGACAGGCCCCGAACAGTGTCTTCCACCCGGCCCAGGGCGGTGATCATGATGATCGGGGTCGCCGCCCGTTGTCGGAGCTCCGCCAGGACCTGCCACCCCGTCATGGTTGGCAGCAGTACGTCGAGAAGCACCAGGTCCGGAAGGGTGGCGGAGAACGCGTCGATCAGCTCCGGCCCGTCGGAGGCGACGGACACATCGAACCCTTCGCTGCGCAGGAAGCTGCCGAGGATGTCGGCGATGTCCGGTTCGTCCTCGCAGATCAACACCCGCATTCCGGGCTCCTTGGGCGGATCGATCGTGGGCCGACGGTGCGCTAACCGTTCTCGGAGGTCTGCTCTGGCTTGGCCTCCCGGGTTCGCCGCAGGTAGGTGGGTACATCGAGATCCGTGTCCTTTGGGACGCGCTCTCGCCTTGGGGCGATGCGTTGCCGCGCCTCCTCCTGCGGCTCCCCGAAGTCGGCGGCAATGACGGTGATCTGGATCCCTTCCGAGAAGCTTTCGTCGACAACGGCCCCGAACACCAAATCACACTCGGTGGCGGCAACGCGTCGGATGAGGTCGGCCGCTTCGGTGACCTCCCCGAGGGTGAGATCCGGTCCGCCGGTGACGTTCATGATCATCTTGCGGGCACCGCGGATGGATCCGCCTTCGAGAAGGGGATTGCTGCACGCCATCCGCGCCGCGGTTGGCGCGCGCTGTTCGTTCGCCGCGGATCCCATCCCCATCATTGCCTCGCCGGCGCCGGCAAGGACGTTGCGGATGTCCGCGAAGTCAAGATTCACCAGGCCGCGCACCGTGATGAGATCGGAGATGCCGCGTACCCCCTGGTGAAGGATGCTGTCCGCGAGTTCGAACGCCTCGGTCATCGCCAGGCCGCGGACGGACGACTCGAGTAGGCGATCGTTGGAGATGACGATCATGACGTCCGCGGTGTCGCGCAGCCGCGCCAACCCTTGCTCGGCGCGCTTCATCCGTGCCGTCCCTTCGAAGGCGAACGGCTTGGTCACCACGCCGATGGTGAGCGCACCTTCCTCGCGGGCGAACTCCGCGATCACCGGCGCCGCGCCCGAGCCGGTGCCTCCGCCGAGACCGGCGGTGATGAACACCAGGTCGACCCCCTTGATGAGGGCGGCGATCTCCCACTTCGACTCGAGGGCGGCGCGGCGGCCCTTGTTCTCGTCGCCGCCGGTGCCGCGACCGCCGGTGATGTCAACGCCGAGCTGGAGGGACTCGGGAGCCTGAGAGACGCCGAGCACCTGACGATCGGTGTCAACGGCCACAAGGCGGACCCCCTGCAAGCGTTCGCGGTGCATACGGTCAACCGCGTTGATCCCACCGTCGCCCACGCCGAGGACAACGATGCGCGCCGAGGTCACCTGCTGGGGCGCCTCGTCACGCGCCTGTTCGACGAGTGGCGGTTCGCCGATGACGATCTCCCTTGGGCCGACCGTGCGGCGCAGCGCTTCGGCGAGCCGGTCCATCTTCTTGAGGCAATACTCCTTCTTGAACTCGCTTTCCACCCACACCTCAAGGCGCGTGTCGTCCAACGAGATCGACTTCGGATCCTTGGGAAGGCACGCGCGCAGGATGTGGTCGTCGACGGCAGCCAGCACCTCGCGCCATCGGTCGCGCGCGTTGTGCGCCGCACCCTCCGCTCTCCGCCCTTCGTTATCGGACATCCTCGCCACTCCTCATACCATTCTGGCCTGCAGTTTGGCAAATGTCAACGGGGAGAGCGGCAAGGGAACCAGTTGTCCGCGCGATGTGCTTGCCCTACCCTTGCCGCGGGATGAGTTGGGACGCCGTGTGGAACATCCTCAAGTGGGTCCTCGCCGCGCTGGCGGCGGGGTTCATCGGCCAGTTCGGCCGTGTGTTCGCGATGCGGCTGATCCAGCGCCGGCGCGCCGGTGGCACGGGCGATTCGTCCGACCGTCTCCCTTCGGTCCCGCGGCCGAACGCCGATCGTGAGGCGGAGCTCCGCGCGCTCGAGAAGATCGAGAAGAAACGAGCCAAAGCTGAGGTCAAGCGCGCGAAGAAGGGCGAGGGGTGACAGAACACAGCCGTTTCTCGTTGTGGTGGGGATGTCGAGAGCCGTTGGCAAACCGGCAGGGCACGGCCTACGAGGCGTCGTGCTCCTTGACGAGGACGATCTGCTTGCCGTTGTAGTACCCACAGCTCGGGCACGCCCGGTGAGGCAGCTTCATCTCGTGGCAGTGCGAGCACTCCAGCGCGGGGGCCGAGGTGACGTTTCGGTGGGCCCTGCGCATGCGCGCCTTCGAACGGGACGTCCGATATTTGGGTACGGCCATGTGTGCTCCTTTGGGTCGACTCGTCTTGCCGAGAGCGGATTCTAGCGGACCGGATCTGGCGGCGCAACATCGAGCAGGAAGGTCGCCGGCCCGTCGTTGGTGAGCTCTACGTCCATCTTTGCGCCGAAGACTCCGGTTTTCGTCGGGACGCCGAGGCGCTCGACTGCGGATGCAAACTCAACGAACAGGTCGCCGGCGATCCGGGGATCGGCGGCGGTGATGAAGCTCGGTCGCCGGCCTTTGCTGGTGTCGGCACACAGCGTGAACTGCGAGACGATCAGGATCTCGCCTCCAACCTCTTCGAGGGAGCGGTTCATCCGGTCACGATCGTCCGGGAAGATGCGAAGGCAGGTGACGCGTTTCGCAACGCGATCGAGTTCGAGTCTCTCGTCTCCCGGCTGGATCCCGACGAACAACAGGATGCCCTGGCCGATTGCCGCGACCTCCGCTTGGTCCACGACAACCCGCGCGCCGCGGACGCGCTGCAGGAGGAGACGCACGGCTACTCGCTTCTCCCCAGGCCTTCGGCGAAATCGATGACGCGCTGGAGATCCTCCTCCGACAGCGACGCGGTCCGCGCCAGCAGGCACGCCTCCAGGCGGTGCCGGCTCACCTGCGCTTGGATCCGGTGGTGATAGGCGCGCTCAACGAGCCGCGGGGCGCGCCGGTTCGCCGAGCGGTCCACGAAGTTGACGCGCCACTGTTCGAAGCCGTTGAGCTGTGCCTTGGCCTCCTCGACGAGGTGGCGAAGGTTCGGACGCCGCGTGTCGAACACCCCGTTGACGTGGTTGGCGAGCTGCTGGTTGTGGGTGAACAGGATCACCGATCGGGGCTCGTGTCTGTGCGCCAGGCGGCACCCCTCGATCAGAGCGCGGTACTCGGCGACGATCGGCGTCGCCCGCCCGATCAGCTGCCCCGACTCCTCGATGACGTTGCCTTGCTTGTCGGTGATGGCGACGCCGATCGCCGCCTGCCCAGGATCCCCACGCGCCGTTCCGTCCACGTAAACGAACAGTTTGTCCATGATGTACCAGCTGGGCCCACCAGGATTCGAACCTGGGACCGACCGGTTATGAGCCGGCTGCTCTGCCCCTGAGCTATGGACCCGAGAAGCTCGATCGCACTATAGAAACGCCTAGTTGCATTGTCAAGGCAGGTTGGTGCGGTGCCGACGCGGGACCCTTCGCGAGCAGTCCGGCGGCGCGTTCGAGGTGTTACTCCCACGTTGCCCGCCGGTGTCGGCGGCTTGTACCATGGCGCCGGTCACCAAAGACCGCATGGAGCATGGGGAGGCGGTGTGATGATTGGCGGCCGAGCGCTTCCACTGTGGATCGCAGCGGCGATCCTGGTAGGTGCGGTGTCCGTTCACGGACTGGATACCGGCGCCATCGATCGGCTCCTCGAGGACGCACGTCGCGACCTTGGAGCGTTTGCGGTGCGCCTGGTTCACGGCGGCGAGGTGGTCTACGAGAGGGTGTTCGGTGGCTTCGCGATCGACCAGAAGCTCCCCATCGTCTCCGCCACGAAGTGGCTCTCGGCGGCGGTCCTCCAGAGCCTGGTTGACGACGGGTTGCTGTCGCTTGACGACCCCGTGAGCGCGCACTACGCGACGCTCGAGGTGGCGGGCGCACCGATGACGGTTAGGCACCTGTTCACCCACACCTCGGGGCTTCCCGGCGACGTGCCCGAGGGGGCGTGTACCGACCGGATGTCGCTGGCCGGGTGCGCCGAGGCGCTCGCGGGGCTCCCGGTTCTGACCGCGCCGGGGCGGGTTTTTCTGTACGGCGAGGTGTCGATGCAGATCGGTGGGGCGATCGCCGAGCGCGTCTCCGGTGTGGGATGGAACGAGCTGTTCGTCGAGCGCATCGCCCGGCCGCTACGGATGTTCGACACCGACTACCTGGCCTACGACGCGTCGGCGAATCCGGTGATCGGCGGGGGGGCACGCTCCACGCTGCGCGACTACAGCCGCTTCGTGTGCATGCTGCTTGCAGGCGGGATCCTCGACGGACAGCGGGTGCTGTCCGTTGAGGCGGTGGCGGCCATCCTCGCGAACCAGACGCCGGAGATGGTGTACGGACCGGCGAACGGCTACGGCCTCGGCTGCTGGAGGGAGCGGGTGGACCCAACGACCGGCGAGGCGCTCCTCGTGTCTTCTCCCGGAGCCCACGGGTTCACTCCCTGGATCGATCTCGAACACGGCATCGCGGGGGTGATCGCCGTTCACGGCGACGGCGAGCGCGTCCGCTCCGTTTTCCTGCAGTTGATCGCGCTGCTCGACGGGCTGTTCGACACGGATGAAGGCGCCGCGGTGCTTCCTGGTGAGGGTCTCGCGGGAGCCGCCGCTAGTCCACGGTGAGGGTCTTGCTGAGGTTCCTCGGGAAGTCGGGATCGTTGCCGCGGCGCACGCTCATGTAGTAGCTGGCGAGCTGTAACGGAATCACTGCAAGCAGCGCCGAAACCTCTTGAGGCGCGGCCGGCAGCGGGAGATAGACGTCTACGCTGCGACGCAGCAGGTCGTCCTCCGGGCCGACGACAATCGTCTTGCCGCCGCGACAGGACACCTCGTTGACGTGGTTGACGATCATCTTCACGTCGTCCGGCGCGACGACGAACACCACGGGATACCCCTCGTGCACCGCAGACAGCGGGCCGTGCTTGAACTCCGAACTCAGGATCCCCTCGCAGTGGGCGTAGCTGATCTCCTTGAGCTTGAGTGCGCCTTCCATGGCGATGCCCAGGGTGAGGCCGTAGCCGAGGAAGTACATCTCCTGGTGGGGATCGAGCAGCGCCGCGAGCTCCTGGGCCGGGCGATCCAGCGTGGCGATCGTCTCTTCGAGCAGCGCCGGCACCGCGGATTGACCGGGAGGAAGCTCCCCAGCGAGGGCGAGCGACAAGTGATGGAACAGCAGCACCTGATTGACGAACGTCTTGGTCGCGGGAACGCTGATCTCGTAGCCGCAGGCAAGCGGCAGGTAGTGGTCGCACGCGTGCATCAGCGTCGAGCCGAGCACGTTCAACACCCCGAGGACCGTTGCCCCCGACGGGCGCACGGCGTGAAGCGCGTTGATGACGTCTTTGGTCTCGCCGCTTTGGCTGACCAGGACGACCACGTCCTCGTTGCGCAGCGTGTGCGCCAGCGTCTCGCGGAAGAGCGGGGCGAGCACCGCGACCGCGGGACGTTTGGCAACGCAGTTGAACAGTGCGGCGCCCACTGCGCACGCGTGGTAGCTCGATCCGCAGCCGACGAAGTACAGGCGCTCGGCCGCCGCGAGGCAGCGGACGAACGGCGTTACGTGCGGCGAGGCCGCCAGGAGATGGAGCAGGTCGCGCGCCGCGTTCGGCTGCTCGTGGATCTCCTTCTGCATGAAGTGCGGATAGCCCCCCTTCTCCGCTGCGTCCATGTCGAGCGTGAACTCCTCGGACGCGCGATCGACCGGTGCCCCGTCCTCAACGCGGCGAAGCTCGATACGGTCGGGCCACAGGCTCACCATCTCCCCGTCGCGGATGCGCAGGATGCGTCGGGTCAGGGGGAGGATCGACGGGAGGTCGGACGATACGTAGTTGACGCCGTCGCCGATGCCGACCACAAGGCCCGACCCCTGCTTGACCGCGTGGAGGCACGGGCCGTCGGCTCGCGTGAGGTCATCGCGACGCGCGATGAGGTAGGCGTAGTCGCCCTCCAGGTCAGAGGCGGCGAGCCGGATCGCCTCGACGGTGGTGTGACCGCGGTCGACGTAGCGCTCCACCGCGTGAACGCAGCTCTCTCCGTCGTTCGTGCCGCGGACCGTCATCCCCTCGGCGATGAATCCCTCACGCAGCGCGATGTTGTTGACGATGTTGCCGTTGTGAGCGCCCACCAGATCGCCGTCCGAATCGATGTGGGGCTGAGCGTTGTCGTGGGATGGCGCCCCGAACGTCGCCCAGCGCAGCTGCACCATGCCGCAGACACCGGACATCTCCCCGAAGCGCAAGCGGACGTCGACCTCGTCGATCCTCCCTGCGTCCTTGCGCAGGTCGATCGAGCCTGTGCCATCGAGTGTTGCGCAGCCGATGGAATCGTAGCCCCGGTACGCGAGCCGCCGCGCCGCGCCGAGCAGCAGCTCACCCAGGGGTCGCTCGGAACGACAGACGACGCCGAAGATCCCGCACATACACTCCCCTCCCCGCACGGGCATCTCGCCCGCGGCGGCCATTGTAGTCGCGACAGGGCGCCGGACAAGGGACGCCGCACCCGGCTCGTGGTGGGGGACGAGGGCTATAATGCGTGCCGTTCGCTAGGGAGGGGGTGGGGATGACCAGACTCGCCACCGTTCTGCACTACTTCGGCGTTGTCCTCGTCGTGTTCTCGTTTCTCCAGGCGCTTCCGCTTCTTGTAAGTGCCGTCTCCGAGCGCACCGTCGATTTTCCGGCGCTCACCTACGGGGCTCCGGCGGCGGCGTGTCTCCTGCTGGGCGTGGCGCTCGCCCGTGGCTTTCGCCCCCGGGAGCTCACCGCCGGGCAGGCGATGGCGGTCGGGGTGATCGGGTGGATCGCGCTGTCGTTGATCGGCGCCCTGCCGTTCTGGCTCGCGCTCGACTTCGGCTACTTCGACATGCTCTTCGAGAGCGTGAGCGGGTTCACGACAACGGGGATGACGGTGATCCTGCCGCCGGCCGGGGAGCTCTCACCGATCGCCCTCCAGGACCTGCCGGAGAGCCTTCTCATCTGGCGAGCGATGACTCAGTGGATCGGGGGCCTCGGGATCTTCACCCTGCTTCTCGCGATCACGCTGCGCGGCGGGCCGCGGCACCACCTGCTCGCCGTCGAGATGCACAAGGCGGCCTCCGGTCGCCCGGTCCCGGGCCTGTTGCACTCGTTGCGCATCCTATGGCTCGTCTACGTCGGGCTCACCGTGGCCTGTGGGGCGGTCCTCTACGGGCTTCTCGGCGATCCGGTCGACGCCACGGTGCATGCCCTGACGACGGTTTCAACCGGTGGTTTCTCGACCCACGACGGGAGCATCGGGGACCTCGCCGGGCACCCGCACGCCGTGGCGATCCAGTACACGCTCATCGCGTTCATGTTTCTCGGGGGCACGAGCTTCCTTCTCCACTGGAAGGCCCTCCGCGGGCGGTTTCGCGACGTGTTCCTCGATCCGGAGCTTCGGCTCTGGGTGGCGTTCCTCGCCGCCGCCACCCTGCTGGTCGCCCTGTCGCGGCGCGTTGATCCGGGCGCCGGGCTTCACGAGCGGATTCGCTCCTCGCTGTTCCACGTGGTCTCCGTGGCAACGACAACGGGGTACACCCTGCGGGATCTGGGTGATGTGGCGTTCGGCGCTCTGGCGCAGCAGGTGTTCCTGTGGCTGATGCTCGTCGGCGGCTGCGTGGGCTCGACTGCGGGGGGACTCAAGGTGATGCGCGTGCGGCTTCTGGCGCGGGTCACGCAGCACTTTGTCCGGCGCACGGCGCTCCCACCCTCGGCGGTCGTTCCGCTGACGCTGCGAGGGGTGGCCGTTCCGCGCGACGAGGTGACGCGGCTTGCGGTGCTCGTGTTCGGCTGGCTGGGGTTCGTTGCCGTGGGCTCGATCGTCCTTGCGGCGACAAGCTCTCTCGGCGTCGCGGCGGCGATGTCGGGGTCGCTGTCAGCGATGGGCAACGTGGGACCGAGCCTGATCAACGCCGAGGCGTTCGCCGGGTTGGGCGTGGCCGCGAAACTCTGGATGATGGTAGCGATGATCGCGGGACGGCTTGAGATCCTGCCGTTGCTTCTCCTGTTTCGGCGGGGTGCCTGGAGGTAGGAGGGGGTATGCGTATCGTGGTTGCGGGTGCGGGAATGGTGGGCCGAAGGCTCGTCGCGCGGCTTGGCGCGGATCGCCACGATGTGGTGGCGATCGACATCAACCGTGAGACCTGCGAGTTGGTCGCATCCAAGCTGGGCGTTCTGTCTTTGTGCGGCAGCGCGACGGACGTGGCGCTGCTGGAGCAGGCCGAGATCTCGCGGTGTGATGTTGCCGTTGCCCTGATGCGAAACGCCGCCGACAATCTTGCGTTCTCGCTTCTGGCCAAGGGGGCGGGGGTCGAGCGGATCATCGCGCGCATGCCGCACCCCGAGTACCGCCGCGCGTTCGAGCAGGCGGGTGTCACTCAGCTGATCGACACAACGGGGCTCTTCCTCGAGCAGCTGCTGCTCGAGATCGAGCGGCCCGACATCGAGCGTGTGGTGACGTTCGCGGCAGGGACCGGGGTCGCTGTGTCCGTAAGGATTCCTGGGGCATCCCGCGTTGTCGGAAAGGCGGTGAGCGAGATCTACCAGGATCGCCGCGAGCGCCACGTCGCGCTCATCGCGGCGATCTGCCGAAGCCTCGACGGCGCGCTGGTGATCCCGGTAGGGCCGGAGCGGATCCGCGTTGGCGACGAGCTGCTGCTTGTCGGCAAGGTGGCGGAGATCGAAGAGGCGGTCGACTACTTCGGGGTGCCGCGTGGATGGCTGCGACGGCTCCGTCCCCGCGCGGCGCCCGATCGGGCGCCGTCGGATCCCACGCAGGAGGCGCTCGATCGGGCGTTGGAGCCGTCCTCGGACCTTGAGAGCTAGTCGCTGCCGGTGCCCGCGGGCCGGGCGTCGATCGTCACCCGGGTAAAGACGATGTGCCACACGACGGTCTCCTGCCCTCGGGCATCCGGCGCGGTGAGCACGAGGGTCGCCTCGAGCCGATCGGCAGCAGCGAACCCCGTCTTGTCGCGAAGGAGCGGGCTGTAGATCAGCCCCCCTTGACCGATGGAGCCGTCCTCTCGGCGGACGGCCGCGGCCACGGAGAAGCGCCCGGCGAATGTCGCTGCGGTGGGGCTGCCGTCGAGAGAGACGGTGAACCTGCCGGTGCCGGCGATCAAGGCTTCGGTCTCTGGAAGCTCAGGGCCGCCGCGTCCGGAGTCTCCGTATACCGGGAGATCGATCCAACGTCCTTCGAGCTCCGTGGCCTGGATCAGGATCTCCGCGCCCTCGAGTTCGCCGACCAGTGAGCGCAGCGGGGCCGGCCCGGTGGCTCGGAGGCGCACCTGCAGCCGGCCGCTTGCAGTGGCTGCGTCAACGGTGAGGGCGAGCTCGCCCTCTGCCGGGAGGACGTGCGTTCCATCGTAGGAGAACGGATCCAGGGGGCTTCCGACAACGAGCGGCGCGCCCGCGGAGATCTCCCACTCGGGGGAGGGGCGCTGCAGCAGGACCCATCCCAGCAGCACGGCCCCGGCGGCAGCGGCGATGATCAGAAGCCTCATTCCCAATGTGGGTCGTCCTTCGCGGGGAACGTGGTTGTCAGGGGGTCACGGCGAACGGCGCACGGAACATCGCAAGCTCCGCGAGCGTCCCCGTAACCTCGTAGCGACCGGGAGAGCGGTCGGAGAGATCGAACGTGTAGTTTCGCCAGTCTCCCGGTGACACGATATCCTCGGTCTGTTCCAGGATCTGTCCGTCGGGACCGAGCCATCGCACGCTGAACGCGGTGTGCTCGTCGATCCGCGTGAAGTGGACGACAAGCTGCGCCGCGCCAGCGGTAGACGAGAACCGCCTCGACGCGTCGCTGCCGACGAACCCGTGTCGCTTCGGGCGGACCGCGTGGTAGAGGTCGTAGCGGAGCTCGCGGGTGTAGGCTCCGGTGAGAAGCGACGCGACCTGGTCGGCGATCTGATCGGCGGCAACCGCCACCAGCGGATCGAACCCCGAGAACAGCGTCCCCTGTTTGACCAGAAGACCGTCCGAGCCGGCGGCGTCGACGGCCCGCTCGATCTGCCCGGTGTGGGCATTTAACACCTCGACCTGCGCCAGGACGCGGACGGAGTGGAGCGTTGCCGGCACCGAGGCGATGCAGTCGCCGTCCGACCACTCTTCGCACACCGTTGTCTCCTCAAGGGCGGTCTGCACGCTGTAGACCGACCCGGTCACCAGCTTGTTGACGCCGATGAGCGAGCCGATGCGGGCCGCCGTCGCTTGATCGATCAGCCCGGCTTCGCCGAGGCGTTGCTCGGTTAGTAGGGCGTCCAGGCGGGTGCGGGAGAAGACGTTGATCCCCGGGGTGTTGACGAGGCGGGTTTCGCATCTGGCACGAACCGTCTCTCCCACCGACGGCCACGCTGAGCTGTTCCCGAACCCCAAAACGGCCACGTCGAGACGGTCGGTGGCAACCACCGCGCGTTCGGCCGGCTCGGGGATGACAAGCGCGAACAGGCCGACCAGAAGCAGCGCCCCGATGGCCAGTGCAACAAGGATGGTCGTGGAATCGTTGGGCAACCTGACCCCCTTCTTGTAGGGCGCCGACGTGCCGGCGACCCTCCCTCTTCCTGCGGGCCGACGACGTGCCGCCAGCCTTTCAACATCATACCTCCGATCGGCCGGTGGGGTCGATCGAGGCTTCGCGGTTGACCTCCACGGCAACGGCGGCTATGTTGGCTTCGATGACACGACGGTGGGAAGGGGCGAGGTGGAGGGGGGTTGCCGCCGCGGGCGCGGCGGCGGTCGTCCTTGTTGCCGCAACGGGGCACGGGCTCCCGCTGTGCGCCTACCGCCCCCCGGAGAGCCGCTTCGCGGAGCTTCAGGGCACGGGGCACGTGCAGTGGAGGGACGGGCCGTACCGGGACGATCGTGAGGCGAGTCTCTCGGGGATGCTGCAGGCGAACGCGCTGTCGGTGTTCGACTCGGAAGAGCTCGGCTACCGCGTGGATGCGAGCGCCAACGCGTTGTGGGATGGGTCGCAGCGCGATGTTCGTATTCGCGCCACCGGGGAGTTGAAGCGCTACCTCGCCGCAGATCGCTTCGGATTGGCGTCGCTTGCGGCGCGGTTCGGCGGACTGGCGGACGTGGAGGTCGACGTTACCGTGGGGATCGGACTTGGCCGCTTCCGCGACGTCACACCGCTGTCGCGGGCGCTCGCCGTACACGATGCCCTCCTCGACGAGGGCGTGCTCGTGGCGCCGCTACCGGACGAGGCACTGCTCGATCTCGGGCAGATCCTCGGCGAGCTCGGCGTGGAAGACCTGGTTGTCGCCGAGCGGGTTGCGGCGCACTTCGTGGGCGCCGGCGTTGTCGCGGATGGAGCCGTCGGCCCCGTAGGTCTCCTGCGGATCGGGCAGCTCCTCGAGGCGCCGCTCGCCCCGCGCCTCTGCGGCTGGGAGGTCCACGCGAGTCTCGGAGGAGCGATCGGGAGGGACGACTCTGACGCGCTGGACGGCGCATGGGCCGTGGTCGGACGCGTGGCCTTTGTGCCGGATCGTGTGTCGCAGATCACTGCAACGACGCGCTTCACGGGCGGAGTACGGGCTCCGGTGGGGGCGACCGCTGAGGTCTCGGTGGTCGCGGCGCGGCGACTTGCCGTGGGATGGGAAGCGCGCGCGGTTTACGAGGGGCAGTTCCTCGCCACCGTGGCGGAGGGAGCCGCGCCGCGGTTCGTCCACGACCTCTCGCTTGTCCTGGGCGCACAGGTTTCGTCTCGGCTCGGGGTGGCGTTCACTGGATCGATCGGCTTCCGTGAAGGGGATCAGGAGGTGACGACGGACCTTGCGCTCAACCTCAGCTACGCTCTTCGATAGCGAGGGCGAGGAGCTGGCGATCGCCGCGCGCGGCGTGGTGAAGCGGTTCGGATCGCGGACGGCGGTCAGCGGGATCGACCTGTCCGTGTCCCCGGGGATGGTGTACGGGCTGCTCGGCCCCAACGGCGCCGGCAAGTCAACGCTGGTACGGATGCTCTGTGGCGTGCTGCGTCCCGACGCGGGACGAATCCAAATCCTGGGATGGCACGTGCCGAGCCTCCGCGTTCAGTTGCAGCTCGGCTACATGCCGCAGGAGGTGGCGCTCTACGGGGACCTCACGGTGGCCCAGAACCTTCGTATGTTCGCCCGCCTCTACGATCTTCCGCGAGCGCAGATCCGCGAGCGCGTCGGCGAGCTTCTCGAGCTGGTGCGGCTCTCCGATCGTCGTGACGACCGCGTGGCCGCCCTTTCCGGAGGGATGCAGCGGCGCGCGTCGCTCGCCGCCAGCCTCGTCCACCGGCCGCGTGTGCTGTTTCTCGACGAGCCGACGGCGGGAGTCGATCTGCAGCTTCGCACGGCGCTCTGGGACTACTTCCTGTCGCTCGGAGAGCAGGAGGTGACGCTGCTGGTCACAACGCACCTTCTAGAGGAAGCGGAGCGGTGCGCGCGGTTGGGCTTTCTTCAGGGCGGGCGCCTGCTGGCGGAGGGCACGGTCCCTGAGTTGCTGGAGGGCGCGCACGCCTCCGATCTCGAGGCGGCCCTGTCCACGATCCTCGCGGAGCGGGAGGCGACGTCATGAGAAGCCTCCTTGTCGCTGGGAACGTCCTCCGACGGGTGATGCACGATCGCCGGACGTTGCTCCTCATCTTGCTCACACCGCTTCTGTTTGTGCTGCTCTACGGCTACTCGTTCTCGGGTGACCCGGTGGAACTGCGCCTCGCTGTTGTCAACGAGGACAACGGCCTGGCGTCGGTCCGTACCGCAGAGATCGGTCGGGTGACGCTCGAGGTGGGGCTCGTCGAGCGGTTCCTTGCGGCGCTTCCGCAGGGGCGGTTCCGTGTGCTCCAGGCGGCGTCGCCGGAGGAGGCGACGGCGCTGGTCGAGGAAGGCGAGGCGTGGGCCGCAGTGTCCTTCCCCGCGGGCTTCTCCAACGCGGTGGTCAACGAGGCGCTGCGTGCGGGTGGGGTGCGCACGGCGACCGTCGATGGGCGCACCGTGCGGCTGCTTCCTTCCGACGCGGAGGTCGACGCCGGCCTCTGCCTTCACGTGGATGACAGCAATCCGCTGGTGAGCGGGGCGGGGCTCGTTGCACTGCGGTCCGCAGTCGACGCCGCCGTTTCCGAGGACGGAGGAGGCCTGGACGCGCAAAGGATCATGGACGTGCGGCTCCTCTACGACGGGGAGATCCGCAGCCTGGACTACACGGCCCCGGGGATCATCGGCTTCGCGATCACCCTCATCTCGGTGATGCTCACCGCGGTGTCGATCGTGCGAGAGCGGACAGGGGGCACGCTCACGAGGATGCTGGTCGCCCCGGTGCGATCGTGGGAGATCGTGGTCGGGTACGCGGTGGCGTTCTCGCTCGTGGCGGGCCTGCAGGCGGCAGAGCTGCTGGCGGTGTCGTGGGGGGTGTTCGGCATCCGCGTTGCCGGGGGCGTCGGGCCGGTGGTCCTGGTGCTGGTGCTGTTCGTCCTCGGTCTGCAGGGGCTGGGCACGCTCCTCTCGATGATCGCCCGCAACGAGTTTCAGGCGATGCAGCTGGTGCTTATCCTCCTCATCCCGTCGATCATGCTCGGTGGGGTGTTCTGGCCTCCCGAGACGATGCCGAGGGTGATCCGCGGGATTGCTCTGGTGCTACCACTCACCCACGCCAACGTCGCGCTGCGGCGGCTGATGCTCGCCGGGCGCGGCCTGGCGTCCGTCTCGCTTGAACTGGCGGTGCTCGCAGGCTTCGCCGCCGCGATGCTGCTTGCCGGCACCTGGGCGATGCGACGGCAGGTGCGGGGAAGCTAGACCGACCGTCGATCAGGAGTGATTTCCTCTTGTCGCGGGGAAGGCGGGGTCCTACAATCATATCTCAAAGGCGGTGGGCAGGGATGAAGCGGGTTCCCGATCTTCTAACGGCATCGCGCGGTGTGATCGCCGCGGCGATCGCCTCGCTCGGCTTCGTCGGACCGGCTGCGCTTGAGGCGGTCATCGCGCTGACGATGCTCGGGTGGACGACGGACATCCTCGACGGTCGCTTCGCGCGCCGGTGCGGCAAGCAGCCCACGTGGATCGGCGAACGCGAGTTCGCCTTTGACATGATGCTGGTGTTCTCCGGCCTGTGCTACTTGGTGATGGCCGGGTTCGTGCCGATCACCCCGGCGGTGGCCTACATCGCTGTGGCGGCGGTGTGCGTTGCCTACTTCCGCTCCAAGTCGGTGACCATGTCCTTTGCCACGCCGTTGGTGGCGTTGCCGCTCGTGGTGGCGTACCTCAACGCCCGCGGGGCGGCGTGGGGGTATCTCCTGTGGATCGCCGTGGCGCTGCTGTTGGACTGGCGGCGCTTCAAGGATGTCGTGCTGCAGTTTATCGAGAACACGAAGGCCCTCACGCGGCGGATGTAGCGTCGCCGACGGCGCCCGCGGCCTACAGTAGACGGTCGGACGCCGGCTTGACCCCCATGTGCTCGTACGCCCGCTCCGTGGCGACCCGCCCCTGAGGCGTGCGCTTGAGGAACCCCACTTGGATGAGGTAGGGCTCGACCACATCGGTGAGTGTGTCGCGCTCCTCCGACAGGGCGGCGGCGAGCGTCTCCAGCCCCACGGGACCGCCGTCGAACTTGCGCAGGAGCGCATCGAGCACCGCGCGATCCAGTGCGTCGAGGCCGACGTCGTCGATCTCGAGCATCTTCAGAGCGCGGCGCGCCGTCTCCCCGTCGATCCGCCCTTGTCCTTTGACCTGTGCGTAGTCCCGCGCCCGGCGCAGCAGGCGATTGGCGATGCGGGGCGTGCCGCGGGCGCGCCTGGCGAGCTCGCGTGCCCCGTCCTCCGTGATGTCGATCGCGAGCAGTGCCCCTGCGCGACGCACGATCGCAGCGAGCTCGTCGACCGCGTAGAAGCTCAAGCGGAACGAGACCTCGAAGCGGTCGCGCAGCGGCGCTGAGATGAGCCCTGATCGCGTGGTGGCGCCAACAAGGGTGAACTCGGGCAGGTCGATCCGAAGCGACTGCGCGTTGGGGCCTTCGCCAAGGATGATGTCGATCTTCGCGTCCTCCATCGCCGGGTAGAGGATCTCCTCGACGTTTCGCCGCAGTCGGTGGATCTCGTCGATGAACAGCACGTCCCGAGGCTGCAGGTTGGTGAGGATTGCCGCAAGGTCTCCCGCCTTCTCGATCGCCGGGCCCGATGTGATGCGGACGCTGACGCCCATCTCGGCGGCGATGATCTGCGCCAGCGTCGTCTTCCCGAGGCCCGGCGGGGAGTGGAGCAGGACGTGGTCGAGCGGCTCGCCGCGCCGCTTTGCCGCCTCGACGTAGATGCGAAGCTTCGTCCGCAGTTCGTCCTGTCCGGTGAACTCGTCGAGTGTCGTCGGCCTGAGGCTGACGAACACCGCCTCTTCCGATGGGGTCTCCCGCGTCGACGCGTCGGCGATCCGCTCCATGCGCATGACGACCCGGATTGTACCTTCGGCGAAAACCCGCTTCCAACCGCTGCTCGTACAATGGTGGACGCGGTCGATGGTGCTATCCTTTGGCGGTGCGGCAAACGATGCGAGTAAGGGGGCACGGTGGAGGCAACCGCGGTGACGATCGGCACGTTTGACGGGCTCCACGTGGGGCATTGGGCGATCCTCGATCGGCTCGCGGCGGTCGCGTCGCAGCAGGGCCTGCGCCCTGTGGCGCTGGCGTTCGGCCTACCGCCGCGGTGCGGCCTCGCCCGGCGGTCGTTCGGCGGCCGTTGCCTCGTGCTGTCGATCGACCTCAGGGCGGCGCTCCTTGCCTCCCGTGTCCGCGAGGTCCAGTGGCTGCGGTTTGCCGATGTCCGTGCGGTGTCGGCGGAGACGTTCGTCCGGCAGATGCTGTGCGAGCGGCTTCGGGCGCGCGTTGTAGTCGTTGGGGAGTCGTTCCGGTTCGGGAGACACCGCGCCGGCGACGTGTCCACGCTGCGGCGCGCGGCAGGAGGGCGCATCGCGATCGAGGCGGTGCGCAGCGAAGCGGCGGACGGGGCGACGGTGAGCAGTTCGCGCATCCGTGCTCTTGTTGCGCGGGGCGAGGTCGCATCGGCGGCGAAGCTGCTGGGACGTTCCGAGGTCCTCGCCGGGCGGGTGGTCCGCGGCGATCGGGTGGGGCGAACCATCGGGTTTCCCACGGCGAACATCGCGGTAGCGTCCCTGGTGGTGCTTCCGGCCGACGGGGTCTACCTTGCGTACGCCTACTGGAGGGGAGGAGAAGGCCACGGGATGCTCTACGTCGGCCGCCGGCCGACGATCGGCGGGGCAACGCGCCGGGTGGAACTGCATCTCCTCGATGCGCCGGACGCGGAGCTCCTCGGAGAGCGACTCGAGGTCCACGTCGTGCGTCGGCTGCGCAGCGAGGCGCGCTTTGCCGGACTCGACGCACTCCAAGCGGCCATCGCGCGGGATCGGGATGCAGCGCTTGAGGCGACGACGAGGGGCGAGGTGGTGCCGACCAGGATCCTTGGTTGAAACGACGTTCGGCGCGATCTACCATCTGACGGCGATGACGACGCTGGGCTTGGAAACAGCCGAAGCGATCGGCGGCGCCGCGGTTTGGGGCGACGGCGGCCTTCTCGCGGAAATGTGGCTGGAGCGGCCGCTGGAGCATGCCGAAGGGCTTGTGCCGCTGATCGAGCGCCTTCTGGCGTCGTGCGATGTGCAGCGAGGCGATCTGCGGCGGATCAGCGTCAACCGGGGGCCGGGATCGTTCACCGGTCTTCGGATCGGATTGGCGACCGCGAAAGGTCTGTGCGGAGCGCTTGAGGTTCCGCTCATCGGGATTGACGGGCCGGCAGCGTACCGGTCGCGGGTCGTGGGCGAAGGCCGCGTGTGTGTCGTTGTCCCGGATCGCCGAGACCGCTACTACGTGCAGCGGTTCTCGGCGACGCGGCCGCTGGGGCCGGTGCGGATCCTGACCGCGAGCGAGCTTGAGCAGCTGCTTGCCACCGTACGGGCTGAGGAGATGGTTGTCGGAAGTGGCGTCCCGAGGCTCGCTACGGTTCTACGGCGAGCGGCGGAACGGTCCGGCGGCCGACTGCGTTTCGCCGACGAGGCGATGACGCGACCGTCGGCGGCGGCGATCGCCCGCCTGGGGTACGAAGCGGACGCGAGAGACGACGTGTATCGGCTCGAGCCGATGTACGTCGAACCCCTGCTGGCAAGGCCAGCGACGAGGTGACATAGAAGACATGTCGAGGATATGTGAGGTCTGTGGAAAGCGCCCCGAAGCCGGCAACGCGGTGAGCCACTCCGGGCGAAGGACCCGACGGGTGAGGGCACCCAACCTCCAGCGCGTACACGCGATCGTCGAAGGTCGCCGAACGTGGCTGCGCGCGTGCACACGCTGCATCAAATCCGGTCGCGTCAAGAAGGCATAGGCGGTTCCGATGTCGCTGCCGACCGAAGAAGGCGGGCAGCGTCCGGTGTCCCCGGACGGGGAGCGCCGGACATCGACGCCCGGGGCGGTGCTCCGTGCGAGGATCGTCGAGACCGACGGGGAGCGGATCGTTGTGACACTTCCCAACGGGGATCGCGCGATTGCGCGGGGCGACGGCTCGGAGCGTGGCTTGGATGCCGGCCAGGCGGTCGACGCGCGAGTCCTCGGGGTGACCGCCGAGAACCTGGTTCGCGTCGAGCTCCTTGTATCTGAGACGCATCCTGTTGAGGACGACCCGTTTGACAAGGAGATCGGCCAACTGGCCGACGCGCTGCGCGAGCGATCCTCGGCGCTCTCGGCGAGGAACGCTCTGGAGGAGCCGTCGATCGACGGGCGGATCACACGGTGGATCGCTGAGGCGACGAGGGGGCTCGACGAGATGGAGACCCATCGAGGCGAGCGTCTGAGCCGCGATATCTACGACGAAGGCGAGAGCGGAGGTGCCCATGCCAAGAGGCGTGGTCGTGATCGATAGGGAACGCTGCAAGGGATGCGGACTGTGCATCAGCGCCTGTCCGCAGAAGGTCCTTGCGTTCTCCGGCGAGCGCAACCGTGGCGGCTACGACGTGGCGTGTGTAGTGAGGCCAGAGGCCTGTGTCGGATGCGGCTTCTGCGCGATGACGTGCCCCGATGTGGCGATCGAGGTGTACCGTGAGCGACCGGAAGCTGGGGGGGATGGCAGTGGCTGAACGGCAGCTGTTGCGGGGCAACGAGGTGATCGCCGAGGCCGCGATCCGAGCGGGCTGTGAGTGCTATTTCGCCTACCCGATCACGCCGCAGGCCGAACTGCTGGAGCACATGGCGGCGAACATGGAGCGGCTCGGGCGGACGTTCGTCCAAGCGGAAAGCGAAGTGGCGGCGATCAGCATGGTCTACGGCGCCGCAGCCGTCGGCGTCCGGGTGATGACGTCGTCATCGTCGCCGGGGATCAGCCTCAAGCAAGAAGGGATCTCCTACCTGGCGGGGTCGAACCTTCCCGCGGTGATCGTCAACGTGGTCCGCGGTGGTCCCGGTCTCGGCAACATCGCCCCGAGCCAGTGCGACTACTTCCAGGCGACCAAGGGCGGAGGACACGGCGACTACCACATGATCGTCCTTGCACCGTCCACGGTCCCCGAGGCCGGGGAACTGACGATGCTCGCGTTCGACCTGGCGGACCGGTATCTCACCCCGGTGATGATCCTCGCCGACGGGATGCTCGGACAGATGATGGAGCCCGTGGAGCTTCCCGAGGCGGTCGATACCTCTTCCCTCCCGCCCAAGGAGTGGGCGACGACAGGGGCCAAAGGGCGGGATCCGAACATCGTCCTTAGCTTCGACCTCGACCCGCAGGTGTTGAAGGCGATGAACCTTGTTCTGCAAGAGAAGTACCGTCGCATCGAGGCCGCCGAAGTGCGCTACGAGACGATGGAGATCGACGATGCCGAGATCGTCATCGCCGCCTACGGGACCATCGCCAGGATCGCCAAGACCGTGGTCAAGCAGGCGAGGGCAGAAGGGTTGAAGGTGGGGCTGTTCCGCCCGATCACAGTCTGGCCGTTCCCCTACGAGCCGCTCAGAGCGATCGCGACCCGCGCCGAGTCGGTGCTCACCGTGGAGATGAGCGCAGGACAGATGTTGGAGGACGTGCGGTTGGCCGTGGCGGAACGCGCCGACACGCCGTTCTACGGCGAACTGGGGGGCGTTGTACCGACGCCGCGGGCGATCCTAAGTGAGGTGAGGAAGCATGTCGGCTAGCGTCGAAGGACTCGTCAAGGTGTTCGAGCGGCCGAAGAGCCTCACGGACGCGAAGTTCACCTACTGTCCCGGCTGCCACCACGGCATTATCACCCGCATCATCGCGCAGACGATCGACGAGCTGGGGATCGCAGAGCGCACGGTGGGGATTGCACCAGTGGGCTGCTCAGTGTTCGCCTACCTCTGGTATCGTTGCGACGCCCTTCAGGTGGCCCACGGGCGGGCGAGCGCTGTGGCCACCGGCGTCAAACGCGCGAATCCGGAGCTCGTTGTCTTCTCCTATCAAGGCGACGGTGACTTCGCGAGCATCGGAACGGCCGAGTCGATCCATGCCGCGAACCGGGGCGAGAACATCACCGTGATCTTCGTCAACAACCAGGTTTACGGGATGACGGGCGGAGAGATGGCGCCAACGAGCCTGGTGGGGCAGGTCACGACGACCACCCCGGAGGGACGCAACCCCGCGGGGTTCGGCTATCCGATCCGCTTCTCGGAGATCATCGCACAGCTGGATGCGCCGGTGTATGTGACGCGTCAAGCGGTATACGACACGCGGCGGATCATGGACACGGAGAAGGCGGTGAAGAAGGCGTTCCGCTTGCAGGTAGAGGGACGCGGCTACTCGCTGGTGGAGATCCTTGCGACGTGTCCGACCAACTGGCACATGGCGCCGGGGGCGGCCAACCGCCACGTGGCGGACGTCGTCACCGAGGTGTTCCCGCTCGGCGATCTCGTGGACAGGGGGTAGGATGGAACGGTCAGTCGTCATCGCAGGGTTCGGCGGACAGGGCGTGATCCTCGCCGGCAAGGTTCTTGCCCAGGCAGGGATGGACGAAGGCATGGATGTGACCTGGCTTCCTTCCTACGGTCCGGAGATGCGTGGCGGAACGGCCAACTGCACGGTGGTGCTGTCGGACGAGCCGGTGGGCTCCCCGGTTGTCGATGCCCCGGATGCGCTCATTGCGTTGAACCTCCCGTCGCTCGAGAAGTTCGAGGAACAGGTGGCGCCCGGCGGGTCGATTGTCGTCAACAGCTCCCTTGTGGAGCGCGCCGTGGAGCGCGCGGACGTGCACGCCGTAGGCGCTCCGTTGAACGATCTTGCGGTCAAGGCGGGCAACGCACGCACCCTGAACATGGCAGCGCTTGGGGCGCTTGTGCGGATGACAGGGATCGTGCCCCTGGAGGCGGCGAAGCGGGCGATGGCCCGAATGCTCACCGACTCCGGCAAGGGGAAGCTGGTCGACGTCAACGAGAAGGCCTTGCAGGAGGGATACGACGCCATCGCGGAGTGAGGCACCCGGGCGCAGCGAGCGGTTCCGCGGCCTCGTGTTCGACGTGGTCACCGACACCGTTCCGCGCCCCGGCGGTGGGCCGTTGCAGCGTGACGTCATCCTTCGTCCTGCCGTGGTGGCCGTTGTGCCGATCGACGAGCGCGAACGCGTGGTGCTGGTCCGTCAGTACCGGCATCCCGTGGGGCGAGCTATCTGGGAGATTCCCGCGGGTGTGATCGCTGCCGGCGAGAGTCCGCAGGCTGCGGCCGAGCGCGAGCTCCTTGAGGAGACGGGGTACACCGCCGACATCTGGGAGGAATGGACAGAGGTGTTTACTTCTCCCGGGATTACGGATGAGGCGGTCACGGTCTACGTCGCGCGGGAGCTCAGATCCACGGCGCCCTACGACGCTCGTGAGATCGAAGCACGGGAGGCGTTCTCCGAAGAGGAACTCGCCTTGATGCTGCGCAACGGGACGCTTCGCGATGCGAAGACGATCCTCGCGCTGGGGCTCGTCTACGGCTGGCGTGGGGGCGAGATGTTCGGGGGGGCGGCGCGGTGACGGGCCACCGGCACGAACGCGTCGACCCGCTTCGCTCCGCGTTCTACTCGTTCGGGCGCTCTCCGGACGGGCGATATCTGTTCGCGCCGTCGGAGCTTCCCGCCAAGGTCCGCCTGATCGGCCGCGGCGAGGTGGGCGGGAAGGCGCGCGGACTGATCTTCGTGATGAAACACATCGAGGACGGCTTCCGTCTCACCGATCACATGAACCTCTTGCGCTTCCCCGACTCCGTGGTCCTGGCCACGGACGTGTTCGATGAGTTCGTTGAGGCGAACGGGCTGCGGTCTGTGGTGAGCGCGGGGTGTCAAGGGGAGATCAGCCTCGCTGAGCTGGGTCGGCGAATCGAGGACGCGCCGCTTCCCGCGAGGTGGGTCGCCGAACTCGACGCGTTCCTCGAAGAGGAGGGCCGGCCGCTGGTGGTGCGGTCGTCTTCCCTGATGGAGGACGATCCGTTTCACTCGTTCGCCGGGATCTACCTCTCGGAGTTCCTCGCCAATCGGGGAGGAAGAGAGCGACGCCTCGAGGCGCTGTCGCGTACGGTGAAGCGGATCTACGCGTCGACGTTCGCCGCCAACGCGCGGGCCTATCGCAAGCGCCACGGCCTGGACTGGCGCAGGGAGAAGATGGCGGTCCTCGTGCAGAACATGATCGGAAGCCTGTACAGCCACGCGCTGTTCTATCCGCTGGTCGGCGGCGTCGCGTTCTCCCGCAACTACTACCCGTGGACGCGTCGCCTCGCCCCCGAGGACGGGGTCGTGCGACTGGTGGTCGGCACCGGGACCCGCGCCGTCGGACGGGAGTACGCGCGGGTGTACTCGCCGCGGATGCCGGGGCTGCGGCCCGAGGGCACCGATCCCAGGACGGTGATCCGCTACTCGCAGGAGACCGTCGACGTGCTCGACATGGCGTCGGAGACGTTCACACAGACCACCCTCCGTCAACTGGACAACCCCCTGTTGGCGAAGATCTGCTCGATCGTGACCGAGGATGGGGATCTGCGCGAGCCCCTGTCGAGTGCGGCGATGCTCGGGAGCAACGAGCGGTTCGTTGCCTCGTTCACGCGGTTGATCGAGGGCGATCGCATCATGCCGTTTACGCAGATTGTGCGGCAGGTGCTCGCGCGACTGGAGGAGATCATCGGCTTCGCCGTGGACATAGAGTTCGCGGTGGACTTCTCCGGGCGGGAGGCGTCCGCCGAGGGCGCGCCGCTGGTCTACCTGCTGCAGGCGCGCCCCCTCGGGAACCGCCCGCAGCACCGGCGGGTCCGCGTGCCCAAGCTCCCCCCGCGACGTGTGGTGCTCCAGTCGTCGCAGGTCCTTGGCAACGGGCAGCGGAAGGGCATCCGCCACCTGGTGCTTGTTGAGCCGTCGAGCTACCGATGGGACCGGGCTCACGAGATCGCACGATCGGTCGGGGCGATCAACGAGGCGCTGGTCGACGCCGGCGAGCCGTACATCTTGATGGGGCCGGGGCGGTGGGCGTCGTCGAATCCGCAGCTCGGCGTTCCGGTTCAGTACGGGGAGATCAGCGGAGCCGCAGTGATCGTTGAGATGTCCACTGTGGAGTTCGCCCCGGAGCTCTCCTACGGGACGCACTTCTACGCCGACATGGTCGGAAGCGAAGTGCTCTACCTGACGTTCAACGAAGGGGAGGGCGACAGCCTCGACCGCGAGCTTCTCGGGCGCCAGTCGGTCGTGTACCAAGACGGATTCGTGACGCACTTCCGCGTGCCTTCCGGCCTGAACGTGTTCGTTGACGCCGTCCGCCAGCGCGGGGTCATCGCGCTGCGGGCGCGGCCGTAGGAGGGGGGCTCGCCAACGGATCCATCGGCCGGCCGGCGCCGATCGCTACTCAAACAGGTCCACGAGGTAGAGCAGCCACTCGTCCACTGGGCGCGGGGTGCCGAGTGCGTCGGCAAGCGGCACGGGCACGATGCGCGTTCCCTGGAGGGCGGTCATGACATCGAAGGTCCCGCGCAACGCGAACTCAACCGCGCCGGCGCCGAACCGGGTGGCAAGGATGCGATCGAACGGACACGGGCTTCCGCCGCGCTGAAGGTACGCAAGGTTGGTCACGCGGACAGGGACTTGCATCCGTCGCGACAGCTCGTTGGCGAGGTGTTGCCCCACGCCGCCGAGTCGTGCGTGGCCGAACTCGTCCCGTTGCGCTTCGGCGAGCACCTGGCCGGGTACCCCCTTGGGGACGGCACCCTCGGCGACGATGATGATGCTGAACTTCTTCTTCTGCTGCTCGCGGCGCGCGATCACGCGGAAGATGGACTCGATCTCGAACGGCGTCTCCGGCAGGAGGATCACATCGGCGCCTCCGGCGACGCCCCCCATGAGGCTGAGCCAGCCGGCGTCGCGTCCCATCACCTCGAGGATGAGCACGCGGTGATGCGACGCGGCGGTCGTGTGCAGGCGATCGAGCGCTTCGGTGATCGCCTCCAGCGCGGAGAAGAAGCCCAATGTGTAGTCGGTGAGGGCGATGTCGTTGTCGATCGTCTGCGGAATGCCGATGGCGCGCACTCCGTGTTCAGCCAGGCGGTGTGCCACGCCCATGGTGTCGTCGCCGCCGATGGCGATGAGGAAGTCGACGCTGTTCAGATCGAGCGTCTCGACGACCCGCTTCGGGCCGTCCTCGACGCGGAACGGATTGGTTCGCGAGCTGCCGAGTACCGTCCCGCCGATGTGGAGGATGCCGGACACATCGGCGATGGTGAGGGGCTGCGCGAGGTTCTCCATGGGGCCGCGCCACCCCTCGAGGAAACCAACGACCTCCACGCCCTGGGTGGCGCCGAAGCGCACGACTGCGCGGATCGCCGCGTTGATGCCCGGGGAGTCGCCGCCGCCGGTCAGTACGCCTGCTCTAGGCATTCTCCGCCTCCTTATCGGTCGAGAATCGAGTGGCCGGAGCTTCCCACCTGTTCGAGAAGCTGCGTCGCGATCCAGGCGACCCTCTCCTGGATGATCCGGCCGGCGGCGCGAGGGTCGAACCGCTTCTTGTTGGGGCTCCAATCGCTTCTTGGGAAGAGGTTCAGCACATCGTCGTCGATGTCGTCGGGGGGGATGATCTCCGCTGCGTGCTCTCGATAGAACTC